>Ga0194060_10000050_pt1 | contig 77843 bp, 71 predicted proteins | sample SepL225m_MetaG_FD_163427 | JGI IMG/M metagenome (GOLD analysis project Ga0194060, IMG submission 163427) | Anoxic zone freshwater microbial communities from boreal shield lake in IISD Experimental Lakes Area, Ontario, Canada - Sep2016-L222-5m | ecosystem: Environmental > Aquatic > Freshwater >... | reverse complement strand
CTCTAATAGTAGTGCCACTTCCAATTGGTGTTATTGCAGATAATAAGTTTTTAGTTCCACTACTTGTTCCATTGGTATTAACTCCAGTGTTAATAGTCCCAGCAGTTGTAGGTGGTAGTACTACCCAAACCGGCACATTGGTGTTGGTATACATTAACGTTGCGCCAGCGGCTGTTGTTAATTGCTCTCCTCCTTGAGTTAGTTGGGTCGTAGAATTAAAAGATTCTGCCTCTGTTGCTAATCTGCCTCCCGGCGGCATTACAAATGTTCCACTTGGCGGAGGCGACTCATCGTAGTATGTGGCGGCCATTAATTACAATCCAATCGCTTGTTGTACAACTTTTTGTGTTGGCACATATATAATTTTATTTGTCGTAAAATCCAACAACGGGTCTAATAGCACGTCTGGGTTTCTTACAGCAAACACCCACCAAAGGCCAACATCTTTATACATGTCATACGCCAATATATCTGGTCTTAGATTGTACGGCTGATCGATTTGATATATTGCGTCAGTTGCGTGAGGCGGAATAATAACGCTTTTCCACACATCAAGAAAAGGTCCCCACGTTTGGGTATTACTATAGGGACTAGAACGAGAATAAGTTGCCATTAAATAAACCCACCATTTTTACTGTTATTAATTGTGCCAACACCTGCGCTTGCGCCACCGCTCCACGCGGCACCTGCGGCGCCTACTCGATTAATTAATGCACCTTGTGAAAACGATTCTAAACTAAACCCTTGGCTCTGTGCTAATCGACTATATACGGGTTGTAAAGTTATGGCTAGTTGGCTATTAGTTGGCATACGTGTACTGTTTGATCTATAACTATTAGTCGTTGGGCTGTATCCCCCTGCTCCTTCGGTAATTCCGGGCTCTGGAATATCTAGATAGTCTACATCGTTTGGCATTGTATGGGAAAAACTAGTTGCCACACAGGGTATGTTGGGTAGATAGTATTGTCCGTAACCATTTAGATACACAATTGGTGGTGGATTTCCGGCTTTAGCATCTAGACCAAAAAACATTTTAGTAATAGTTCTAAAAAAGTGTATTGTTGCCAGCAAATATTGTCCTTCTCTAACATTTTGTACTGTAAAATTAGCAGTAACAGTTATTGCTCCTACGTCGGAACTATCATAAAAATATTGTGTATAATTATTGTGGGTTAACCTTTGTGGCTCGTATTTGGCCGTATGCGTAATAGTAATAGTTGGTGTATACGGAAATATCACTGTGAGTTTAGGGGAACCTGCGGCGGCTGGCGCTCCTTTAAATAATTTACTTGCTGCATTAGCAAGAGTATTACCAATGTTGTTGGGACCTTTTTCGTAACTACGGTCCAATGGCGATAGTAATGCACTGGATCCACCTTGTGTGAAATAATCACTATTTGGTGCTAAACTAACACGTACCCGCCAATCTGTTTCTGCTGCCGGAAAATTAACGGATCCTGGTAGTAATCCAGGATTGCCTATTGAATTATGATGCATCATGCCAAAATTCATGCGGGTACTGCCTGCTTGCCCTGTAAGACCGTTAATTAACGATCTAGTAACAGTTCCCCCTAGGGTAGTAGTTTGTACATCTGTGCTTGATAAGACTGGCATAAGCGTTCCTGGTTATACAGTATTTATAAGATGAATAATAGGCATAGATAATGTTTTTTAAAAAGGTTGACCTTGCGGAATTAAATATGTTAGTATGTGCTAACTTTAAAGGACTATCAGGTGCGCCATAATTATTTAAACAACAAAGATATATTAAAAGAAATTCACAAAAGTAAAACAACATATTGTTGTTACCCAAACCCCGCAGATGCAGACTATGATATGATACTGTTGGACGCGGGGAAAATTAACAAAAAGAACTTGTTAGAAGGCCGAAAAGTTCGTGCAGAACGACTAGCAAAGCTGGCGCACGAAGCTGCGGCTGTTGATGGCGTTAAACGCAAATTAGATGAATTTGAAGTAAAACTTAAAGATGTAAGCGCATCAGATGTTGTTTTCCGAATCATGACATGGGACCATATTCCTGTTGACGATGTTAAATCCCGAAAAGCCGCAGTAAAACTTCTTGAAGAAGAAGGTGCACCGCACAGTGAATATGACGATGATGCAGATGTTGATATTTCTGGTAGTACCAAGTATGTCAAATGTAATTTTCCACCATTTTATCATTATAGAGTCGATGACAATAACGTTCCTGTTATAGTGGGCAAAAGTCACTGGAAGGGCGATTTAGAAACTGGCTCTTTTTCTAGAGAGCACGGAAAAATGACTAATAAGCTGGCTCACATGTTTATTAAGCTATGCGAACGATATGCTACTCGTTCCAATTGGCGCGGATACACTTACAACGATGAGATGCGTAGCCAAGCCTTGCTACAGTTAAGTCAAATTGGGTTGCAATTCGATGAATCAAAATCACAAAATCCTTTTGCGTATTATACTGCGGCTATCACTAATAGCTTTACTCGTGTTCTTAATATTGAAAAGCGTAATCAAAATCTAAGAGATGATATTTTAGAAATGAATAACCTAACGCCAAGTTACACACGACAAGGACAAAAAATATCAACCAGCAGTGATGGTGGTTATGAGTAAATAAAATTTGATTTTATCACTTGCTTAGTTTATACTATATAGATGACAAATCTCTTTAAGAAGGCTGCGGTCTTTACAGATATACATTTTGGGTTGAAATCAAATAGCACATTGCACAATGAAGATTGTTTGAACTTCGTTAAATGGGCAACTACAAAAGCCCGAGAAGAAGGATGCGAGACTGCTCTCTTTCTCGGCGACTGGCATAATAATAGAGCAAGCATTAACATCCTTACATTGGGATACAGCCTGCGGGCATTGGAGCATTTAAATGAAAACTTTGATCAAACATACTTCATTCCGGGTAACCACGATTTGTATTATCGCGACAAGCGTGATGTACAAAGTGTGGAGTGGGCAAAGCACTTATCTAATATCCATATTTGTAACGATTGGACTACTTTCGGCGATGTGGTTATTGCTCCTTGGTTGGTTGGGGACGACCACAAAAAGTTAAAAAAGCTAAAAGGTAAGTATATGTTTGGGCACTTTGAATTGCCCGGGTATTTAATGAATGCCATGGTTGCTATGCCGGACCATGGAGAGATCACGGGCAATGACATGCAAGGATTTGAGCATGTGTTTACAGGCCACTTTCATAAACGTCAAACACAACGCAATGTAACATACATCGGCAATTGTTTCCCACATAACTATGCAGACGCAGGGGACGACGATCGCGGACTTACTATTTTAGAATGGGATAAAGAACCTGTATATCATTCTTGGCCCGATCAACCAATGTATCGTGTATTCCAACTTAGCGATGTATTAAAGCACACAGAAGTTATGCTTAAACCCAATATGCATGTTAGAGTAAACTTGGACATTGATATCAGCTACGAAGAAGCTACTTTTGTCAAAGAAACGTTTATTGATACTTACAAACTTCGAGAGATAACACTAATACCTGCCAAGACGACAGAGCTAACAGATTATGAAATACAAGGTAACATAGATTTTAAGAGCGTGGATCAAATTGTGTTTAGTCAACTGAGCACTATTGATAGTAATCAATATAACCCAAACTTGTTGTTAGACATATACAGGAATCTATAATAAAAATCTATGTTTAAAATAAAAGACTTAACCGTTCGTAACTTTATGAGTGTGGGTAATACTACCCAAGCAGTTAACTTTGACCGGCAGGACTTAACCCTTGTGCTAGGTGAAAACTTAGATCTAGGTGGGGACGATTCTGGTGCCCGTAACGGCACAGGTAAAACTACTATCATTAACGCATTAAGCTATGCGTTATACGGCAATGCTCTAACTAACATTAAAAAAGATAACTTAATTAATAAAACCAATACTAAAGGTATGATGGTTACTATTGATTTTGAAAAAGACGGGCAAAGCTATCGTATTGAACGTGGACGTAAACCCAACATAATGAAGTTTTGGGTAGGCGATCAAGAAAAAGAAATTACCGATGATGCACAAGGTGACAGCAGAGAAACACAAGGTGACATAGAACGTATGTTGGGCATGAGTCACGATATGTTCAAGCACATTGTGGCACTAAACACCTATACAGAACCATTCCTGGCATTACGGGCAAATGATCAACGTACTATCATTGAGCAATTGCTTGGTATCACATTACTAAGCGAAAAAGCCGATAAACTTAAAGAACAGACAAAGGTAACCCGAGACTCTATAACGCAAGAAGAGTTCCGTATTAAGGCAGTTACCGACGCAAATGTGCGTATTCAAGAGCAAATTGACGCCTTAAAACGCAGACAAACTCTGTGGACTACTAAGCATGCCGAAGAGATAACAAAGATTGAAAATGCAACAGCGGAATTGCAAAAAATTGATATCATCAAAGAAATACAATTGCACAAAGAGCTTGCTGTGTGGGAACAATTGCGTAAAGATTTAAACGATCTTTCTAGCGCGACCAGCCGAGCAAAAATGGATTTGCAACGAGAAGAAAAAACTGTTTCAAAGTTAGTTGCTGAAATTACCACGCTAGAAAATCATCAGTGTCACACATGTGGCCAATCGTTCCACGACACCAAACACGAACAAGTACTAGATAGCAAGAAGACAGAATTAGAAACTGCTAGATCTGCTGCCAACGCACATTCAGAGTTGGTTGCAGAATTAATAAATGCCACTACATCGCTTGGTAAATTAGGGGCCAAGCCCGAAACGTTTTATACAAAAGAATCCGATGCCATTCACCATCAAGCAAGCGTTGATAACTTGGTAGAACAGTTGGCATCTAAGATAGCAGAACAAGATCCATATGCCGAACAGATTGTTGAAATGCAAGAGCAAGGTGTCGAGGAGATCACATACGACACTATCAACGACCTTACAAATGTTAAAGAGCATCAAGAGTTCTTGCTTAAACTGTTAACAAACAAAGATTCATTTATACGTAAACGTATTATCGATCAAAACCTAAGCTATCTAAATGCACGACTTGGACAATACTTAGACCGCATTGGTTTGCCACATACTATTAAGTTTAATAACGACTTGACGGTAAGTATCACTGAGCTAGGCAGAGATTTAGACTTTGACAATTTAAGCAGAGGTGAACGAAATAGATTGATCCTATCGCTAAGTTGGAGTTTCCGTGATGTGTGGGAAAGTCTATATCAACCCATTAACTTATTGTTCATCGATGAGTTAATCGACTCAGGCCTCGATAGCTCAGGTGTTGAAAGTTCGTTGGCTATCCTTAAGAAGATGTCGCGGGAGTCCAACAAATCAATTTGGCTAGTATCGCACAAGGATGAATTAATCGGTCGCGTGAACAATACCTTGCATGTTGTAAAAGAAAATGGCTACACTAGTTATAGTACCGATGTTGATATCACCTAAGGTACTGCATGTGGAACCAACGGATGTTTGTCAATTGGCATGTCCTTTGTGTGCCCGTGAAACCGATCCAGCTTTCAATAAAGCACTTAAACATCATTTAACTGTTGAGCAGATTAAAGATAAGTTTAATGTAGAATTTATTCAACAGTTGGATAAAATGTTTATGTGCGGTAATTATGGTGATCCGGCTGCTGGCGCACATACTGTGGATATATACAACTACTTTAGAAGTGTCAATCCCGCCATTACATTGGGTATGAATACCAATGGGAGTTTACAAACTAAACAATGGTGGACCCAACTTGGCAAACTACTCAATCAACCTAGAGACTATGTTGTATTCAGCATAGATGGACTAGCGGATACCAATCACATATATCGTAAAAATAGCAATTGGGGTAAATTAATTGAAAATGTAACAGCATTCATTGATGCAGGTGGCCATGCTCACTGGGATATGCTAGTGTATGCACACAACCAACATCAAGTTGACCAATGTGCAGAATTTGCACATTCCTTGGGCTTTACTTGGTTCCGTGCCAAGGTTAGTAAACGTCCGTATATTAACGGACTAGAGTTTCCCATTGGGTGGCAAGATCCCAAGCAGGAAGCGGGTCCAATACAATGTATTGCAGTACAAGAGCAAAGTACTTATATAGATGCACAAGGCCGTGTCAGCCCTTGCTGTTGGTTGGGCAGTACCCAAACAGAATTTGTCACAATGGAACAAGTATCTGCAACATGGAACACCAATCCGCATCCTGTGTGTCGTGCAACATGTTCCGGTACCAATAATAGCTTTACAAACCAATGGCAACGTGAGGTGCAATTATGTTAGCCACGTGGCACTTTCATATTGAAATTAGCAGTAAGTGTACGCTACGTTGTCCTAGGTGTGCTAGACAAGAAGTGCCAGACAGCCTGATAAACACTGAGTTAGACTTAGAATTTTTTCAACGCAACTTTACGCCAGAATTTATCAAAGCCAACGTAGAGAAAATTACATTCTGTGGTGACGATGGTGATCCTATATATGCACACGACTTAATTGCTGTGATACAATACATCAAAAGTATCAAGCCAGTTGAGATTGTTATTATTACAAACGGATCCCATAAAAAAGTATCCTGGTGGAAAGAGCTGGCGCAGACATTAACCAGCGTAGATAGCATACATTTTAGTGTTGATGGATTTAATAACCAAAGCAATAATTTATATCGTGTGAACAGCGACTACGATAGCATAATTAATGGTATTGAAAGTGTACGCAAATATTCAACATGTCGCATGACATGGGCTGCTATTGCGTTTAAGTTTAACGAAGATCATTTAGCTGCCATGGAACAACAAGCATTTAATTTAGGCATGGATGTTTTTCAAATTACCAAGTCTACCAAGTTTGGGAGTGTGTATCCAATATACGGAGTTGATGATCCTTTACAGCCAAGTACTAAATTTGTGAGCAGTACACATAGATTTGAAAGAATTACAAAGAATTTGTCCAGAATAGCAAAAACCGTTAGGTTTAATGTTGCTAATGCTATATTATATAACAAAGTAAAAGACAATAAAGAAATTATACCGTTGTGCGAAATTGGTAACAAAGGGTTGTATATTGATGCACGTGGTAGATTATTTCCGTGTTGTTGGGTTGCAAATAGATACAGTCACAACAATGAATGGCAGGAACTAGCAGAAAGGTTTAGTTTACAGACTCGCAATTTAGAAGAAGTACTCGGTGACCCGTTTTGGGAAACCGAACTTAAAACTTTTAGATGGCAAGAATGTAAAACAAAATGTAATACAACCGTTGTAAATCAAGAATACGCCACCACCTGGTAAATAGAGATAACTACTATGCATGACATGGCTACACGAAAATATCTTAGTAGAAACTCTACCCGAAGACTGTATAGGTTTTGTATATTTGATTACAAATACTGTATCTGGTAGGAAATATGTTGGAAAAAAATTAGCAAAGTTTAGTAAAACGTCGTACAAGGTAGTAAAGTTAAAAAATGGTAACAAAAAGAAAAAGAAAATCCGAAGCAAAGTTGATTCGGATTGGCAATCATATTATGGCTCAAATTTAGAATTAAACAGTGACGTAGAAAAATTGGGTATTGACAAGTTTACACGTGAAATATTGTATTACTGTAAAAGTAAGGCAGAGTGTAGTTACATTGAAGCAAGAGAACAATTTGAACGTAAAGTATTAGAAACTACAGATTATTATAACGGACAGATTTCTGTTCGTGTCCATGGCTCCCATATCATAAACAAGTTGTAACAATCACTTCCGACACAAAGTCCGGCTCAGAACGCAAATACAGTATAGGCTAGCATCGGCTAAGCACGGATGCCCACGACAACTGGATCTCGGATCACAGGGACGGAAGACTCTTCGCTGTAAAAGAGCACTCAATCACTATCCTTAACAGGACGAAGATCGCTAATCGCCGCGGTTTGATTGTTTGAAAAAAATTAAAGGCTAAAAAGACGTAGCAGTGATGCTACACGTTCACAAGTATGTTAGCGTATATATTGTGGACCGCCGTTGTATAAAGACACAACTCGAGGTACCGGACAACCGCCTCTGTAATGTTGTAACGCTAAGTGACTGTGCTACTCGGATGATGCTACAGATCTTATCTTTGCCCAGTGCGGGCAAAGTGTGACCAATTAATCTGGATGATACTATCTAAAAACAAAAACAATTAAAAAAATAAATTGATGAGCGATAGCGATATCAATAGACTTACGTAGTAAGTCTCGAAATAGAAAGAAGAATATAACACTCGCAGATATACTACGAATGGGATATTCCTCTTATTTTAGATCAACAGATTGATTATTTGTTTTTCCAGATGCTATAAAGCACCCAAATAGCCACTAAGCCCACAAGACCTTGTGACCCAATTGACGCTACAATCGATGTAACGTTTGCAGTTACTGATACTGCTGGAAAGAAAGGAATTGCTACTCCTTTAAATAGAACTTCTAGCACAATAGCAAGAGCGATGATACTAACTCCTGTGTCTGCTAATGTACTAGCCCACTTCTTAATCGTATTAAGAATATCCATTATAAATCTCCTTTTAAATACCATCATCTCTGACAGTAGAATATTTAGGTGAGGTTATATCAATATAGTAGTATACTATTATAAGTTTACAGCTGGCATACATATAGTAAAAATAAAAACACTAGCTTTAATGGGCCGGTGTTATGGATATATCAAAACTTCTTAAAAGAAAGGTAACCCAGAATCTTTTGTAGTTTCTAAATTGCTCTTAATAATTTTGCCAATTATATCACGGTCATCGGGTGACAGCATCATAGCATCGTCATACGATATACTTCCACGCATAAACCAACATAGTGTTAATATATCGTGTTTTAAGGCTTTTGTCTCTTTATCCATCTTATCAAGCAGCTGGATAATTTCTTCGGACTCTAAAGACAAAAGCCTTAGGCGAAAAAATTTGTTTGTTCAAACGTAAAAGGTGTTACAAAAGGTTTTTCACATTCAAGATTACTGCAAATTATATCAATTTGAGTGTAGTCTGATTCTTGTTTAATATTGTCAATGGCAAGTTTAATTTTTTCCCAAACAGATCGATCGCAGTTATTTAAAAAATCTTTAATAAATGCAGGATCGTTGACTATCACTGGTTCTTCATCAAGTATTTTAATATGCTGGATACTTTTACTAACTTGTGCTAGACCAGTTTCAATTAGTTTTCTAAATAATACATCAAACTGTTTTGCTTTTTCTTCGTCAGATAATTCAACATTCTGTACAACCTTCATAATTCTTTCTTCGTCAAATGCTGTTATATTGTTTTTATTGTAGCTTTCGTATGACTGCGGGGATAGTGTAATTTCTAAATTATCCACTAATACTGGAGTATCCCATGACCCAAGTCCAATTTTATCGCTCATTACGGAAATATCAAGTCCGTGTTCGTTCTTGGTGTTACAATGGGGGCATACACAAGTGAATTCCAATTCAGAGCCGTAACTGGCAATTCGTATAGCAATTAATATTTTATCTAAATCTACCATTGGCAGCTTCCACGCATTTTTAATGTTTGGGCAGCAACTTTGGATCACAGCCACGGTACTAGTTCCGTTTAATAATGCGTCTGGTGTTTTTATAGTGATTTCATCTTTGGCAGTCATTGCATACACTGGCAATTCCCCGGTCACTGGTAACTCAATGCTTCCTTCTGTCCACCATTTTCCTTGGCTTGGAAGTTTAATATGTAAAATTGGCTGTCTAAAATGCTTTGCCAGCGGATTAGTTGATAAACTGTTCATTTTGAACTCCATAAATATATGTATACTTATCGTATAAATTAACGGCGCATATAAAAATTATGGATATAGACCCAAAGATAGCAGAAACATTTGACCGACTGGGGATTACATTACCAGGTGTTGCTGGGGGTATGGATAAATTATCTAAAGCCACAGACAAAGCGGTAAAGTCGGCTACATTGCAGGCTCTTGAGCAGGCAAGGGCACATCAATCATTAATAAAATCAATTGAAAAAGACTTAAGACAGCGCGGAATAGATCAAGCTGACGCTAAAACAATGGCCACGTTAACGGCTAAAAAAATTAAACAAGAAACTGATCAGTCTGAAGCTTTAGCAAAACGAACAGCCCTAGAAGAAGAAGCAACTAAAAAATTACAAGAACGATTTAATAAGTCAGTGGATGGACTTAATAAATTAGCCTCAGGCTCCTTGAGCGTTGTTAGCGCATTTGCGTCTAGCGACAAACTGTTCACTAGCGCAATACCAACTTTAGACTTAATGGGAACTACCATTAAGTCTGTTGTGTCTGGTCTTGCTGAAATGGTTAGCGGTGTTTCTGTATTTGGATTTAGTTTTGGTAAAGCATCAGAAGGTGTAGCAAAAGTTGTTGGTGTTGGTGTTGACTTAACGGTTCAAGTTGCAAAAATGCAACTTGAAATGGCAGAGAAATATGTTGATAATTATAATCAGTTAAGTTCAGTTGGTGCAACGTTTGGTGGACAACTTGGTGGACTAGCAGATAAAGCAAAAAATTCTGGTATGTGGTTAGATCAATTTGCAAAATTTGTTAAGACTAACATAGTTGGTTTAACAGAAATGGGCGGCACAGTTGACCAATCCACTACTCTTATTGGGAAAATGAGTGCATCTGCAACAGATCATAATAAAAAACTTGTAATACTATACGGGGGGTATGATAAAGTTTCAGGCGCATTGGTTGGGTTTGGTAAACAAATGGCCAGTGTAGGATTAAGCGCAACTCAACAGCAAGATTATCTAATAAAAAATTCTGGAGCATACTTAACTAATTTAAAAGCGTTGTCAGAGATAACTGGGCAAACAGTTGAACAATTACAAAAAGAACAAGAAGAAGCAAATAAAGATATTGCATACAGATTAAAACTTCGCGAATTAGGACAACTTGACGCAAAAGATGGCGGCACACGTATGCAAGATACAATGAATGCGGAATTGATAGTACGCAAAACATACGGTGCTCAATCTGCCGATTTATATAAAGAAAAAGTTGCGCTAGACGGACAAGTGATATCACAGAGTGGTCAGATGACAGCCGCATACTTTGTGGAACAAAACAAAGCAATTGACCAAATCATAGCCACAAAAAATCTTGAAGGCGAAGCTAGAACTAAAGCCATTGGCGGGATAGTTGAAGGATCTAAAAAGGCAATTGAAGCACAAACTACACTATTAGCAGGTCTAGTACAATTAGGTCAATATGCTGGTGACGAAGTAACTAAAACTATTACAGAGGGTATTAAACAACAACTCGATAGTGAAGGTGTCCGTACAAATCTCAATAGTGCAGTAACAGCAGCCTGGGACAATACCAGAAAAGCAATGGATGCTGAAGCTGCCGCAGTTGTTGCACTAACAAACATTGTTAGAACAAATCACCAAGAACTAGATAAAATTACAAGCAAGACCATAGGTCAAACAGCAGAAATGGCAACAGCGTTACACAAAGTAACTACAGAATTAATACGATTATTTGGAGAAGCAGGTCAAGTATCTAAAGCAGTTACAATTTTTTCTGAGATGATTGCAGATGTTGCTACGCAGTTGAGGAAATATATAAACGAATCAACAGGAGGACCAAAATCAAAAGAAGAGGCCTCTTGGGGTAGAAAAGCATGGCATTACGGAGGACAAGCCCTTGGAACCATTGCCGGCGCCGGTGCTGCTCTTGGGTTAGGTGTTACAACAGGTGGCACCGGCCTTTTAGCAACAACCGCGCTTGTTAGCGGTGGCATGTACGGCGGCGGCAAGGCCGGCGACTATATAGCAGATAGGTTAGGGCTTGCTGGGGGAACTAGTGACACTTATAAGGAAAAGAAAGAATCTGAAAGAAGAGAAGGCATTGATAAATTATTGTCTTTTTCTGGCGGAGTAACTGGTAACAGGGCTAATTATGACGCATTAGATCCTGGTACTAGGGGTAGTTTTGAAGAAATGCTTGCGGCATATGGCAAACCGGTAAAACTTCAGTCCGGCTTCCGCACACAAGCACAACAAACTGCTTTGTACAATGAATGGTTAGCCGGCGGCGGAGGCAAAACCAAGCCAACTGTTAATACTCCAACATTTGGTAGTGTAACAACCCCATCGCCAGATGCTAGTTTCCATTCCCTTGGTAAAGCATTAGATATAGATCGCAATAGTTTTGATGCACTCGATTCCGCCGGCCTGCTGAAACAATTTGGATTTAAAACAGTACCCGGCGATCCTGGACATATACAAAAAATGGCCAAAGGTGGTATTACAGATGGAACAAGTATTGCAGGTGAAGCAGGACCCGAAGCAGTTATACCATTGCCAGACGGTCGCACAGTACCGGTTAAATTAGATGTAGGTGAACTAATTTCTAAAATGGATCGGTTAATTGCAGTAATGATGGAAAATAGAGACTTTTCCGAAAAAATATTCCAAGCTGCTGCATAACCTACGGTAAATATAGCATAAGAGAGAACATATATGGCCGGCTGGAAAAAATATTTTAAAACATCAAACCTTCCTAGTAATATTAGTCCATTAGGTGGCGGCCGCGCACCCGATCCAGGAATGCGTAATTACCAAAGCCAATTGCCTGAAGTGTATATTGGTCATCCAAACCGTGTTGAACGTTATAATCAATATGAACAAATGGATATGGATAGTGAAGTAAATGCGGCTCTTGATATCTTGGCAGAGTTCTGCACACAAAAGAATCAAGAAAATCACACAGCATTTACACTTAAATTTAAAGAACAACCAAGCGACAACGAAGTAAAGATTCTTAAAGAACAGTTGCAACAGTGGGTCGCATTAAACGAATTAAACAAACGCATATTTAAAATTATGCGTAATACGTTAAAGTACGGCGATCAAGTTTTTATACGTGATCCGCAAAACTTTAAACTAATGTGGACAGAAATGTCTAAAGTAACAAAAGTTATTGTCAACGAAGGTGAAGGCAAAAAGCCCGAGCAATACTTAATTAAGGATCTAAATCCTAATTTTGAAAATTTAACAATGACAGCAGTAGCAACAACTGATACAAATTCAAATCACCCGCAGACAGGCGGCCCGAGCGGATCTTATGTACAGCCAAGCACACCATTTGGTGGTGGTTCACGTTTTAGCCATGCTAAAAACGAAGCGGCAATTGCTGCAGAACACATTGTACACGTTAGTTTAACAGAAGGGCTTGATGTATTTTGGCCGTTTGGCAATAGTGTATTAGAGAACATTTTTAAGGTCTTTAAGCAAAAAGAATTGCTGGAAGATAGCATTATTATCTATCGTGTGCAACGTGCTCCAGAGCGTAGAATCTTTAAAATTGACGTGGGCAACATGCCAAGTCATATGGCTATGGCGTTTGTTGAGCGTATTAAGAACGAAATCCATCAGCGTCGTATTCCATCACAAAGTGGTGGGGGTGGTGGTAATATGATGGATGCTACATATAATCCATTGAGCACAAACGAAGATTACTTTTTCCCTGTAACAGCAGACAATCGTGGTAGTAGTGTAGATGTATTGCCCGGCGGTGCCAATCTAGGTGAAATTACAGACTTACGTTTCTTTACTAACAAGTTATTCCGCGGTTTGCGTATACCAAGTAGTTACTTGCCCACTACAGCAGATGATGGTAGCCAAGCATACACAGACGGTCGTGTGGGTACAGCACTTATACAAGAATGGCGCTTTAATCAATACTGCCAGCGTTTACAGGCAATGGTTGCTGATCCGTTAGACACTGAGTTTAAGCTGTTTATGAAGTGGCGTGGATTTAATATCGACGGATCACTATTTGAATTGTCGTTTAACGAACCACAAAACTTTGCACAATATCGCCAGGCAGACATTGACTCTGCTCGTATCGCAACATTTACACAGTTAGAGCAATTTCCTTATCTGAGCAAACGCTACTTAATGAAACGTTATTTAGGTATGACTGAGCAAGAGATTAGTGAAAACGAAGTAATGTTTGCAGAAGAACGTGGAGATACAGAAATTGCAACTCCCGATGCTCCTGGCTTGCGTAGTGTTGGTGTAAGTCCCGGCGGAATACAAAGTGACTTAGAAGGACTTGGCCCAGAAGCCAGCAATCCAGAAGCCGGCGGTCCCGAATCGGCACCAGGTGCAACAGGGCCGGGTAATCAAGGTGCAGCAGGCGCGGTTGGCGCGGTTCCTACAATTTAATTAAAAAGGTTAAATAGCTATACTATGTACATTTTAGAACTATTTGACCCAGCACCAACTGGCTACCGTGATGAGAAACAAGATCACAATATAACCAAAAAAAGCGATAGCCGTGCGGGCTCAAGAGTAACATTGGCTCACTTAAATCAATTAAGACAAAGCCACGATGTGCGTAAGTTGGAACACGAGCAGAAGTTAGCAGCAGTTGCAAAACAGTATGCACCAGCCCCAGAAGCTGGCGGCGCCCCAGGCTTATAATAAGTTTAGGCGTATCTTCGCCAAATTCGTCAAAAAACACCCATTTAACCCCTAAATATACGTAGTTTTGTAAATAACTTTACAAAGCCATTTAAAAGGAGTTCACATGAACAAGTTTGAGAAATTAATTGAGTACATCATTAATGATGAAGACCAAAAAGCCCGTGAATTATTTCACGACATCGTAGTTGAAAAAAGCCGTGATATCTATGAGTCAATCATAGAAGACGAAGAATCTGTAGAAGAACAAGTTGCCGGAGACCAAGTTGGTCAAATGGTTGACGAGATCGGCGCAGAAGAATCTGTACACGAAGAAGAAGACGAATTTAGCATTGACGATGTTGATGCAGACGACGAAGTTAGTGGCGATTTGCCAATGGACGGTGATCATGGTATCGAAGGTGATGACATGGGCGCAGAGCCAAATCATGATGAAACAGTCATGAACATTGATGCTAAGTTAGACGAGCTATTAGCTAAGTTTGACGAGATCATGGGCGACACTGGCGGCGACGATATGGGTGCTGACATGGGCGATGAAATGCCAGCTGAAGAGCCAGGTATGGACGACATGGGCGGCGACGAACAAAGTATGGATCAAGGCGAAGAACAGTTTGCTGAAGGTAAGAAACCAGACTTCTTAGACCTAGATAAAGACGGTAACAAGAAAGAGTCGATGAAAAAAGCGGCTGATGACAAGAAAAGTGGTTCTGGTGCAAGTGGTTCTGGTAAATCAGGATCAGGCACAAGCGGCAAACCATTTGAAAGCCGTAAACAATCTACAACAGAATTAATGCGTGAATACGTTGACAAGATTCAAGATATGAATCTAACAGGCGCTTCCGAAGGCGACGCAGTTGGTGCAACTGGTAAAAAGACAAGTGTAAATGACAAGTCTATTACTGGCCCAGGTGCTGACTTTGGTGGCAAGACTGCTACTCCAAGAGGCGGCGAACAGAATCAAGACGGTACATCAGCTCCTAGCTCACCAAAGCCAGGTCAGCTAAAGTCTGGTAATGTAAACGTTCCTGGCGGCAACGCTGGTAAGTCTAGCTTCAAAACCAAAGAAGGTGATTATAGCACTGAACATGGTAAAGAAGGCCAAACAACTGACGGATCGGTTCCAGTATCTAAAAAATCCGTGCAAGTACAAAATACTGGCAAGAAATAATTAGGAACTACAAATGGCTTTGTACCTAAAAGAGAACTTAACTTTTGACCGGGCTGGTATCCAAGTATTAAGCGAGGATGCAGCCGACGGGAAAGGTAAAGATCTCTATATGAAAGGGGTATTCATCGAAGGAGGCGTTAAAAACGCTAACGAACGAGTTTACCCCGTTCACGAAATTGAAAAAGCCGTTGGTACAATTAATGATCAAATCAAAGGTGGCTACTCCGTCTTAGGCGAAGTGGATCATCCAGACGATTTAAAGATTAATCTAGACCGCGTAAGCCATATGATCACAGAAATGTGGATGGATGGCCCTGCTGGTTTTGGAAAACTAAAAGTATTACCTACCCCAATGGGCGAGCTTGTAAGAGCTATGCTTACTTCTGGCGTTAAGCTAGGAGTTAGTTCACGTGGATCTGGGGAAGTAAACGAAAGTAGTGGACACGTTAGTGGTTTTGAAATCATTACCGTGGACGTTGTAGCACAGCCTAGTGCTCCGCATGCCTATCCAAAAGCAATCTATGAGAGCTTAATGAATATGCGTGGGGGAAATCAGGTGTTCGAAATGGCACGTGAAGCCAGTGGTAATCAACGAGTACAGAAGTACCTGAAAGAGGCAGTAACCCGCCTTATCAAAGATTTGAAACTATAGGAGAAATATCCAATGTTAGATGCTATCAAACCACTGTTGGATAACGGAATTATTAACGAAGAAACTCGCACAGCGATTTCCGAAGCTTGGGAAACACGTATTACCGAAGCTAAAGAAGAAGTACGTGCAGAACTGCGTGAAGAATTTAGTCAACGTTATCAACACGATAAACAAGTTATGGTTGAAGCTCTGGACAAAATGGTAACTGAGTCTCTCACTGCTGAACTCTCAGAGTTTGCAGATGAAAAAAAACAATTAGCAGAAGACCGCGTTAAGTTTAAAACACACATGGTCGAAAGCGCAAGCAAGTTCAATAATTTCATGGTATCAAAACTATCAGAAGAAATTAAAGAACTACGCTCGGACCGCAAACAATACGAAAGTGCCGTTGGCAAATTAGAAAAGTTTGTAATTCGTGCTTTGGCAGAAGAAATCAAGGAATTTGAGTCAGACAAACGTGCTGTAGTGGAAACTAAAGTTCGTCTAGTTCGTGAAGGTAAAGCTAAATTAGCTGAACTTCAAACCAAGTTCATTGCTCAATCCGCTGTCGCTGTTAAAGAGGCTGTAACCAGTTCATTAGAGTCAGAGTTGACTCAACTAAAAGAAGACATTCAAATTGCTCGCGAGAACATGTTTGGACGTCGTCTATTTGAAGCGTATGCTAGCGAATTTGCCGGTACTCACTTAAATGAGAACAAGCAGATCCGTAAGTTACAATCTACAGTAGATTTAGTAACTAATAAGTTGTCGGAAGCAGTTTCGGCAATTAAAAATAAGCAAGCTCTAGTTGAGACAAAAGAAAAAGAAATACGTATTATCAAAGAAACAGCAGAACGCAAAGAAAAACTTGGCGAGATGTTGAAACCTTTGAACAAAGAAAAGTCAGCAATTATGCGTGACTTACTTGAAAGTGTAACGACTGATCGTCTTCAGTCTGCATACGAGAAGTATCTACCAGCTGTGTTGAACAATTCCGCTGTTAAAGAAGTAGCCCCAAAAGCTGCTGTTTTAACTGAGAGTCGTACAGCAGTAACTGGCGATAAAACTGCTAAAACTGCCGTTGAAACTTCAGAGACATATAACAATGTTTATGAAATGAAACGTTTAGCAGGGCTTAAATAAACCCTAAATAGGAAAAGGAAATATCATGACACAAGCATTATTAGAAAGCCGTTGGGGCGAAACAAAAGATGCCCTGCTAGAAGGCCTACAAGGTTCGAAGAGAACCACAATGGGTGTGATTTTAGAAAACACTCGCAAGATGTTAGCAGAAAACGCTTCAGGCGGTGCAACACAAGCTGGTAACGTAGCAACACTTAACCGTGTTATTCTACCTGTTATCCGTCGTGTTATGCCAACTGTTATCGCTAACGAAATCGTTGGTGTACAACCAATGACAGGTCCAGTTGCACAGATCCATACACTACGTGTACGTTACGCTGACAACCAAACTGATTCAAGCGCATACGCAACATCCACTGCTGCTGGTGATGAAGCATTGAGCCCATTTAAGATTGCTGTTGCATACTCTGGTAGTTCATCTACTGGTCAAGCTACTTCAACATCCGCATTAGAAGGTGTTGCTGGTAACCGTATCAACGTTCAAATCTTGAAACAAGTTGTTGAAGCTAAGACACGCAAATTGTCAGCTCGTTGGACATTTGAAGCCGCTCAGGATGCACAATCCATGCACGGTTTAGATGTTGAAGCTGAAATTATGGCTGCTTTAGCACAAGAAATCACTGTAGAAATTGATCAAGAGATTCTTGGTTCACTACGTGCTCTTGCCGCAACTGACTTCACATTCGACCAAGCTGCCGTTTCAGGTACTGCTACATTCGTTGGTGACGAACACGCTGCTTTAGCTGTTCTAGTCAACCGTACAGCTAACTTGATCGCTCAGCGTACACGTCGTGGTGCTGGTAACTGGGCTGTTGTTTCCCCAGCTGCATTAACAGTATTACAATCTGCTACAACAAGCGCATTTGCCCGTACAACAGAAGGTACTTTTGAAGCTCCTACAAACACTAAGTTTGTTGGTACATTGAACGGTGCAATGAAGATTTATGTTGACGGTTATGCAAATGACAGCCAAGCAGTTCTAGTTGGTTATAAAGGTTCTAGCGAAGCTGATGCAGCTGCGTTCTATTGCCCTTATATTCCTTTGATGAGCTCTGGTGTTGTTCTAGATCCAAGCACTTTTGAACCAGTCGTATCGTTCATGACACGTTACGGATATGTTGAGTTAACAAACACAGCATCATCTTTAGGTAACGCTGGTGACTACGTTGGCGAAATCGCTGTAGCAAATCTATCATTCCAATAATATTGGAATAACTAACCCAGGGATGGGAAGGTACAAAAAGGCAACTTCGGTTGCCTTTTTTGTTGGCTGTACCATAAATAGTTATGTTCATAAGAATTCTTGGAGTATAGCCACTTCGGGTAGCCTAGAACGCTATTTAAAGGAGAAAATAAAATGGCAAAGTTAAAAATCGCTTATAAAGAAACAAACGGCACATTGCATAGTCAAGACATACCTGGAGCAGCTGGTGGTACAGGTGGCCCAAGTCAATCTATCACAACAACTGGTGTAAAAACAATTGATGTATCGTACAACACTACAGCAAATGCACAAGTGACTCACGGTTATATTATTGCACAAAAAGGATCACGTAAATTCCGTGTAGCAAATTCTGCTTCAGCAGGTACTAGCATTACAACAGTAACACTAGTTAATGCAACAGGTGGTCTACGAACAGCTAGCCAAGGCAGCATTTCTGGATATACCTCAGCCAACGCAGCATTTAATGCAAGTCGTATTACTAACAAATTTGTTTACGATTTTGCTGGTAACAAGTATCGTTATGTATTAACCCCAACCGTTGCTGGTGCTGGTTTTGCAAACGTTTCTGCTTATTAATTTAAGTTAGCATTATGTAAAAAGGGACTTCGGTCCCTTTTTATTTGAAAAAACAATCTATTAACTTGGGCTAAATATACTAAAATAAGGTTATTTACGATGGCAACCACAAAAAGAATATTAGGTAATTATACCATAACCAACAAAGAAACTGCAGGTGCAAATGTAGTAATCTCAACTGGCACCTTATTCATTGATGGTAACTTACAAATTGGTGGTAACAGTCAGAGTATTAGTCACACAAACACAGACATTACAGATAATATTGTTGTATTGAATAAAGGCGAAACAAATGCTGGTGTGTCAAGTCCCGGCTTTTCTGGTATTCAAATTGATAGAGGATCATTAGGTTCCAACGTTGCATTACGGTGGAATGAAAACGTCACGAACTGGCAGATAAGTTCAGACGGAAGCACATTTGCTAACATAGCCACAAGCGGTAGTTTATCAGTATCTAATTTAGATATGAGTACGTATAGTATATACAGTTCAACCATGCATACTGTAAAATTTGATGATAACGTTGCTATAAAAAATACCACAGTGGCACCAACAGCAGTTGCAGGTTATAATGTAGTGTATGCACAAACGCCATCGGGCGGTGGATCGGGTTTGTATATAACTAATAGCACATACACAGCTCAAGAGCTTGTGACAAAAAGTAAGGCAGTTGCTTACAGTATTGTATTCGGATAGGACTAATTTAAAATGGCAATCACAAACACAGCATTAACAACAACAGCGGCAAATATACTAGTTAACAGTTCGGGAACAACTGCGGTAACTACAATTCACTTGGCAAACTATACTAACAATACACAAACAGTTAACGTGTATGTAGTACCTGGCGGAAGTACAGCAGGTAACAGTACAGTAATTTATTCAAATTATTCATTGACAGCATATAACACATTAATTGTTTATGCAGAGAAATTTATTTTAGGCGGCGTAGGTGATGCAATCATGGCTAACTGTAGCAACGCATCTGCTGTAACAGCAACAGTGAGTTCAATCGGAATTTAAAATGGGAAGACTTCTTAAAAATCCAGACATTGCACAAGGTTCACTTGGAGTACGATTACCAATTGGCACCACAACTTTGGCTGATGCACCATCTACTGGATTAATTAGATTTAATTCAGACAATAGTAGAATTGAATTTTATTATAACAACTCTTGGAATCAAGTTGCCAAAATTGGAACTGTCTCTCTTGTAGTAGACGACATTGCACCTGATGGTGTCGCACAGACATTTTTAATGTCACAAGCAGAATCAAATGTAAACAGTATTGCTGTGTTTGTTGGCGGAGTATATCAACAACCAACTACCAACTATACGTTAAACGGAACAACAACGATTACATTTACAAGTACACCACCAGCCAACAACGGAATGATGCCAAACAAGATTACTATAATTCACAATATTAACAGCACCGACGTTGCTGCATAGGACTTACTAATATGGCAATAGGACGTATTACAGGACCGATGCTGTTTAGTAACCTGGAACGCCAGGGAACAGATCTTGCCATTGACGGAAATTTAATATATGCGGACGTAACAAATCGTCGGGTTGGTATTAATAATGCCAGCCCTGCATACTCGTTTGATTCTCCGGGCAATGTACGTCTTGCCAATATTATAATTACCGGTAGTACAATATCAAGTAATAATAATCAAGTTAATTTTGGTTTAATCTCTAATCTCAGAATAACCGGCGGCAATCCTGTTGATATTCCGTATACTGATGGCAGTGGTAATTTGGCATGGGGCAATCTAAGTGTTATTGCCAGCCTTGAAGGCTTTACTGCCAATAATCTTATCTTAGGATCAACGGCCCTTGCATCTAATCCGTTTGGGACCAACGCATTAACAACCGGCATGAATGTTGCTGAAGCAATTGCAACATTAGATGATACATTTAGTAACATTGCAGTTATAACAAATGCAGCCATTGTAAGTACAAATGCTAATTTATCTGCACTAAAAGGAAACACCATTACATTAGGTGCCAATGCCTCTGGATATCTTATAAGTAATGCAGTGACCTTAACAACGAGTACAACTGTGACAGATGGTTTAGCACAATTAAATTATATACTAGGTAAATTGGTACCTCCTAGTCCTCCGGCTTTTCCGGGAACAACAGCATTAACATTGTTAACTGCTACTACCTCAGCTAGAATTTGTAACTTTGTACAAACAGATAATGCACTTGGCAACACATATCAAGCAACAGCTGGTGCGACGGTGTCGGCTATTAGAACAAGTACATATACCACAAGTAACATTGCTGATGTTGGCTTAGGCGATTCGGGAACTGTAACAGTTTATTGGAACGGTCAAGCTGCAGGTGCAAATACACTGGTGTCCGGCGGGAACGTTTCTGCAGGTAACTTACGCATTGGTCGAAACCTAGACTACAACAGCGTTAACAGCGCGGTCACTGCTAATTTCTGGAGAATATTTACTTCTTACGCTACTGGTACAGCATTACCGGGGTGGAATACAGTATTACTCAATGACACCTACAATGGTGCTAATACTAATCCTGTATTATTTTATTATGACAACACAACAGTGACCGGACCAACTTGGGCCAACGTCACAACAGCCGGCACAAACGCAGTACTAACAACAAATGCAGTAATTTATTCTAGTACTATACCGCACATCACTACAGGTTCTGTATTACGATTAAAAGGAAACGTTTCTAATTTAAGTGGCGACATGTATTATACCAGTGATACTTTTGTCACTGGCTCTGCAGGTGGAGCATGGCAAGCACCAACTTCGGTGGCGTATAGTGGACTAACACCAGCACCAACTACACCTTTGGTGAAAGATCTATATCGAAGTTCGGGTAGTGCATATTTAGAAACTGCTGCGGCATCAACATCATCAACTTCGTTTGGTTCAAGCGCAACCGGACCAAGTTTAACAGCATTCAACGGATATAGTTCAACAGCACAATCATTTACAACAGCGTTGGGTGTTACTGTATTATATAAAGTTGGAACAACAACAAACATTGAAGAAACTAGCATATCAGTTAATTCTGTTGGTACCGGTTCTGGCAACGGCTATCGTGTAGCAAATCCAGGCAGTACTAATAACCCAGCATACACCGGAAGTGAAGCAACCTTTAATAGCCAAACGTCTGCATTAACATCATCGGATGCAATTGTTGTTGGTAGTGGCGCCCAAGGTGTGTTGACATGGAGCCAAACAAATTATTCTACAGGTTATTATCCAGTTGGACCAAATTTATCCACACAGGCCGCAACACAATATTTTACAATGAAATTTGTACGTACCGCTGTTAGTAAATTTGATATTAAGTATACTGGAACAATAGCCGGCCTATGGGTAGCAATGCCAGGCCTAACAGAAAGTTCAAATTATGCATCAAGCACCAATGGGTGGCTAGATGTAAGTACAGCATATGGTGGTGCAGGTATTCCTGGAACAGGAAGTTTGGCAAACGGTAGTGCTGGGTGTGCTGTTGGTGGTAACGCAATATTAAATTCAGCACAATCTCTTAAGAGCGTAACAGCAACATTTGGATCGTTAAGTTCAACAAATGCAACAAGCAATGAAATTTATGTACGTGTGGCATTAACAAGCGGACAAAGTTTAACAGCATTGACAATAGAAACGGCAACTCACTAAGATGGCTATAACCGACGGACAAAAAGTAGACTATCTATTAAAGAAAATTGGTTATGGTATATCCAAGACCGATACTTTAACGAATAAAAGTCCTGCCAATGAATCTATTGCAAGTCCATTACTAATTCGTGGCGACACGGTATGGCAACAAAGTAGTTTAATTTCTACAGTAAGTACATTACCAACAGCAAACACTAGTGTGATATCGGTTTATCGAGATACATTATCTAGTACAGTACAAGCCACAAACGATGGAACATCAGCAACTAATCGTACCTGGAAAACCAATTTAACAGACTGGGTTGGACCTGAATTTGGTGCTGGGTATGCTGTTAAAGTATATACCGGGGTAAGCGGTAGTGCAACACCACAATCGCTAACTGCTCTACCAGTTGATGGATCAGGCAATAACGATTCGTGGTATTTTGACTATCAATCCGGAGTATTAAACTTTGCAGACACAAACGTACCAAGCACAATTGGTGTTGCAGTATATGTGTCGGGCGCAAGGTATGTTGGGTCCAAGGGACTGGCAACATTTCCAAATGGATTAACCATTGGTAATTTAAGCATTTCCGGAAATAGTATTAGCAGTAGCAGTGGCAATGTATTCATTAATGGTAATTTAACAATCTCTGGTAATAGCGTAAGCATTGGATCTACTAGCCTATCTGTTGTTGACCCAATTATTAATGTACACTCCCCAAGCGATTTAACTGCACTAATATCAAATGATAATTATGACATTGGTCTTAAATTACACTATTATGATACAATTGATTCTGCAGCATTCCTTGGTAGAGCAAACGACACGGGGTTTTTAGAATGGTACTCGCGTGGTAACGATACAGGAAATGTGTTTGTTGGAACCGCATACGGTACAATTAAATCCGGCGAGATGTTGTTGGCAAACACAACCGCAAGCACAAGCACATCAACTGGTGCATTACGTGTATCCGGTGGAGCCGGCATTGTTGGTAATTTGTTTGTGGGAAATATCTCAACAGGAATAATTAGTGCGTCCGGCAATGTAAGTATGAGTAACTTACTAACCAATGGTTTCTTTTGGGGGAATGGTGTACCGGTACTATTCAGCAATTATAGTAATGCCAATGTGACGTTATTGCTATCAAATTTTGGAAGTAATACAATTACAACCACTGGCAATATTACAGCCGGCAATATTATTGCAACATATACTACCAACGGAAATATTAAAGCCGACATAATTAGCCCGTACCAAACAACAGTTACAACATTCAATTCATCAACAGCAATTGGATTACCAACCGGTGCTAACATTGCTAGACCAAGTAGCCCATTAGCAGGATATATTCGATATAACGATCAATATAATGCTGTGGAGTTTTATAATGGATCTGGCTGGGTCAGTGTAGTCACTAATATTGATGGTGAAAACTTTTTTGGTAACGGAACAAGCATCTATACTCTACGCAACGTTACTACAGCAAATGGTATTTTAGTTAGTATTAACGGTACAGTACAACAACCAACGTATGCATATTCGGTATCAGGTACAACGTTGACATTTACAGAAGCACCAACTGTAACGGATCAAATTGATATACGATATCTAGCAGTATCCCAAGCAGGTGATAATATTTTTAATACTGATGTGTCTATAACAGGAAATATTACAGTAACAGGATTATATTCATCTACGCCAATTACAAAAACAGCAACCTCTCCCGGGGTAGCCGGGCAAATATGTTGGGACGCCAATTACATTTATGTATGCACAGCATCAAATACATGGAAACGTAGTGCGCTGACAGGCGGATTCTAGAGTTTTTATAAATAGTTATATACTTCTATCCCATTCTTAAGTAATAGTGTTACTTAACGATCATCTAGCTTTATAATCCCATTCCGACTTTTTAAAATAATATGCAGGTTGGAATGTTTCCTTACGACTATGGTAAATACGATATAACATAAAAATAGGAGCTTTACTGTAATGGCCAATTTAACAAGAATACAGAATAACCAAATAACTGATAGTACCATTCAAGCCGGGGCTAAACTGGCGGCCGGGTCTATTACAGGTAACTTACTTGCAACAGCGGTAACATTTAATAGTAACATTACTATTCTTGGAAATTTAACAGTATCGAATAGCTACACGCAATTAAATTCCATTAACACATATATTAATGATCCTATTGTTGTTTTTAATAATGGATACACTGGCTCTCCTAGTTACGATATTGGTATTTTAGTAAACAGAAATTTAAGTTCGTTGGCACCGTACGGTGCAGTAAATGCCGCGTGGGTATGGAAAGAAGCAGACTCAGCATTTGAAGGCATACTGACCACTGAGACTGGTACTAGTGCCGGTGCAATTACTAATTCTGGATGGGCCAACGTAAAAGTTGGCAATATTACTGGAGTATCTTCTACGATAAATGGTACTTCTTATGTAAGTGGTGCAACAACGTTGGCGTCAACATTGGGTGTTACTGGCGCAACTACTTTATCGTCGACACTGGGTGTTACTGGCGCAACTACTTTAAGCACAGCAACAGCAGGTGGATTACAGGCACAAGCAATTGGTAACGTAGCTCCTGGATCGGCAGCATTTACAACGATTACTGCAAGTGGTACATTGGCTGTAACCGGTGCAACTACTTTAAGCACAGCAACAGCAGGCGGCTTACAAGCCCAAGCAATTGGTAACGTAGCTCCTGGTACTGGCGCATTTACAAGCGGCACATATAGCTCAACGTTGAGTATAACTGGCGCAACAACTTTAAGTACAGCAACAGCTGGCGCATTACAAGCCCAAGCAATTGGTAATGTAACACCTGGATCGGCAGCGTTTACAACAATTACTGCTTCTGGTACGTTAGGGGTAATTGGCGCAACAACTTTAAGTACAGCAACAGCCGGCGCATTACAAGCACAAGCCATTGGTAATGTAACACCAGGTACAGCCGCATTTACGACTGGTACATTTAGTTCAACAGTTGATGTTACTGGTGCAACAACATTAAGTACAGCAACAGCAGGTGGCCTACAGGCACAAGCAATTGGTAATGTAACACCTGGTACAGCCGCATTTACTACAGCAACAGCTGGCGCATTACAAGCCCAAGCAATTGGTAATGTAACACCGGGCGCCGGTAATTTTACAACAGTGGCAGTAACAAACTTTAGCACAGCCAATGCAGTTATCACAGGTGGTAGCGTAAATGGATCACCAATTGGTGCAAGTTCTGCAAGTTCTGGTGCATTTACAACTATTACTGCTTCCAGTACATTGGGGGTAACTGGCGCAACTACATTGACTACAGCCACAGCTGGCGGCCTGCAAGCCCAAGCTATTGGTAACGTAACACCTGGATCTGGTGCGTTTACAACTATTACTGCTTCCGGTACATTAGGTGTAACTGGAGCAACAACTCTTTCAACTGCTACAGCAGGTGGACTACAAGCCCAAGCAATTGGTAACGTAACGCCTGGCTCAGCCGCATTTACTACAGGTACATTCAGTTCAACACTTGGTGTAACTGGAGCAACAACTCTTTCAACAGCTACCGCAGGTGGACTACAAGCCCAAGCTATTGGTAACGTAACACCGGGCACTGGTAATTTTACAACTGTGGCAGTAACTAATTTTAGTACAGCCAACGCAGTTATCACTGGTGGTAGTGTTAATGGATCACCAATTGGTGCAAGTTCTGCAAACTCTGGTGCATTTACAACAATCACAGCAAGTAGTACATTGGGGGTAACTGGCGCAACAACTTTAAGTACAGCAACAGCTGGCGCATTACAAGCCCAAGCAATTGGTAACGTAGCTCCTGGTACAGCCGCATTTACTACAGGTACATTTAGTTCAACACTTGGTGTAACTGGTGCAACAACTTTAAGTACAGCAACAGCTGGCGCATTACAAGCACAGGCCATTGGTAATGTGACACCGGGCACTGGTAATTTTACAACATTGGTTGCAACAAACTTTAGCTCAGGTAATGCAGTTATCACAGGCGGTAGTGTTAATGGATCACCGATTGGTGCAAGTTCTACAAGCACTGGTGCATTTACCACATTAACAGCAAGTGGCGCAACTACTTTAACTAATGCAACAGCCGCTACCACAGCCGGCACAGGCGCATTGGTAGTATCGGGTGGTATTGGAGTTGCAAAAGATTCATTCTTTGGCGCCAACGTAACAATTTATGGTAACTTAGCAGTATCTGGACAAAGTGTAAGCATTGGATCAACCAGTTTAAGCGTAACAGACCCAATTATTAACTTACATTCTCCGGCAGACTTAGCACAATTGACCAGTAACGATTTAGCTGATATTGGTATTAAATTCCACTATTACGACACAGCTGATAGCCACGCTTTTGTTGGCCGTGCAAATGACACAGGATTCTTAGAATGGTATGCCAAGGGTAATGACTCGGCCAACGTGTTTGTCGGCACAGCATATGGAACAATTAAAACCGGTGCGTTATGGTTAGCCAATACAACAGCCGCATCGGGAACAACGTCTGGAACAGCCGGTGCATTGTATGTTGCTGGTGGTGCTGGTGTTGCTGGTGCATTATATGTTGCTGGATTACTATCAGCTGGCACCGCAAGTTTTGCAAGTATTAACAATACACCAATTGGTAACGCTACACCAAGCACTGGTGCATTCACAACATTGACATCAAGTGGAACAACTATTGCTTCTGGTAATTTAGTTGCTGCAAGTGGAACAGCAAGTACAAACACAACAACTGGTGCTCTTGTAGTAACAGGCGGCACTGGTATTAGTGGCGCATTAAATGTTGGTGGAGCATCAACTTTACCAACTGCCACAGCAGGCGGCCTGCAGGCACAGGCCATTGGTAATGTAACACCGGGTACTGGTAATTTTACAACTGTGGCAGTAACTAATTTTAGCACAGCCAACGCAGTTATCACTGGTGGTAGTGTAAATGGATCATCAATTGGTGCAAGTTCTGCAAGTTCTGGTGCGTTTACAACAATTACCGCTTCCAGTACCCTTGGTGTAACTGGTGCAACAACTCTTTCAACAGCAACAGCTGGCGCATTACAGGCACAGGCAATTGGTAATGTAACACCAGGCACTGGTGCATTTACAACATTAACATCAAGTGGCACAACTATTGCTAGTGGCAACTTAGTAGCGGCTGCAACCACATCCAGCACCAGCACCACAACAGGCGCACTGGTAGTTCGGGGTGGTGCTGGTATTGCTGGCGATGTAAAGATTGGTACTAGTTTAGAAGTCAACAGCGGTGCATACGGTAATGTGACTACAACTCAATTTGCCAGTGTGTTTGGAGCGGCCACTGGCCCAAATCCTTATTCTGTAATGCAGGTACGGTCCAGTGACGGTGTATCGGGCCTGGGTATGCAGGCCTACACTAACAGCGCCACTCTTTATGCCAACGCTGGTATCAATTTCGTAACTGGTGCAACAATTAGAGACAGAGATGTTTACTCAGGCGGCACAGTCAGCACAATTTTTGCTGCCAACGGTGCCATTATCAACACAACTGGTATTGCAAGCACAACAACCGGTACAGGCGCATTAATTGTTGTCGGCGGCACTGGTATTAGTGACGCATTAAATGTTGGTGGTACATTGGGTGTTACTGGCGCAACTACATTGACTACAGCAACAGCAGGTGGACTGCAAGCTCAAGCCATTGGTAATGTAACACCTGGATCGGGTGCATTTACAACTGGTACATTCAGTTCAACTCTTGGGGTTACAGGTGCAACAACATTAAGTACTGCCACAGCAGGTGGACTACAAGCACAGGCCATTGGTAACGTAACTCCGGGTACTGGTAACTTTACAACATTAGTTACAACAAACTTTAGCACAGCCAACGCAGTTATCACTGGTGGTAGTGTAAATGGATCATCAATTGGTGCAAGTTCTGCAAGTTCTGGTGCATTCACAACAGGTACATTTAGTTCAACTCTTGGGGTTACAGGTGCAACAACATTAAGTGGACTACAAGCACAGGCCATTGGTAACGTAACTCCGGGTACTGGTGCATTTACAACAATTACTGCTTCTGGTACGTTAGGGGTAACTGGCGCAACTACTTTAAGCACAGCAACAGCAGGTGGATTACAAGCTCAAGCAATTGGTAATGTAACACCAGGTACTGGTAACTTTACAACAGTGGCAGTAACTAATTTTAGCACAGCCAACGCAGTTATCACAGGTGGTAGCATTAATGGATCACCAATTGGTGCAACTGGCGCTACTAGTGGTGCATTCACAACAATAACTGGGTCAAGCACAATTATTGCCGGCGGAAACGTTGTTGCTGGAAGCGGCACAGACAGCTCAAGTACTACAACTGGTGCATTGGTAGTAGTTGGCGGCATTGGCGCTTCTGCTAACGTATTCTTTGGTAAAGCAACAACTTTAAATAGTACACAAGTAGCCGGTGGAGACACAATAATTAAAGGTGTTAACGATAGCACATTAATTTGGGCAAAACCAAGTGCAACATATGACCAAGTTATAATTGGTAACTCTGCAACATCAGCAACAGCAGTTCGCGGCGCAAAACTACAGATAAATTCAACAGACTCTATCTTGTTACCGGTTGGTACTAATGCCCAGAGACCAAGCTCAATCGGCGGAACTGACACAACTGGCATGTTGCGATATAACAGTACCTCAAATGGTTTAGAAGTATACAATGGAACAACATGGGTAGTATTTACAACATCATTTACAATTATTACCGATGAGAATTTTAATGGTACTGGCAGTCAAGTTGACTTTACCCTAGGTGGTACAGCAACAACAGCAGGTACAATCGTTAGTATTAACGGTGTTTTACAGATACCAACATTGGCTTACTCAGTGAGTGGCACAACAATGACATTCACGGAAGCACCTGCAAGTGGCGACCTAATTGATGTACGTAGATTAACTACCACATCAACTGTTACACAACTAACCAGCATAAATGGCTATGTGTCATTCAGCGTTGATAATGACGGTGCTTATGTATATGCAGGTTCGTCAGGCCCAGTACTGCGCTCTAAGTGGTTTAGCAATGGTGCGATGCTATCCAATGCAGGCATTTCAAGTACAAGTGTATCAACTGGTACTATGATAGTTGGTGGTGGACTTGGAGTATCGGGGGCAACATATATTGGTGGCAACACAACAGTAACTGGTTCAGTATTGCCAAGTGCAAACGTAACTTACGATCTAGGTAGTGCAAGTCAACGTTGGAAAGATTTATGGCTAAGTGGTAGTACCATTTATCTAGCAGGTGCAACTATTAGTGGCACTGGTGGTCAAGTTACAATTACTAACCCATTGGGTGGTAGCTTTAGTGTAACTGGATCAGCGGCTGGTCAGAGTACTGCTAATTTTGGTAACTTAGTTGCTAACTCCGGTGTTGCAAGCACAAGTACGTCAACTGGCGCATTACAAGTTACCGGCGGCGCTGGTATATCTGGTGCGGCATACATTGGTGGTGTATTGAACGTAGCCGGAGCAACTACATTATCATCGGCATTAACTTACGGTGGTGTTGCATTAAGTAACTCAGTTACTGGCACTGGTAGCATGGCATTAAGTGCCAGCCCAACGTTTACTGGAACATTGAGTGCCAGTGCTATAACAGCCAGTGGTGTTGTTACCCATTCTAGCACCACAAGTTTAGTTGGAGCCACAACAGCGGCTGCAATCACAAGTTCTGGAACAATTATTGCAAGTACAGTAAACGCTGGTACCATTGGTAACACAGGTGCTACACTAACTGGTACAGTATCAACAGCAACACAAAACAGCATTACCACAATGACTGGATTAACTGGCTTTGGTACTGCGGGTATAACCACAACTGCCGCAGGTAACTTTGTTATAACAGGTTGCTTAACAGTTAATGGTACAACAAGCACAATTAACAATACAACAATTGAAACAACTGAGTTTGTGCAAACAATTGATGCATCAACCGTGAGAGCTGCAACAATTGGTAACACAGGTGCTACGTTAACTGGTACAGTATCAACAGCAACACAAAACAGCATTACCACAATGACTGGATTGGTAAGCGTTGGTGCATTGTCGAGTGGTAGTATTACAACTGGATTTACAACAATTCCGGTGGCACAGGGCGGTACTGGTGTTACAACATCAACTGGTAGCGGCAATAACGTATTAAGCGCCAGCCCAACCTTTACTGGTACAATAACAGCGGCTGCATTAAATATTTCAGGTAACACAGCACATACTAGCACAGTATATGCCCAAGGTATATACGATAACAGTTTACGCACAGTTACCACAGTTAACACCACAGCTGGCACCGGTATTAGCTTATCGTCACAAACAACCACAGGTGCTACAACAGCAGTTACTATTACTAATAGTGGTGTAACAAGTGCTGTAGCAGGATCAGGAATTAGTGTGTCCGGTGCAACTGGCGCGGTCACTGTTACTAATACTGGTGTAAGAAGTATTGCTGCTGGCACAGGCGTTTCGGTAAGCGCCACAACTGGTGATTCGTGTAGCATTAGCATTGGTCAAGCAATTGGTACAGGTAATAGTCCAACATTTGCTGGTATCACAGTACCAAGTATTACTCATAGTGGTACAAACGGCGTTGGCGACATTGGAGGATCTGGTGCAACATTTGCAACAGTATATGCGACAACATTTAGCGGTGTATCAACAACAGCCAAATACGCTGACTTGGCAGAAAATTACCAAGCAGACAATACATATCTACCAGGTACAGTGGTAATGTTTGGTGGTGAGGAAGAAGTTACAGAAGCCACAGAAAATACAACAGCAGTAGCAGGTATTGTATCGTCTAACCCAGCTCACTTAATGAATAGCGAGCTAACTGGAACTAATGTTATAGCATTGGCGTTGCAAGGTCGTGTACCATGTAATGTAATTGGTCCAGTCAAGAAAGGTGATTTAATGATATCAGCAGGCAACGGATACGCTAAGTCAACAACAACACCACAGTTTGGTCAAATAATTGGTAAAGCACTAAATGACTTTACTGGAGACAAAGGACAAATTGAAGTAGTAGTAGGAAGAATGTAATTTAACAAAATGCTGACACGGGGAATATGGAACCATGGCAAATAATAACTTTGTAGTACGTAACGGTCTAACGGTAGGGCCAACCACAATCGATGGCACTAGTGGTGCAATTAGCACAACAAGTACAATCATCGGCACCGGCAACATTGTTGCAGGTGCAAGTACTATCAGCACAGGAACAGCAACAGGCGCATTAGTGGTTGTTGGTGGTGCTGGTATTGGCGGAAACTTATATCTTGGTGGAAACTTAGTTTCTACAGGAACAACATCAATACAAATTCCAGCTGGAACAACAGCTCAACGCCCAGGCGCAGCCACGCTAGGTATGATTCGTTATAACAGCACCATTAGTTCGTTTGAAGGATTTGGTGCAGGTAGCGCATGGTCAAGTTTAGGTGGTGTTAAGTCTGTTGATGGTAAAGCATATATTACAGCAGAATCTAGCGCAGGCGCAGGTGACGATGTAATTCGTGTATACGCAGGTGACTCGGGTACAAGCACACAGGTAATGTGGGCAAGCACATCAAACGTTAGAATTATTCCAACAACAACATCAACTAGTTCCACAACCGGTGCTTTACAAGTTGCCGGTGGCGCCGGTATTGCAGGCGCCGCTTATGTTGGCGGGGTATTGAACATAGCTGGTGCAACTACATTATCATCGGCATTAACATATGGTGGTGTTGCATTAAGTAACTCAGTTACTGGAACTGGTAGCATGGTGCTTAGTTCCAGTCCAACACTGGTTACACCTACATTGGGCGCGGCACTGGCAACAAGTATCAATGGATTAACTATTACAAGCAGTACTGGCACACTAACACTTACAAATGCTAAAACATTATCAGTATCAAATACACTAACTTTTACAGGTACTGATTCATCATCTGTGGCATTTGGTACCGGTGGAACAGTTGTTTATACTTCTAATAAACTTTCTGTTCATGCAGCAACGTCTTCATCAGAACTTGCTGGAATTATTTCCGATGAAACAGGAACTGGCGCACTAGTTTTTGGTACAAGCCCAACTTTCACAACACAAATTACAGTACCATCTATTGTTAAAAGCGGAACATCGGGGACCGGCGACATTGGTAGTGTAAGCAATTATTTTGGTACAATGTACGGTAAAGCAACAACAGCACAGTACGCTGACTTGGCAGAAAATTACCAAGGCGACAAATTATATACACCAGGAACTGTAGTAATGTTTGGCGGAGAATATGAAGTTACTTTAGCCAGCACAGAAACATCGGCTGTTGCTGGGGTAGTATCTACAAATCCAGCACATTTGATGAATGGTGGACTAAGCGGAGCCAACGTAGTTCCGGTTGCATTAACTGGTCGTGTACCATGTAATGTAATTGGTCCAGTTAAGAAAGGCGACATGATGGTTAGTGCCGGATTTGGCTATGCCAAATCCAAGGATAACCCAGGAATGGGAACTGTAATTGGCAAGGCATTAAGCGATTTTTCAGGGGCCAAAGGACAAATTGAAGTGGTAGCTGGCAGACTTTAACAGCAATTTTTTAACAACAAGGGCCTACGGGCCCTTTTGTTTTTTTAATAAATACATAGAATATTATGGATTTGTATAAAATATGGCATTAACTAAACCACGAATAGGGCAACTAGATACCAGCGTTTTTGCAGGATCTGATCCACTCACTGTGTTACATGCCGGTGCGACAGTAGCCAACGTAGACGTTGGATTCATAATGAATCGTGCTAACGGGTTAGTATCAAACGTTGCATTATACTGGAGTGAATCGGGCAATGCGTTTGTTACTTCGTTTACGTCAAACACAGGTGTTACTGACAGTAATATTGCTATCACTGGATATGCGCCATTGGTTAGTGGAACACATACAGTACAAGGTGATCTCACAGTTACCGGGATAGCATTGTTTAGACAAACAGAAACAGTCCTTGGGGTTGAAGTTGTTGCTGGTAACTTGGTTGCTAATTCTGGAACCGTTAGTTCTAATACTACAACTGGCGCATTAGTTGTTGCCGGCGGCGCAGGCATTAGTGGTGCATTAAATATTGGCGGCACTGGATCAATTACAGGAAACCTAACAACTGGACACATATTACCAAGTGCAAACGTAATTTACGACCTGGGTAGCCCAACACAAAGATTTAGAACTTTATATTTAAGTGGTAATACAATTGATCTAGGTGGAGCAACTTTAGGCACAACATCCTCGGGTATTACTTTAGCTCATCAGTCCGGTGCAACATTTACGTTGGCCGCGGCAGGAGCAACCCCATCATCATCAACTGCATCTGCAGGATTTGGTAATTTAATTTTAAGTTCTGGTGTAGCAAGCACAAGCACAGGAACAGGTGCTTTACAAATAACAGGCGGCGCCGGAATCAGCGGTGCTGTATACTCGGGATCTTTAGTAACAGGTGCAGTTACATCAAGCGGTACTGTTATAGCATCAACATTAAATGCAGGTACTATTGGTAATACAGGTTCTACCGTAACCGGCACTTTACAAACAGCGTCGCAACCAAATATTACATCAGTTGGTACATTAACTTCTCTTGCTGTAAGTGGATCATCAACTTTACCAACAGCAACCACCGGAGGATTACAAGCACAAGCCATTGGTAATGTAACACCTGGTACAGCCGCATTTACAACAGCAACCACCGGAGGATTACAAGCACAAGCCATTGGTAATGTAACACCAGGTACAGCCGCATTTACGTCTGGCACATTTAATTCAACACTGGGCGTTACTGGTGCAACTACTACTGCTTCGATAACAAGTAGTGGAACAATAATTGCAAGTACAGTACAAGCTGGTACCATTGGTAATACAGGTTCTACTGTAACCGGCACTTTACAAACGGCCGCACAACCAAACGTTACATCGGTTGGTACCTTAACATCATTGAGTGTTGGTGCTGTTACATCAAGCGGAACAATAATTGCTAGTGCAGTACAAGCTGGTACCATCGGTAATGCAAATGCGGCATTGTACGGAACACTAAATTCATCAAGTGCATCACAACCAAATATCACAACATTGGCTGGATTAGTTACTTTTGGTACTGCTGGAGTAACCACAACAGCAGTAGGCAATTTAGTAGTTAGTGGAAATTTAACAGTAGCCGGCCAAAGCGTAAGCATTGCCTCAACAAGTTTAAGTATACAAGATCCAATTATTAATTTACATACTCCAAATGATTTAACACCATTGGTAGCAAATGACGGCGCAGATATTGGTATTAAGTTTCACTACTACACAGTGACCAATGGCGACAATTGCGGATTCCTTGGTAGAGTAAATAATACTGGATATCTAACGTATTACGACACTGGCAATGATACAGGAAACGTGTTTACTGGAATAACCTTAGGAACAATTAAATCAGGCGCACTATTTCTTGCTAATACAATATCACTTACTGCCGCTGGCACAATAATTGCAAGTACAGTACAAGCAGGTACAATTGGTAACGCAGGTGCCACACTAACAGGTACAATATCAACTGCAGCACAACCAAACGTTACATCATTGGGAGTATTAACATCATTAGGCGTTGGCGCAGTTACATCAAGTGGAACAATAATTGCAAGTACGGTACAAGCTGGCACAATTGGTAATACAGGTGCTACATATATTGGTACCAGTGCTACACTAACCGGCACAATTATTGCAAGTACAATAAATGCTGGAACGATTGGTAACGCAGGTGCTACGTTAACCGGTACACTATCAACTGCTGCCCAAACTAATATTACATCAGTTGGTACCTTGACATCACTGGCTGTAAGCGGAGCATTTACCGCGGCCAGTTCAACATTAACCGGAACAATAATTGCAAGTACACTAAATGCTGGCACCATTGGTAACACAGGCGCTACTTTAACTGGTGCTTTACAAACTGCGGCCCAACCTAATATTACATCGGTTGGTACATTAACCTCACTTGCTGTTGGTGCAGTTACATCAAGCGGAACAATAATTGCAAGTACACTAAATGCTGGCACCATTGGTAATACAGGTGCTACCGTAACCGGCACGTTGCAGACTGCGGCCCAACCTAATATTACATCGGTTGGTACCTTAACATCATTGGGTGTTGGTGCCGTTACATCAAGTGGTACTATTATAGCATCAACTTTGAATGCTGGAACAATTGGTAATGCTGGAGCAACGTTAACAGGCGCAACAGTAACAACATCAAGTACTATTATAGCGTCAGGAAACATTGTTGGTACCAGTGGTACAGCATCTACATCAAACGTAACTGGCGCAATAGTTAGTACAGGTGGTGTCGGAGTTGGTGGTAACATATATGTTGGCAATCGTGTAGGTTATGTATGGCAAGCAAACTCTGTGAGTAGTGCGTACACAGTATTCAACAGTACAGCAAATAGCATTGACACAATTTTTGGATAGTCAATGCCAACTTTAACTTCTAGATTAACTAAAACTGGAACACTACTTGTCAACGGAACATTTGACGAGTATACATCAATTTCTCCGGCTAAGTTTCGTACAACAATTAATACAGTTTATGCTTCTGCATTTGATGAAGTTACGTTGGGCACTGGTGCTATATCTTTTAACGGAACAACACAATACTTGTCTGCTACAAGTCCAAATTTATCCGGAACTTGGACCGTGGAGATGTGGTGTTACTGGACAACTGGATCAACACAAACCACTATAGTTAGTTTTAACAATGGTAGCAATAGTGGAATTAATTTGTGGAAAAATTCATCTAATCAACTAGTGGCCGACGATGGAGTAAATGGCGTAACGGCAATGTCCGCAGTTACTCCCACAATAAATGCCTGGAATCATATTGCGTTTGTTAGAAGCGGAACAACCACAAGTGGCTATGTAAATGGGGTATTGGCCGGAACAACTACTTATACTCCAGGAACAACGTCAATAGTTAATGTAGGTCGATATAATGGTGGCTCTTTTTTTTATTTTCCAGGATATATTTCCAATCTTCGCGTAGTAAACGGCACAGCAGTTTACACCGCCAACTTTACTCCACCGCAGGCAATACTACCTTCTATACCAGGCACAAGTTTACTGCTAAATGCCACTGACTCTGCTAACTTTATCAAAGACAACAGCCCAAACAATTACACCGTAACCAACAATAGCACAGCTACCTGGACTGCTATAGGACCATTTAATCGTGGAACAACAGTGGCCCAACGACAAGTCAACGACGGCACCGCAGAAGTATATACGGAAATTGATGAGTTTACAGGAGCGCCAGTGGTAGATTCATCGGTGATGGTTTGGTTGGATTCTACACAGTCGGCTAGTTTTGCCAACGTAGGATCAACTTGGTATGATTTAACTGTTAATAGTAAAAATTACACATTATCTAACAGTCCAACATATACCTACAACAACAGCGGTCCAGTATTAACTTTTGCCGGCGCAAGTAGCCAGTTTACAACTCACAGCACCACACTATTTAATTCTACTACCTTCAATGCCTATACCATGAATCTGTGGGTGTACCCAACAGGTGCAGGCCAATTGGTGGCTGTCACAGGTCAGGCAACTATTAACACAGCCTATCACTATAGTGCTATGGAAATATCTGCAACCGGTGTAATAAAATTTGGACAATGGACTGGAGCTGCAGATACGGTGATAGCAACATCAACTCAAAGTTTAAATGCCTGGTACAATCTAGTAATTACCTATAACGGAACTACAGCCACAGCCTATGTCAACGGCGTAAGTGTTGGTACCAATAATATTTCTTGGTCAAGTCCCGGTGCCAATACATTTTTTCCACTGATGGCTATAGATAGTACAAATATGGGAACTACCGGATACGCCAGTGGTAGTGTGGGCGCATTTATGGCATATAATCGTGGATTATCAGCCGACGAAGTAGCCAACAACTTTAATGCCCTACGCAGACGCTACGGAATATAACGATAAATACACTACTATGGCAAAACTACAAGGCGGATCAACAGTATATGGTAATTTAACAGTCAATGCAGGACTGTATACTACTGCCGGCTTATTTTGGGCCGGAAATAACAACGTAATTAGTTCAGGTGGTGGTGGAAGTTCACCTGCTGGGGTGTCTGGACAAGTACAATACAACAGCGGCGGCACCCTTGGTGCTGCATCTCTTTATTATTTTACTGGTAACTCTGCACATGTAACAACTGGTAACATCACCGCAGGCCAATTCTATGCAACCAACAACGGAAATGGTACAAACTATGCAGTTGGGGACGATGTATGGTTAGGTGATGTTAACATTGCTAACACCATGGCACTAAAAGGCCAGCAAGATGGTACGCAAGGTTATCTTGTGTTTGGTAGCACCAACACCACAAACTATATTGGACGCACCGGTTCTAATCCGATTACAGTAACTGGTGCTTTTGCGACCACTGGTAATACAGATGTACAAAGTACATTATATGGTCGTGGGGTTTATGATAACGGCACTCGGGTAGCCAGTACATCTGGCGGCCCTGGTAACCTAAGTATTGTCACTGGCAACATAACAATGTCACTGACTGGACCAGGAGCAGTTACAACCGGTAGCAGTACAGCCATTCCAGTTATAACAACAGACGCATATGGGCGAGTTAGTACTACCTCAACTGCCGCGGTAGTTGCACCAGCCGGAACACTAAGTGGATCAACATTAGCAAGCGGTGTTACGGCAAGTAGCTTAACTAGTGTAGGTACCTTGACATCACTGGCTGTAAGCGGAGCATTTACCGCGGCCAGCACAACTCTAACTGGTACTATTATAGCAAGTACATTAAATGCTGGCACAGTCGGTAACATTAGTGCTAACCATGTCGGTACAGGTACATACTTAACTTCATTAAACGCAAGTAACTTATCAAGTGGTACTGTACCAAGTGCTCAAATCTCTGGATCATATACAGGTATCACTGGAGTTGGTGCATTGACTGCGGGTAGCATTGGATCTGGATTTACAACGATTCCGGTAGCCCAAGGCGGCACAGGTGTTACGGCTTCCACTGGTTCTGGAAATAATGTCCTTTCGACCAGCCCGACATTGGTGACTCCAGCTCTTGGAACTCCTTCTTCTGGTACATTGACCAGCTGTACTGGATTGCCAAATGCCGGTCTAGTTAATAGTTCTGTAACCGTAACAGCCGGTACTGGTATGAGTGGCGGCGGCGCCGTAAGTTTAGGTAGTTCAATTACGCTAACCAATGCCGGTGTAACAAGTGCGGTGGCAGGTACAGCAATTAGCGTGTCAGGAGCAACCGGTGCAGTCACTATTACCAATTCGGGAGTGACGAGTGCTGTTGCAGGCACCGGAGTTAGCGTATCGGGCGCAACAGGCGCAGTAACTTTTAGCATCGGTCAAAGTGTTGCAACATCAGCAACACCAACATTTGGAGCTATAACAACCTCCGGCTCATTAAAACGTTCCGCGGCAGCTGCCGGCTTTCTAGATGGACAATATGCGTCAGTTGAAACAGTATCAACGACCGGGGCAATTTATAGTATTGGCGGAAGCTATGTACCAACTAGCAGTACATTAAATACTATGTACGGTATTGGTTACTGTTATACATATACTAGTAATTTTGCCATTGCATCGACAACTGGCGCCCCGGCTAATCATTGGGGTATGTATGTATGTTCTGCAGGAACGCCACGTATCTTCCTTGACAGCGATAACGGAACGCTTTACGGTACGGCCAGTAAAGCACTCTACGCCGACTTAGCAGAAAAGTACAGTTCCGATTTAGATTATCCTCCCGGTACCGTTGTTGTGTTTGGTGGAGAAAAAGAAATCACGATATCAACTACCAGTTATGATACCACGGTAGCAGGCGTGATATCCACTAATCCCGGGTATAGTATGAATACCTTGGCCGAAGGATTAGAAGTTGCATTAACTGGGCGGGTTCCGTGTCGTGTAATTGGCCCAGTGCGTAAAGGACAAATTGTGGTCACTAGCGATATTCCGGGGGTCGCACAAGCAATAGATAACAGTAAATTTGTTCCGGGGTGTGTTATAGGGAAAGCATTAACCACGATAAATACTAACACAATAGAAACGATTGAAGTAGTCGTGGGGAGATTCTAAATGCAAAATTTAAAAAGAATGTATCGTAGTGAATACGCCGGCGAAAGCGTTATCACACAACTATCGTACACAAAAGGTGAGTGGGTTCCATTGACAGAACATGTTCCTACACAGGTATCCAATACATTTACCACAGGGCAAGCTATTGCCATTGGCAACGGCGAAACACGAAAAGAATTTGATCTAACACATATTGCCAATCACCGCGGCGGGCTACTTGCAAAAGATAAACTGCAAAGTTATGGGTGCAATGCGTTATATAGAGATTTTACCCCAGATTTTTTAGTGGCAGTTGGCGACACAATAGTCAAAGAAATTGCAGAGTCTGGTTATACAGAAAACCATATCGTATATTCAAACGGTGAGCACATTATATCGTACCCTAGTAAATTTTATTTAATCCCACAAAACGTAAGTTATGATGCCGGTGCATTAGCTGTATATCTAGCATGTTTTGATGGACATAAGAAAATATTTTTAATGGGCTACGATGGATGTCACGGTCTTGGCCCGGTTAATAATGTATACAAAAATACAAATGGCTATCCTTCGAGTGAAGCGGAACAAGATGAAACATTTTGGAACATAACTTTAAAATCTGTTATGGAAACATACTCTGATGTAGACTTTGTTAGTGTGATGCCCACAAAAGATTGGTATGCAAGTGATGTATTTCATAGCCTAATGAATTTTAGACAAATTACGTTTAGAGAGTTTGTAATAGAAGCAGATATTGGTTAGTTTAATATTGATTCTAACGTTTTAATTTTCTTTTTAATGATATCAAAATTAAAACTACGCCATAGTCCAGGATGCAGTGGCCTTGGATAATCATTAAGTTCAACCCAACAATATCCTCTGTGTTCCTCGTTAAGTATAGGAACAAATTCATCCTTTATACCAATTAGAAAAGTATAGTATACAAATTTACGATTGTCTGCGGTAAATGTTTCTAACGGAATAAATTTTGCATTGGTATAATTAACACCAATTTCTTCTTGTATCTCTCGCACCAAGCCTTGGATAACTGTTTCGTTGGATTCTATTTTACCTCCAACTATTCCCCATGATCCGGAATGCTTTGATTTGTTACGTAACAGGAAAAGATAACGGTTAGTGGATTTAGCATATATCAATGCACCACACCCCTCGGTGTGCGATTCGATCATTACAATACTAAACTCCAGTCACCAGCTTTATATAATCCTTCGTAACTTTTAACCCAGGCATCGCCAGTCCAGCGATATTGAACTGTGGTATTTAGATTTGATAGATATTGTACAGTTGATTCTCTGCTGTCAAATACAACATGCCAGTATGTTCCGTTCCACTCAATTATGTCGTTTGCATTGGCCACCAGCTCATTGCCACTAGCAGTTCCTGCCCATGCAATTGCGCTTTCACTAGAAGCATCTCCAATTGGGTTTAAAATTAAGTATCGTGTACCAACAGCTGGATTTAGTATATCACTGTTGACAGTGACATTGTACGGATCAATAATTGCATTAACAGGAGCCAGTGTATTGGCAGGTAGTGTTGGTGTAAACGGAGTAAACAATAATTGAGTATCATCTGTTGGATTAATCGCAACTGTGCCTGCTATCTCATGTGATGCACCGGGATACGGGAATGTCAATCTAGCTTGACTAATACCATTGGTAAGTTTACCATACATATTAATCATATTTTTCCATGGTATCTTTTGTCCACGAATTTCTCCAGATGAATTCTCAGTGGCAGTATATTGATATAATGTTAAGGTATTCCCCATATACACTATTTCGTAATTCATAGGAGTGAATCTTTGTTGGCTCATTAACCCTTGTTGTCCGTTTATTATATCTATGCTTAGGTCACCTTGGTCATCATATATGCTGGCAATAATTTGCGATACAACACCCATCTTTTTAACTTTAGCTGGCAAGCTAATCCATATGGGCATTTCAAATGTTAATGAAACAACGTCAATACTTTCGTCTGCCATTGCTGGTACGGTTCTGCTGGTATACGTTACATCAGTTAGCAATACTACACTTAAACTAGTCCAGTCAATGTAATTGTCTGTGCTTTGTATTTCTAAACCGGGATTAAACAATGGTAAGATCTGTTCAAGTAGTTGATGCTTTTGTTCGGTGTTACTGGTCCAAACATCTACCTTCATGGTTAGTTTGTATGGCGCCGGCATCATGCGCTCTACTGTATAAATGCTGTCTTGGTTTTGTGTATATTCTTGTGAGACATCGTCGTATGTGCGCTCTCTAACTCGCATAACACCTTCGTAATACGGATTTTGTAAACGATCACGATCATATCCCAGTGCCGAGATATATGTAGCAACAGCAGGAACAGAGTTTAACGTATTTTCGCTATTACCGCGAAGTATCATTGCCGCTTGGCGACTGACATCTCCGTAGTATACTGGCACAGTTTGTAGTGTGCGATCGCCTGCAGAATCTTTTCCAAATTCAACTTGGAAGTTTGATAGTATGCGAATAAATTGCATAACAAATCGACGGATCTGGCCATCGTAAGCAAATTGGACTGGCATTTAATTATCGGCCTTGGGAGTTAATACGCGACTTAGGGGCTGACGCTCATTTTGAGTATTGCCATCACCATCTACGTATGTATTAGTGTTATTTACATAACTACTACGCTGTGTAAGATTATTTGCGGCACCTGGCGTTAAGTTAGTACGTACAGAATCCTCAACTTTAACCCACCGTGCTCCACCAAATCTAAATAAACGATTTGGCAAGTAATCTAATCGTAAGTAATAATCACCTTCGGATGGTGACATTGGGAAGGCAACGCCTGCACCGGTTACCAAACCATTTGGTGCAATACCATCGCCAACCATGTAACCATTCATTTTAGATAACGGACTAGCAACTCCACCGTCTGCCAGTGGTGTTAAGTTATCTGCTTCAATATCCATGTTATCTGCTGTAATTACTTCGCCTAGTGGATTACCACGCCCATCAATTGGCAATGTAAAAAAGCTACTAGTATCATATCCAGAGGATGGTAAGTCTGCCTCTGCCTGTGCAACAATAGCATTGTTAATATTTTGATATTTTGACAGGCTACTTAATATATCGCTTGTTTTAGTATCGGCAGTACCAGCAACAACTTGGTTTAAAATGTCCTTGTACTCTTGGCTATCCACCAATGGATTAAGTTTAACTCTCCATAGATGTGGCCACCAAGTTGGACTAAAACCTTCAGCGGCAAAGCTGGCATCACCTACTACATAATATCGTTTTAATGCAGCCGGAACATCTTGATCCAACGCATCGTAATCTTTTAAATGTTGTAACTCTAAAACATCACCGGCAATTAACTTCCGACCAACAGTATCAACCATGTCACGTAAATGAAACACCATGAAGATGGTGCCGGTTTGTAGGAACAAGCCAAATTGGCTTAAATCAAAATCTTGATCTGCACGTTGGTATATACCGCGCATTTTGTAAACACTACTATCGTACTTACGATCTCGGTTTTCTAACCATAATAAGTCTTGTATATTTTGTTCGCTTTGATTTACGTAGCTTGGTTTAGTTGCATCGGAACTAAAGCCAATTATAGTATTTGTGCCTACTATACCAGTTGTGTTTACAGTCAATGTTACACTGGTGGTATTCATTGATGCTACTTTTGCGCCAGCTGGTATGTTAGTGCCAAAAACAAAATCTTTTTTGTTTACACCAACTGTGTTACTAAATGTGAGAATTTTACCTGCCGAGCTTTGTGCGGCACTAGTGGTTAAATTTGTACCTTGGGTGTTTACCCCAAGGTATTTGTTCAACATTATACCAGTACCACCAATGGTAAACATTTCACTGATTCTGCGATCCATAAACTTATAATCGTTTGTGTGAGCGCCGTCTTTCCATAGACTTAAACGTGGCATAGCAATTCCTATATTGTAGTATTTATGGGTTTGACAAGTATACCATTTTATCGTATAATAGCATTATGTCTACTAGCCTTGCAGAAATACAAACTAGGATGGAAGCTGTTCGGTGTCGTATTATAGCTTCCGAGCCCGAGCAACGGCTGGATTTAAAACGCATGTATACCGCCGTTGATCGCTTTAATGCTGAGCTTAGTAAAGAGGCTATAAATTGTCGCAGATCGGGCAAAATAACCCCTAAATACAATGACTTATTGACGAAATTTGACGAATCTCTGACCCTGTTGGAGCAGTATCTAATGTTTGCTATACTAGTTAGTAGTTGACCAAAAAAGGATTTTGCTATATAATAGCACTATGCTTGTATTTTTAGACACAGAGTTTACGGATTTCCCTGAAGCGGAGTGCGACTTAATCGCGATTGGATTAGTTGACGAAAACGGTCGGGAATTCTATGCTGAACTGACAGATTACAGGAACGAAGCATGTACTGGATTTGTAAGGGAAAATGTGTTACCTTTATTGGGCAAGCATAAAGATAGAGTAGTGGGCACTCGCTATGCTGTGGCCAAAGAGCTTGCAGAATGGTTGCATGAATATGAAAAAGAATGTATAATCTGTTTTGATTACAATACAGATTGGTGGCTAATGCGTAACATGTTAATGCGACTGCCAGAAGAGATGCAGCCGGATTTTTTAACTACCCGAAACATTTGGGGTGCCTTAGATCAACAAGCACTGGATTGGTTTTGGTTGGAAAAAGACACAATTGGTTGGAAACAGCACATGGCATTGTATGATGCCCACGGTAATAAATTTGCATATAAACCCTTAGTGAAGGAAAGACATGAAACTCAACGGTAAAACAGTAAGAGCGAAAGTAAAGGTTCAACGGAACCCGCTATTTGCTGATGAAAAATATACAGGCACTGAGCCCGAGTGGGACACTGAACGAGCCAAGGCAATGACCGATGAACAATTTGATCATTTCCTCCGCCAAAGTTTTTATTACTACAATTACTATTACAGTCAAAAGGATTGTAAAAAGCATGTCGTTGAATGGATGAAAGATCCAGAGCTTAAATTTACTAAAGATGATATCAAAGCATTTATACGTAGCGGAGATAAAACAATAAACCAAACGGCGTGTAGTCTAATTATGGCACACCGAAAAGGAATGCCGTTCCGCGGTAGACATCTTGAATATATTATGGAGAATATTCGTAAATCAATTAAACTGGCGGGTGCTGAAGTGATTGAAGTAACGGCGGATAAACCCAAAGCATACGTGCCCACTATTCAAGATAGGCTTAACGAAAAAACCAGCGAACTACTTGGCGAGTTAGAAGGCCAGTATGATGAGCTGTCAACAAATAAAAAGTTTACTTTTAAAACGTACGATTTCCTTGTTACAAATAACGTGCCACAAAGCCAACTCAACAAATACGAGGAAGTGTTCCAATCCAAGTTTGATGAGCTTAAAATGGCTTTTGAAAAACAAGATGAACAATTGGTAGAAGGATATAGCCATCTTAAAACAGCCGATTTCAAACGGTACTTTGCATACATCGACCAAACACTAACTGAGATTGAGCAGTACCGTGGAATTAAAAAAGCCACTAAAAAGGTACGTGTTAAACGTGCAGTAAGCAAAGAAAAGGTCGTGGCCAAGCTCAAGTACGCCAAAGAAGATAAGAGCCTTAAACTTGTAAGCATAAACCCCGCAGACATTGTGGGCGCACAAGAGCTATGGGTTTATAATACAAAAACCCGTAAACTGGGCAAGTATGTTTCGGTGGACCAGTACCAAACATTAAGTGTTAAAGGTACTAGCATTATTAACTTTAGCGAAACTAAGTCCACTAGCAAAACATTGCGTAAACCCGAGGAAAAGCTAAAAGAATTTGCAAAAGCTGGTAAGATAGACTTGCGTAAGTTTCTAGAGAACATCAAGGCAACAGAAACTAGGCTCAACGGGCGTATAAGCGTAGACGTATTGCTACTTAAAACGGCATAGGGTTCTTGTGTGCGGTAATAAATACTGTACACAGGAATAACTAATGTCGACACCATATCCAAATACACCCACATCAGAAGCAAACATCACTGGTGGTAACATAACCGGAAAGAGTCTTTTTGATGCAAACACCGGCCATCAAACTGGTAGTCATATAGCGTTTGATGGATCGGTGCTTGACAGTAGCGATAAACAACGTGCAGAAATCACAGACTACGTGCGTATGCGCCTTGGTGATGGTATCGTTGATGTTGAACTAGATAAAGAACACTACGAGATGTCCATTAAGCAGGCACTTGTTAAGTATCGCCAAAAAGCACAAAATTCCGCCGAGGAAAGTTATGCGTTTTTACAGCTAATGCCAGAAACGCAAGAGTATATACTGCCCAAGGAAATACAGACAGTACGTGCAGTATTTCGCCGCGGTATTGGAAGTGTGACAGGAACTACAGCCAGCCAGTTTGAACCGTTTGCCAGTGGATATTTAAATACCTACATGTTGCAAGCCGGCCGTGTTGGCGGCTTAACTAACTATGAATTATTTGTGGACTATCAAAAATTAGCAATGCGTATGTTTGGTGGTTACATGAATTTTACATTTAATCCAGTTACTAAGAAATTAACTCTAGTACGTAAAATGCCATTCCAGGGAGAAAATCCTCCGTTGGACCAACAGGAAACGGTATTACTTTGGATATACAATACCAAGCCAGATCAAATGATTTTTAATGATACTTACGCATTTCCGTGGTTACAGGAATATGCTTATAGTTTTGCTAAACGTATCATTGGAGAAGCACGTAGCAAATTTAGTACTATTGCTGGCCCGCAGGGCGGAGCATCAATGAACGGCGATGCACTTAAACAAGAAGCAGTTGCTGAAATGGAAAAGCTAGAAGAAGATTTAAAGAACTATGTCGACGGTAGCCAACCATTGACGTGGGTAACAGGATAAGTATAGTATGAAGATCACAGAAATTATCATTGAATCCCAATTACCAGCAGATCAAATATCTGCTACGCCTGGGATGAAAATACATAAAGATTTACAAAGCTCAGATCCATATGATGCTTATAAATTTGGTGTTAACATGGGCGGTGCCCCGGATTTTCATCACCCACCTGATCTTGAAGGGCCAGCCGGTCAATCATTGATAACTGTAGCATACACCGATGCTTGCGAAGCCATAATTGATGCTACAGAAAAAGCACATGGCATAAAAAGCAAACGTATCAGTCCGCGTGGTAGCCAAGAAGCTGACTTTGTCCACAAGGTTAGCCCACACCGTACAGTTGGTGCAATTGCCCTAAATAAATCTAAAAAATAGTTTGACTTTACTAAATTATTATGTAAAAATAGCTTCTATACACTAGGAGCTTTTTTATGATTATTGGCATCTGCGGTTTTATTGGTAGCGGTAAAGACACCGTTGCTGATTACCTAGTTAACTTCCATGAATTTAGACGAGATTCGTTTGCGGCAACCCTTAAGGATGCAGTAGCGGCTGTGTTTGGGTGGGATCGAGAGTTGCTCGAAGGCAGAACTAAAGAAGCTCGAGAGTGGAGAGAACAAGTCGATCCTTGGTGGGCAGAACGTTTAAAAAAGCCTAAGTTAACCCCACGGTTGGTATTACAATTGTGGGGAACGGAAGTGTGCCGCAAAGCGTTTCACAACGACATATGGATTGCCAGTGTGGAGAACAAACTACGAACTAGTAAAGACAATATTGTTATTAGCGACTGCCGATTCCCAAACGAAATTAAGTCTATTAAAGATGCTGGCGGGAAAGTAGTATGGGTGCAACGTGGTTCATTACCGGAATGGTACAATGATGCTATTAATTTTAATCGTGGAGAACGAAATAACGTAACATGGGCTACTGGTCGTTCTAGGCTTGAGCGAGCTGGTATTCACGTTAGCGAAACAGCATGGGTGGGCACTGAATTTGATGTTATTATAGATAACAATGGGTCCATTGAAGACCTGTATACAAACATTAAAAATCTGGTACAATAGCCGCTGGCTTCCATGGTAGCTTAAGATCGATTAATTCAATTTGACAGTTGGCGCATACTGTTTTTAAATTAAACGAATTTACATTTTTTAAGCTACCATCAACGTGATATACAAATAATTGCTTCATTGATTTTGCTTTAAAGTTACAAAGCTCGCATCTGTCTTTTTTCTTGTAGCCAGTCTTTGCCCATAAAGGAGGTAACTTTGGAAGTTTCTTCCCTCGTCGAATACATGCCGTGCAACTATTGCGATAATGATAGACATCATCGCGAATATAGTTAACAGCCACGGGGTTATTGTGGCATATAGGGCATAGATCTCGTTTTAGCATACAGTATTTACCCCCAAACCTTTGCCAAGGCACCTACAACTACCTATATTTTGATCCTTTATAATAAATAACTTTAACATGTATTATAAAGGAAAAACACCATGGCACTAGTATCCCCAGGAATTCAAATTTCCATTAATGACCAGAGTCAATACGTTAATAGTAACGTAGGATCTGTTCCCTTAGTATTACTAGCAACAGCACAAGATAAAACGTACAACAATGCATTAGCAACGGGTACAACTAAGGCTAACGCTGGTCTATTACAATCATTTACAAGTCAACGTGACTTAGTGACGGCAATGGGCACACCAACATTCCAGCTTAGTTCTGCTGGTACACCAATTAACGGTGGCGAGCTAAACGAATATGGTTTACTGACAGCATACAGCGCATTAGGCCTAGGTAACCAATTATATGCAATCCGCGCAGACATTGATCTTAACCAATTAACTGGAACAGGTATTCGTCCAGCTGGCAACGTTGCAGATGGTACATTCTGGTTAGATTTGGCTAATACTGAATTTGGTCTTTATGCTTTAAATACAGCAACTACACCTGGTACATTTAATCACCAGGCTCCGTTGTTAATCACAGACCCAGCTGAAGTATACAACAACAACGTTGATATGTATGGAAGCTCAACAAGTTTCAACATATCTACTCCAATTGCATCTGTTGGACAACCTGGTAGATTTGCATTAGTTTGCGTTACTACTTCTGGTGCTGTTCCGGCCGCGATACGTTTATTTTATAAATGCACCACAGTTGCTGGCACATTAAACAATACTTGGGTACAAGTTGGATCATATGCATGGCAACGTGCTTTACCAGCGGTACAGGCAAGCGTTGCGAGCCCAACATTAACATTAAGCGGTAGCCCGGCGGCAAGTAGCATATCTATTAATGGCACAACAGTATCATTTAGTTCAACATCACTTAGTGTGATTGCCAGTGCAATTAATACTGCGGCAATTACTGGTGTTACAGCATCTGTAGTAGGCGGTTTACTAACTCTTTTTGCTACAAGTGCATCCAAAAGTAACGGCTCAACTGTAGACGGTGGCTTAACACTAGTTGAATCGGACGCTACAAACACTCCTCTTAATAAGATGGGTATTACAGCAGGTACATACTGGTGCCCGGTATTCTTTTATGGTAACTATGCACAGCAACCTACTGGTGGCTGGTTAAGTACAGATACACAGCCTCGCCCAATGGGTAGCGTTTGGTGGAAAACAAGCTCAACTGGTGTTGGCTACAGCCCATCACTTAAGAAGTACAGCGCATCGTTAGATTCGTGGGTTCCTGTGTCTGCTCCATTGTTTAACTTTTTTGCAGATGCACTTGCTGGCTTAGACCCAGCTGGTGGTGGCGTAAATGTTCCACACGGTACAGTGATTACACATATTGGTGTCAGTGATAATACAGCAAACGGATTACGTTTTGCGGAACAAACATTTACACATGCTGATGATATAGTAACTGAAGGTACTAGCGGAACACCTGGCACATTTGTAATTGGCAATAGCTTTACATTGGCAGCAACTATTCCAGGTGCAGCAAACATTACGTTAATTTCCCACACAATTACATTAACCGGAACCACAGCTTCATCATTTGTTGCTGATATTTTAGCGGCAAACATTCCGTATGTTACTGCAAGACTTAATAGCAATGGTAGTATCACAATAACACATACAACAGGCGGCCAAATACAATTAACAAACGTAAGCGGAACCCCACTTGCAACAGCTGGCTTTGTAGCGGGCCAGGGTAGTGACTTTACTATGACTAGTACAGGCGCCGTTGCTATTTCAAATTGGGTAGCAATTACTACAACTATAAAATATTCATTGTCTGCTCCGTATAGCGCACCAGATTCTGGTACCTTATGGTATTATAGCAACCCAGCCGACATTGATATTATGATTAATAACAATGGTTGGAAAGGTTACAGAAATGGCGTAACAGCAGATGCACGTGGTTATGATTTAACCGCAACTGATCCAGCTGGCGTTATTGTTAGTGCAACAAAACCAACAAGCCAAAGCGATGCAACAGTATTAGTAGCGGGCGATTTATGGTTAGATAGTAGTGACCTAGTGAATTACCCAAGCCTATATAGATATAGTGGAGCAACGTGGGTGGCAATTGATAATACAGATCACATAACATCCAATGGTATTGTGTTTGCTGATGCTCGATGGGATACCACAGGAACATCCGATGTTATCAGTGATACCATTCCAAGTCTCGTAGCAATGTTGTCAAGCAACTTTATTGACCAGGATGCTCCGGACTATCGTTTATATCCACGTGGTGCATTGTTGTTTAATACACGTCGTAGCGGATATAATATTAAAAAGTATGTGGCAGATTATTTCAACGCATCAAGTTTCCCAACATTACCAGCGGTACCAAACGCATCAAGCAACTTACCGACATATGAAGGTACGTGGGTTAGTGTCAGTGGGTTAGATACAAATGGTGTAATGAAGGCTGGTTCCGCAGCACAAAGAAGTTTAATTGTTGCTGCATTACAAAGTGCAGTGGATAGTAACGTAGATGTGCGCGAAGATAACTACAACTTTAATTTATTAGTTGCTCCTGGATATCCAGAATTGATTGATAATTTAGTTGCGTTAAATGATGACCGTACTAATACCGGATTTGTTATTGGTGATACACCGATGACATTGGAACCAACTACAACAGCCATCTCAAGATGGAATTCAAATACAAATGGTGATGGTTTAGCAACTGCTAGTCCATATCTTGCTGTATATTATCCAGCTGGATTGACAAACGATCTGTCGGGTAATACTGTAGCGGTCCCATCAAGTCATGCAGCACTTAGAACATTCTTATACAATGATAACGTAAGCTATCAATGGTTTGCACCAGCCGGTGTACACCGTGGTTTAGTTGATAACTTGTCAGATATTGGACACGTTGATGCTACTACAGGAACATTTATACACAATGGTGTTAACCAAGGTCTACGCGATGCATTGTACACATTAAAAATTAACCCAATTACACAATTACCAGGCACTGGTTTAGTTGTGTGGGGCCAAGAAACTAAGTCAGGTGACTCAACATCAAGAAATAGAATTAACGTTGTTCGCTTAGAAAATTATCTAAGAACAATTTTTAAATCTGTAAGCAATGGTTTCTTGTTTGAGCCAAATGATCAAATTACAAGAAAAACTTTAGCCCATCAAATTGAAAGTGCATTGCATGATGTACTAAGCAAGCGTGGTTTATACGACTTCCTAGTAATTTGCGACACAAGTAACAATACACCAAGCATTATAGCAAATAACCAACTTTATGTAGACGTAGCGATTGAGCCAATGAAAGATGTTGAATTTATTTACATTCCAATTGCCTTGTATAATCCTGGTACCGTTGCTAGCCTGGGTATGGCGTCGACATAAGATAGTAGATAAATAATAGTAATAGGAGAATAACATGGCCGTAGCATCATTAAGTAACTTTACAGTACCATTAGCAGCACAACCTGGTTCACAGGGTTTGTTAATGCCAAAATTAAAATATCGCTTCCGAGCGACATTTATTAACTTTGGCGTATCTAACACAACCACTGAATTAACCAAGCAAGTAGCGGACATTAAGCGTCCCAACGTAAACTTTAATCCGATTACTATTGAAGTTTATAACAGTAAAGTATTCTTGCAAGGTAAACCAGAATGGCAAGAAACTACTGTTAACTTCCGCGATGACGCAACTGGTGCAGTAAGCAAACTAGTTGGACAGCAGATACAAAAGCAATTTGACTTCCTTGAGCAATCAAGTGCACCAAGTGGTATTGATTACAAGTTCCAACTTGTATTTGATATGCTTGATGGCGGTAACGGAAACACAACTCCTAATGTTCTCGAATCGTGGGAATTAGATGGTTGTTTCTTAAGCTCAGTTGATTACGGTGATATGGCATATAGCAGTAGCGATCCTGTACAAATTGCATGTAACATCAAATTTGACAACGCTATTCAAACAGTAGGTGGCGGAGTTGGTACAAGCGTTGTTACACTAACACCTGGCGATTCGGTTAACTAATTTACATTTTACATAAAACAAACCCGGCTTAAAACCCCGGGTTTTTTTACGAGATAAATATTAGTATGACTACTAGACCAAATCCGGCTGGATCAACACGTACTGTAATTAAAGATTACAAACACGCCTCTAAGATTTTTACAAATAATCAATATAGGCTCAGCCCAAAGTACGGATTTTTATACTACGTTGAATTTGATTTAAATCCAGATATTACAAATCTAATACCAAACAACAATAAATCAAATTTTACCCAAGAGATGGGCATGATAGTTAAAAGTGTATCGTTGCCAAAGTTTACTGTTGAGACTAAATCCCATAATGCTTATAATCGTGTAAACATTAGTCAACACAAAATTAAATATGATCCGGTAAACATTGTGTTCCACGACGATCAAGCCGATACTGTCAGAAGTTTTTGGTATGACTATTATAGTTATTTTTATCGTGATCCAGACTACAACGATGCTACTTATTCAGCACAACACAAATATCAAACAAGACCAACATTTGAGTGGGGGTATAGTCCACGACCATTGTCCGGACTTGGGGCTACTCAATCGTATCAATATATTCAATCTATTAGAATATATAGTTTGTACCAACAACAATTTAGTGAGTATCAATTAGTTAATCCTATTATAACTAGATTTGCACACGGCGAACACGCTGCAGCAGATACTCAAAGCATGTTGCAACATGAAATGTTGATACAATTTGAAACAGTAAAATATTTTACTGGTTCAGTTACAGAAAATACAGCAGGCGGGTTCATTGACTTAAACTATGATAGAGTGCCTAGCCCAAATGCCCTTGGTAAACAAGTGGGGCAAACTAACGATATTATAACCGACTTAGCAAATTCTATTACTTCGGTGGGGTCAAGAACAGATGTATTACCAGCACAAGACAAAACCAATTATGGTAATTATTTTTCGTCTACGTTAAATAATATGACAAACGTTTCAGCTAGGACTCCAATTAATAGCGGTGGCCTTTCTATACCAAGTCTGGGTAGTTTAACGCAAGGACTAACCACGTCTGCAATTGTAAGTCAGCGAATTCAGGCAGCCGGTATCAACATTATAGGATCATCGGCACAGACATTGGCTAATGGAGTGATCGGTGGAGTAACAAAAGGTCTTGGAAAAAATGGTACGCAAATTGTTGGGCTCGCTGCCGCAGCAATTGCAAATCCTAAAGCAGTATTATCAACGGCGGAAAATATGGCGATTCAATTTGCAGTGGGGCAGGCAACAAACTTTATTAATCAACAGGTAACAAAAATTGCCGGACAAGTTCAAGGAGAAGTAGCTAAATTCTTAGCAGATAAAGTAGTGAAACCGTTTAGTGATGGTTTTAATAACTTTGCAGCAACAAATTTTTCTACAGATTTCCAAGCACTAACCGGAACTGGGTTATTTAGTAGCTCGATACTAACAGACGCCACCAGAGAATCAATTGTAAATGCAGAATATACCAAGTATCTCGCTGATGCTCTTGCAAATGAGACCGACATCATTAGTTTAACCTCGTTTGCAAAAGGATTCTGGGAGTAGTATACATGAGTAAAATTACAACAGCAACTAATTTAATTGGACCAAATATATCAGTTGAGTCGAGTGCCAATGATGCACGAAAATATTTTAATAATTTTTACTCTATACCGTTTAATGTATCAGCTGATGCTGATAATGCTATCACGGCATTTTTTGAAGAATATTCCGATAATAAAGAAGCGGCAAAAAATTTAGCTTCAGCAGTATTGTACACAGCTATGTCGCAAAACTTAAATCCGTTAACAATATTATCACAATTTCAAACATTACCAAAAGGGCAGTTAAATCAATATTTAATTGCATTTTTAAATGCAAATAGAGCACCAACTAGCGTACTTGGTACTCGCAGTGAAATTAAAACTAATCCCTACGTAGCTCGAACTATACTTGCATAACTATGGGCAAATACGCACAAGGTAAATTCCAACCACAGTTTCCGGAAAAGTACGTGGGAAATAAAACTCCAACATACAGGTCTTCATGGGAATTTGTGTTCATGCAATTTTGCGATAACAATCCTAGTATATTGCAATGGGCCAGCGAAGCAGTCCACATTAGCTATCGCAATCCGTTAACTGGTAAAAATACAATATACGTTCCAGATTTCCTTATTATGTATAATGATGCCAATGGAGGCAATCATGCTGAAGTGATAGAAGTTAAACCCAAAAAAGAAACCACGCTTGAAGGTGCCAAAAATATTCGCGATCAAGCTGCGGCTATCTTAAATATGGCAAAATGGGCCGCAGCCAAACAATGGTGTGCTGCCCAAGGGATGACATTCAGGGTAGTAACCGAAGATATGATTTTCCACCAGGGCCGTAGCAAATAAATATTGCTATGACTAAAAAATTGGAAGAGTTGTTTAATTTATCCCCAACGGATGATCCTATAGATCCTACCGTGTCTGAAGCTACATCATTTGTTAATGAAAATAAAGATATTATCAGCGAAGTCAATGCTGCAATGGACAAGATTGATGCCGCATTACCCCGAGTAAAAGACTTGGACACAGGTGATGACGAGCTTGATGAACTTGCCAAACTAGCACAAAGTAAAGCAGAAGATTTAATTGATCTTGGTATGAATGTTGAACCCCGGTTCAGTGGTGTTATACTACAAACAGCGGGAGTAATGTTGGGACATGCTATTACGGCTAAAACGGCCAAACTGGATAAGAAATTAAAAATGGTACAACTACAGTTGGCTAAAGCCAAGCATGATTACCAGGTTAAAAAAGACTCTGGCAACAATGCCAATACACCAATTGATGGGCAGGGCGTAGTATTTGATCGTAACGATTTGCTAAAGCAGATACTTAGCAAGCAGGATAAATGAGCCAATCAGACTAAATATAGAATATAGGATTATAACGATGAAACCATTCCAGACTTACATTTTTGAATTAAGCAAGCCGAGCGAATTCCGCATCAAACTTGCCGGGATAAATCCCAAAGGCGAAGTCATGGAGCGGATTAAAAACGCCCTTGAAGCGTTCCAACTTGAAAGTGTTAGTGCAGTAAAGAGCTTGCCGGTACAAGAACACCGCGAATTTCCACAATGGGGTGGTCCCTGCGAGTGTTGGCAATTTGATATCAAGGTAGCATATCCTACTACAGCTATTGCCATGCGTCAAACAATTAAAGAACGTGCCCAAATTAATGTAGATTGGATATGTGTACGCAATCTAAACGAAGCTAATTATACAGACGAAGCAGAAGCCCGTGGCAAAGACCATAGCGGCGCCCTCCTAGACGAAACGGAATTAAAAGATGAGCCAGACTCACAAGCACTAGCAGGTCAAAGTAGAATCGGCAGTTTGTTAAAAGAATTAGAAAGTCGTAAATTTAAATTTGCAGAAGATAGCAAAGAAGCCGGCAAAGATACCAACGCCGCCCCACAGGGTACTACGAGCCCAATGTCCAAGCAAAATAAAATATCCAGCAGCCCAGTTAAAGGAAAGAAATAATGAGCCACCATGATGACAACCTATATACGATCTTAGGTAAATTAGCCGCACTACAACCTAAGCCTGAAATTAAAACTAGTAAAGAAGCTGCTAAAAAGATTTACGAAAGTGTTGAGGCTCGTGGTAGTATCCTTTCCGGCGTTGATGCTGTTCAAAATAAATTAGCAAAACAGTTTGCCGAAACAACTACTAACGAAGCTGTTCGTGTCGCTGGCAACACCAAAGGTGTAACTCCAGTTAAGATAGCAGAAGAAACTTGTAACGAGTGCGGTATGTACGAAAGCAAGTGCAAGTGCGATCATACTAATGAATGTTCTATGTGCGAGTCTGGTACCTGCACCGAACACGGAATGTCAGAGGGCGGCAAAACATCAAAACAATATTGGAATCGAGACTCACAGTCAATTGGATCAACACCAGATGATGGTCTTACTTATGCTGATCCAGATGAAGATGGTGTACATTATCCTGATTATGGAAATACTAAATTTCAACCACAACCACAAGCAAAATCAAGACCAGCAACATCAGCAAATAAACGGCTAACTGACAAACAATACGCAAAACAGCTACATAAAACTTATGCACCGCTATATGATACATTACGTATAACATTTAACCGTAGAAAAGATATCTTTAGTGTAACAGGTGATAACGGAGCAGAAACTGACTATATTAAGTATCGCGTTGATCCCTTAACTAATAAACTTAAGAAGATGATGAGTACTAGTGTGGAAAACGAATCGGTTAATCCGGGTATGGCGGAGGCATCGTATATTAATGGTAAAGAAGAAGATCCAAAATCACTACGATGGAAACAAACCAGCATGACCCCACAACAAGCCATTACCAAATACGGAAAAGAAAATGTTCGTGTTACTCGTGGTGGTTTACGTAACGGGGACGATATGGTTGAAGTTAAGGTCGCACTAGGTGAGCAAGGCATGGCGGAAGGCGAAAAAGTAGTTAAGGGTAATGTAACTACGCACAAAGGTACATACGGAACTGAATACCAAGGTGATCCTGATGAAGAAGATGGTAAAGTAGTAAAGGCTCCCAAGGTTTCAAATTCTAAAACAGGTAAGCGTGGCCGTCCGACAAAAGATGCAGCACCGGTATATACAAATAGTAATGACCCATTTGGTCGTTCAAGTTTGCCTAAAACTAAAGTTAAAGGTAAAGTACACAAGATGGACGAAACAATGACTCAACTTGAACTTCAGTTACTGGAAAGCGTAACATTAGATGAAGGTGGTGTAACATTTCAACATATCCTGGCTACATTCAAACGAGATGTTAAAGACTTTGAAGAGGGCGGCGACATGAGCGATCATTTATATGATGCTTTGTATGACTACTACTTTGATGATATGCCATACGGTACACAAAAAGCTCGCGACGGTGACCCGTATGAATGGGTAGCTGATCGTTTTGGTGCAGACTTAGGCATCGACGGTTATGGTGGCAACAGCCCAAGCGTACCAGATGACGATTATAGCCTAGAACGTGAAAGCATTGATCCAACTAATCCACGCGATTATGAAATCCCAGCGTATCAACGCAAGGCACAAGGACAAGCACCACTGACAGCAAGAGATATTATGCAAAAAGATAAAAAGCCAGAGCATGATTTTTATCAACGTCGTACAGGTGAAGTACACCCGGACGCAATGCAACGTGAGTTAAATGAACTTGCTAAATTGGCCGGCCTATCTGAGGACTGCGGTGACATGAGTCCAATTGGTAGCGCAATGCAGGACATGCACGATGAACAAGATAACTTATCAATTAGCACGACTTATAATAGTCGCGACGGTAAGAAAACTATCAGTGTAAATGCCGACGGTGAACAAGCTGAAGCATTATTGCAAATGTTACGTATAGCTGGATTGGGCGGCGGCGAAGCTGCACAACAAGCACAATCCCGTGTAATAGCAGTTGCAGAACCAGACCAAGAAATTGAAGTAGATGAAGCTGATGCACCTGTTGATGATGCTGGCGCAAACCCTGTTAATGCACCTAAGCCAGAGTATAAAACTATGCGCCAAAGTACAATGAACCCAGGTGAAGGCGACGGCGGCGAAAAAGCGATGCACCCAGACCGTCCAACTTTTAAAAATGGTGATAATGCCTTGGCAAAGCCTGCAAACGAATCAGTTGGCGAATTAGAAGCATCATTGGCAGCTGAATACGAAAGTATCAAGAAAGTTAATTAATGAAACAGTATCGTATAACCAGCGAGCACTTTGTATCCAAGGGCGAAACTGGTGACGATGACGCAGTCATGGATGCAAATGATCTGCGAGAATTAAAAAAATTAGCCGGGTTAACTGATCTAAGCGAAAATTCCGAACCTGGATTGGTTGGTGGAAATATTGATAACGTTCCACAGGCCCAGGCAACTGGTATAATTAGCCCAGTTGGCAGTAATATTAGCTACACAGCAACAGACCGCAATGCATTAATGAAACAGTATTATGCTCGTCCCGGAGACGATCTATGGTTTATTATTAATTTTACCAAACCAGGATTAACTGGTAGCCTTGAGGATCACATAGAGCGATATCTCAAAGCTCACCCTGAAAAACGTCAAAAACTTATGCCCGGTGAATTTTAAGCCACCCGTAATTTATTGCGCCCTAGGTATTGATACCAAGAATCTTGTTTAACAACAAACGGCATTTGTCTCCATTGATTTACTAGATTGTAATAATCGGGTTTGTACGGAGCAACCTTGGGTTTGATTAACCTAGCCCCTTTAGCATGATTGCATGATTTACAGCTAGTCACACAATTTTCCCATACCGACTTTCCGCCATTGGATCTTGGATTAACGTGATCAATAGTTAAGTCTTCGAAGTCAAATACATCCTCGCAATATTGACATTTAAAGAGATCTCGCATGTACAGGTTATAGCGACTAAATTTCACTGATTTTTTATAATGAAAGTAATCTTTGGTCACACAGATAGACGGAACGTTTATTGCTAATCGCTCGCTATGTATAATCCAATCAGGATATGTTTCTAAAACATGTACGCGACCTAAGTAAGTTAATTTAATGGCATGTTGCCAATTAATAACGCTTAATGGAAGCACTGATATTGGTTCGTAATTGCTATTGAGTAAAAGTGTGTCTGACATTTTTGAAATACCACATTGATTAAAGGTTAAATATACTTATATGAGTAAAGAACTTGAAACAGCAATTATTAAGGCACCCTACAAACGGATGTCTTACACTGAAGAGCAGATATTAGAGCTCTCTAGGTGTGCTGACCCCGTAACTGGTCCACAATATTTTATGGACAATTATTTCTTTATCCAACATCCTGTGCGTGGTGCTATACAGTACCATCCTTACGAGTATCAAGAACGACTAGTTGATACTTATCACAATTATAGATTCTCTATTAGCCTTATGCCAAGACAAACGGGCAAATCGACCTCTGCAGGCGGCTACCTGCTTTGGTATGCTATGTTTATCCCGGATAGTACAATATTGGTAGCGGCCCACAAGTATTTGGGCGCACAAGAAATTATGCAACGTATTCGTTATGCATATGAAAACTGCCCCAACTTTATTCGAGCAGGGGTAACAAGTTACAACAAAGGTAGTTTGGACTTTGAAAACGGAAGTCGTATTGTAAGCCAAACCACAACAGAAAACACAGGCCGGGGTATGAGTATATCACTCCTATACTGCGATGAGTTTGCATTTGTGAGACCAACCATTGCAACAGATTTTTGGACTTCCATTACACCTACATTAGCAACTGGTGGTAAATGTATTATCACTAGTACTCCAAACTCAGACGAAGATCAGTTTGCACAAATTTGGAAAGCAGCTAACAAACGATTTGATGAACATGGTAATGAAACTGAACTGGGCATAAATGGCTTTAAAGCATTCCGTAGCAAGTGGGAAGAACATCCAGACCGTGATGAAAAGTGGGCCTCTAATATGCGGGCTCAACTTGGTGAAGAACGATTCCGCCGAGAGATGGAATGTGAATTTATTATATACGATGAAACATTAATAAACCCGTTACACCTAGTTGAAATGGCAGGCCTGGATCCAATCGAAAAACAGGGACAAATCCGTTGGTATAAAAAACCACAAAAAGACCACACCTATATTGTAGCACTTGATCCCAGTTTAGGTACTGGTAGTGATCCTGCGGCTATACAAGTATTTGAATTGCCAGGTCTTAAACAAGTAGCAGAGTGGAGTCATAATAGAACCATTGTCCAGCGCCAAGTGATAATACTAAAGGAAATTTGTCAGTATCTAGTGGAAACAGTTGGCACTCAGAACAACGTATACTATAGCGTAGAAAACAATACCCTTGGTGAAGCAGCATTGGTAGCAATAGCAGAAATTGGTGAAGAAAACATTCCTGGTATATTCTTAACAGAACCCAACAAAGCAGGTAATGTACGTAGACACAGAAAAGGGTTTACGACTACGAACAAATCCAAGCTATCAGCTTGTGCTAAATTTAAGAGCTTGGTAGAAACAAAACGAATACATATCGCCAGCAAGCCTTTAATAAGTGAATTAAAAACATTCGTGGCAAGTGGTCAGAGCTATGCAGCAAAAATTGGCGAACATGATGATTTAGTAATGGCAACACTACTAGCAGTACGTATGATACAATTACTGCAACACTTTGACGCTGGTTTTGACTCAGAACTACGTGATAACATAGATAATTTTGTAGAACCGATGCCATTTATAATGGTTGGCGGATATTAATAATTACAGCTAAATAGCTATATGTCTAAAGAAATCGAATCCATAGCATCAGCATTATTTGATAAAATACGTTCAAGGTTTGCCAACGTAACCCTTGGCGACGAAAAAGCACAGGCTGAACAAGACCCCGAAAGAGCACGGTTTTTTAACTTTACATACTCGGGAGAAGATGGCGCAGAATTTGGCACAGTAACAATAAGTTTAATTGATGAGACAAGTTTAAAAGTATATTTTGGGCAAAACATCTCAGGGCAAATGGACCGCGAACAACGCAAAGAATGGTACGAATTTTTACGCAACTTAAGACTATTTGCAAAACGCAACTTACTAACATTTGATACACGCGATATTAATAAATCTAATTTAGACATTAAAGATGTAAAACAACAGGCAAAAGTAGATGACGTCGCTACAACAGCTGATACACCGGTAATTGAAAGCAGACTTTATGGCACACCAGGTAGACCTTACAATAGTTTTAGCGACCAAGGCAACACTAAAATTTTAATCCGTCACGAAGACAAAGTAAACGATGAAATTCGCGGAAGCCGTGCTCGTAGAATCAAAGAAATTTTCTTAGAAACAGAACGCGGCGAGCGTTTCCTATTGGGGCATACTAACTTACATGGTGCCCGTGCAATGGCTGAGCATTTAAATAATGGTGGTCAAATGCATGATGAGATTGCAGAACACATTGGTGGCTTAGTCACTGAAATGAGTGCAATGAGCCGTTTTGTTCGAATCGCTGGTAAACGACAATTTGAAGATCAAGAAACATCGGATATGACGCAAGCCGCTATCCAACACCATACACAACTTAAACAAAAATTAAAGCACTTAGCAAGTAAGTCTCATTATCAAACATTTGCAGATTCGTTTACTCCAGACGCTCCGTTTGAAGAAGATGTTGATGTGGACGCATTGCGTGAACGTTTTGTTAAAAAGATCTACGATGATCGTTTTACCGAAGCACTTCCGATGGTATACAAAGCATACAAGAAATATAAGGCAGAAGCTGCTGGACAACTTGGCACAGAATTAGAAGAATGGGCAGATACCGTAACTGAAGGTACGTGGGCAACTCCGGATAACGAAGAAAAAATACGAGCTTTACAAGAATTAATGAAAACACCATTGACAGCTGGTATTGATGGTATTGATGCAACAACCAAGTTAGAACCAATCATTGGCGATGAAAAATTGTTTGATGATATTTACGCTTACTCAGATTCGTCAAGTGGTCAAGGCCCAGATTTTGATTGTCGTACACTTGTTAAACAATGGCTTGACACAAATATGCCAGACATTGCAAGTCAACTTGAAATTGGACAGAATAACGGAAGTGATGCTCAAACAAACTTTGCACCACAAGTTAGTCCACAACAAGATCCATCACCAGAATATGGCGCTACTACAATGGATGAACCTGTAATTGAATCAATTGACAGTTTAGATTTTATCCGTAGCTTGGCCGGATTAAAAAGATAACACGAAACGCATTCAACCAAAAGGCACAAAATTTGTGCCTTTTTCTTTGACAAGCTAAATACTATTATCGTATACTAGCAACTGTGCTAATATACGATTAGGCACATTTAAAGACCATCTTAATTTTATAAAGGAAAAACATCATGGCCATGACATTAGCGGAAATCCGCGCAAAACTGCAATCGCAAGACACCCGCAAAAGCGGCGACTCACAATCAGGTGGCGACAACGCCATTTACGCTCACTGGAATATCGCAGAGGGCACCACAGCAAAACTCCGTTTCCTCCCAGACGCCAATCCAAAGAATTCTTTCTTTTGGGTTGAACGTGCAATGATTAAATTACCGTTTGCTGGCGTCAAAGGCCAGTCAGACAGTAAGCAAGTTATTGTTCAAGTACCTTGTATTGAAATGTACGGAACAGGCGAACCTTGCCCAATCCTTGCAGAAGTTCGTACATGGTTTAAAGAACCAAGCATGGAAGAAATGGGTCGTAAGTACTGGAAAAAGCGTTCATACTTGTTCCAAGGCTTTGTTCGTGAAAACCCATTGAGCGATGATAAGACTCCGGAAAATCCAATCCGTCGTTTCATTATTAGCCCACAGATTTTTAACCTTGTTAAAAATGCGCTAATGGATCCAGAAATGGAAAACCTCCCAACCGACTATGCAGCCGGTCTTGACTTTACTGTTAAGAAAACTAGCAAAGGTGGTTATGCTGATTACAGCACAAGCACATGGGCTCGTAAGGAAAACTCTCTTACCGAAGCTGAAGCCGCGGCAATTGAGAAGCATGGTTTGTTTAACTTAGGCGACTTCTTGCCCAAGAAGCCAAGTGACGTTGAACTTAAGGTTATGAAGGAAATGTTCGAAGCGTCAGTTGACGGTCAACCGTATGATGCAGACAAATGGGGTGCGTATTACAAGCCCTATGGTTTGCAAACTACAGCTACACAATCAGCACCAGCCGCTTCTTCAGCACCAGCTGCTTCTTCAGCACCAGTAGCAACTACTGTTACAGAAGATGAAGTACCGTTTGATGTAGATGAGCCAGCATCAGTGACTCCTACAGCACCGGTCGCAACGCCAAAACCTTCCAGCCAAAAAGCTGAAGATATTTTGGCAATGATCCGTAGCCGTCAAAAGCAACAATAGTAAGCAATGGTTAGAGACTTAGGTCTCTAACCTTCTTCTATATCTCTATAATCACATAAAAGGAATTAACATGTCACAACAACACGATCAACTAGTAACAGCATTTGCCACATATCAAGCAGAGAATGAAAAATTTACAGCCAAGGGAGTTAAAGCATCAGCCGCCCGTGCTCGTAAAGCATTGCAAGAGATGAGCAAAGCCATCAAAGAACGCCGTAAAGAAATCACGGCAGAAAAAGAAGCATTGGCTGCAAAATAATAAAGTTCTAATGAAACTTGTTTGGTCTAAAACTGGTGATACACTTAATGTTGAAGTTGAAAATCAACAGTTTGTGGATCATTGGTTTGATCAAATGTCTCAAGCAGGCGTAACAACATTATCTAAAATAACAGCATTCCACGAAATAATCAATCGAAACGCAATACGACTAGTACATGCAATTGAAATAGTTAATGCATATCTAGAAAAACTTAAAATTGATAAATTTAAAACCTACACGCTAGAAGATATGTCTTTGTATGCAACATTAAACGAAGTACACAATCACTGGACATATTTGTGTGCAGAGAAAAAAATGTGGATGTTTTTCTCTAACAATGCACCTGGTGCATTGGCTGAATTTGATTATATAAACAATGGCTCACACAACATTGAAAAAATCAAAGTAGTTCAATACTCATCTAACTGGCGAGCCCCAAATAAATTTGGTACCAGTGTATTGTCATTTGGTAAGTGGAATGTTAGCATGTTTTACGAAGACCTTGGAAAAAGCCATTATCATAAATGGTTAGCCTTTGATACTAATTTTTCTAAAAATGATACCAGTAACTATATAGATTTAACTGGTACATTGGAATTTCATTTAGGAAGAGCTTTCAAAGAAGAACCGCCTAAGAGTTATGTAGATTTTTGTAATATGCATAACATTGAAGTGGTTGGTAATGTGTTACCAATTGGTAATTTCGAAGATGTAGACAAAGCGAGAAAAATGTTTTATACTAACAGTAACATAGAGCAAAACTATATACAAATCAATAAGGAATAATCATGGGAAAACCATTTGACGTAAGTAAATTTAGAAAAAGTATCACCAAAGCAATTGACGGTATTAGCGTTGGGTTTAATGACCCAACTGATTGGATTAGTACCAACAACTATGCATTGAATTATCTTATTAGCGGAGACTTTAATAAAGGTGTACCACTTGGTAAGGTAACTGTATTTGCCGGAGAGTCCGGAGCAGGCAAGAGTTTTATCTGTTCGGGTAACCTGGTAAAAAATGCACAAGACGCAGGCATCTATGTTATTCTGATTGATACAGAAAACGCTTTGGATGAAAAGTGGCTACACGCACTCGGTGTTGATACTAGCGAAGATAAGCTACTTAAACTTAATATGGCCATGATTGACGATGTTGCAAAGATGGTAAGTGAGTTTGTTAAAGAATACAAACTTATGCCCGAAGAACAACGTCCCAAAGTTTTGTTTGTTGTTGACTCGTTGGGTATGTTGCTAACTCCAACAGACGTTAACCAGTTTGAAGCAGGCGATATGAAAGGCGACATGGGTCGTAAGCCTAAAGCACTTGCGGCATTGGTGCGTAATTGCGTTAATATGTTTGGTAACTTAAATCTAGGTTTAGTATGTACAGCACACACATACGCTAGCCAAGATATGTTTGATCCAGATGATAAGATCTCGGGCGGACAGGGCTTTATCTATGCATCAAGTATTGTTGTTGCTATGCGTAAACTTAAACTCAAAGAAGACGAAGATGGTAACAAAACCACCACAGTAAATGGTATCCGCGCCGCCTGTAAGATTATGAAAACACGCTATGCTAAACCATTTGAATCTGTACAAGTTAAGATTCCGTATGAAGAAGGCATGAACCCGTACAGTGGCTTAGTTGACTTGTTTGAAGGCAAAGGTTTATTGGCAAAAGAAGGCAACAGCCTTAAATACACATTGACAAATGGTACAGTTATTAAGCAATTCCGTAAGGCATGGGATCGCAATGAAAATGAGTCATTGGATAAAGTAATGGCAGACTTCACTGCAAATCCACATCATGCAACTGTAGTAGTCGAACCTGAAGAGGAAACAGTAGAATGAACATTGATGTTGAAGTTTTAAGCGAATTGTATACTATCTTAAAGCAATATATTCCGCAAAAAGATCGCCAAGAAGCCGCTGACAACTTAATGAGTGTAATGGTTGATATGCTAGGAGACCAAGAACTTAAAGAGTTTGGTGGCACCGATAGCGTATTAACTCGCGCCCTTAAGGAGTATGTGGAAGAAGACGTGGACGAAGACGAAGACGAGTCTGAGGAGTAATGACCGAAGTTATTAAAATTCATAGTGAACAACCTTCGGATAGAAGTTATTATTGTTCAATGAAATTTAAGTTTCTTAAGATTGATTTAGAGTCTAAGATGACATATAACTGTCATGCGGCTAAACCACATGCAGTAGATTTTGATTGGTTAAAAGAACATCCAGGGCATATATTTAATACAGATGTCAATGTTCAAGAACGTCAACAAATGTTGGATAATGTACGTAATGCAAGTTGCGAACAGAATTGTTGGCATGCCGAAGACCGCGGTGCAATTAGCCCTAGACTAGAGCAATGCGGCACAGCAAGAACGCACACAGATGTTAAACCAAGGCCTGAGTTTGTAGATTTAACCATAAACGGAGATTGTAACTTAACATGTTCGTATTGCTGTAAAGAGTTTAGTAGTAGTTGGCGTAGGGACATTGTTAACAACGGTGATTATCCGTTGCAAGACGCACAGTATCAAGCAACAAGTAAAGATCAAGTATTATTGCAAATTAGTCAAGGAACATTAAAGTCTACAAAGCATTATCAATTGTTGTTAAACGAAGTGGCGTTGGTAGCATCAACGCTGAAACAATTAACTATCACTGGTGGTGAACCGTTTTTAGATAATTCGTTAGTACAGACATTAAAAGATTTAAACTTAAACCCCGATGCAGTAATTGAAATATATACTGGGTTGGGTGTTAATTTTAATAGATTTGAAAAAATTATATATGAGCTGGAACAACTCGATAATGTATTAATTGTTGTTAGCGCAGAATGTACTGAAGAGTTTTTAGAGTTTAACCGTTACGGAAACAAATGGCAAGAGTTTTTAGATAAGGTTGATTTATTGAAGCAAAGTAGTGTACAATTAGCATTTCAATGTACCTTGACTAATTTAACGTTATTTGATTTCCATAGATTTTACGAAAGATTTAAAGGAACCAAAATTATACCAACATTTGCATACAGCCCCACTATGATGGCGCCATACGTACTAGATCCTGCTAGTAAGGAACAGGTGCGGACCAACATAGTCAATTTACCAGCAAATGTACAAGCGATGATTTTAGATTCAATTAAAGCAACTCCCACAGAAGAACAACGTATACAGATACGAGAGTTTTTACTTGAGTTTGTACGCCGCCGCGCCAATTTAACATTAAGTATATTTCCACAAACATTCTTAACTTGGCTGGAGATAAACAATGTGGTATAATAAAGTAGTAAGCGACCTAGGAAAAATTCCAGACTTCATTAATTATTATGAACAAGAATTAAATATAGCCAGGTCAGAAATTAAGATTGCTGGCAATGTTGAAAAAAGTTTAGCAAACTTGCCGGGGCTGACAGAACAACGATTTAATCAATTACAAGAAATTGAAGCGGTATTGGAATATCTTAATATCCAACTACGTAAAATAAGACGTAAACATTTTCAAAAGTATTTAGAAGCATACGCTAGAGCACTTACAAGTCGAGATGCCGAAAAATACGTTGATGGTGAAGATGAAGTAATCGACTTTGAAACAATTATCAATGAAGTGGCTCTAGTACGTAATAAATGGTTGGGGGTAATGAAAGGCATTGAAAGTAAAAATTTCATGCTTGGGCACGTGGTTAGATTACGCACAGCAGGAATGGAAGATGTGGTGGTGTAATGGACTGGAAAGAAAAAGCCAACAAACTACTAGATGAATTTGATTTATGCTGTAAGGCAAAGCCTTGCGATAATCCAGTAGAAGTTGAATTGGCAAAAACACGTTGCCAGCCATTTGCGTATCATTTAGCAACACAGAGATCTTGGGGAACGGATGCTGAAATAGCAGAAGCATACTATCAATTAGAACCTAGGTTAAAACAATTTAAAGAAAAAGTAGTAATGGATATTTTACATGGCACTATTTAAAAACTCACATGCAAGTCATGACCATAGCTTAGAAGTTTTAAATGTTATCTATGGATATGATTCGTTCTTAGATGGAATAACATCAATAGCCGATATGGGGTGCGGTGACGGCCTAGATGTTAATTGGTGGGCAACATTATGTACCCGTGATGATCCGCCGGAGCCACGCAACATTAAAATATATGCAGTTGATAGCGACATTAAACAATTAGAACCAGACATCGCGGCAATGAGCAATGTTATCCCAATTGAAGGTAACTTTTGTGAAAGAGTTGTGCCCACAAACGTAGACTTAATATGGAGTCATGACAGCTTCCAATATGCCGCGGATCCGTTTCTTTGTTTACGTGGTTGGCGCCAAACATTAAATGTCAATGGTATGCTAATGTTAACAGTACCACAAACAACATATATGTATAATAACAGATTGGTGGTATCAAATTATAGCCACCAGTATCATAGTTATAACATATTAAATTTAATGTATATACTTGCTATCAGTGGATTTGATTGTCGCGATGCATACTTCTATCGAAAAGAAAATAGCCCATGGTTATATGCTGGAGTTTATGCTAGCCAACACGAGCCACTGCCACCCAACCCAACTTGGTACGATTTAGCAGAGAGACAGTTAATTAATGACAGCGTTATAAACAGCGTAAACAAATATGGGTATGCTCGTTTAGAGGATGTAGTTGTAAGCTGGTTTGATAAAAACTTATACCAAATAACTAATTAATGAAAATAGTACTTTGCACCGGTGGCTTTGACCCATTGCACAGCGGCCATATTGAATACTTAACAGCGGCCAAAGCATTGGGCGATAAACTGATAGTGGGGATCAATTCAGACAGCTGGCTTGGGCGTAAAAAAGGTCGTGCATTTATGCCGGCAGGTGAACGTATAGATGTAGTTCAAAATCTCAAAGTTGTGGATCATTGTATATTGTTTAACGACAATGATGATTCGGCAATTGAAGCTATCAAAAATGTTAGGATGTTATATCCATCAGCTGATATAATATTTGCAAACGGCGGCGACCGTACAAACACAAACATTCCAGAAATGCAGTTTGAAGATATACGAATTGAGTTTGTGTTTGGGGTTGGTGGAACAAACAAAGCCAACAGTAGTAGTTGGATCCTAGAGGAGTGGAAAGCACCCAAGACCATACGCCCTTGGGGATATTACCGTGTATTACATGAGGTAGAAGGCACCAAAGTTAAAGAGCTTATAGTCATGCCGGGGAAAACACTGAGTATGCAACGACACGCAGATCGTAGCGAAATGTGGTTTATTACAAACGGATCTTGTGTAGTTGATTTTGGGGACGGTGAACAAGCACGTATTATGCATCAGTTCCAATATGTGCCCAATAACCATTGGCATAGACTGTACAATCCTTTTAAAGAACCTTGCAAAATAGTGGAAATACAATATGGCATGCGGTGTGACGAAGATGATATAGAACGGAGATAAATACTTTACTATGAAAATGCGTGACTTAATAAACCTATTAGAAGACCTTAGCCCTAGTAACGACCAAATTGATTCTTTTAAATCTATTATCGCTGCTAAAATTAAAGAATTACCAGCCGATGATGCTACAGCTAAAACTCTTAAAGAAATTGAAGAATTATTAAAGCACATTCATGCTGGTGGTTTCCGTCAAATGGTTTACGGCCAATTAGAAGAAATAAATGATCCAGCAGTTATGGCCTCACAAAAGCGCCTAGCACAATATATTTTAAATATTAATTCAACCCCAGCCGAGCGCGAAGAGCTTTTCCGTATGTGGAAAGCCAATAAGATTGTTAACATAGGTATGTTACTATCCAAGAAGCGTCATACATTTGCAGATATTTTTAACGGATACACTACTAATTTAATGATTAAAGAATTAGTTGATGATATTATGGAAGAACAGCAACTCGGCCAAGGCAAGGGCGAATTTGGATTAAACGTATTAAGCAAAAGTATCAGTGTTGCTAAAACAGAAGGCAATGACAGTAAGAAGGGCGACCTAGTGGTATACACGGGTGGTCAGTGGATTAAAGTTGAAGTTAAAACTACACAAGGCGGAGCCGCCCGTTTTGCCGACCAAGAAGTTCGCCCTGCAGAGGGTTACGAAAATGCTGCCATTGCCATTAATAACTTTGTTAAAAACAAACACGGCGAACGTAGTAATGTATACCCAATACAACAATTATATCCAAAAGGTTATCCAACTGCTGGTTTAAATCTTAATAAAGCAATTGAGTTATACAAAAATATTCCGTCAAAAGATCAAACTACGCTAACTGGTTTATTAACCAGTGTTATTACTTTAATCTTTGGCGGCAAAAAAACACCATCAGTTGCTAAAATTATAAAGGCTATCCAGACTGGTAATAGTACTGCTGGTTTACAAGCATACTCACAGGCAAGTTTTAATTATTATATAGATAGTAAAGACGATGACGGTGTACTAGCAATAGATTTAAATCGTAAAGATTTTATGTATTTTAGGACCGCTGAAGAGTTAACAAATGAAAAATTACGTTTTCATGCAAACACATTTTATCTGTCTACTATTAAAGATCCCGGTCGAAGTGTATATCCACAATTAGAAGTAGTACCAACTACGTTTGGAGCAAATGCTAGAGCCGCCGCGGACCAGAAAGCCGCAGCTGAAAAAGAAAAATGGACAAAAGCAAAACCCGATGCTCCAGTAAAGAAGCCGCGCATTAGTAAAGCTGAATTCTTGAATCGTTGTATGGATTTTGCTAAAGATTTATCGGCACGCCGTGGTGTTAAAAACCAGGGTGTGATAGAGCAAATTTACAACGTAGTAGCAAGGGAAGCCTTGCAAGGATCTGATAATAAAAAGATTTATGCTATTTTGGTTAAACAGTTTCCCGAACTAAAAGTTCCAGTTAGCACTAAACCAGTAGCACCTGCTCCAGCCGCACCACCACCACCCGCACCACCACCACCTGCACCTGCTCCAGAAACAGTTCCGCCTGCTCAGCCAGTTCGCGAACGAAGAGCAAATTTTGAATCCTTTAGACAACGCCGATAAGTAATAGCATGACCCGTGCTACAATGGAAATTACAACCATGGTTGGTTGTCCGTTAATGTGTACATATTGCCCGCAGGATAGTCTTAAAACTGCATACGGCGATGATGTAAAGTACATGACGGTTGATACCTTTAAAACTGCTATCAGCAAGTTGCCCATAGATTGCCGCCTTGATTTTTCGGGCATGGCTGAACCTTGGGTTAATCCCGACTGCACAGAGATGTTGGAGTTTGCATTGACTCGTGGGCATAAAGTGGCAATCTTCACTACCTTGTATAATTGGGATGAAGAAACTGTACACCGTATGGGAGAGCTGTTGATAAATCATGCTGCCCAAATTGAAATATTTAAAATACACTTTCCCGATGCCGCAGGCAATATGCGTGGTTGGAAAATTAGCGATGAATGGGAATATGCCTATGCTGGTATGCAGGCAGTAGTACGAGCCGCTGGTATACATTACGAAGCAATGACCATGAGTGACCACGGAGTGCATCCTGCCATACGTGATCTACCGGGAATGGGAGTAAGTCACAGTTGGTCCATCGCCGCGCATGATCGTGCTGGTAGCTTACCCAATGAGCAAATAGCAAAACAAGTAAAGGATCAACCCATTAAGTTTGGTCCACAACATTCAAAACCAATTACTTGTAGCAAAACAGAAGCGTTCAACCAAAATGTGATGTTGCCCAATGGTGATGTTGCGTTATGTTGTATGGACTATGCAAACAAGCACGTAATCGGAAATCTACTTGAAAATTCGTATGAAGAATTATTCACTGGTCCGGAAATGATCAAGATCTTGGTAGAAAATGCTCGGCCATGCTTCAGCAACGAAAGCCTATGTAGAACTTGCACCGATGCAAGAATTGTTTGACACATAAATCACAGTAGTATATAATACACGCATGGGCCAATAGCTTAATGGTAAAGCGTTCGACTCATAATCGATTGAGTCTAGGTTCAATTCCTAGTTGGCCCACCAGAATAATTGTTTGGAGTAATTGATAAAGAATACGCCTCGGTGGTGAAATTGGTATACACAAGGGACTTAAAATCCCTCAACTGTAATGGTTATGCCGGTTCAAGTCCGGCCCGAGGCACCAATTTGATAAATGTATAACTTAGAAAATAATAAAAAATTAGGATACTATACAGTAGGTGACAATGTTCACTTTAACAAGCCAACGGCGTTAATGGATGCAACAAAAACAAATAATTTCCCACAATGGAATTTTAATCCAGATGTGTTTAATAATTTAAAGTGGGATGAAGAACCTACTACAGACATTAGAGAACTATATCGCCTACGTGCATTACAGTTAAGAGAACATTACGATTACATTCGACTTGAGTTTAGTGGCGGGTCAGACTCAAACACAATTCTCTTTAGTTTCTTACTCAACAATATATTCCTTGATGAAGTGGTATTTAGATATCCGGAGCAAGGTGATAAGAACATTATCACAAACGATCCGCATAATAGTAAATCTGAAAACTTCTTAAGTGAATATGAGTTTGCTACAAAGCCGGCTTTAGCGTGGATAGCCAAAACTAGTCCTTCTACTAAAATTACTATACATGATTTTAGTGAAGATATGATCAAAGCAGAATTAAATGACACGTGGGTATTTAGAGCAAACGATTTCCTACAGCCAAGCCATGCATTTAAACATGATAATTTAAGTCACGTGGACCACAAACGCCAAGCTGACACAGGTAAGAGTATTTGTATATTATACGGGGTTGATAAACCTAAAGTATGTATACGTGATGGGAAGTGGTACACATACTTTATTGATTTTCAAGCAAACCACGCAAATCGTGTTATGTACGAGTATACAAATTTAACCAATGAATACTTTTTTTGGACTCCGGACTTTCCAGAAATAGTGCATAAACAAGTACATCTAGTTAAAAATTGGTTTAGCACTCCCCAGACACAAATGCTAAATCATTTGATACGTTGGCCAAATCATTCTGTTGCACAACGTACTACGTTTGAGCATATAATTAGACCGTTAATTTACCCCGATTGGGATCCAACAACATTCCAGGTATCTAAACCAAGCAATAATTTCTATCCAGAAATGGACCATTGGTTCTACACTAATTTTAAAGGATCAACAGCCTATCTAAATTGGCAAGCTGGGTTAACATTGTTGGCTAATAGTGTTGACACCAAGTACTTTAATATGGAATTTGGCAAACCAGTTGGGTTCATTGGATTCCTTAGCCCATTTTACTGTTTGGGTAATGTAGTAGATAAATAATATTACTAGTATCAATGCCACGCTATCAAATAGCTAAATAAATACATAATATTACACAATTCCCAGGAGAATTTCAGAATGACACCAAGAAAAATCCGTTGGCTAATCGCACATCAGCCAGTAGAACTATTTGTACGTACAGCAGAAGCGTTTAAGCAAGAGCTGAATAAACGTCTGCCAGGCCACTTTGATCTAGAAATCATTACTGCCCCGGAATACGTGGCACAATATAAAGGTGCAAAAGAATTAGCAACTATTCTTGATGATGATCTAGAAAATGTTGATGCGGCTGTAGATGCATTGTTTGATGCGCTAGACGACGATATCCATTTGAGCCAAACTCAAGTTATCATGATTGGTGCAAAGGATCGTGCATTTTATACCTTAGACTTGCCGTTTATGTTTGATAATCATGATCATGTTAAACGTGTTGTTGAAGGCCCGATTGGTGCTGAAATGTGTGCCAATTTAGAAAAAAATACAAGTGTTAAGGGATTGGCATTTACATACAGCGGTGGCTATCGCGTTGTTGGTAGCAATCATGCTATTGCCAGCCTAGGCGATTTACAAGACAAGCGTGTTATTGTAGTTGGTAATAAAACACCACGTACAGAAACACTGGAAGCCTTTGGTGCAGAAACTATTTCCGTTAACCCATTGTTATGGGGTGGTTGGGATACGATCCCAACAGATGGATCAGCTGATTGTGTTGAAACAACATACCTACGTTCCAAGGTTAACCATATCCTTAAGACAAACCACAGTATGTTTATTACAACAATTTTAACTGGACAGAAATTTTGGGCAACATTATCCAAAGAAGAACAGACAGCATTTGAAGAATGTGCTAAAATTACAGCACGAATTGAACGCGAGTGGGCAATTGCAGATGCAGATAAATTTGAAGCAGATGCAGTATCAAATGGTATTACCATTACTCCACTAAGTGCCGACGATGAGGTTGACATGAAACACAAAGCACGTTATACTTACTTGGGATTTGGTGCTGAATACGGTGATTTAATCAAAAGAATCAGATTAAGTTAAATCAAGGTTGACAGTAAAAGGTAAATAACGTACAATAGATAAATTATGAAACAGATTATTAAACACTCAATACAACATACACAGCTAACACCGGGCTCCCTAGCCTATTGGTCAAACTGTGGATTCCTACCAGCGTTTAATATGAATAGTTTAGGTCGTAGTACAGTAGAGATTAGAAGTAGGGTTCGAGAAGGATGGGATGATTAAGTAAATTATCCAGCAAACTTTAAGAACCCTAGGACTAAAAACCCTAGGGTTTTTTGTTTTAAGGAGAATAGAATGCTAGACAAGAAAAAAGTACAAAGAGCTACTGATAACAAATATGTGTTGTCGGCAGAGCAGAGAGTTGCTTTGTTAGAAAGTAAAGTACAGCGGGCAGAAGCATACGTTCTAGCATTGAAGAAAGAGGTTGCTAAGAAATTGAAGTAATGTTAAGCTGCACCGTGCAGTAAGTGTTATAAGAGGAAACGAGGTCCTCGCTAGGCACTATAAACATCTGGCAAACGGGCGGACAGGATACATGAAAGTGTGGCGTTAACACACTAGTAAGACTCCTGGGTAGGGTATTATCCCTATCATATCCTGTAGCAATACAGGGTATTCTAAAGCATATCAGATGAGAGCGTCCAAAGGTCATGAAAACCTTGTGGGGCAGAGCACGGAATCACCGCGACACTAGTATGTTTTAGAATACAACGGAGGAACGGCGCAGACGGCGGGGCGCGGCAGACTGTAAATCTGTTCTCTAGGGCTAGTTGGTTCGAATCCATCTTCCTCCACCAATTTTAATGTTTGAAGTTTTGCTGGGCCGCACATAAATACATGTATAGTATTCCTATACTAAATATTTAAAATCCCAGGAGAATTCCCACATGAAAGAAGTTAAAAAGATCAAGTGGCTAATTGCCCACTCCCCAGTAGAGTTATTTTTACGTACAGCACAAGCATTTGCCGCTGAAGTAAAGACTGCTACAGATGGTGCAATAGACATTGAAATATACACAGCAACGCAATACGCTGAAAAGTTCAATCAAGGCCACAAAGAAAACCCAATGGTTTATATGGATCGCGGCGAGCTTGAAATGAGCCAATTGCATATTAGCCAGCTATGGAAATGGAATGTGCCGTCATTTATGGCGCTTGAACTACCTTTCCTATTTAAAGATCATGATCATGCTACCCGTGTATTAGAAGGTAAGATTGGTCAAAGTATGTTAGATGAGTTAAAAGAAAAATCACCAGCTCGTGGTTTAGCATTTACATACAGCGGCGGCTTCCGTATTATTGCAAGCGACAAAGAAATTGAAACTTTAGCAGACTTTAAAAACCTAAGTTTCTATACTGGTACAAACCCAATTGGTATTGATACAATTGAAGCCATTGGTGGTTGCCCAGACGCTCATGCAATTGAAGATTATTGGACATCTGTACACACAGAAGGTGATAACCATGATGCTGTTGATACAACAGTACCACGTTTGCTATCAACTGTTAACTTAACTAATAAGCGTTATGTTACTGATACAAAACATAGTTTGTTTTTAACTAGCATTATTGTTAGTGAGAAGTTTTGGAACAGTTTAGATGATGAGTTAAAAGATAAGTTAGCCAAGGCAGCAACTAATGCCGCTCGATTAGAGCGTAAATGGTCTGTTGAGGATAGCGAGAGATTGTCTACTCAAGATCCAGCCGAAACTGGTGTTTATTATAAAGAACTAAGTGCAGAAGAAATGGCCAAGTTTGAAGCATTAACTGAACCATTGTATGCAAAGTATGATTCGGTATTCTTACCAGGTTTAATCAATAATATTCGACTTGGCTAGTATTGCTTTTAATTTGTTTTTAGTTTATAATCAGATTCTATGAAAGACCTTTTTCTAGAATCTGATTCTCTATCTAATAAACGGATAGTTATATTTGGTATAAACCGAATACAAAGTTATCCAACAGTAACACACATTAGACATATTACTACCTTGCATGATAAATTTGTGTCGGCTGGTATTGATGATGTATATTGTGTGTCGTTTTGTAATTTTATCCTGTTTGACATTTTAGCACCAAAGTTATCAAACAAGATAAAGTTTATACAATTGTCCGATGAAGATAATTTAGAATCCTTTAAATGTCTACTGGATAAAAAAGGCAACTCTAATTTTTTAAGAGAATATTGGCAATTTGCCTGTGTATTAAATAACATGGTTGTTGAGCAATATTATCAACAACCGTTTGTAAAGATAAAGATAGGCCCGGATACAAAAGAAAAGATTTACAGCGAAGTAAATCCGGACTATATATTAAGCAATTTGGGGGTGTAGCTCAGTTGGGAGAGCGTATGCTTTGCAAGCATAATGTCGTCGGTTCGATCCCGTCCACCTCCACCAGAATTACTGTTTTTTAAGGCGCGATCTAAATGCAATCGTTACTCGCATACCTTTCGATACAGACGAAGATGCCCGTGTATTATGTAATACACGTGAATCGTATACAATAAGACGGCCGGGCACACTACCAACAATTTCACTAGGCCAACCAACTGGAAAGTCTCTACTTTGGTTTCTAGATTCTTTTTGAAATTGTTGTGTGTCTCCGGTATCAGCATCATTGGGATAAAATACACATTCGCCAAGCCAAGTTGGATACCATTCTAGATTGGCACAATATAAAATATTGAACGTGCCTTCTTCGTCGACATTAATATTATCTTTGTGTATGCCGTATGCACGATACACAGATTCGTTTGGCCTGCCGTTGGTATATACACGCCAGCCTGCTTTTAAACCCGGAACCGCTGTTTTTGGCTCCCATTCTAGGGTGTCGTCAACTAAGCTACCCTCGGGGGCTCCGGTTATTTCGTACTTATTGCCCAGGGTTAGATTAATTCTTTCCCACAGCGCATGGATTATCTTATGTTTGGCTTTTAAATAGTGTTCATCTACTGCTAATAATGCACGTGGGGTAGAACATCCGTATTTGTTGATAATTGCGTTAGTTTCGCAGTAGTCCCATCCATCTTTGTTTGGGACAAAGAAAGAAATATTACCTTCTTTCTTTATAGTTTTATTATGCAGGACAGCCCAGGTTTGGTCGCCTAAATAATCCCAAACTTGTGTACGCAAGTCAAGCGGAATAGATCCATCGATAATTTCTATGTGTGGTTTTAGCATACATATATTTAGTAACCGGCATCCAGCATAGTGCAGTAAAATTCAGGACTTTAGCTCAGTTGGTAGAGCGTCTGCCTTACACGCAGAATGTCGTCAGTTCGAACCTGGCAAGTCCTACCAGTTATGCATCTCTAATGTAATGGCAGCATGACAGTCTCCAAAACTGTTCGTCGGGGTTCGAGTCCCTGGAGGTGTGCCATATTATAGTGCGGTGGCAGAGTGGCCCATTGCATCGGATTGCAAATCCGAAAAACCGTCGGTTCAAATCCGACCCGCACTTCCAACACGGTAACGTAGCATAACGGTCGTGCACCTCCTTCATACGGAGCAAGGTGCTGGTTCGAGTCCAGCCGTTACCACCACGTAAGTCATTGATTATTAAGAGATCGTAGTAGTAGACGAATAATTCAAATGGCTATATAATAGTGGCTTGAGTTAATAAACGATCTTTAACAATACGGCGTTATACACATACACACCAATGCGTAGGCCACGCAGATATAATGGTTGATAGCTTGGCCCTTGTGGCTGAGTTGGCAGAGTTCGATTCCTGCAAGTGTGTAGCTGTATAACGTTGTGACATAGTTTAATGCAGGTAAGCCCGAGGTGGGACGCCAGCCTTCCAAGCTGCGCTGAGTGGAGTTCGATTCTCCCTACCTGCTCCACTAAATTAGTAGCACAGTAAAAAC
>Ga0194060_10000049_pt1 | contig 78022 bp, 63 predicted proteins | sample SepL225m_MetaG_FD_163427 | JGI IMG/M metagenome (GOLD analysis project Ga0194060, IMG submission 163427) | Anoxic zone freshwater microbial communities from boreal shield lake in IISD Experimental Lakes Area, Ontario, Canada - Sep2016-L222-5m | ecosystem: Environmental > Aquatic > Freshwater >... | reverse complement strand
CCTCCGGTCCGTCCCCACCCGACGGCGGCCGCGGCTCGAATCAAGCGGACCAGGGGTGGTTCGAGATCGCGCATCGGCTGAGGGAGGACGTGGCTCTGGTGCCCCTGGTCGAAGACAAGTTCGCGTTCGCGCACTCGCAGCGAGTTCGCCGTTGCACGTGGGCGGTCGTGGGGATCAACTGCGACTATGCCGCGCTGTGCCTGGCGGATGCGGGAGGCTCTCCGCGATGAACGGTTGCGGGCTGGAGGTGAAGGTCGGCCGCACGTGGCCGATCATCGGCGGGATGTGTGCGGGCTGACGCCGCCAGGGAAGTAGGGATGCCGTCCAACACACCGCTGCGGCCGAGCGGGGTGGCGGGGACGGCTGGTCGTTCAACCCACAATCGCCATCGGGCGGACGGCTAGCACTTCGTCTGCACGGAGCGGTTCAACAGCATCTTCCGGGACGGTGATGACCGCAATCGAATCCCCAATTGCATTGAAGAGTTCCAGCACGCATCCCCTTGGGCCACACGCCGGGTGCTCAACCACATCGACCAGCGTCGCCACATCGCCGGCGCGCAGTGAGTACTGCGGAAAGGACGTTCGCAGTGCCACGCGATCATAGAGATTGAGAGACATCACCACTCCTTCTGCGGGACGGTTTCAGCGTCACGAAGTGAACGCTGCCGTCAACGGCCCGTTTCATCCAAACGCACACCACCTGAACGGATCCGGTCGGACCGGTGAGCATTCCTTCAACCCGGTAGAACGTGCCGTATTCGTTGAAACCGTCCTCAACGGCGTCGACCGTATCCGCAAGCCGTCGGATGGCCTCACGCAGGCCGGTCCAGGCCTCCAAGTCGAAGCCAGCGCGACCAAGATAACCGCTCTTGTCGTCCCAAGGCCGTCGCACGAGCAGATAGTCCGTCAGTTTCTGCCCCGCGATGATCGCGTCGGACGGAATCTTCATGAAGCGCTCCGACAGCCTCGGCGGCAAACCGATCGCCCAATCAGTATAACAACGACCCGGGTCGCGCTGCGTTGGTTGAGTTGCTTGCGCGGCGCTTTCATCTGGGGCGGGACGCATGGTCGATCCGCCACGACGTCCGGCCTATCAAGATGGGGGAGTCGAAGGTCGTGGCGAAGTGCCCAAGATCACCCACGTCTGGATGAAGGTTGGCCGCCCGTGGCCGATCATCGGCGGGATGTGTGCGGGCTGACGCAAACAGGGAAACCAGTGAAGCCCCACTGGCATTCCCGACCAGAGCCAAGGGAACCAGTCGCCAGGCCGACGTCGATCGTCTGCGACGGCAAGGACTCCAACCCGTTGACGGTTGTACCAGAGGCCTGCGTCTTCGAATTCCGCAGACGCTTCAGGTTCAAACCGGACGCCCCGGGTCGATGGGCGCAGATGTTCAGCGTGGCGAGCGGCGGTTTTTCCTTGACTCCGTCTGCGGACACTGGGACATTTGCGGTGTTCCAAGGCAGTTCGTGACGACGCGGACGCTCCAGCGTGTCCGCGTGAGGCCGAGTGCAGGTGATGCGGCGCCGCGAATGCGTCCAGCTGCCGCACCACCGCTGCAGTGCGCTGCCAACGAACGTACACGAGGCCCTACGTCATGAGTGACACTTCCCCCACGCGGGCGAGCGGCTCGCCGCTGCTCGACGTCCGCGATCTTCGCGTCGCATTCAACACACCCGACGGCGTGCTGGACGCGGTGCGCGGCATCTCGTTCTCCGTCGACCGCGGCAAGGTCCTCGGCATCGTCGGCGAATCCGGCTCGGGGAAAAGCGTCGCCACCCAGACGATGGTGGGACTCACCCGGGGCGCGCGGGTGTCGGGCGAGGCGGTGTTCGAAGGGAAGAATCTGCTGGCGATGTCGGCCGATGAACTTCGAGCGATCCGCGGTCGCGGCATCGCGATGATCTTTCAGAATCCCCTCTCGAGCTTGCATCCGCTCTATCGGGTGGGGTGGCAGATCGTCGAGATGATCCAGGCGCACGAGGCGATGACCACCCAGCAGGCGCGCGCGCGAGCGATCGAACTGCTGGGCCTGGTCGGGATCGCCAAACCCGACCGCCGCGTGGACGACTACCCGCACCAGTTTTCTGGCGGCATGCTGCAGCGGGCCATGATCGCGATGGCCCTCGCGCTCAACCCGAAACTGCTCGTGGCCGACGAGCCGACCACCGCGCTCGACGTCACCGTGCAGGCGCAGATTCTCCGCCTGTTGCGGCGCGTGCAGCAGGAATTCGGCATGGCGGTCATTTTGATTACGCACGACCTCGGCGTCATTGCCGACGTGGCCGACGACGTGGTCGTGATGTACGCGGGCCGGGCCATGGAGGTGGCGACTCGGCGGGAACTGTTTCGCGCGCCGCACAACCCGTACACCCGAGGCCTGCTTGCGTCGATCCCGAGAGCCGACGGGAACGGCGCCAGGCTCACGCCCATCCCGGGCCAGCCGCCCAGTGCGATTGCGTCGCCGCCGGGGTGCCCGTTCCATCCTCGCTGCGCCGACGTCATCGATCGGTGCCGCGCCGACGTGCCGAGGCTGACGGTCGTCAACGGTGCCGACCCTCATCTGTCGGCGTGCTGGTCACGGGAAGAGGCGCGATCATGACGACGGCTCCTGCGGCGGCGCCGACCACAACTGGCGACGCGCTCGTCCAACTCCAGCACGTCGTCAAAGAGTTCCCCGTCAAGACCGGCAGCCTCTTTGCGCGCAAGCGCGAGCGCGTCCACGCGGTGGCCGACGTCAGCCTCGACGTTCGCCGGCGTGAGACGCTGGCCCTGGTCGGGGAGTCGGGGTGCGGAAAGTCCACGCTGGCCCGGTGCCTCATGCGGCTGCACGACCTGACGTCCGGCCGGGTCGTGTTCGACGGCCACGACCTGTCCACCTTGTCCCAGTCCGAGCTGCGACCGTTTCGCCGCCGGATGCAGATGGTGTTTCAGGATCCGTACGGATCGCTCAATCCGCGCCGCCGGGTCGGCTCCATCATCGGCGACCCGTTCGAGATCCACGGCCTGGCGAAGGGCGACGACCGCGTGAGGCGGGTGCAGGATCTGATGGAACTGGTCGGCCTCAACCCGGAGCACTACAACCGGTACCCGGGCGACTTCTCCGGTGGCCAACGCCAGCGCGTCGGGATCGCCCGTGCCATCGCGCTTCGCCCCGACTTCATCGTGTGTGACGAACCCGTCTCGGCGCTCGATGTGTCGATCCGGGCACAGATTCTCAACCTGCTCGACTCGCTGCAGGACGAGCTGGGCCTGACGTATCTCTTCATCTCTCACGATCTGTCCGTCGTCCGCCACGTGAGCGACCGGGTGGCGGTGATGTATCTCGGGACCGTGGTGGAACTGGGGCCGGTGCGCGACCTCTACGAGCACGCGCGGCATCCCTACACACGGGCGTTGCTCTCGGCGATGCCGCATCCCGATCCTGACCGCGCGGAGGCCAGACAGGAAATCGTGCTGGCGGGCGACCCGCCCTCGCCCATGGATCCGCCGGCCGGGTGCCGGTTCCACCCACGATGCCCGCGGTCACAGGCGCGGTGCGCGGCCGACGTGCCCGAGCTCGCGTCGTTCGCTGGCGATTCGGCTGAGCACGTGGCGGCGTGCCACTTCCCCGTGGCGGATGGTGAGGCGCTGGCGGTGGCCGGCGCGAGCCCGCCTCTACCAAGTGCATTGGTGATCGAGCACACGGAGCCGGGCGAGCCTCGACGAAGTGCGTCATCGATCGAACGAACGAAGTCGGGCCGCGAGGAGGCATCATGACGTCCCCCCCGCGCGCCGTTGTCCGCAGCCGAGGACCGTGGGAGCTCGCCTTCGCGCGTCTGCGGCACGATCGAACGGCGATCGCCGCCGCGGCCACACTGACGGCCGTTGTGGTGGCGGCCGCCGTCGCCCCGCTGATTGCCGCCGCGGTCGGCCATGGTCCGGCCCAGCAGTACCTGGATGTCGGCCTGTCGCCGACAGGAATTCCACTGGCGCCCAACAGCATGTTCCTGCTCGGCACCGACAGCCTCGGCCGCGACATTCTGGTGCGCATCGCGTACGGGACGCGGGTGTCGCTGCTGGTGGGCGTGCTGGCCAGCGCGCTCGCCGTCCTCATCGGCACGATCGTCGGGATTGTCGCCGGCTGGTACGGCGGGCTCGTGGACCGCGTGCTGTCGCGGATGATGGACGTGTTCCTCGCGCTGCCATTTCTGGTCTTCGCCCTGGCGCTGGTGGCGGTCGTGGGGCCGAGTCTGGCTATCAGCGTCACCGTGATTGCCGTGTTTTGCTGGGCGTCGGTAGGGCGGATCGTGCGGGCCGAGACGCTGTCGATTCGTGAGCGCGAGTACGTGCAGGCGGCGCGCACGATCGGGGCGAGTCCGGCGCGCATCATGTTCGTCGAGATCCTCCCGAACGTGGCACCCACCGTCATCGTGTACACCACGTTGCTCGTGCCCGGGGCGATCGTGTCGGAGGCGACCTTGTCGTTTCTCGGCTTGAGCGTGGTTCCGCCCACTCCGTCGTGGGGGAACATGCTGGCCGACGCGATGGCGTACTACAAAGTGGCGTGGTGGTTCGTGTTCTTCCCGGGAGCGGCGTTGCTGATCACCACGGTGGCGTTCAACCTGCTCGGCGACAGCGTCCGAGACGCACTCGATCCGCGTCGGGATCAAGTGGCCCCGGCCATCGGCGAGGAGGCGCCATGATTCGCTATCTGCTCGGGCGCCTCGCGTGGACGATGCTGGTGATCTGGATCGTGGCCACCAGTGTGTTCGTCATCTACTTCGCCGTGCCGCACGACGTCGCTCGCCTGATCGCCGGGCGGCAGGCGAGCGCGGAAACGGTGCAACTGGTGCGGGCCAGGCTGGGCCTCGATCAACCCGCCCACATCCAGTACGCGCAGTTCCTCGGGCGCCTGGTCCGCGGGGATTTGGGCTACTCGTTCAACACGCAGGAGTCGGTGAATACGATCATCGCCCGCGACTTTCCCGTCACGGTGTCGCTCGCCTTGGGCAGCGGCATCTTGTGGCTGGTACTCGGCGTGGGCGCGGGCGTGCTGGCGGCGACGAAACGACGGTCGGCCACCGACCGCATCATCACCGCCGTCGCGCTCGGGTTCTACTCGATGCCGACGTTCCTGGTGGGCCAGTTGTTGCTGTTCTTCCTGTTCTTCCGGCTCTATATGGCCGGATTCGAATTCTTCCCGCCCGGATCGTATGTCGCGTTTGGCGACAACCCTCTGCAGTGGGCGCGGTTCCTTGCGCTCCCGTGGCTGTCGGTGGCGCTGGTGACGGCGGCCACCTATTCGAGGCTCACGCGGGGCGCCATGCTCGACGTGATGGACGAGGACTACATCCGGACGGCGCGGGCCAAGGGCTTGACCGAATCGCGCATCACGTACCGCCACGTGCTCCGCAGTTCGCTCACACCCGTGGTCAGTCAGTTCGGCATCGATATGGGGAGCCTGCTCGGCGGGGCCATCGTCACCGAGGTGGTGTTCGGCCTGCCGGGCCTGGGCCGCGAGGTGGTGCAGGCCATCACGACGCAGGATTTGCCGATCATCATGGGCATCACGATCCTGTCGACCGTGCTGGTGGTGGCCGCCAACCTGGTGGTTGACGTGGCGTACGGCCTGCTCGATCCGCGCGTGCGGCTGGAATAGGCGGATGAGGAGCCGGACTGTCGGCGTGCCGTGTTGGGGAGAGGTTCGCGGTTCCCTGGCGACGGATCGATTGCGCGCGCACGACATGACCGGTCATATGAGTGGTCATGTTACGATGGAGCATGGCCAAACCCGACACCACGATGACGATCACGGAGTTCAAGGCGAAGTGTCTCCGCCTCGTCGACGAACTCGACTCGTCCGGAATCGTACTCACCAAACGGGGCCGGCCCGTGGCTCGTGTGATTCCGGCCGGCGCCACGAGCAATCGCGATCTGATCGGTTCTCTGAAAGGAAAGGTCGTCGTGCACGGCCACATCATGTCCACTGGGGTGAAGTGGCGTGCTGAATCTTGACACCCACATCGTCGTCGCATTGCTGGCCGGCACGCTGACCCGGTCCGAGGAAGCCCTGGTGTCCGACCAGCCGCTGGCGATCTCCGACATCGTCCTGTGGGAATTGGCGAAACTCGTGCAGTTGGGCCGTCTCGAACTGGACCTCGAGAGTCCCTCGTTTCGGGAATTCGTCCGGCGCATCACGGTCTTCCCCATCTCCGAGCAGATTGCCCGACGCAGCACGCGCTTGGACTTCGCCTCGGACCCGGCCGACGAGCTCATCGCCGCGACCAGCGTCGTGGAGCGCATTCCACTCCTGACGCGAGACCGCCGCATGCTCAAGTCGACCGTCGTGCCACTGGCGGTGAATATCCGCACGTGAGCGCCGACGCGGATGGCGTTTCCAGACGAGGACGTGGGACGGCTGGAGGCGGGAGGGACGCAGACCGCGCGTTCACCACACGGTCTGGACGTGCGCGTACGACTTGAGCTTGCCGTCCTTGCTCACGAGCGCCGCATGGTGATGGCGTGCGGTGGCCACGATGATCTGATCGGCGGGATCGCCGTGGAAGGGCTGCGGCAGGTCGCAACTCTCGATCAGAATGGCCGGCGTGAGTTCCAACAGCGACAAACCCGGAAGCGCCGTGGCGCGATCGATCCAGTCGCGCAGGGGCCGGTCGAAAACCAACTGTTGCTTCTCGACCTTCTTGGCCACTTCCCAGATGGAGATCATTGAGATCGCGACGCCGCCGCCACGAGCCGCGCGCTGAATGATCTGCGCCGCGCGACGTGACAGGCGGCGATCCTCGGTCGCCCACCACACCCAGGCGTGCGTATCAAGGACGGTCGTCATCCCAGGCCTCGCCGGTGCCGAACGGATTGCCGTGTTCTCCAAGCAGACTGCCGGCTAACGTGCCGGCGTTCTTGTCGGGGTTGGTAAACGGCACGACGGTGGCGACGGGGCGCCCTCGTTTGGTGACGACCACCGGCGTCCGCGTGGCTGCGACTCGATCGAGCACCTTCAGGCACTGGTCCTTGAATGCGCCGGCTGCCATGGTGACCATGTAGGCAATATAGCCATGGCCAGATGGCTATGTCAAGCCGCCGGTGGCGCGGCCGACGCGCGGCAACGTGTGTTCAGGATGCCCGCGCCGCGGCGAGACGACGATCGAGCCGGGGCTGACGAGGCGGGCACGCCGCATCCGCTTCACACCGCACGGCGCCGTCACGCCTGTCGTGCCCCGTCCCCGACGACGATCGGAGTCGGGTCGGGGTATAATCCGCTCACTCCACTCAATTGGGCGATGCCGTGGTTCTGACTCGTGGCGACCGCTGATCGATACACACGTCGGTTCCAATCGAGTCCGCGAACCGGTCGGCTTGGGTCTTTCAGCACTCGGGGAGCGTGAGTGATGAGTCTGGCACCTGGGATGCGCTTCGGCCCGTATGAGATCGTCGCCCCGCTCGCAGTGGGACTTCGCCGTAGCTCGAGGAGAGCCGGAGACGAGCGCAGGCGGGCCGTCGCCGACGTGAGAGTCCGCGCATGATCGGACGGCTGCTTGGTTCGTACCGCGTCCTGTCGAAGGTCGGCGAAGGCGGGATGGGCGAGGTCTACCGCGCTCGCGATTCGAAACTGAATCGCGACGTGGCGATCAAGATCTTGCCTGAGGCATTTGCCGCCGACCCGGAGCGCCGGGCGCGGTTCGCGCGTGAGGCGCAGGTGCTTGCCGCCCTCAATCATCCGCACATCGCGGCCATCTACGCCGTCGAAGAGGGTGGCATGCCCGCGCCGCTGTCGGCCGCCGGGCCAGCCGGGCCGTCGGCCCAGACACCGTTCCTCGTGATGGAGCTGGTCGAAGGCCCGACGCTCGATGCGCGCATCGCCGGCAGGCCCGTCCCGATCCCGGAAGCGCTGGCCATCGCCGCGCAGATTGCCGACGCGCTCGATGCGGCGCACGAAAAGGGGATCGTCCACCGCGACCTCAAGCCCGCCAACATCAAGGTGCGCGACGACGGCACGGTGAAGGTGCTGGACTTTGGTCTCGCCAAAGCGCTCGGTGCGGAGGGGGCGAGCGCGACGGCGGATGCCATCAACTCGCCGACGATGACCGCCATGGCGAGTCGGATGGGCGTGATCCTGGGCACCGCGGCCTACATGAGCCCGGAGCAGGCCCGGGGCCGGGCGGTCGACAAGCGGACCGATATCTGGGCGTTCGGGTGCGTGCTCTACGAAATGCTGACGGGGCAGCGGGCGTTTCCCGGCGAGGATGTGGCGGAGTTCATCGCGGCCGTGCTGACGCGCGAGCCGGACTGGATCCGGCTGCCCGCGGCGATGCCCCCGCGCATCGTCGACCTCCTGAGACGCTGCCTGAAGAAGGACCCGCGCGAGCGGCTGCGCGACATCGGTGACGCGCGGGCAGAGATCGCGGAGGCGCTGGCGGGGCCAGGCGCCCCGAACGGGCCATCCCCGACCGCTGTGCCCGCGTCGTCATCACACGCCGCTTCGCGTCGTCGCCCGATCGTGGTTGCCGGCATCCTGGCGTTGGCCGCCGGCGTCGCCCTTGGCGCGGGAGCCGTCCTGCTGAGCCGGCCTCGCGCGGAGGTGCCCTCGTCAGTACGGTCGGCGATGCTCTTGCCGTCGGCCGCGCCGATGCTCCGCGGTTCCACGCCGAGTCTCGCGATCTCGCGCGACGGCCGACGCCTGGTCTACGCGGCGCAGGAAGGGCCGTCCACGGCGCTCTTCGTCCGCGACCTCGACGGCCGCGTGGCGACCAGGGTGGCCGGCTCGGATGGGGGACACCTGCCCTTCTTCTCACCCGACGGGACGTGGGTTGGGTTCTGCACCGAGGACGGCCGGTTGCTGAAGCTGCCCGTGGTCGGGGGCAATCCGACATTGCTCGCGCCTGCCACCGATGTGCGGGGGGCGAGCTGGGGCGACGACGGCTGGATCGTGTTCGCCCGCGATGTGGCCGGGGGCCTCTACCGCGTGCGGGAGACGGGCGGCGCCGTGGAGCCGCTGACCACCCCCGAATGGACCTCCGGGGAGAAGACCCACCGCTACCCCGACGTGCTGCCAGGGGCGGGCGCCATCATCTACACGATCGGGGCCGCCGACCTTGTCTCCTACGCCGGCTCACGCGTCGTCGTGCGCGTGGTGAAGACCGGCGAGACGCGCACGCTCATCTCGGGCGGGATGTGCGCCCGCTACGTGGCACCTGGGTTCCTGGTGTACGCCAGGACCGGGTCGCTGTGGGCGGTGGCGTTCGACGTCGAGCGGCTGATCGTGTCTGGCGATCCCGTCGAGATCCTGCCGGACCTCGCCACGCGGGCCGGGTATGCCGTCGGCCACTTTGCCGTGTCTCGAAACGGGGTGCTCATCTACGCTGCCGGCGGAGAGCAGCCGATCGAGCGGAGGGTCGTGCGTGTCGACCGCCGCGGGCGGCCGGAACCGCTCATCTCGGAAAAGGGCGGCTATATAGAGGCCGTGCTCTCGCCAGACGGACGCTACGTGGCGTTCACTCCCGAAAGCGCCAACGATGCCATCTGGTCGTACGACACGAGTCGCGGGACCTCCGCGAGGTTGACGAGGGACTGGAACTGCGGAAGCCCGGCGTGGTCTCCGGACGGACTGCGCCTGTTCTTCAAGTGCAACAAGGAACGTGACTACTCGCACATGTTCACGATGAAGTCGGATCGCGGCCAGCTCGAACCGCTGCTCGACCAGCGCATCCAAAGTGTGGATGGACAGGTGCGCGGCGACACGCTCGCGTTTTCGACGTGGGACCCCGCGACCAAGGAAGACCTGTGGCTGCTGTCTGTGGCCAGTCGGCGGGTGCGGGTTTGGCTGAAGAGCCAGTTCAGTGAGGGGGCGCCGGCTCTTTCGCCCGACGGCCGGTGGCTCGCGTACGCGTCGGATGAATCCGGCCGTTGGGAAGTGTACGTGGCGCCCATCGACGATCGCGACCGACGCGTGCAGATTTCGTCGGGCGGCGGCCACCAGGTGCGGTGGCACCCGAACGGCCGAGAACTCTTCTACACCAACGGCACGCGATTGATGTCGGTGACAGTGCAGGGCGCACCCGCGGGCGTACGCCCGGGCCAGCCGGCGTTGGTGTTCGAAGGAGGCCCGTACTACGTCGAACTGGGTGGCGGCCCGGTCTTCACCGTCGCGCCGGACGGTAATCACTTCGTCATGATCGAGGATCCGCCCGCCGCCGCGCCTGCGACCGATCTGAACCTCGTGACCAACTGGACCACAGAACTCAGGCGCAAGCTCGGGGTGAAGTAGCCGAACCGGGAGGACGCGGGCCTGCGGCTTATCCTCGGGCGAGGATGGCCAGAAGCGCGAAGTAGTCGGCCTTCAGGGTGATGGCGGTGGCCTGCGCCGTTGTTCCGTCCTGGTTCGCCGCGGCCTGCTCGAGTCTCGTCAACTGCGCCATCGTCCGCGCCGCGAGTTCGGCCCAGCCTCGCTGCACCTTGAACGCGCCAGCCGAGGCGTCGATCTCGGTCCACGTGGTGCGCGCACGCGCCGCGTGGTCCTTGATCGCGGCGTAGTCGTCGGCATTGAGGACGATCTCGTTTCTCAGGCCGATGCGGCTCTCGAGTCGTTCAACCGCTTCGTGGTAGTCGGTCAGCGCGTCGTCGAAGTTCCGCGAGGCGTGTCGCGCACGGGCGTCGCGCAGCACGACGCGAATGCCCTCGAGCTCGGCGTGCGCCTCGGCCACGTCCTTCGCGGCCACGTGCATGCGGGCGTCTTCCAACATGGCGGCGACCACGGCGATGGGTGTCTGCCCTCCCGCCGCCACGTCCCGTGTCCATTCCGGTCCGCCTGGTTGCGCGGCCTTGGCGACGGCTTCCCATTTCGTTCTCATAAGGATCAGCTGCCGCAGGCTGGCTTCCGTATTTCCATGCGCGCTGACCGCCAGCACCGCGTAGTAACTGGCCATCGCCGAACGGTACGTCGCGTCGAACGTCTCGGCGCCTGCCGCGTAAGCGGGCGTCGTGGACATCGCCACCAGGGAGACCAGCACGAAGACGGGTGTGAGCATGGCACGCATAACGGGCTCCGGAAGACGTCATCAACGGCCGGGGCGTGTCCACGCCGCGGCACCTGTGATTCCATCATACCGCGCGCGCAGCGGCAGGGCCCTGCTCGTGCGAGGCAACGCCGCCGAGACGGATCCCGTATGACCGGCGTCATAGCGGACTTGCCCCTATCGGCCTCATCCTAGGGGCCAGAAGACACACCATGGCCATCGGCATAAGGCTCCCCGACCTCGAACACTGGAAGGCCCAGGTCAGGTGCCAGACGGGCTGTCCCGTCTCCACCGACGCGGGCCGCTATGTACAACTGATCGCGGCTGGCCGTGACGAGGACGCCTTTCTCGTCGCTCGTGCGCCGAACCCGTTTGCCTCGGTCTGCGGCCGGGTCTGCGCGGCCCCATGCGAGGATGCGTGCCGCCGAGGCGCGATTGACGCCCCCGTGTCGATTCGTGCACTGAAGCGCCACCTCACCGAACAATATGGCGTCGAGTCGACGCGTCCCGGCACTCAGGATTGCCTGAGGTCGACACTGGTCGGCGAAGGCAACCGGTACGCGGGTCACCTGCCGGTCTCGCCGGGCCGCCGGGACCCATCCGGTACCGGGCGGGCGCCGCGCAAGGTGGCGGTGATTGGCGGTGGGCCGGCCGGCATGGCTGCCGCGCACGACCTCGCGCTGCTCGGCTACACGGTCACGGTGTTTGAAGCGGCCAGCGAACCGGGTGGGATGATTCGCTTCGGCATCCCGGAGTACCGTCTGCCGCGCGCGCTCATCCGTGCCGAAATCGACAAGATTCAGTCGCTCGGCGTCGACGTGCGCCTGGGCACGCCGCTCACGCCGGAATTCGGCCTGGCCCAACTGCGGAGCCAGGGCTACGACGCGGTGTTTGTGGCGGTGGGCGTATCCGAGGGCCGGGATCTGGACGTGCCGGGCGTCGAACTGGACGGCGTGATCAAGGCCGTCGACTATTTGCTCAACGTCAATCGCGGCTATCGGGTGGATCTTGGCCGCAAGGTGGTCGTGGTGGGCGGCGGCTTCGTGGCCTTCGACGCCGCGCGCACTGCGCTTCGCGAGGGCGACGACGCGGGCGAACGGGCGGGCCTCGAGGCGGCGGCCGACGCGCGCGTCAAAGAAGCGCTCGATTCGGCCCGGTCCGCGATGCGCGCTGGCGCCCGAGACATCACGATTGTGTCGCTTGAGAACTTCGACGAGATGCCGGTCCTGTGCAGCACCCAGGGCCTCGAGGAATTTGAGGAGGCCCGCAAAGAAGGCATCCGCTTCCTCACCCGCCGAGGACCGTTGCGGTTCGAGGGGAGCGGCCGCCTGTCGTCGATCGCGCTGAGGGCGGTGCGGTCGGTGTTTGACGCCAGCGGCCGATTCGCCCCCGAGTACGACCTCCAGGACGTGATTTCGCTCGAGGCCGACACCTGCATCCTCGCCATCGGCCAGCGCCCAAACCTCTCGTTTCTCAAGCCGGCCGACCAGGTAGGCCTCACACCGGGTGGCACGATCCGCATCGACCCGGCGACCATGGCCACGTCCGCGCCCGGCGTGTACGCGGGGGGCGACGTGGCGTTTGGTCCCCGCAATCTGATCGAAGCGGTCGCCAACGGGAAGCGGGCGGCTCGCTCGATCCACGAATATCTTGCCGGCGGCGGAGCGCAGATCGTGCGCCACCTCGACATCGAGGCGCTGCCCACACCGCGCTACCGCATGATTGCCGGCTTCGAGCATCTGGATCGCAAGGCTCCGCCCACCCTCGACATCGGGCGTCGCACCGGCATCGCCGAGGTCGAAACCGGGTATGCGGCCCCCGATGCGCTGGATCAGGCCGCGCGCTGCCTGGTCTGCCATGTCCAGACGATCTACGACCCCGAGCGCTGCGTCCTCTGCAGCCGGTGCGTCGACATCTGCCCCGAGTACTGCCTGGCGATCGTGCCGTTCGGCAGTCTGGACCTCGACGCGGCGACACGCGACGCGCTGTCGACCAGGGCTGGCGCAACGGGCCTGCCGCTCTCCGCGATGATCAAAGACGACGAACGGTGCATCCGGTGCGGGCTGTGCGCCACGCGCTGCCCGACCGACGCGATGACGATGGAGACCTTCACGATTACGGAGCGGTTCGCGTCGGCGGAGGCGTGAACCCGGTGATACAGGCGCGTGGTTTCGGACTGGACAGGCTATGAGCGATCCCAACGACCCCCATCGCAACGACCGGCGCGACTTTCTCTGCAAGATCGGCACGGGCGCCGGCCTCGTCGCCATCGCCGCACAGGCGGGAGCGTCGCTGCGGTCGCTGGTGCCCAACCTGACCTATGACGCGCCCACGACGGTGAAGTTAGGCCCGCCGGAGGAGTTCCCCGACGGGCTCAAGTTTCTGCCCGACGAGCGGGTCTTCGTGTTCCGGGCGGGCCGGACGTTTCATGCGATTTCTGCGGTCTGCACGCACCTGGGCTGCACGGTGCGCGCCGAGGCGCTGCCGCGCCCCGAAGACACGACGGTCGAAGGATTGCCCCTGCGCCTGACGCACCGGTTCCTGTGCCCGTGTCACGGCTCGAAATACAGCGGCGACGGCACCAACGTCGCCGGTCCGGCTCCCAAGCCGCTGGCCTGGTATCGCCTGTCGGTGTCTCCAGACGATGGGCAGTTGATCGTGAACCTTGCTGACGAAGTGGACCATCGCTTCCGACTGACGGTGGCCTGAGGTGCGCACATGACGTTGTTGCCGAAACGCGCGAATGGCGGGCCCACCGCGCCGGGCGTGCATCCGAGACGCCTGTGGAGTGTTCGCCCTGCATCGGACCGGGAGGCCGGCGATGCCGTCGTGTCGAACCTGCTGCTGCACTGGTTTCCCGCCAAGGTCGACAAAGGGTCGCTGGCCTGGACCTACTCGTTCTGGCTGGGGACGATCGCCGGCGCCCTGTTCGGGCTGCTCATCTTGTCGGGGCTGCCGCTGATGTTCTTGTACGTCCCGTCGGTGGAGCGGGCGTACCAGTCGGTCAAGGACATCGAATACGTCGTCACGTTCGGCTGGTGGCTGCGGGCCGTGCACCGCATCGGCGCGCACCTGATGGTGGTGGCGGTGGCGTTGCACCTGGCGCGGGTGTTCTTTACCGGCGCGTACAAGAACGGCGTGGGCGATGGGCAGCGCCGCGAGTGGAACTGGGTGATCGGCGTCTCGATGCTGCTGCTGACGCTGTTCCTGTCGTTTACCGGCTACCTGCTGCCGTGGGACCAGCTCGCGTTCTGGGCCGTCACCGTCGGCACCAACATCGCGTCGTCGGTGCCGCTGGTGGGTCCGAGGATCCGGGAGTTGCTGATCGGCGGGCGCGCGATCGAGCAGGCCACGCTGATTCGCTTCTACGTGCTGCACATCATCGTGCTGCCGGGCGCGCTGGGCGGCCTGGTGGCGTACCACATGTGGCGCATCCGCAAGGACGGCGGGCTGGCGCGGGCCGACCGCGCGAGCGTGCTGGAGCAGGCGCGCGAGACCAACCCGGTGCCCTCGAAGACCTACACGCTGCTCGGCGTGGCCTCGGGCACCTCGCCACTGGTGCGGACCCTCTCGCTTGAGGCCCCAGACACGACGGTCAACGCGGTGCCCGACCTGACGCGCCGGGCGCTCATCGTGGTCCTCGGGACGTTTGCGGTCATCAGCATCCTCGCCAGCGTGATTGGGTCGCCGCTCGAGGAGCCGGCCAACGCCCTGGTGACGCCGAACCCGGCGAAGGCGCCGTGGTACTTCCTGTGGCTGCAGGAGATCGTCACCGACACGACGCTCACGATCGGATCATTCACGATCAACGGCGCGTTCCTGGGCGGCGCCATCCTGCCCGGGGTGCTGGTCGGATTGCTCACGTTCTGGCCCTGGATGGACCGCTCGCCTCGATCGGAGACCGGCGTCTGGTTTCCGCGGTCCCGTCGCGCCCAGAATCTGGTGTTCATCGCCCTCACGTTCGTCATCATCGCCTTCACCGTGGTGGGACTGCTGATGCGCGGGCCGTACTGGCACTTCTACTGGCCGTGGGAGACGTGGCCGGGCATTCCGGGGAGGATCTGAGATGGAACAGCGAACGCAGTCGCCGTTTCCACGGATCGACCGACCTGTGCTGGCCGTGATCGGCGTCGTCCTGGTGATTGCCACCGCGTTGTTCGCGTGGAGCGATCGGCAGCACGACTACAAGTATTACCAGTACACGTTCAGGAACATGGTGGCCGAGAAGTTCGGCGCCGAGCGTGCGGCCACCGTGCCGTCCGGCATGCAGCAAATCTGGGTGCCGGGGCTGCGTCGGGCCGACCGCTGCATCACGTGCCACCAGGCCGTGACCTGGAAAGGGTTCGAGACGGCCGCCGAGCCCTACCGGTCGCATCCGGTCGAACTCCTCAGGGCGCACCCGACCGAGAAGTTCGGCTGCAGTGCGTGCCACGGCGGACAGGGCTGGGCCATCGACACCGCGGCCGCGCATGGCGAGGTGGCGCACTGGGAGGAGCCGCTGCTCGGCAAGCCCCTGGGGGCGTCGTACTCGCTGGCGGGCAACACCGCGGCGCTCATGCAGATGAACTGCAATCTCTGCCACCGCTACGAGCGCGACACCAAGGGGGCCGAGGCGATCAACAGGGCCAAGGCGTTGGTCCAGAGCAAAGGCTGCCGCGCCTGCCACGTCATCAACAGCCGGGGCGGCACGATCGGGCCCGACCTGACGTGGGTCGGTGACAAGGCGCCCGAGCAGTACGACTACAGCCGGTTGTCGGGCCAGACCACCGCGTTCGCGTGGCACGTGGGCCACCTGAAGGATCCGCGAGCGCTGGTGCAGGACACGGTGATGCCGAACTTCAACCTCAGCACCCAGGACGCGCAGGCGCTGGCGATGCTCGTGCTGTCGTGGAAGAAGGCGCCCTTCGATGCGGCGTTTCTCGCCGGGGTGCCCCGCACCGATCCCCAGACCGTCGATGAGAAGAAGGCGGAAGAGGACATGAAGACGGGGCCCGGCGCCTGGTTCGTCTCGACGGGCTGCTTCGTGTGCCATTCGATCGCGGCGCTCAAGGTGAAGAGCCCGGCGCAGATCGGGCCCGACCTGTCGACCGCCGTAGAGGACACGCAGAAGCGCTTCGGCCTCACCGTGGACCGGTTCCTGAAGAATCCGACGGGCACCATGTCGGTGGTGCTGTCGCGGCAGATTATCCTGACGCCGGAACAAAAGGACATCGCGATCCAGAAACTGCGCGAGGCGTTCGCCGCCTACCAGCGGCAGGTGGCCGAGGGCAACAACCCGCTGGCGCCGGCCGGAAGCGAGGGCGCGGCGAAGAAATAGTCGGTGTCGTCTGAGGCCGCAGGCAACGCCCGGTTGACCTGGATCCCGCCTCTCGCGCAGAAGGGCCCGGGCTGCGATGGTGGTATGGAGGAGAGGCATATGAGCTGGATTCGATTCCGAACGGCGGGTTGGGCGGTGGTCGGCGTGCTGGTGTTGATCGTGTTCGCGAGCCGCTGCGCTCCGAGTGCGCCCAAAGCGGGCAAGACGGCGGGGGCCGGCACGTCGGATATGGCGGTGGCCGCGCAGAAGACCTACGTCGCTCCGGGCGACCTCGACGAGTACTACCTCTTCTCGTCGGGCGGCCACTCCGGGCAGGTCTACGTGTACGGCGTCCCATCGATGCGGCACATCTCCACCATCCCGGTCTTTACGCCCTATCCGGGCACCGGGTACGGCTTCGACGACGACACGAAGAAGATGCTGGGCAACCTCACGTGGGGCGACGCGCACCACCCCGCGCTGTCCGAAACCAAGGGCGACTACGACGGCCGCTGGCTCTTCATCAACGACATGAACGGCCGGGTCGCGCGCATCGACCTGCGCGACTTCAAGACGAAACAGATTCTCGGACCGATCCCCAACGTGTCGGGCAACCACGGGTCGGCGTTCGTCACGCCCAACTCCGAGTACTCGATGATGTCGTCGCGCTTCTCGATCCCCCTCCCCAAGGGCACGCCGGTCGAGGTCGCGAAATACGCCACCGACTACAAGGGCGTGATCACCGGCATCAAGATCGACCCGAAGAGCGGGGAGATGTCGTTCGGGTGGCAGGTGCTGGTGCCGCCGTTCAACTACGATATCGGCGACGCGGGGAAGCTGGTCTCCGACGGCTACATGTTCTTTACCTCTTACAACACCGAACGCGCCACCGGCAAGCTTGAGGTGACCTCGACCCAGCGCGACCGCGACTACATCGCCATGGTGAACTGGAAGATGGCCGAGAAGGCTGCCGCCGAAGGCAAAGGCACGATGATCGGCGGGGTCAAGGTGCTCAGCCCGAAGGAACTTCCGGGCCTCGTGTACTTCCTGCCGTGCGGCAAGTCGCCCCACGGTGTCGACGTCGCGCCAAACGGCAACTGGATTGTCGGCTCCGGCAAGCTGCAGGGCGTGACCACGGTCTTCAACTTCGAGAAGATCCAGACCGCCATCCGCAACAAAGACTTCACCGGAGACGAGGACGGCATCCCGGTCCTGAAGTACGAGTCGATCAAGGACGCCGAAGTGTCGGTGGGCCTCGGGCCGCTGCACACGCAGTTCGGGCCTGACGGCTGGGCCTACACGTCGCTGTTTGTCGACAGCGCGATCGCGAAGTGGAAGCTCGGCACGTGGGAAGTGGTGGACAAGGTGCCGATGTCGTACTCGATCGGACACCTCGCGGCCGCCGAGGGCGACACGGTGAGCCCGGACGGCAAGTACCTCGTGGGCCTCAACAAGCTGTCGCACGGGCGGCACCTGTCGGTCGGGCCTTCGCAGCCCGAGTCGTCGCAACTGGTCGACATCTCCGACGAAAAGATGAAGCTGCTCTACGACGCCTTTACCGAGCCCGAGCCGCACTACGCCCAGATGGTGAAGGCCGACAAACTCCATCCGATCGAGGTGTACCCGAAAGAAGAGAGCAAACATCCGCTGGCCATCTGGGACGTCAAGGACGCGGGCGTCACCCGGAACGGCAACAAGGTGCTGGTGAAGATGGTGGCGGTGCGGTCCACCCTGACGCCGACGGATTTCGAAATTCGGGAAGGCGACGAGATCACCATCGCCATCACCAACATCGAGCAGACCACCGACGAACTGCATGGCCTCGGGATCCTCGACTACAACATCAACATCGTCGTGGACCCCGGCGAAACCAAGACCGTGACGTTCAAGGCGGCCAAGAAGGGCGTGTTCCCGTACTACTGCACGAACTTCTGCTCGGCGCTCCATCAGGAGATGCAGGGCTACATGATCGTCCGCTAAGACCGACGAGGCAGGTGCGCCCGTGCTGATCACGGGCGTGCCTGCCATATTCGACTTCGATGGGGCGCTCGGGCGGCCGGCACCGCCCGCGCCCCGCGCCTCCTCCCCCCGGAGTACCTGCCATGCACAGTGTGTTCGAGCGGCTCAACCGGCGGCTTGCGCAACCGCTCGGGGCCGGGCCGCGCGTGATGATTTTAGCTGCCGCCCTGCTGGCGATGGCCATCTACGTGCTGCCGCTCTGGAACCTGACGATGTTCGCGCCCCAGTATCCGGAAGGGTTGCGGCTCGACATTTACAGCTACAAGCTGGAGGGCGGGCACAACGGCCAGGACGTCAAGGAAATCAACATCCTGAACCACTACATCGGCATGAAGGACCTGGTGACCGAAGACTTCACCGAATTCAAGTGGCTGCCGTTCGTCGTGGGAGCGCTCGCGGTTCTGTACTTGAGAGCAGCCGTGCTGGGCACACTCGGACAGCTCGTCGACGTGCTGGTGCTCAATTTCTATTTCTCCGCGTTTGCCCTGTGGTCGTTCGGATACAAGTTGTACTCGTATGGACACAACCTGGCGCCGACCGCCGCCGTCAAGGTTCCGCCGTTCATGCCGCCGATGTTCGGCTCGAGGCAGTTGGCCAACTTCGAAGTCTATTCCTATCCGGAGGGCGCATCCTACGCGCTGGGCTGCGCCACGGTCCTGCTGTGTGGCGCGCTGATCGTCGGGTGGCGACAGAGCATCCGGGCCGAGGGGCCAGGCGAACGATGACGCGTCTGGTGTGCGCGGCCCTGCTGATCGGTGCGACGGCGGTGGCCGCCTCGGCCGAGGCTCAGGAGTCGCACGCCGCCGTGCCCGGTGCCCTCGAAGGCCGTCCAGACGCGCGCGCCGCATCGCCCCTGCAGCGCCGCATCGACGCGGCGAAGCCCGGCGATCGACTCGTGGTCGTTGCGGGCACCTACAAAGGCGACCTGCTGATCGACAAACCGCTCACGCTGACTGGCGAAGGCAGGCCCCTCATCGAGGGCTCCGGTGCCGGCAGCGTGATTCGCGTTCGCGCCGCCGATGTCACCCTCGAGGGGTTCGACATCGACGGCCTGGGCCGGGGCGACCTCGGCCTCGACTCCTCGGGTATCCACGTGGCGGCGCCGCGCGCCACGATTCGGGACTGCCGCGTCCGCGGCTCCCTGTTCGGCATCTACCTCCGCGAAGCGCCCGGCTCCACGGTGACGCACTCGGTGGTGACGGGTGTGCCACGCCTCCAACCCGGCGAGAAGGGATCCGGCATCCACGTCTGGAACACCGACCGGTTCACGCTCACCGACAACCTGATCGTCGACGTGCGCGACGGGTTCTACATCCAGTCGTCGCCCCACGGGTACGTCGCCAGGAACACCGCGCGCGATCTTCGCTACGGCCTCCACTACATGTTCTCGGACGACAATACGTTCGACGACAATACGTTCGAGAACGCGGCGGCCGGCACGGCGCTGATGTACTCGCGGCGCATCGTCTTCCGGCGCAACCGGTTCCTGCACAACCGGGGCTTCGCCTCCGTCGGCCTCCTGTTCAAGAGCTGCGACGATGTCGTGGCCGACGACAACCTCATCGCCGACAACGCCCGTGGGGTGTTCCTCGAGGGATCCAACCGCACCAGCTTTCGCCGCAACGTCATCGCCGAATCCGACACCGCCGTCGTGCTCTATGACTCGTGCACGCAGACCCGCTTTACGGGCAATTCGTTTGTCGCGAACCTCACGCCGTTGATGCTGAGCGGCAGGCGCACCGACGCGGTGTTCGACGGCAACTACTGGTCCGACAACACCACTCCCGACCTGGACGGCGATGGCATTGCCGATCGGCCCTTCCGGCTGTCGAACGTGTTCGATCATGTCCGGGGAAACCTGACGGCCGCCGATCTGTTCGCTCAGGGCCCCGGGGCATCGGCGCTGGCGGCCGCCGAGCAGGCCTTCCCCGTGCTTCGGCTCGTTCCCGTCGAGGACGCCCGTCCGCTCGCCCGCCCGCCCGCGCTGCCTGCCGTGCCCAGCCCGGATCGGCAGAGCCGGGCCGCCAGACCAACGGGCATCGCCTTGTCGCTGGCCGCGGTCGGGATAGGTACGCTTGCCGCCGCCGCCAGCCGTGTCCGTCGCCGCGCCGCCTGCCGGAGACCGGCATGATCGTGTTCCGCCGCTTCCGCAAGCAGTTCGGATCTCAGGTCGCCGTCCACGACTTGGATCTCGAGATTCGCCAAGGGGAGGTGGTCGCGCTGCTGGGTCCGAACGGCTCGGGCAAAACCACCTCGCTCAAGGCGGCCGCCGGACTGATCCGCCCGTCCTCGGGCGACGTGTTCGTCGGAACGCCGGGAGCGTCATCTTCGCTGGCGTCGTCGCGGGCGTGCCTGTCGTACCTTCCCCAGCGAGTGTCGTTCCCGGAAAGCCTGACGGGCCGCGAGGCGGTGGAGTTCTTCCGCGCTCTGCGCGGCGTGGCCCGGGAGCGCGTTGACGAGGTGCTGCAGATCGCTGCCCTCAATGGCGCAGCTGAACGGAATGTCGGCACCTACTCCGGGGGCATGGTCCAGCGGCTGGGGCTCGCGGTCGCCCTGCTGCCGGCGGCGCCGGTTCTCGTGCTCGACGAACCGACGGCGGCGCTGGACCCCGATGGCCTGTCCACCTTTTACGCCGTCGTCGAACGACACACCCAGGAGGGGCGCACCGTGTTGTTTTCGTCGCACCAGTTGGGCGACGTCGAGCGGCTGGCCGATCGGTTCGCGGTCCTGGTGGAAGGCCGGCTGGTGGCCGTGTTGACGCAGCGGGAAATTCACGAGCAGTTGTCTGCCGCCGGTAGCATGCGCCTCCGACTGCCGTCGTGTGCCGAAGAGGTGATGCGCAAGGTCCGGGCGCACTCGCCGGACGCGTCCTGGACGGGTGAGGAACTGGTGGTGCCAGGACCTCCCGCGATTCGGCCCGTCGTCATCGACAGCATTCGCGCGGCCGGCGTCGAGATTCGCGGCCTGACGTCGGAAGAAGGCCGTCTCGACAACTGGTACCGGGACGTGGTGAGAACGCGATCATGATGAGGACCGCTGCGCGCGCGGCTCGGACAGTTGCCGTCGTGGCCCTGTCGGCCGCTGCCGCCGCCTGCAACACGGGTCCCGCGAAACCTGCCGCACTCGGTGGATCCGCCGAGGCGTGCCGCCACTGCCGCATGATCGTATCAAACCCGCGGTTTGCCGCGCAGATAGCGGCGCCCGGTGAGGACCCGGTCTTCTTTGATGACATCGGATGTCTGTCGACATACCTGCACAGCGCTGCCGCGCGGCCCGCCGGATCGGTGGCCTATGTCGCGGACCATCGTACCGGGGAATGGGTGCCGGCTGCGGTGGCCGTCTTCACCGTGGTACCGAGCCTCGAGACGCCGATGGGTTCGCACGTCGTCGCGCACGTCACGGCGGCGTCGCGTGACGCCGATCCATCCACGCCGGGCGGCCGCGCCGTGCCGCTGTCCGCGTTGTTCCCGCCGGACATATCGGAGGGCCGCCGATGACCGCCGTCTCCGCCTTCCGCGTGATGTGGGTGTGTGCCCGCCAGGAGCTGACACTCGCGGTACGTTCGCGGTGGACGCAGATCTTCGCCGGCGTCTTTGCGTGTCTGGCGCTCGTCGTCGCGGTGTCGGGGTACATCTTGTCTGGCGGCAGCGGCGTCCAGGACTTCGCCCGCACGGCAGCATCGTTGGTGCAGCTGGTGCTGTTGCTGGTTCCGCTCACCGCGCTGCTGCTCGGCGTCCTGTCGCTCGCCTCGGATCCCGGTTCCGCAGAACTCTTGTTCTCGCAGCCCGTCCCGCGCGGTGTGATTCTCGTCGGGCGCGTCCTGGGACTGTTGGCGGCGCTGGTCGCCGCTCAAATGATGGGGTTCGGATTGGCCGGGCTGGCGATCTACTCGCAGGCGGGCGACGACGGCATCTCTGGGTTTCTCGTGGTCATCGGCGCGTCGGTCGTCCTGACGGCCGTGTGCCTGAACCTTGCGGCCTGGATCACGGCCGGCAACATCGGCCGGCGGCGATCTCGCGCGCTGGCCATGGCGTTGGTGCTGTGGTTCTCGCTGGTCGTGCTGTTCGATCTCGTGGTGCTGGGCGCCGCATCCTTCTTGCGTTCGGGAACCGCGTCGCGCGTGCTCATCGTGTCGGCCCTGGTCAACCCCGTGGACGCCGCCCGTACCGGCGCGCTGCTGGCCATCGAAGGCACGGCCGCGTTTGGCGCGGCGTCGCTCGCGCTGCTGCGCTTTACCGGCGGCGCAGCCCAGGCGCTGCTCCTGGTCGGAGTGTCGCTCGCCGCGTGGCTGGTGATCCCGCTGCTTCTGGCATTCAGGCGCCTGTCGAAAACAGATATCTGAGGCGGGTGCGTGTGTGCGGGGATCTTTGATCCGCGAACAGCCAGCCGTAACCAAAGCCCCATTTGAAGCCCCTGGCGCCAGCACACCCGAAACACATCATCCTCAGACCCGGCGGCCGCTGAACCGTTTAGACTGCTGACGGCGTCAGACACAAAGAGGTCTGCCTGGCGCTGGAATGCCGGATCGACCATGACCCAAGGGAGAGACGATGAACAGGACGCTTGGATACGCGGCGCAGAGCGCGACAACACCACTCGGATCGTTTGAGTTCGACCGTCGTGAGCCCGGCTCGACCGACGTGGAGATCGAGATTCAGTACTGCGGCGTCTGCCATTCCGACCTGCACATGGCCCGCAACGAGTGGATGAACACCACGTATCCGATTGTGCCTGGCCACGAAATCGTGGGCCGTGTCAGCCGCGTGGGCAGCGCCGTCACACGCTTCGCCACTGGCAACCTGGTCGGCGTGGGCTGCCTGGTGGATTCCTGTGGCACCTGCCCGGATTGCGCCGAAGGCCTGGAACAGTATTGCCAGACCGGGTTCACGCTCACCTATAACAGCCCCGACAAGCACACCGGGGGGATGACGTACGGCGGGTACTCGAAGCGGATGGTCGTGAACGAAGGATTCGTCGTGCGCGTGTCCGACACGCTGAGCCTGCCCGGCGTCGCCCCGCTGCTCTGCGCGGGCATTACCACGTACTCGCCGTTGCGGCATTGGGGGGCGGGCCCCGGCAAGAAAGTCGGCATTGTCGGACTCGGCGGGCTTGGCCACATGGGCCTCAAGTTCGCCCATGCCTTCGGCGCCCGTGTCGTGCTGTTGACCACGTCGCCCGGCAAGGCGGCCGACGCACGCCGGCTGGGTGCAGACGATGTGGTGATGTCCGCGAACCCGGACGACATGAAGCGCCACGCCGGCAGTCTCGACTTCATTCTCGACACCGTCGCCGCGCCGCACGATCTCGATGCGCTCACCAGCCTGCTCAAGCGCGACGCGACGCTGTGCCTGGTGGGCGCGCCTGGCACGCCTCACCCTTCGCCCAACGCGTTCAATCTCATCTTCAGGCGGCGCCAGATTGCCGGCTCGCTGATCGGCGGCATCCGCGAAACCCAGGAGATGCTCGATTTCTGTGCCACGCACAACATCACATCCGATGTCGAAGTGATCCCGATGCAGAACATCAACGCCGCCTACGAGCGCATGCTCAAGAGCGACGTCAAGTACCGGTTCGTGATCGACCTCGCGTCGCTGCGGTAGACTGCGGGCCGAGACCTGAGCGGCGCGGCCGCCGCCGAGCCGTACGCCGGCGGGGTGACTGCCGACGACAGTGACGTGTTGCCACCGGTCCAGTTGACCGAAGAATCGAGTGAACCGACGTGATGAAACACCTGCTGATGATCGCGGCGTTGACGCTCTCGCTTCAGGCGTTCGCCAGCCCGGCATTGGCGCCGCCGTCGTATCAACTGGACGCCTCCTGGCCGAAGCCCCTCCCCGAGAAGTGGATCACCGGGCAATTGGGAGGCGTCTGCGTTGACGCGCACGACCACGTCGTCGTCGTCAACCGCCGCGACATCACCGAGGAGGAAGCTGAAACAGGGGAGCAGGCTCCGCCGATCCTCATGTTCGACCACGGTGGAGCGCTCGTCGCCTCTTTCGGCGACCCGAATGCGGTGCCGGTATCCATTCACGGCTGCACGTTCGACGGCGAGAACAACTTGTACGTCGCCGGCAACGACGATGGCATCGTCCAGAAATATTCGCACGACGGAAAGCTGTTGCTCCAGATCGGCACGCGCGGAATGTTCGATTCGTCCGATGGAACCGAGAAAGGGACGTTCAAGAACGAGAGTCGCGAGCGATTGTTCAATCCGGCCGGCGTGGCCATCGATCCGGGCAATGGCGAGATCTTCGTGGCTGACGGGTACGGCAACAAGCGTGTCGCCGTGTTCGATCGCGCCGGGCGTTTTCTGCGCCAGTGGGGCAGGCAGGCGACCTCCGCCGAATCGTTGGCGGGCGAACCTGGCGCGTTTGCCAATGTCGTGCACTGCGTCGCGATGAGTCGCGCCGGACAGGTCTACGTGTGCGACCGTCAGGGCGACCGCATCCAGGTGTTCGACAAGATGGGCACATTCGTCCGCAATATCTGGATCCGCACCGGCACGCCTTCGCTGCCAGACGCACGCGGGACGGCGTGGTGGGTGGGATTTTCCAGGGACGCCGCTCAGAAGTACATGTACGTCATGAACGGCCGCAACGAGACGATTCACGTGCTCGATCACGAGAGCGGCAAGATTCTGGCGACCTTCGGCCGGCCCGGGCATCAGGCCGGCAGCTTTACCCACGGGCACACGCTGGCGATCGATTCGACCGGCTACATCTACATTGCTGAAACCAACTGGGGCCGCCGCGTGCAGCGCTTTCGGCCCGTCGCGCAGACGGCAACCACCGGAAAAGTGGCGCCGTTTCAATAATGCCGAAGGATTACTCTCGGAGGTTTCGTGCGTCTCGAAACCGATTGGACTCGCATCGCTCAGTTCACCAGTACCAGGAGGCTCCCATGACACGATCGGCCGCAGTGCTTTCAGTTGTACTCGTGCTCGGCGCGGCGAACCTGCTTGCGCAGGCGCCTGCCACGCCGCCGAAGGGCAAGCAGGTGTTCGGCCCGGCCAAGTACCGCGAACCCTGGGAACGCGTCGTGTCAACCGAGGCGGTGTCTCACTCGGACATTCCGGTCGACATCACGCTGCTCGAGACGGTAGACGGCTTGTTCACGCCCATCGGGATCCGGCATCCCAAGGGCAACGGGCCATTCCCCGTCGTGCTGTTCTTCAGCGGCAACGGCGGCGCGGGGCTGGCGCAGGTCCGCGAGTACATCAACAACAACGCGTACACGATGGAACGGTTTCTGGCGGCGGGCTACGCCGTGGCCTGGCTGCAGTACCGCGCCGAGGCCTGGTATGCCTACCAGCAGGTGTCTCCGTTGCAGGTCGGCAAGCAACAGGCGAACCAGTTGATGAATCGGCCACCGCTCGAGATCGACGACCTGGCGGCCATTGTTGAGTACGTGAAGCGCTTGCCGTATGTCGACCCCAACCGCGTGGGGCTGTGCGGCAACAGTCACGCCGGCGGCATGATCCTCCGGGCGGGAGCGCAGGGGCTCGATGTGAGAGCGGCGATTGTCTCAGAGCCTGACGCGAGCGAGTTTCTCGGCCTGCCGCAGGAGTACTTCGCCGTGCCCGAGCCATTGTTCCGCACCATCGAGTCGGCCGCGGCGTACCTCGACAAGAAGACGGCCATGGAACGGCTGCGCGCCATCAAGTTCCCGATGTTCTTCTTGAATCGCGATCAGGACGAACTGCAGGGATTGTTCGAGACGGTGGCCGCGTGGGCGAAGGAAGCCGGCAAGACCATGGAACACGCCACCTACGATCATCCGGTGCACGGCTACATCGTGCGCGTGCAGCGGGACGACAAGGGTGTCTACCACCCGGATGCGATTCAGTTGAAAGCGATCCAGCAGGCCGTGGACTTTTTCGGCAAGTACATGCCTCCCGCTGCGCGCTAAGGCGGAGGGAGGACGCTGCGGAGCGCCTCCCTCTGCTTCCCGGCGAGCGTCAGCGGCGCGGTCGAACCGGCCGACATCATCACTGGCTTGGCCAGCGGAATGTCCGGCGTGGGATGGAGTTGAAAGAGCTTCCTGCGGTTGGCATCGCCAGCCAACTGCGCCCGGGCCTGATCGGCCGCCGCCTGCTTCTGGATTGCGGTTCGCTTGGCGTAGACCCCGGTCGACTGCGCGCGCACAGCCGAGGCCGCGACTGCCTGAGGACGAGGCTCGGGCGGGACTCAGTCTGCCAACTGGGCCCGCGGTATGGCTATTGGGTAGTCGGTGGATTGCGCGCCCGAAGTGTGCTCTCCACCCATATGCGCAACTCCCGCAGACTTCCGCGCGCCGCCGCCCGGTCTAAGGAGACCGGTGCGTCGTAGTCCTCGTAACGGTAGATCGCGCCGAAGGGTGTCAGCGCGTCGAGGTTCTCAAACTGTGCGGGCAAAGGATGGCCCGCTCCGGTCGCGAGAGACATCAACGCACCGATGTCGTGCGTCTTTCGGAATCGGACACCAATATCCGAGAGCAACGCTTTCAAGATCTTCTCAGCAGCCTGTTGGCAGTGAAACCCGATGATCTCGTCGCTGATATCGCCCGACGTCAGCACCTGGTCCAGCAGGGTCTCGTCCTGCGCAGCCTTGCGGAGCAACAGCAGGGCCTGTTCACGCCGCTTCATAGAGAATCCTGCCTTCGCTCGCCGCCTCGAAATACACGTTGCCCGGCGTGTCTCGCCAGTACTCGAACCTTTCCGTGCTCACCACGAGCAAGTCCACGGAAACGTCGAGCGGGCGCAACAGGCGACCCAGGCGTACCATCTCCCCGCCACGATCGACGATCTCCGACTCGACGACCATGACGTCGAAGTCGCTCTCCTCCGAGGCGTCGCCGCGAGCTCGAGACCCGAAGAGGATGATGTACTTCGGCTTGGCGGCTCGGGCGAGCAACTCGGTCAGGCGCCGGAGTGTGTCATTGTCGGTTGGCCGAGATCCCTCAAGCACGGCGCCCTCCGCCCCGTAGTGTGCCACAAATCTCGGCAGGACGACTCTCCGGAAGTTGCGCCGCATCCTCTTCGGCGTTGGCGCCCTGGCCGAGCGCTACGACATCGACGTTGTGACGGCCTGGGCCCCGCCAGGAGCGCATTTCGAGCCAAATTCGCTACGAATGAGCGCCGGCGTCATCGTCGAGGATGGCGTGTGTAAAATCGATCGCGCTTCGCACGTAGGCTCGCTTCTCCAGGTAGCTCCCGGGAAAGAAGCTGCGTTTGAAGCCGTAGATCAAAATGTCGCGCACCTCGCGGTCCGAAAGGTCGAAGGCACCGACGGCGCGCTGGATTTCGTCGGTGACGGTGGTGTTCGACACGAGCCGGTTGTCGGTGCAGAAGGTCGTCGACAGCCGCCGCTTCCGCATCTCCCCAAACGGGTGCCGGCTCAAGTCCTCGCCCAGCTCCGGAACCGTCTGCTGATTGGACGTGAGGCACACCTCGATGGTGATCCGCTTGTCGGCCACGAACTGCGCGAGGCGCTCGACGTAGGCCTTGCGATTCGTGATGCGCCGGCCGGTGATCTTCGACTCGTCGAACAGCCACGTTCCGTGGCCGATCCGGTCGGCGTGCAGGTTGCCGATGGCCTGGAAGATCGACTCGGGCCCGTAGTCCTCGCCGGCGTGCACCGTCTTGCCGAGAAACGCTTCGTGCGCCACCTGGTAGGCCGCGCGATGGTCTTCGGCCGGATAGCCCTTTTCCTGTCCCGCCAGGTCGACGCCCACCACCAGCAATCCCTCGTCGTGCTTGAGCCGCGCCGCCGCCCGCGCCACCTGCACGCTGGCCGCCGAGTGCAACTCGGATGGCGAGGCCTCGGGCAGCGCCTCGACGATGCGGCGGTATCCTTCTGAGAGTCCCGGGGTGAAATGGCGCAGCGCGCACAGGATGATCCCCGCCGCGAAACGAGGTTCGGTGCCGTCGGCCACCTCGGGCCGAGCGTTGAACGCGGCGGACGCCCGGCGGATTCCGGCGTCCACCGCGCGCACGACTTCCGAGAATTCGAACTCCTGTCGCACGTGAAGCTGAGGCGCGAAGCGAATCTCGACGTACCGCACGCCCTCCGCCTGGCAGTCTTCGCACAATTCGCACGCCGCCCGTTCGAGCGCGTCGCGACTCTGGAGCGCGGCCACGGTGTAACGGAATCCTTCGAGATACTCGCCAAGGTTGGCGTACCGAGAACGGAAGACCGTCTCCCGAAGGCCAGCTTCCGTATACGACGGCAGCTCAACGCCACCCTCTCTGGCCAGTTCGATGAGCGTTGGCAGGCGCAGCGATCCGTCGAGATGCACGTGGAGATCGGTTTTCGGCAGGCGGCGAATCACGTCACGCGTCATGGCGCCTCCACCATCACTATACTCGCGCCGTTCCGCCGCGGTGAGGCTCGAATCTGGCGGGATGACATGAGGACAAGTTGCAGGGCGCGCATCGAACCGCGTGAGGGTATGATCAACAAAGGCGCTGAGGGACCAACTGCGAACGTGTCGGGCGCCCGCGGGGCGTAGGCGTCCTTGCGACTCGAAGTGCGAACGGAGAACCTATGAACAACACATCGTGTCAGTGGGTGGGTGCGCTGGTGGTCTCGATGATCGGCCTGATGCCCGCCGCCGAGGTGGCCGCGCAGAGCCGCCCGGCGCCGGCGCCCGAGTTCGATATCCGTGCCCACTACACGAAGTACGAGGCGCGCATCCCCATGCGCGACGGCAAGCGCCTGTTTACGTCGATCTACGTTCCGAAGGACACATCGAAGACCTATCCCTTCCTGATGACGCGCACCCCGTACACCGTCGGGCCGTACGGCGCGGACAACTACCGGCAACGACTGGGTCCCTCCGAGTCGTTCGATCGTGCCGGCTACGTCTTCGTGTTCCAGGATGTCCGCGGGCGGTACATGTCGGAAGGCGCGTTCGTCGAGATGCGGCCCCACATCGACGCTCCGCGCGGAAACCAGGACGTCGACGAAAGCACCGACACCTACGACACGGTGGAGTGGTTGTTGAAGAACGTCGCGAACAACAACGGCAAGGTGGGGATTTGGGGAATTTCTTATCCCGGGTTCTTCACGGCTGCCAGCATCATCGACTCGCATCCGGCCATCAAGGCCGCCTCGCCCGAAGCGCCGATGACCGACCTGTTCTTCACCGACGATGGCTACCACGGAGGCGCGTTTCAGCTGGGGGCGAACTTCGGGTTCTACACCTCGTTCCGACCGCGCGACCCCGTGCCCTGCAGCATGCCCCCGTGCAAGAGCGCGGGCGGCGAGCCCACGTTGCCACCCAAGTCCAGCATCCCGTTCGACTACGGCACCACGGACGGCTACCGGTTCTTTCTCGATCACGCCGTCCCGCTGTCGAAACTCGATGCGCTGTTCACCGAGCCCAATTGGCTCTTCCAGGATCAGGTGCATCACGCGACGTACGACGCGTACTGGCAGGCCCGCGACCTGTCGCGCCACATGCACGGCATCAAGTGCGCGGTGCTCACGGTCGGCGGGTGGTTCGATGCCGAAGACCTGAACGGCCCGTTCAAGACCTACCACGCCATCGAACAGCAGAACCCCGGCATCTCCAACGCCATCGTCGTCGGCCCCTGGGTGCACGGCGGATGGGCGCGCTGGCAGGGCGCCAGCCTGGGTCGTGTCCAGTTCGCCTCGAACACCGGCGAGTTCTGGCGCGAACACATCATCCTTCCGTTCTTCGAGCAGCATCTGAAGGGCAACGGCGACGCCCGTCTGCCGGAAGCGTACATGTTCGAGACCGGCACCAATCAGTGGCGGGAGTTCACAGAGTGGCCTCCGAAGAAGGTGCAGGCCAAGCCGCTGTATTTCCATGCCGGTGGAAAGTTGTCGTTCGACCCGCCAGCCGAGGCGCAGCCGTCGTTCGACGAGTACGTGAGCGATCCGGAGCATCCGGTGCCGTTCATTCCGTACACCAACGTGGGCCGCACCGAGCAGGAATACATGGTCGCCGACCAACGTGTGTTCGCGCGGCGCCCCGACGTTCTCGTGTACCAGACCGACCCGCTCGACCAGGACGTGACGGTGGCCGGTCCGATCTCGGCCAAGCTCCGCGTATCCACGTCGAGCACCGACTCGGACTTCGTCGTCAAGCTCATCGACGTCTTCCCGAACGATTATCCCGAGCCGGAGGCGACGCCTGCCACTCGGCCGACCGACGTTCCGCTGCCGACCGAACGGATGGCGGGCTACCAGATGCTCGTGCGCGGCGAGCCGATGCGCGCGAAGTTCCGCAACAACTGGGAGAAGCCCGAAGCGATGACACCCGGCAAGGTCGAGGCCGTCAACGTGGACATGCCCGACGTGCTGCACACGTTCCGTCGAGGCCACCGCATCATGGTCCAGGTGCAGAGTTCGTGGTTCCCGCTCACCGACCTGAACCCGCAGACCTTCGTCGACATTCCGAACGCCAAGGCGTCGGATTTCAAGAAGGCGACCGAGCGTGTGTATCACGACAAAGCCGATGCCTCGCGGGTGATGCTGGGAGTACTCGGGAAGTAGCCGTAGTCCGTGGTCGGTGATCGGTGATCGGTGGTCAGTGATCAGTGATCGATCACCGGCCGAAGCCTCACGTCTTCGATCCGGCGTCTACGTCGGTCGGTCTGTGACGGCCACGATCAGTCCCTGCAGCACCAGGTGGATGAAGCAGCCGGCGACGCGCGTACCGGTCGCCGTCGCGATGGCCTCCGCGTACGTCCAGACCTGTCCCGTGTAGCCCGCGGCCGCCTCGAGCGCCTCGTCGCGATTGCCGCCCACACACTTGTAGTCCACCAGCACAACGCTGTCGGTCTCCATCAGCACCATGTCTGCGTAGCCGACAAGTTCGGTGCCGCTCGACTGACGCAGCCGGACGGGCCACTCCCGGCGCGTGCGGGCGGTCGACCAACGACGCGCGGTCCACGTCCGCAACGCATCAGCTGCAGCCACCAGGTCTTCGGCGCGTAACGCACCCTGAACAGTCCAGCGTTTCAGAACGGCGCCTGCGATCGCGAGGCGATCGGGTGTCGCCAATCCGGCCGCATCAGCCGCAAAAAACGCGTGCACCGCGCTGCCCAGCGCCGTCCACTCGACGGGGGGCTGAACGAATACGGCAGATCCGATCGTCTCGATTTCGCCAAGCGCGCCGGCGCGGGCGATGCTCGACATGGTCTGGCTGGCTGGAGGATAGTCGCGCGGCCCCGCCGCGTCGTAGCCGAGGCCAGGCTCGGGCATCGACACCGAGGCATCGCCGGGTGCGACCGAACGAATCCGAGCCTCCACCGCGCGTCCGGCCCATGTGCACGCCACGCCAGGACCGGGCTCGACGACCAGTGCCGTGCCGTCGGCGCTCCGGAGCAGGCCAAGCGCGGTGCCAATGATCTTGCCGGGCTTCCCGGCCAGAACCAACCGGTCCTTGGCGCGCGTCCAGCCCACGTAGAGAAGCCGCAGCATCTCCCGGGTCTCGCGCGTTTCGGCGGCTGCGTGCTCGGAACCGAGGCTCACCCGTTCGTGGAGGGCCGTCGAACTTTGCGGCGCATACGGATCCGGCCAGTAGCGAATCCAACGGCCGCCCAGCGGATCGGCAAAGTCGAAATGGGTCCGGTCGCTTTCCAGATGCACGCCAAATGCCGTGGGCGTTCGGGTGGAATCAATGTCGTAGAGCACCGTCACGGGCCACTCAAGACCCTTCGCACTGTGCAGCGTGCCGACAAAGACCGCGTCCGATCCGGTCAGCACGGCCTGCTGGTCCTTCTCCTCCTCTTCGAGCGATCGAAGATGCGCGACCAGTCCCGCGACCGTCGCCGCCTCGCCGTCCACCTGGCAGGCGGCCACGTAACGGTGCGCCAATGCGCGCAGTACGTCGAGATTGCCGAGGCGCTGATCCGGACGGCCCCACTGCAGGCAGGCCTCGCGAAGGCCGACGGCCTCGATGGCCGCGTCGAATGCCTCGAGCGGCCCGGCCATCGGCATACGCGCGGTGGCCTCCGCGATGCGAACGACCTCCGCCTGGGTCTCGAACGCCTTTCCCGGCGCGACAAGCACCCCGGCGACCCACGCGTCCTCGTCGTCCGGATATGCCAGCACGCGGCCCAACTCCGCCGCCGCCAGCGACTGCGTGGGCTCGACCCAGAGTTGCAGCGCGGCGAGCGTGATGCGGGCTTCCGCCGATCGCGTCAGCCCTTGTCGGGGGCGGACCGCAGGGATTCCACGCGACTCGAGCGCCTGCGTCACGCGCTCACAACTGGTGTGTGCGCGACACAGCACGGCGACGTCTCGCCGTTGAACCCGGCGCGGCTCGTTGGTCAGCACATCGCGGACCAGCACGTGCGAATCGTCGATCAGTTCGCGAACCGCGGCGGCCAGCGCGGCAGACTGCTCGTCTTTGATGCGGCCCCCCAGCTGCCAGATTTCGACCACCGGGCCGAGCGTGTCGGGAACCGCCTCGATCGCGGGTGCTGGCTCGAGTCGAACCCGCTCGGCGGGTATGCCTTGCGGCCCGAATGCCGGCGCAAATACGTCCGACGTCAGTCGAACCAACTCCGGTCGGCTTCGATAGGAATGCGGCAGCGTCTTCTGTGCCGACGCGCCGTCGCGTTCGAGCAGCGCCGCCAGCGCGGCATCCATCAGCGCAGGATCGGTCCCGCGGAATCCGTAGATGGCCTGCTTCTGGTCGCCCACCCAGACACTGCTGGGCGCCACGCGCGACAGCGCCAGAAAGATATCGAGCTGCAGCGGGCTGGTGTCCTGGAATTCGTCCACCAGGACCAGGTCCACTTGTTCGCGCAGAATGTCCTGAACCTCGGGCCGGCGCATCAGCTCGAGGGCCTTCACCTCCTGGTCGATAAAGTCCATCACGCCCCACGCACGCTTGTGGGCCGCGTACGCCTCAAGCGCCTGCGCCGCCAGCTCAAAGACCAGCGTGATGCACGTCCGCACGTCCTCGCGCAGCAGCGGATGTGGTTGGTGGCCCCGCGCCGCCTCGCGCACCGGTTCGGCCAGGGCGCGGGACTTCGCGCCTGGCTTGGCGGCTGCCAGTTTGGCCCATGCCCACCACGTGAGCGGCCGACCGGCCTTCAGACTCGATTCCGCCTGGCGTACCAGCGACAGCAGATCGGCCGTATCCTTCGTGGTGTCGATGGCCGGCGGGACGAACTCGCTCACCGCCCGCATCAGCGTCTGTTCCAGCGGGGCACCCTCTGCGGCTGCGGGACCCAGATACCCGAGCAGGCCGTCGACGCTCCGTGTCGCAGACTCGCGCAGCATCTCCGCCGTCATCGCGTTGGCCCGCGCGCGGCTGGCGATGGTCCGCACGTCTTTGGGCCAGTCGAGTTCCTTCCAGCGCTCCTTGAGCTCGGTGAGCGTGGCGCTGGCATCCCCGGCGAAGGCGAGGGCAGCGCCGTCCTCGTCGCGCGACCGCGCGACGCCCACCACGTTCGACAGCGCGTGCTGGAACGCCTCTTCGGCCGCCTCTTCGTCGAGGACCTGCGTCTCGGGCGAGATGCCGAGTTCGAGCGCGAAGTCTGTCACCAGCTGCCCGCAGATGGAGTTGACCGTCCCGATGCGGGACGCGCCCAGTCGATGGGCCTTGTCGACGTGCCCCGCCTCGAGCAATCGCGACCGCACGCGCTCACGCAGTTCGGCGGCCGCCTTGACGGTGAACGTCGTGGCCACGATGCCTTCTGGACGGACCGGGTCCTCGGCGCGCGTGATGGCCTGCTCCAGTTCGTCGACCAGGCGATGCGTCTTTCCGCTGCCCGCGCTGGCGGAAATCAGCAGGATCGGACCGGGGCCTGTGCCGCTCATATGGCCTCCTCGAATGCCCGGCCACATAGCGCGTCGTAGTCGCAATACTGACATCCTGGCGGCACACGCAGCCTGCCGTCTTCCACGCAGGCCTCCTTCAACATCTGATCGTTGCTGTCGCCTGTGACGCCGCGCGCGCCAATTCGCCCGGCGGCCACCGCCTTCCATTCCAAGCCGTGCGTCGCTTCGACCAGTCGCCACGTCTCCTCTGGCGCCGGACCTTTCACCACCTCCGCGTTCGCAAATGCCGTGGAGTCGGTCGTCATCAGCCGCTGTCCGTCCATCACGAAGTACCCGACCGGCGGGAATGCGCCGTGTCCCTGCCGCTCCAGCAACGAGTACGCCGCCAGCTGGATCGCGGCCCCCACTTCGAGCAGCCGGCGTTTCCTCGCCGCCCCGGCCCATTTCAAATCCAGAATGCGGGGCGGATCGCCCATCACCAGATCGACGCGTCCGGCGAAGGTCGTGCCGAGCGCGGCCCCTGTGCGTTCCTGCTCGGTGGAGATGACGTGCAGGCGGCCTGCCGCCATGAGCGCATAGAGGGATCGCGCCGTCGTGGTGGCCACCCGGCGCACGTGGACTCGCTGCGCATCCCTGCCAGGCAGGAAGAGCGCCGCCACCAACCGCGGTCCTTCGCGATCGAAGACCTCTCCCGCCTCTCGCGCCGCGTCGTCGGGTTGTCGCGCCGGCCCGTCGAACAGCCGGTTCATGATGCGGTGCAGCAACTCTCCGAGCACGCGCGGGCTCGTGCCTTCCTCAACCTGCGAGGATTCGGGTCCGGCGATCTTTCCGACGTACCGCAGCACCCACTGAAACGGGCATCCGAACAGCGTTTCGATGCTGCTCGGGGATTCTTTGTCGCGGCGCGTGATCGGGACCCCTGCCACGTCCCAGTCGCGGCGTGGAGCGGGCAGCCGAAGCCGTGGTCGGCGGCGCCGCGGGACATCCTGGTCGAGCGACGTGCGCAGCAGGGCGGCCTCGGCGATGCGACGTGTGTTGGTGGCCCTGACGCGCGAGACCAGTTCGTCCCACAGCGGATGCGGATGCAGGGCTTCGCCCTCGACATCTTTCTCCGGGCACACCAGGAGCAACCGCTCGCTCGCCTGAGCCAACGGGCGCAGCCAGCGTCGCGCTTGCGCTGCCGCCAGCTGGCCAGGATCCGGCAGCATCACACCCAGCGACCGGAGCTCCGTGTGTTCGGCACGCGTCAGCGGCAGCCGGCCGATGCTTTGCGCGGTGCTCGCGTTGAAATCCCACCAGACGATGACGGGGGCTGGACCGGCGACACCGCCCGGGGACCCGACGTGCGCGATGCCCGCCTGTGGGGGGAAGGGACTCTCAGCGCCTGCGCCCTCGGTGGCTTCGATCACCAGGTGGCGCACCTGTGCGGCGCTCAACTCCTGCAGCCCCGCGTGCTGGACCAGATCGATCAGGCTGCCGCATTGCGCGGCTGCGGCGCCCCATTTGTCTCGGTCCTGGCCGGCGACGGCCATGCGGCCGCCCAACCACGTGCGAAGCATGGCCACGCGCCGCACCAGTTCCGGCATCGGGTACTGTCCGGAACGCGAGACGCGCGCGTCCCACAGCACGGCCATGCGCTGTTTTACGCGGTCGCGCCGGACCGGGTCTTCGATGGCGGCGAGTCCCGCAGCCATGGCTTCGCGCCACTGGTCGCTATCGACGGCGGGCCACTTGGCCAGCGCCCCCTTGAGCCGCCAGCGCAGTTCGGACGGCACCGGACTCGACGTCAACGACAGCAGTTCGTAGGCGCGCTGCGGGTCTTGTGGCGTCCAGCCGAGGTCCAGCACCAGCGGCAGGATCTGAAGCGGCGCGCCATCACGCCGTTCGTGTGACGCGCCCATCGTCGGCAAGCCATGACGGTGCAGCGCGGCATCCAGAGCCGGGTCGCCTGAGACGATGAGCACGTCTGATAAACGGCCGAGCGACGCCAGCCATGCCGCGACGTCTTCTGCAGCCGCCAGCGGGCCTGAGGCACGCAACAGACGCAACGTGCCGTCGCCGTTGGGCACAAATCGTTTCTCGCGGGCACCGGAAAGGTCGGTCGCGTTGGCACTCTGGACAGAGGGCAACGCCGTTTCGATGACGCGCGTGCCGCGACGTTCGAGCACGTCGAACGTCCGGCGCCACAGCGGTTCCAGTTCCTCGCGCGGCGCGTACAGCTCGACCGAGTCGATATCGGCAGATCGGCATGCCATCGCGTTGTGGATCGCGCGCAGTCGATCCGGCACGCCGGGCGCTGCGGCCGCGGTCAGCGCCGCGAGCGCTGCCAGTCGCGGCTGTGCGCCTTCGCCGTGCCAGCCCGCCATGGCGAACGTGTCGCGCCATGTGAGCAGGCGGCGCGCGGTGGCAAACGGGTCCACCTCTGCGGATGTCGACCAGAAGCCGTGGGTGCTGCGAATCGACGGCACGAGCATCGCCGCCCGCTCGCGAGAGGTGTGCTCCGGCCCGCCCAGCCCAAGGGCTGTTTCCAGAAGCTGGACCAATTGCGACGGACCGACCCAGTCCTCTCCGGCGGCAGCCGGTCCGCCACGCAGGGGGCCCGGCCAGCAGCCTTTGTCGAAGTCGGCATCGAAGACGACGCGCATCTGAGGCCCCTGTGTATCCGACAGACTCGATTGGTCGCCGCGGCGACCGCGCGCTTCCGCGTGACGCGCGATGAGGGGAACGCCAGCCACTCACGACCCCGCCAAGTCAGGCGAGCGCGCGCCCCTTGGTTTCCGGTATCCAAATCCAGGCGATGGCCGCCAGGACGAAGGCCACGGCTGCAACACCGAACGCCACGCCGAAGCCACGCCCTGCAGCCAGCGACCCGACCGCGTACGGCGCCACCGCGCTGGCGAGGCGCCCGATGTTGTAGGTGAAGCCCTGGGCGGTCGCTCGAATCTCGGTCGGATAGATCTCGGCGGTGACCGCGCCGAATCCCGTAAAATAGCCGGTCGCAAAGAAGGCCGTCACCGGGCCCAGCACCAGGAGCACCAGCGGTGTCCGCGTCAGACTGTAGCTCATCAGGAGTGCCGCGGCGGTGAGCACGTAGATCACATACGCCCGTTTACGACCAATCGCATCGCTGATGAACCCGAACGAGACGTAGCCAAACCACATGCCGACCTGCATCGCGATGATGAACCCGGACATCACGCGCGTGGAGAGCCCGATGCCGCCATCGGTCACCGGCAGCATCAAGTACGCCGGGATCCACTGGTTGAATCCCCACCAGGCGAACATCGTACACGCGTTCATCAGCGTCACCGGCACCGTAAAGCGCAGCAGATCGCCTTTGAAGATGTCTCGCAGTCGGGCACCAGACCCAATCGATCGGCCTTGACGCTCGCGCCACATGGCCGGTTCCTCGACCCGTTTCTGCACCCAGATGGTCAACAGCGCCGGCAGCACGCCGACAAAGAACACCGCTCGCCAGCCCCAGACCGGCATCACGATCGCCACGACGAGGGCGGCCGCCGCGTAGCCAACCGCCCAGGCACTCTGCATAAAGCCGAGGGCCTTGCCTCGGTACTCCGCCGGCCACGTCTCCGACACCAGGGCGGCGCCGCTCGCCCACTCCCCACCCATGCCAAGGCCGAGGCAGACGCGAAAGACGGCCAACTGCATCACCGTCTGCGCGAACCCGCACATGGCGGTAAACACGGAGTAGATCAGGATGCTCGCGATAAGAGCCCGCGTGCGCCCAAACCGGTCCGCGATGACCCCGAACGCAAGCCCCCCAACCGCGGAGGCGACCAGCGTGACCGAACCCAGCAGGCCGGCCGTATCTTTGCTGATGCCGAGATCCCTGATGAGCGCCGCCAGCACCAGCGCGTACAGCATCACGTCGAAGCTGTCGAGCATCCAGCCGAGGCCGCCAGCCACCAGCGCTCGTCGTCCTTCGGGCGTGCCGGAACGCCACCACCCAAACCAGCCGGACGCGTCGACTGCGGTCGTCATCGATCCCTCCCTCGCCTTGTCTGTTCGAGTGCATCTGCCAGATCGCCGCAGCCGTCGGCCGCCAGCTCGCTTCCCGCGTCTTCGTCGTAGATTGCCTCGGCGGGCGCGGCAGGTCTGGCCCGCTCGGGTGCCACCAGCGCGTCGAGCACCGCTTCCACCTCGCGCAACCGCAGGCAGGCCTGGTCGAGGTCGACGGCGCCGAAGCGCACCTGGTCGCCGGGCGCGGCCTGTGCGAGCCGCCACAGGTCGGCCGAAATCACCGTGGCGATCTTCGTGTAACCGCCCGTGGTGCCCCGGTCCGCCATCAGGACGATGGGCATGCCGTCGCCGCTCACCTGGACGATCCCGAACGTGGTGCCGTCCGACACGATGTCCGCCGTGGTCCGATGAGCGATCCGCGGCCCGTCAAACCGGCAGCCGATGCGGTCCGACTGCGGCGTCATGGTGTACGCGGCGGTCAGAAACGTCGACCGTCCCTGGTCGGAAAAGGCGTCGTCTTGCGGACCCAAGACCACGCGGACGTGATGCTGGTGGCCGTAGGATGGAATCGCCGATGCCCGCATAGCGCGTCTGGCTGCGGCTGTCTCGCGCGTCGGTTCACCAAGCGGCAGGGTATCGCCCGCGCGAACGGGCCGTCCTTCGAAACCGCCGAGTCCGGTCCGCGTGGAGGTCGAGCGGCTCCCGAGCACCACCGGCACGTCGATGCCGCCGCCGATCGCGACGTACGCCCGCGTCCCGTCGCGCTGGCCAGAAAACGACAACACCGAACCCGCACGAACCGCGATCGTGCGCCACATCTGGATCGGACGCCCGTCCAGGCACGGGCCGAGGTGAGCACCGGTCACCGCGATCAGCCCGGACTGGGCGAACTGTACCTCTGGGCCGAGCAGCGTCGCCTCGAGGCCCGCGGCGGTATCGGGGTTGCCGACCAGTCGATTCGCCGCGCGGATCGCGAAGCTGTCCATCGCACCCGACACCGCGACGCCGAACCGCTGGTACCGGACGCGCCCAAGATCCTGGACGGTGGTAAACAGGCCTCCGTCGAGCACGGCGATCGTTGGTGTGCGCCGATCATTCACGGGGGCGCACCGTTGGCGTCCACGCGCCGGCCGCGATCTGTGAGGCGATGGCCTGCGCCTGCTCAGCGCTGGCCGGCACGAACCGGATGTAGTCTCCCGCTTCGAACAGAACGGGAGGGTCGTGCGAGGCGTCGAAGATGCGTACCGGAGTCCACCCGATCAACCGCCAGCCGCCAGGCGTTTCGGTCGGGTAGATACCGGTCTGTTCCTGGGCGATGCCGACCGACCCGGTGGGCACTTTCGTGCGTGGACTGGGGAGCCTGGGCATCGCGATGCGCGGCGACAGGCCGCCGAGGTACGGGAAGCCCGCCATGAATCCCATCATGTACACGAGGTACTCGCGTCCACTGTGAAGCGCGATCACCTCGTCGGCCGCCATGCCAGCCCATGCCGCCACATCGTCCAGATCCGGACCGTACCCACCTCCGTAGACCGTCGGAATATCGATCACCCTGGGCGGCGGCAGGAACACGTCGGCCAGCTGCTGCTCCGCGTCGAGCACGATGGCTTCGACCTGGCTGCGCGGCACGCGCAGAGGATCGTAGTGCACCATCACCGAGCGGTAGGTCGGGACGATTTCGATGATGCCCGGATCGCGGCGCAGAGAAAGGGCCGCGGCCAGCCGTCGAACGCAGAGATTGGTGGCCTCGTCGATGGCATCGCCGTATTCGACGACGACGGCGGAATCGCCAACGGTGAGAAACGCGGGACGTTCGTACATGAATTACGTGAAAAGTGGCCCAAGGCTACTCGCGGGTCCATCTTCCTGTCAAAACGACCTCACAACCGCGCCCGCAACGTCACTCCGAGGAGCGCCGTTGCGGGAAGGACGCGGTCGTGGTGATCGGCGGCAGCGGCTACTTGGCTTCGGTTGGGGTCACCTTCGCGGCGGCCGCGCTCGCCGCGCCGGCCGCGCGCCCTGGCATCACCGGCCGGATTCGCAGCAGTGTCAGCGTCGAGCCGTCGCGCTGCCCGGCCTCCTCGATGCGCTCGGTCTTGTACTGTCCGTCCTCCAGGTACTTCACATGGGCCATCAGGAAGGAGAAGCCCGCCTTGGTCACCAGATTGAGCCACGGACCTTGCGCGGTTTCATCCGGGGCTTCGGTCATCCCGCTGTTGAACGTGACTTGCGGATACGAACTCATCGTCCCGCGCCGGCTCCCGCTCTGGGCGCTCTGGCCGGTTCCTGCCGGGGTCGGTGCCCGGCGGCTCCCGCGTAATTCGCCGGACTCGGGATCGCTGAAGAAGATCGTCGTGTCCTTGTACACCTGGATGTTGTAGACATGGGTGCCGAACCCGTTCGCCCAGCGCAGGTAGCGAGCCTGGGCGCGCACGTCCATGGCGCGCACGTCGGCGTTGCCGCTGACCTCCCGCACCACCGCCTCCCGCAACGCGTTGGTCGCCTCAGGAATATCGGGATACCGAGGATCGCGCAGCCCGCTGATCATCGTGTACCAGCCGCGCGAGGTCCAGTACGCCCGGAACTGCGGCGACACGTAGCCGGAGAACTGCTGTACCCATTCGTGCGACGGATACCCGTGAGGATTCAGGTAGATGTCGGGCAACCACTCGCGCCAGATGCGTCCCTCGACCTCGGCCTCCGGCAGCAGGTTGTTTTGCCGGGACGTCACGTCCATCCCGAGCGCGCTGTAGCGGCCGGCGTGCAGCATGTGGTTCGGCGTGAGTTTCTGCAGGTCGAACGCGATCTGCGCGCCATCCGGGTTCATCACCGGATCCAGAATGACGTTCACCTTCTTGAGGATCTCCCGGTATTTCGGGTCGGTGGCCAGCAGTTCGGCCAGCCGCAAGATGTGGCTCGTGGATGACACCTCGTTGGCGTGCTGACGTCCCATCACGAAGATCGTGGGTTTGTACGCCGACAGCTTCGTCACCGACACCAGTTCACTCGGCGTCGGCAGCGTGATTTCCAGCACCGACATGTCGCGCCGGCGGTACGACTGGCCGACGCGGTACGCCTTGACTTCCCGGTAGGCCGAGAGTTTCTTGACGATCTCCTCGGCTTCGCCGGGACTGATGACGTGGTCCCACGTGACGACCGGTAATGTCGGCGTGCGCTGCGCCGTGCGGACGTTTGACGGGAGCGTCGAGCCGGTGTTCTTGATGACGCGCCGCGATCGGACCTCCTTGAGTCCAATCGCCACGGCAATCGTGTCGACGTGGTCGAACGACAGGGTCTGGCGGAACAGCCCCGCGGCGTGGAGACGCGCGAGCCCGTCGAGTGCGTCGGCGGCACGGGCCGCTTCCCGATCGTTGGTGGCCTCGACCTGCAGCTCGATTTCGCTCACCCGATCGGCGCGCACCACCGCCCGCAACGCCTGTGGAGCGGTGGTGTCAATCCGGCCGAGCGAACGCGTGAGGGTGACCGGCTTGTCGGCGTCCTTCTCCTTGTAGGTGACGTCGAGCCGAGGATTGGTCGCCGCGTTGGCGGCGTAGAGGATACGCGCTTCACCCGGCTTGCCCGGACGGCTCGGGTGGATGATCGGCAGGATCTTTCCCGGTGCGCCGATTCGCTGGCGCGTGATCGTGCGGCCCATGGCGCTGAAGAAATCGAGCGTGACGAAATAGAGATCCTCGTGGAGCGATTCGAGCGACGAGATCTGCTCTTCGTCCACGCCGATCCGGAAGTCGGGCTCGCTCATCCAGACTTCGATGTCGAGGTCTCGGAAGAAGGGCTGCTTGTCGGTCGTCGGCCGTCCACCGGTCACTTTCATGACGTGGTCGTACACCTTCGGCAACACCTTGGCCTGGTAATAATCCCAGAACCGTTCGGGATCGGTCAGGATCCGGGCGTCGATGGCAGGCTTGCCATCCACCGTCGCCGTGATCCAGCCGGTGGTCACCTCGACTTTCGCCCAGCCGGGAAACTTGTCGAGATACTCACGGTCGGCGAACTTCGGGTTGAACGACGCGTGGAACACGGTCTTGCCGGCCGCATCGGCGACCTCAATCGCGTAGATGTCCTTGGCGTCGTCGACCAGTTCCATGGTGAAGGCGTCTTTCCGGATGCCGAGGTCGCGTTCGAACACCTCGTCGACCGGGAACAGTTCCTGAAGCCAGCGGCTCGGCACCATGTAGAACTTGTACTTCTTGGCGAGGTCCGGCTTATGGGCCAGCACTTTGATGTGCACCGACCGGGCGCCCTTGCCTTTCAATTCGGGAAGGACCTGCTCGGTCAGCCAGAGATAGCCCTGCTTGTAGGCCGAGAGCACCTTGACGCGGGGCTTGACGGCGCCGGCTTTCGTCAGTTCGGCCTGTGCCTGCCCAGCGAGCGACGCGCGAAGCTCGGGCGGCTCGCTCAGCCTGACTTCGAGGTCGACGGCCGATCCGGCCTTGACCTTGGGCAGCACCTCGGCTTTGAACTTTGCCCAGAACTCGTCGACCTCCCACGGGATCTCCGGCTTGTCTTCCAGCACCGGCACCGGATCGGTGACGCCCTGGCTGGCGACCGTGATCTTCGCGTCGGGAAACGCCTGCTTCACCTGACCGGTGAGGTATGTGGAGAACTCCGCGTCGCCGTTTTCCAGGTAGAGCTTTGCGTCGAGCGAGTCGACCTTCTTGCCTTTGAGATCGTCGAGAACGGAGGCGAGTTCCTGGACTGCCTGTGCGGCCTGGCCGGCGCCGTTCTTGCCGCCGAGGAAGCGCGCGGTTTCGTCGATCAGATCGTCGTAGGAAAACGCTCCGCGGGCAATGTCCCACAGATACGGCACCCGCCGCGCCAGATAGAGGCTGGCCGCGTCGGTGCCCGCCTGGTCGGCTCCAGCGACCACGGTTGCGGTGGCCACGCCGAAGGCGCGGGGGACGATCTGAATCGTGCCCTGGCCCGGCTGCAGATCGTCGAGCTTCGCCCGTCCAATCTTGACCAGTTGCCGCACCTGCGTGTTGGTGCGGCCGACCAGAATCGGACTCGGCTCGCGGCTGGGATCCCTGATCTTGTCGTCGGTCTTGGTCAACGGCAGGCTGATCCCGGTCGATTCAAGCCCCAGCCGCGCGGCGATGTGCGCTGCCCCGAGCGAGTCCTGTGCGCCTCCGAGCACGATCGTGGTTTCGGTCCGATCCGGAATCAGGTCGACAAAGGCGTCGCCGAACCAGCCGTCGATCGAATAGGCGTTCGACAGGTCGAAGGGCTTTGCCGTGACGGGCACCGCCGGGACGGCGCCGGGCGCGCCTCCCCCGTCCGATGGAGGCGCCGCCGCTGCCCCCGCAGACGCGGCACCGGTCGCCGCCGAACCGCCTGCGGCCGTGCCAGCGCCCGCCGCGCCGCCGGCTCCCGCTGTGGCGCCACCACTGCCGGCTCCGCGGCCGCCGCCTGCCGCCGGTGCCGGCGCCAACGGATCGGGCATGAACTCCTCCGGATCGACCGGTGGTGTCAGCGTGCGACCGTTGAGGCCCGACCGGCGCACCGAGGCCCGGCCGACGGCCTTGCCGTCAACCACGACCGAGACAATGGTGGCCGCGGCGTCCGAGAAGTTGAGGACGCGGGGTTCCTGCCCGCGCCGGTGCGCGCGATCGAGATCCTCGATCAGCGCGACGGCCCGCTTGGCGTCCTCACTGCGCACATGGAGCGTGACGGTGATGGAGGCGATGCCCCGCCGGTCGCTGTCGACAATCAACGCGGTGACGGCTGCGCGCGAAGCCGTGAGGCCCTTGGCCCTCAGGTACTGGAGCGCCTGTTGCTCGATAGCCGCCAGCGTCACGCCCGACATCGTCCACAATCGCGGCAACCGCGCAGCCAATTCCACGGCCGCGTTCAGCGTTCCCGCCCCGTCGCCGCCGACCACGACAATGCCGACGGGGCCTCCGTTGGGCGCGTCCACGATGCCGAGCAGGCCCTGTCCGGGTGCGAGCGCTTTGAGGTCGATCGCGCCCTTCTCCGCCATGGTCTTCACGAACGTATTCTCACGACCGACAAAGATGGGGAGTGCGATCGCGGTGAGGTCGGCGACCTGATCGTCGCGCAGCACCAGCGGGAGCGTCAGCGCGGTGGTTTCGTAGCCGAGCCTGGCGGCGATGTTGGTGGCCGCTTCGATATCTTCGATGGCGGGCGTGGCGGGCACGATCACGCGCGCCGCGACGGTGTCGGCGAGGCCGTCGGCATTGGTGTCGCGGACCGCGCCCCGGGCCAGTTCGAACACCGAGCCCAGTCGATCCAGTCGAGGAGCCGACAACACCGCCGCGCTGGTGCCGCGAGCCTGAATCGCACCAGTGATGAGCAAGACGACCAGGAAACCCGCAGCCGCAATTCGATTGAGCACCTTCGACCCTCCCGTTTCAGTCACCGATCTGGCACGGACCCGCCACGCGGACATCGGGCTGGCGGCGGCGCCGCCGGCCCGACGTCTCTCACACGTGGTCGATTAGAACTGGTATCGCAAGGCCAACTCGATTTGGCGTGACGGGGCATTGATGTTGCCCGCCATCCCCGTCGGCTGGCCGAACAGGGCCGACGTCAGGCTGCCGGTGGCCGTCCCGAAGTTCGCACGGTTGAACACGTTGAACAACTGGGCGATCATTTCGACCCGGTGCGACCCGCCGAAGCTGAAGAACTTCGAGAGGCGCAGATCGACGTTGACGTAGCCGGCGCAGGAGACCGCGTCCGAGGCGACCGTTGTCAAGCCCCTCGCCGCCCTGAAGGCGTTGACGGCGTCCAGGTTGAGGGACCGGCAGCCGCTGCCGGGAATCACGCCAGCCGGCAGGTCGTTGCTGTAGCCGTCGCCGTTCAGTTCGATCGACGAACTCGGCCCGAACGGAAGGCTGCTGCGGAAGTCGCCGATCACCGAGAGTTGCGCGTCGCCGGGCAGTTGCGCGACCCCACTCACCACGAGGCGGTGCCGCCGGTCCGCCGCGCCGGGGCGGGCCACCGAGATGTAGCCATAGTGGTCGGCCAGGGCGTTGGTCGTGCTGACGTCTACCGCCTTGCTGAGCGTGTAGGACGCCATGTACTGGTAGCGATGGCTGAGCCGCTTGTCAACTTTGAGCAGAAACGCCTTGTAGGTGTTGTCGGCCGTCGGCACCCGATAGCTGACCCGGTTGTACTGCGGATAGGGTTTGCTCGTGGTGACAAACGGCGTCGCGGGCAGATTGGCGTCGACCGTTTCCTGATCCGAGTAGCGGTAGACCATCAGCAGGTCCGCCGTGACCCCGATATCGTGGCCAAGCATCCGCGTGAACCCGACGTCCAACTGATGCGCATACGGATTGGGGGTCGAGTTGTCGTAGACCGTGATGTTCCCCGGCGCGGTCGAGAGGAAGGCATCGCGCGACTTGCCCTGAAATGGATCCGGGAACGACGGCTTCTGAATGGTGATCGTCTTGCCCTGCGGCCACGTCAACTCGCCGAAGTTGTTGAGCGTCCGCATGTTGTCATAGAACATGCCGTAGCCGGCGTGCACGTTGGTCGCATTGTCGCCGGTCGGGTCCCACGCCAGCCCGATGCGCGGCCCGAAGTTGTTGCGGTCTCCCCGCTTCTGCCACCCGTCCTGCCACGGGCTGATGGGCACGGTGTAGCCGGTTCCCGCCCCCAGTTTCGCGGCGATCTTGGCCAGCAATCCGGGCAGATCTTCGTTGAACGAACCGGTCTGCCGGTCGTAGCGCAGCCCGAGGTTGAAGGTGAGCCCGCTTCTCACCGCCCAGTCGTCCTGCACGTAGAACGCGACGTGCTTGGTCAGGATGTTCGCGTAGGTCGGAAGCGTGTTCGTGTAACTGGTCGGCCACGTCGTCGAATCGTTCGCGTCGTAGACCTTGTCTTTCGGGAAGGTCCAGCTGCCGTACGGCGAGCCCATGTTGTCGCCTTCGAACGGAATCCGGCTGTAGTCGAATCCCATCTTGATTTGGTGCCGGCCGCCCCAGCGGGCGAGCAGGTACGAGAAGTCGTCCTTGATCTCCCAACGGGTCTCGGGTCCCATCTGTGCGTTGCCGCAGCCGCCAAACGTGATCGACGGATAGCTGTAGACCGGCGTGCAGAGCGGCAGGCGGGCGGTAAAGTCGGCCGGCGCCCAGCTGCCGTGGCTGTAGGGCGGGGCGACCTCGTACTTCGAGAACGCATACTGGAAGCGGAAGTCGTTGAGCGCGCGCGCGCCCATCACCCACGTGTGGCCGAGCACCGCCGAATCACGGGGCACGGCAAAATCGTACGCCGCGCTCGGCGTCGTCCGGCCGCCCGCCGTGATGATCGGCCGGTATTCGTTTTCCTGCGCCAGGCGGAGGAACGCGTTCTGGGTGGAATTGATCTGGTGGTCGATCTTGGCGGTGTACGTCCAGCGCGTCTGCTTGCTCAGGTAGGAACGATCCTGATCGGCCCAAATGCCGCCGGTGTAGACGGTCATGTACTGATTTTCGTTGGTGGCTTCGTACGCGCCGAAAAAGTGCGTCCGGTTCTTGATGATGGGACCGCCAAACGTGCCGCCGTACTGGAACCGGCGGAAATCGGGCTTGCCGTTGGTCGACGTCACCTTCGGCCCACTGGTCCCGTCCTGCAGTTGCTCGAAATAGGAGGTCGCGGTCAGCGCCTTGTCGCGGAAGAACAGCAGCCCGGATCCGTGCAGTTGGTTGGTTCCCGACTTGGACACGACGGTGACCAGCCCCCCGGTTGCCAGCCCGTACTCGGCTTTGTAGTTGGACGTCGACACCTTGAACTCGCGGATCGAATCCATCGCGAAGTTCTGGCGCGGCTCGCCCATCTCAGCCCAGGTGTTGTTGACGCCGTCGACCACGAAGCCGTTCGAGTACTCGCGGGTGCCGGCGCCCACGTTGACGTTGCCCCGATAGAAGGTGCCTCGGATATTGTCCTGCGACGTGCCAGGCGTCAGCATGGCCAGGTCGATCCAGCGGCGCGAGGCGACGGGAAGCGACTGGATCTGTTCGTTCGACACGCTGGTCGAGACCGTCGAGACCGTCGTGTCGACAATGGGCGATTCGGTGGTAACGGTGACCGACTCGGCGATCGACGCCGGCTTGAGGATAAAGTCGATGGGGGCTGTCTGATCGATCACCAGAACGAGGTCCGACCGCGTTTCCGTGTTGAACCCCTGCAATTCCATCGAGACCGTGTACGTCCCTGGCGGGAGCGCCGACAGCCGGTACTTGCCGGCCTGATCGGTGACCGCGGTCCGGGCCAGTCCCGTATCTTTGTTCTTGGCGGTCACGACAGCGCCGGGCACCAATCCGCCGCTCTGGTCCTTGGCCACGCCGACCACCAGGGCATTTTGCGCAAACAGCGGCAGCGGTCCGACCAGCAGAAGCGCCGCCGCCGCGACGAGAGTCCACGCCGACTTTCGCATATCGTCCTCCTCCGTCCACGATGTTCGCGGACAAGCCCCCGCAGTTGACGTTCCGGCCGTTGTCGACGTCGGCGGACCAGCGCCGCCGGTTTCTCGATGGCGAGACAGACTGCACCCCGCCACCGTGCGGCAGGGGCTGTCGCGCCCCGCTCGAAACTCAAGAACGCGTCGTGTTGCGGCTACCGCTGCGTGAATCGTGTCGCGGTACGTCCGCCCGTTTGGGACGCGTTGCCAGATGATGCCGGTGCGGAAAAAAATCGTGTGCGGTCAGAGTAAGGATGATGAGGGTCCGCGACTGCGGGAAGGATAGTGAGCCGGGAATGTGGGAGGTGTTCGTGCTGCAGGAGCGCGCCCGAGATCGCGGTGAGCACAACGCGTCGACGCCGGCCGTGATCGGGCCTGGGCGAACATCTCGCGTCTGATGGGGGGCTCAGCAACGTGATCATCAGTGTCCAAAGGCTAGCAGCGTCCTCGCCAAGCGGTGCCGACCCGCGTCGGGCGCCGGGGGCGCTGCTGGATGTCCAGTGTCGCGCACTCTACAGCAAAGGACGACGACGTGGCAACCGTCTATCCCGTTTATAATCAGGAATCCCACCATCAAGGAGTTGTGCCATGAGCGGTACTCGTGCGAAGAACCTTCCCGTCGCGATCGGTCTGAATCTCGTGCTCCCCGGCGCCGGTTACATGTACATGGGCAGGGTGATACTCGGAATATTAGCCTTGCTCCTGGTCCTTGGAGTGTTGGTGTCGACCGGGATGGCGTTGCTCGTCCCTACCTGGCTGGGCCTGAACGCCGTCATGGCGATCGACATGGTGATCCTGTTCAGGAAGAACAGGGCGGCGGCGGCTCGGGCGTGACGCGCGGGCGTCACGCGCGGGCGTGATCGAGATTGCCCGGCGCTACCAACGGAGGTAAAATTCTTACACCTCGACAATTTAGGACAGGATGGGGCCCAACCCCGGGAGTCGTCCGTCTCGACGCTGGCGAGGAGGAGGATGGTATGCACACGAGACTGTTCCGCTGGTCGGTGGTGGCCCTGTTGGTGGGTCTTCTCGTCGTGACGGGTTCTGCCCAGCAGGCCCCGCCCCAATTCTATGTCGTCGTCACCTACCTTAAGGCGCTGCCAGGCCAGGCCGCGGCCTACGAGACCTACGTCAAGACCACATCCAAGAAGTTCTACCAGGAACTGGCGAACGTATCTCCCAACCTGGTCCACTGGAGCCTTGCGCGAGTGATGTACAAGGGCATCGAGGGCTTCGACGTCGACTACATCTCCGCCAGTGTGACCGTGGGTCCGCCTCCGGAACCGGGCTCCAATTCGGACCCCATCTACGCGAAGCTGGGGACGACCCAGGCCGAGCAAACCAAGATACTGAGCGGCTTGCGGACGAGCGTCGGGACCGATGTCCTGCGGCGGGTCGCCGGCACCAGCGCGACAGGCGCGGGTGGGTACAAGGAAGGGGACATCCGCGTCTCCAATCTGATCCGGATCAAGCCGGGCATGGCCAGCGCCTTTGTGGATCGCAACGTCACGCTGGCGCAGCCCACGATGCAGGAAGCCGTGGCGCAGGGCGACGGCAAGGGGTGGTCGATGTGGAGCCGTGTGTTTCCGTCTGGCGCCGCCACCAGCTACGACGCGATGGGCGTGACGATTTATAAGGATGTCGCCAGCGCGCTCGGAGGGGGCAGCAACCCGAATCGGGGTGCGGAGTTGTTTATGAAGGCGAATCCCGGGAAAAACTACGCGACGTATGTCGCCAACGGCACCGAGTACAGCACCTCTCAGCGCCGGATCGTCACGCAGTTGATCGCCCTGGTGGAGCGCACGGCGCCCGCCGGAAAGACGTCCGACAACAAGTAGGGATTGGAGGGGCCGGGACGTGCGACTCGACATCGCACATCCCGGTTCCGATTCCCGCGTGCGGTCAGCCGCGTCTACTGCTTTTCGTAGAGCGCCACAGAGTTGATGGTCTGTCCCAGGGGATTGGTGCCCTTGGCCGTGATGGTATAGGTCTTCCTGTCGCTCGACACGACATTGGTTGTGGTGATGGTGACCTTGCCATCCTTCTTGTAGACGAATGTCACCGTGTTGGCATCGACTCGAGTGCCAGCCGAGGCGTCGCCGCTCAGACTGTTACTGATTGGGTAGTCCTTTCCGTCGTAGACGCCCACCTTCGCGCTCCTGGCGGCAAGAGAACCTCGTCCACAGACTTGCTGACGGCGGCCCGATCGCGCCAGCGGTTTATGAGGATTGCCGGCCTCACCAAAGTCGATTACGCTCTTGAAGATCCCGCTTCTTCCGCGTCAACGATGTGCGTCGCGCTCCCGCTTATGTTCGTGGTGCCCTGAGAATGGATACCGGTCGTCAATACGACGTGTTGGTGGTTGGCGGCGGGAACGCCGGGCTGTGCGCCGCGATCAGTGCGGCGCACTTGGGGGCCCGCGTACTCGTGCTCGACGCCGCGCCGAAGGATCTTCGCGGCGGCAACAGCCGCCACACGCGCAACCTGCGCTGCATGCACGACGCGCCGTCTGGCACATTGACGGACGCGTACCCCGAATCCGAGTACTGGAAGGACCTGTGCCAGGTGACGGGTGGACAAACCGACGAGCCACTGGCCCGGATTCTCATTCGGCGGACAGGCGACTGCCGCGAGTGGATGGCGCGGCACGGAGTCCGGTTCCAGCCGTCGCTGCACGGAACGCTCCACCTGTCGCGAACCAACGCGTTCTTTCTCGGCGGCGGAAAAGCGCTCCTCAACGCCTACTATCGGGCGGCGGCACGCTTGGGCGTCGAGGTGGAGTACAACGCCGAGGTGGTGGACCTGTCGATTCGCAACGGCGTCTTTGAATCGGCCGTCGTCGAACGCCACGGCTCCCGGCAAGAGGTTCGCGCCAACACGCTGGTGGCGGCCGCTGGTGGATTTCAGGCCAACCTGGAATGGCTGCGCGAGGTATGGGGAGCCGCCGCCGATAATTTTATCGTTCGGGGTACCCCGTACGACAACGGTCGCGTTCTCCGCGTACTCTTTGGGCATGGCGTCCGGACCGTGGGCGAAGCGTCGCAATGCCACGCCGTGGCCATTGATGCCCGGTCTCCACGCTTCGACGGCGGCATCGTCACTCGCGTCGACAGCGTGTCGCTCGGCATCGTCGTGAATCGGCGCGCCGAACGGTTCTACGACGAGGGCGAGGACTTCTGGCCGAAGCGGTATGCGATCTGGGGACGCCTGATCGCGTACCAGCCGGATCAACTGGCCTGTGCCATCGTCGACGCTCAGGCGGCGGGATTGTGTATGCCGACGGTCTTCCTGCCAATTGAGGCCCAGACGGTGCGCGAACTCGCCGTCAAACTGTCGATCGATCCCGACGCGCTCGAGCGGACGGTGGCGGCCTACAACGCAGCCGTGCGGCCAGGGACGTTCAACCACAACGTCCTCGACGACTGTCGCACCGAGGGGATCACGCCCGCCAAGACGCATTGGGCGCGTCGCATCGAACGACCGCCGTTTCTGGCCTATCCGCTGAGGCCTGGGATCACGTTCACCTACCTCGGCGTATCGGTCGATCAGCGCGCGCGCATCGTGATGGCGGATGGCGCGCCGGCGTCGAATATGTTTGCGGCCGGCGAGATCATGGCCGGTAATATCCTTGGCCAGGGGTACCTTGCAGGATTTGGGATGGCGATCGGGACCGTATTCGGCAGGATTGCCGGGGAGGAGGCGGCGCGTGTGGCCCTCGGATAGCGCTGGCGCCGGATCGATTTCGAAGGCGATCGTCGAGGACGGAGATCGGTTCACGCGGATCTGCAACGCCTGCCGGTACTGCGAGGGGTTCTGCGCCGTCTTTCCAGCCATGGAACTGCGCCGGACGGTTGACGAGCACGATCTGGCGTATCTGGCGAACCTCTGTCACGACTGCCGCGAATGCCTCTACTCGTGTCAGTACGCGCCCCCGCACGAATTCGCTGTCGATCTGCCGAGGTTGATGGCCGAGGCTCGCCGACAAATCTATTCCGCGTACGCGTGGCCCGACGCATGCGCGGCCCTGTGCCGGCGCCAGTGGCTGCTGCTAGTGGCAGCGATGGTCGGGGCGCCCGTCTTGCTGCTCGTGTTCGTGGCTGGGTGGATCGGGCCGGCGGCCCTGTTTTCGGCGCATCCCGGAGCTGGCGGATTCTACGCCGTCATGTCGCACGGCGCGATGATCAGCCTGTTTGGCGTTCTTGGCCTGGTGGCCGCGATCGCGATCGGCGTTGGTGCGGCCCAATTCTGGCGGGCCATCGACGATCGCGCGCTCACCGCCGGAACGTTCAGGGCGGTCGTCGTGGCGATTCGCGACGCGCTGACGCTGAAATATCTCGACGGGGGTGGCGAGGGCTGTGCCTATCCGGATGAGGTGCCAACGCACGCGCGGCAGTGGTGCCATCACTTGACGTTTTACGGTTTCCTGCTCTGCGTCGCGGCGACCGCCGTGGCGGCGATCTACGACCACGTGCTGGACTACCAGGCGCCATACCCGCTCTTGAGTGTGCCGGTCATGCTGGGATGCCTGGGAGGCGCTGGCCTGCTCGTCGGGCCGCCAGGGTTGCTCTGGCTCAAGCGGGTGATCCCGACCGAAGCCGCGGACACTCGCCAGACCGGGATGGATGTGGGCTTCCTGATCCTGCTCTGGATGACCGCCGCGACCGGGTTTCTTCTGCTCGCACTTCGTGAGAGTGCGGCCATGGGCGCGGTCCTGACCGCGCACCTCGGCCTGGTCGCGGGGCTGTTCCTGACGCTCCCGTACGGCAAGTTCGTCCACGGGATCTATCGCCTGATTGCCCTGGTGAGACACGCCCGCGAACAGGCACCGGTCGGGAAGGACGTCGGTACGACCGACCAGACCAACGACTGACGCGCCTCCGCCTTACGACGCCGTATCGGCGAAGGTCCGATCGTCGGAGTGTCGAGCCAGCGTGGCCGGATCGAGCCAGATCGCGGCGATGAGTCCCAGCGCCGCCGCCAACGACAACCACACGCCCGGAATGGCTCGATTGCCGGTCACGTGAATCAGGTAAGTTGACACAGCAGGAGTGAAGCCCCCGAAAATTCCGGTGGCCAGACTGAAGGCCAGCGAGAACCCCGCCGCGCGTACGTGCGCGGGCATCACTTCCGCCAGATGCACGACCATCGCGCCGTTGTAGCTCGCGAAGATCAGCGAAAACCAAAGCTCGACCAGCAGCAGCCGTGAAAACGACGGCGCCGCCACGAGCCAGGCGAGCACGGGGTAGGCCGTCAGCAGCGCCACGGTCGCCACGATGATCAGTTGCGGTCTGCGGCCGACCCGGTCCGAGACGGCACCGAACACCGGCAGCAGCGCGAAGTTGGAGAGGCCGACGCACATGGTCACCAGGAACGCATCGGTCGAGTTCAGGTGTAACACCAGGGTGCCGAACGTGGGCGTGTAGGCCGTGATGAGGTAGAAGGTGACCGTCGTCAGGATCGACAGCATCATGCCCAAGCCGACCAGCCGCCAGTTCCTGGCGAGTGCCCGCACGACCTCGCGTGGCGTCGGCTTGTGCACGCGGCGCAGGAAGTCTGGGGTTTCCGTGAGCGACCGGCGAAGGACGAACACGAACGGGATGAGGGCGCAGCCCAGCAGAAGAGGCAGGCGCCATCCCCACTCCTGCATCTGGACGGGAGAGAGCACTTGCGTCAGGAGGAGCCCGATCGAGGCGGCGAACATGACGGCGACCTGCTGGCTGGCCGATTGCCAGCTGCAGTAGAAACCCCGATGCCCGGGCGTGGCGATCTCGGCCAGGTAGATCGAGACGCCGCCCACTTCGACCCCGGCCGACAGACCCTGCACGAGGCGGCCGGCCAGCACCAGCAGCGGCGCGAGCAGGCCGAGCGTCGCGTAACCGGGGACGCACGCGATCGCGAGCGTGCCGAACGCCATCAGGGCCAGCGTCAAGACGAGGCCCTTGCGGCGCCCGTGATGGTCGATGTAGCTGCCAAGGACGACCGCGCCGATCGGCCGCATCAGGTACCCGGCCCCGAACGTCATAAAGGCCAGCATCAGCGAGGTATACGCGCTGCCGGCCGGAAAAAACGCCCGCGCGATCGCGCTCGCGTAGTACCCGAAGACCATGAAATCGAACATCTCGAAGAAGTTCCCCGTCGCGACGCGGAACACCGCACCGAACTTCGAGGGCGAGGAGGCCAAGGCAGAAGGTGCTGTCAAGGGGCTGGCAGTCGAATGGCGTCGATGGCGAGTGCGAAACCAGCCGACACCCTGACGGGGAGCAGATCCCGACCGCCGCGCACGCCGGACTCTCCGTCATTCGGAGAGTCGGCGTCGCACAGGAAGCCGGCAGCGGACTTCAAGCAACAAGAGACACGCGCCACGAGTGGATGATACATGGTTCCGGTTGGCCTCAAACCGATTGTCGCGCGAGTCGGACCAGCATCGACTACTGCCTCTCGTAGACCTCCACAAAGTCAACGCTCTTTCCCTTGGCATCCGTGCTTTTGCCCGTGATGGTAATCGCCTTCCCGTCGCCTGATAAGACAGAGGTCTGCGTGACGGTGACCTTCCCATCTTTCTTGTAGACGCTGTTCACCGTATTGGAACCGACCCGCGTGGCCGCCACCACGTCGCGGTTCGGACTGCCCGTGACGGGGGAGTCCTTCCCGTCGTAGTTCGTGGTGTATATCCAGTGGCTCACGCTGCCGTCCGCATTCACCCCATCCACGGTCACCTTGACGCCCGCGCCAGCCGCCACGATGGTGAAGGTGCTGTTCTTGGGCGCCTCGCCGCCGGTGTACGTCGATTTTGCGAGGTTCAGCTTCCAGCTGCCAATACGCGGATTATTGGTCTGCGCGAGTGCCGCGCCAGCCAGTACGACCACCAACCCAAGTGCAACCGCTGCGAACAGAGACGCCTGACGGGTTCTTGCCTGCATGGTTCCTCCTCCGACTGTGCGCCGAGGTTTACGCCGACTTGTGACGGATGGGCGAGTCTACTTCAATTCCGGCGGGTGAGCGCGGAGAAATTCGACAGAAGAATCGGACGAGAAATCGGACGACGCAAGGACCATCTACTTCAGACCCTTGATCACATACAGCTGGCTGGCGTCCCTGTTGTAGCCGTAGGCGGTCGCGCCGCTGGGAGACACGATGAGGTTGCTCAGGCCGCTGACCAGCGACTTGAGCGGATGGACCGTCTTCCAGGCGGATCGGCGACCGGATGCGACGTCCAGTCGGTCGATCTTGCCCTCGACCAACTGTCGCTGGTAGACAAACAGCGACTGCCCGTCCGCGCTCCAGCCGGCCACGTTATCGCCGTCCAGCGTACCCGCCACCGGATGGCAGACCGGCTTGGTGATCGTGCATGTCACGACCTTTCCGGCCGCGTCCACCGCGACGATGCGCGACCCGTCCGGCGAGATCAGATTCGTTCCCATGACGGGCAGTGTCACACCGCCCGGCAGCAGCGTTGTTATCTGGCGGCCGTCCGCCGACAGAATGAAGACCGATGGCCTGGACCCGGGGCGCGTGGCTTGAATCACCAGCCGCCCATCGGGAAGCCAGCCCCCCCATGAGACCACCTCGACCGGGCCCATGTCGACGATCTGCGGTTGCCCGGTGCCGGTGGGCACGATCGAGAGCTTCGGCGGTGTCTGCAGCGATCGAACCAGCGCCTTCTTGCCGTCCGGAGACAGTCCCACGCCCGACCCGTCCGCAATCCGGACAGGCTGCGCCTCCTTCGGCTGCCACGCGTAGACAGACCCTAGAAATCCGCCGCTGTCGCCACTCCCGTCGAATAGAAGCGTGTGGCTCGTCGAGAACGCAGTCAGCGTGGCCGACTCTCGCCACGACCGATCGAGAGGCGTCGGATCGGATCCCTCGACCACTTCAATGCGAGAGCTGATGCGATCGAACGACACGAGGGCGTCGCCCTCGGCCGAGATGTCGTGCAGTGTGATCGCGCCCGGCGCACGAAACACCGGGCGCTGGTGTCCGGCAAGGTCCAGGCTGAAGATCGTGGTCTGTCTTCCCGAGGTCTCTGTTGCCGCAAACCAGACCTCGTTCGACGGCGTCCAGGCGAGCGCCCACCAGTCGAAGAACGGCGAGCTTTGGGTGACCAGTGTCCCGGACCGGTCGACGATGTTCACTCTGTACGCAGAGGCCACGTGGAGGTCGAAGTAGGCCACGTGGGCTCCTGACGGGGAGACTCGCGGCGCCGCGTAGATGCTCATGCCTTCCGATGTTCGGCCAGCGGTGACAGGCACCTCGGCCAGCACGTGCCCGACCGGGTACTCCAGCGCCTGGCTGTGCGCATCGTCGCGAACCACAGCCACCGTGTTGTTGGGACCGAAGTCGGCGAACCTCACCCTCTCCAGTTCTGGGCGTCTGGCGCCACCGGTGAGCGAGCCCTTTGCCAACGTCCCAATCCGCCAGTAGGGATTGCCGGCGGAGACGGCGGATTCGTTGAGAATGGCGAGTTCTCCCGAGCGCGAGACCCCAAGCAGGTCGGCTCCCGGAAATCCGAGCGACCGGTATTCGGAGCTGTCGACGCTGGTGAGGTACACGCCGCGCGGCTGTCGTTCCCAGTCGGCGCTGTAGACGATGGTGCGGCCGTCGGCCGCAAAGCGTGCGGCAAAGACGAACCCGTCCTCGAAGGACACGGGTTTGAAGGTGAGGTCAGCGGCCCCCGCCGATTTCGGTGCAGACGCGCCGCGGCCCAGATACCCGGCGCTCGCGCCGAGGACGAGGGCGGCGACAACAGCCGACGCGATGAGGAGACGCGCCCGCGGGCGCCGCGCGGACCCGACCACCGCCGCACCGCTGAGGGCGGTGCCGGACGCCGATCCAGACAGCGCCTCGAGCGCAAACGCGATGTCGCGCGCGTTCTGAAAACGCTCGTTTACGTTCTTCTCCAGACAGTGCCGAATGATGCGATCGAGGGCGGGCGACAGATCCGGCCGCGAGCCGACCAGTTCCGGCGGGTCGAGGGTCAGGATTGCCGTCATCGTGTCGGCCGCCGTGTCGCGCTGATACGCGCGCTGGCCGCTCACCATTTCGTAGAGCACCGCACCCAACGCAAACAGATCGGCGCGCGCATCGACGGCCTGACCGCGAACCTGCTCGGGCGCCATGTAGCCGACGGTGCCCAACACGGAGCCGGGATCGGTGGCGGCCATCGTCTGCATACCGCCCGAGTTCTCGGCCGCTGTCGCGTGTCGCGCGAGACCGAAATCGAGGATCTTCACCTGCCCGTCGTCGAGCAGGAAGATATTCTCCGGCTTGAGGTCGCGATGGACGATGAGCTTGCCGTGCGCGGCCCCGAGGCCTCGCGCGATCTGCACGGCGATGTCGACCGCTTTGCGAACCGGTAGCGCGCCGCCGGACAATCGTTCCCGCAGCGTCTGTCCCGCGAGCAACTCCATGACGATGTAGACCGCGGCCTGGCCGGGGCCGGCCTGCCCCAAGCCACCAGAAGAGGTCTCAGGTTCGTGGAGGCCCGTGTCGAAGATGGCGATAACGTTGGGATGCGACAGGGCGGCAACCGCCTGCGCTTCGCGTTCGAACCGTGCCCGCCGGCCAGGATCGTCAGCGAACGAAAGCGGCAGGACTTTAATCGCGACGTCGCGGCCAAGGCGCGGGTCTTTCGCCTTGTACACCTCTCCCATCCCGCCGGCACCGATGGCAGAGACGATGTCGTACGGGCCGAGTCTGGTTCCTGGCGCGAGGCTCATCGAGCACTCCTGCCCGACGTCACCGGGCACCTGATTCGTAGGTACGCGACCTCACGTGCACCGAGACGACTGCCGGGGGCAATCCATGTAGGGAAACCTGACGGTCATTATAGCCGTGTTAGCGCGGTATCATGATATACATTTGGTTGTACTGTATGTATATTACGAAAGCATGATCAGCCGACCCTTCTGGCAGCGCCGGCTCGAGCAAGCGTGGCACGACGCCCCGATTGCCTGGCTCTGCGGGGTTCGTCGCTCCGGGAAGACCACACTCGCAGCGGCCCTCGGATCCAAGCGGATGTTCCATGTGAACTGTGACCTGCCGGTGACGGAAGACATGGTTCGGGACCCGCAGGTCTTCTTCCGCTCCGTCGGCAGACCCGTCGTCGTCTTTGACGAGATCCACCAACTTCGGGACCCTGCCCGCCTCCTGAAGATCGGCGCAGACGGGTTTCCGAAGCTGAAGATCCTCGCGACCGGTTCGTCGGCGCTTGCCGCCAGCAGGAAGTTCCGCGACACGTTGACGGGGCGGAAGCGGACGGTCCACCTGCTTCCTGTTCTGTGGGAAGAGCTCGACGCCTTCGGCGTGACGCTGACCGATCGCCTGTTCCGAGGCGGGCTGCCGCCCGCGCTGCTCGCCGACGCCAAGACCCCGGCGTTCTACCGGGAGTGGCTGGATTCGTTCTTCGCGCGGGACATCCAGCGCCTCTTCGGATTCCGGGACATCAACCGCTTCAACGCGTTCTTCGAGTACGTCCTGCGGCAAAGCGGCGGGCAATTCGAGATCACCTCCGCCTCGCGCGACCTTGGCATTACGCGACCCACGGTCGAGAGCCATCTGCGTGCGCTCGAGATCACACATGCAGCCACGGCGATTCGGCCGTTCCATGGCGGGGGTCAGAACGAGCTGACCAAGCAGCCAAAGGTCTATGCGTTCGACACCGGGATGGTGAGTTTCGCGCGCGGGTGGGACCCGCTCCGCCCCGACGACCTCGGCGTGCTCTGGGAGCATCTGGTGCTCGAACACCTCCAGGCGCACGTCCCTGACACGCCCGTGCGCTATTGGCGGGACAAGGCCCAGCACGAGCTCGACTTCGTGCTCGCGACTCGACGCAATGCCGTGGATGTCATCGAATGCACGTGGAATCCCGCCGACTTCGACGTCACGGCGCTTCGCGTCTTTCGCGGCTACTACCCCAATGGACGGAACTTCCTCGTCACACCATCCGGTGATCCGGCCTACACCAAACAGTTCGGCAGGCTGGACGTGCGCGTCTGCACACCGAGCGGACTGCTGCTCACATAGCCAGAGCCCTGGCGCCCAGGCGACTCACGACACAGAGGTTGCCGAGCACAGTTCAGACGTTATTCCTGATGACGAATCGTGATCAGACGTGATCACAAGCGTGCGCCCGCGACGACTCTCGTCGCACATATTCGCGCACGCCCACCGCTACTTCTGCCCCGCCGCCAGCCAGTTGACGACGACGGTGATGAAGGAGGAACTCCGGCGCTGTTCAAGCACTTTGACGAGAAATCGATTGCCGTCCTTGGCGACGGCGTACTGACGATGGTTGTTGCCCGTGCCGGTGCCGGAGTAAACAGCGCCGGTGGGAAAGAGCGCCTTGGGCACGCCGGCCTCGAAGTCCTTCGCCGTGGAGACGCTCGCCGACGTCAATGTGCCGTCCAATGCGAGAAAGAATAACTCTTTGCCGTCGTCCCGCCACATCGGCAACGTGCCGCCGTCGCGCGACACCATGTAACTGCCGCCCGCGGCGGGAAACGGCCGGACGTAGACCTCGGGGCGGCGGGATTCGTTCGAGTCGTACGCGATCCAGCGCCCGTCCGGCGAGAATGCTGCGTTGTCCTCGTCGTACGGCGTCCGCAGGAAGAGCACGGGTTTCGTGTCGCCGGAGAGCGGAAGCAACCACAGGTCGAAGCCCGTTGCGGTGGCCTGATCGCTGTACGCGAGCAAGCGCCCGTCGCGCGACCAGTCCGTCACGTAGTTCGGCGTATCCGACTTCAACGCCAGTTTCTCCGGGCTGCTTTGGTTTGCCGGCCTGATGAAGATGTTCGCCGGACCACCTCGATTCGACACAAACGCAATCTGAGAGCCATCGGGTGACCAGACGGGCCCGAAATCGGCTGCCGGATCGAACGTGAAGCGCGAGGGCGCGGCGGCACGCGCGAGGTCGATCAGCCAGACGTCGAGGTTGCCCGGCGACCCGGTCAGCAGCCCCACGGCCACGCGGCGCTCATCCGGACTGAGCGCAATGTTGTAGTAGGCCCCGATATCGCCTGCCGTGCCGAGCGGCGTGCCGGCCCGGTCGAGCCACGTGGGTCGTGCCGTTCGTCGTCCGCTGCCGGATACGTACGTCAGCACGTTGCTCGTCGTCACCGAAAACGCGCCGTATGCCGTATCGTCGACGCCGACCTGCTCGGCCACCGACACCGCGTCCGCGGTCGTTTGCCGCGTGTTGACATCGAACGACTGCGCCATCAGGCTCCCGCCGCGTGCGAACAACAGATGCCCCGCCGCGTACAGGCCATTCGAGTCCGATGGCGCGATGGCCACGCCCTCCTTCGAGTCGAGCGAGCCCGTGCGAATCTCGCCGGTCGTGCCGTCGCCGGTCCCGACGAAGTAGAGGAAATGGCGGCCGTCCGGCAGAAACGTCGCCCACCGGTGGGACGTCTCGCCTTTCGCGAGTGCCGTCACCGGCGCGGGTGCCCCGCCGGCCGACGTCACGCGCTGAAGCGGGCCGTTGAGGGTGGGGGAGAAGAGGATGACGTTGTCGCGATTCCACGTGCCGCCCCGCTCGGACGGAGCATCGCAGAGCTCCGCCGGAGGTCCGCCGATCGCCGGCACCGTCTTCAACTTGTTGGCGCTGAAGAAGCCGATGGTTCGGCTATCGGGTGACCAGAACGGATGCGTGGCCCACTCGGTGCCCGGCAGGGGACGCGCCACGAGCGTCGAGAACGGCCGGATCCACAGCGCAAGGGCACCTCGCAGCGAGGCGACGAAGACAACCTGCCGTCCGTCGGGAGAGACGGCAAACTGCGGCGTCGGCCCGCCGAAGAGCGAATTCTCCGGCGCGCCCATCGTGAACTGGATCGGATCCACCACCGGCGCGGCTTCGCGACGCTGCAGCACGATGATCGTCGCGGCGCCGACCAGCGCGACACCGAGCACCGCGGCCGCGATCCACGCGAACCGCTCGCGGTTTCGCCGATGCGCGACGACGGGCGCGGGTACCCCGGCCGCGCTGCCACCATCGGCAATCCACCGCAGTTGGAGCAGCAGGTCGTGTGCCGTCTGAAACCGGGCGTCGGGATCTTTTGCGAGGCATACACCGACGACGTGGTCGAGCGCGGGCGATGCCACCGGAGTCATCTGACTGACTGGCGGGGGCTGCTCCTTGAGAATCGCGCCGAGCAGGCCCGCTTGGCTCTTGCCGGCAAACGCGCGACGGCCTGTGAGCATCTCGAAGAGCACGGCGCCAAACGCGAAGATATCGGTGCGGGCGTCGGCTTCCTCGCCTTCGATCTGCTCGGGCGCCATGTACTGGAAGGTGCCGAGGATCGTGCCCTGGGCGGTGAGCGCCTGGCCGGGCGGCCTGGGTGACGTCGCGAGCGCGGTCGGTGCGGCCCCGGACACGGCGCCGGCCGGTCCGCTCTTCGCGAGGCCGAAGTCGAGCAACTTCGCCTGCGTGGCGTCCGATCGCGCGCCGCCCAATTTCACCAGCATGATGTTGCCGGGCTTCAGATCGCGATGCACGATGCCCTGTCGATGCGCCTTGTCGAGCGCGCTCGCGATCTCGGTTCCGATCTTGAGCGCGTCGGCCAGCGGCAGCGCGCCTCGCTCGAGCCGCGTGGCGAGCGTCTCGCCCTCGAGGTACTCCATCACGAGGTAGTCGACAACTGACCCGCCGGCTCCCTGGGGTGCGCCGGTCGACCCCACGTCGAACAGCGTGCAGATGTTCGGGTGATTCAGGGCCGAGATGCTTTTGGCTTCGCGCTCGAAACGGGCCTTGAAGTCGGGATCGGCGGCAAGCGCGGCGGGTAGAACCTTGATGGCGACCGTGCGATCAAGGCGCGTGTCGTTCGCCTTGTAGACCTCGCCCATTCCGCCGGCCCCGAGCGGTCCGAGGATTTCATAGGAGCCGAGCGTTGTTCCCGTGGCGAGCCTCATCGCCCGCGACCCACAGGTGTCGTCGCTCGCCGTCGCTCGGAACGACTCTGAATCCGTCGACGTGTCGAGGGGCCTTCGCCCAGCTTGGCGAGGATCTCGTACGGGCCGAGGCGAGCGCCGGGGACAAGGGGCATGTTGGGGTGGCAGGAGTATAGCACCGCAGCGAACGGCGCCCTGGCACGGGACTCAACGTCTCAGAGACCGACGGTCTCATCGCCGTGTCACAGGGGATCCCGGGGAGACTATTTCGGAAGGGTCCCCGTAATTACCCGTTTGAATGGGGCGCCATCCGCAATCGGAAACCCGGACTGGCCCTGCTGAAATGTTAAGCCATTATTACCGAGGTACTTTGTGGTCTTCCCGTAGGCAGTACCCTGCAGGTGCAGAGTGCAGTGGTACTTTTCGGTGGCGCCGGAAAGCAATTGTGCCGTTGCGTTATCGACGAAGATTCCGACTTCCGCCTCGCCGCGAAAATCGATGCCGGTTTCCTTGGACGTCGTCGTCGGAATCGCCCCGGTTGCTCCTCCTTTACCGTAGAAATTACTCTTGAGCAATCCCACCACACAGTCCACCTGATACTGATCGACCTCTGGCGGAATATGGGTCAAAACGATGGGAACGGTGAGTATGAAGTGTGGTCCCGGGATTGTTTTGTCCTTGCCTTCGGTGCTTGCGGTGGATGACGTGACTGGTCCCTGACCACCGGATGCCGCGTGAGACAGTTGGGTCGTGGATGGAATCAGGACCATCAGCGCGAACACGATATGTGCAGTTTTCATGTTGGCTCTCCTTGCTCGATCACCGTCGACATCTCTCTAGCGAATCGAACCCGTACCTGTCACGGTCATGGCATCAGTACGCAAGCGCTTGGGTACAAACGGCGGGCCTTCGGCCAATCCGCCGATGCCAGTCACGGTCAAATCCTCCGTTCGTCCGCGCCTGGGTACGAATGGCTGACCCTCGGTGAGTGCCCCGGTGCCCGCAACTTCCATCGTTTCGGTCGTTCCCCGCTTTGGATACGACGCACTCGCCGGCGTCGGGGTCGTTGCAGAAGCCGCATTCAGCGCGCCGGCTGACGACAGCAGGTTGCCGAACGCCGCGCCGGCACCTGTGGTGAGGTTCTCGAAGGTGAATCCGACATAGATCATGCGTCCCCGGCCAACCGCCTGGCTGGTCGCCACGGGAACGGAGCGCGGACCTTTGCCGTCAGGGTCGAGCGTAGCGGAAAACAGCACCTGCGCGCTGGCCGGATTGAGGGCACTGACTTGGGTTTCCACGGGCGGCTTCTTCGCGACGACGAAGTTGCTGCCGTCGGCCGAGGTGACCGCAACGTCCTTGAAACGCTGCAGCAGTCCGCGTCCGCCGCGCACGCCCAGAACGTCCTGCAAAAAAGCGGAGTCCTTCTTGTCCCAAAGCGCCGACCCGCCGGCGCCGAGCGCATTGTTCAGGTATCCCGGAGAAAACAGGATGACCGAGCCGCCAGTTTCCTGGAGATAGGTACGCACCGTGGCTTCATCCCGAAGACTGATCACGGCCGTGTTGTCGCGATTTCCCCCGTTGGAGGCACCGGTGTACCAGATGATCAACGAATACGGCCGCAACCGATCGACGCCCGGGCCATCGGAATAGCGGGGAACGACGAAGGTATCGAACTTGAGCGACCGGTCTTGCAGCAACTGCCGGTAGAACGCATCAGACACCGACAAGCGCGAGTCGCCCGGATTGTTGTTGTTATCCGATTCGTCATCATCGACAAGAAGGACGCTTGCCGCCGCTTGACTGGTACCCGCCAGCCATGCCGAACGGGAAACGGACGGGCCCGTGGCGCCGACCGACGTCGCGCTCGGCGCAAGCGTGGTTGAATGCACGACCGCCAGAATCGCCAGCAACGATGCCTGCACGGTGGTCGCCCAATGTCGATCCGGGCGTCGCGTGGACGCGTCACTTGGCATAGACACACACGCTCGAATAGAAATTGTCCGCGTTGAATTCGTACGCAGTATTTCAGAATACCGGTGCGAGGGTCAATTGGGAGCCGGTTGCCGAGATCGCCTGAGTGTGACGACCGACCGTGGAGAGCAGTGGGGTGACGCCGCGCCACCCCACCCTGACGATTTCCTCGAAGAGCGGTCGGTACGGCCTACTGCTTGTCGTACACGACCACCGAGTTGACAGTCTGCCCCGCGGCATTCGTGCCCGTGCCCGCGATGGTGTCCATCTTCCCATCGCTGGACACCGTGTGGGTCTGAGTGACGGTGACCTTTCCACCCTTCTTGTAGATGTATCTCGTCGTATTGGCATCGAGACGGGTGGCAGCCACGATATCGCCATACGCACAGTTGCCCGTGATGGGGTTGTCCTTCCCGTCGTAGCTGGCCGAGTATGCCCACTTCGCCACAGTGCCGTCCGCACTCACCGAGTCAACTTTGACCTTGAAGCCAGCGCCCGCCGCCTCTACTGTGAAGGCGGCGCTCTTGGGTGCCTTGCCCGCGCTGTATTTCGACGTCGCCAGATTGATCTTCCAGGTGCCGATCATTGAATTACTGGACTGCGCGAACGCCGCGCCTCCAAGCAGAACCACCAACCCACATGCGACGACCGCGAATAGACACGCCTGACGGATTCTTGCCTGCATGGGAACCTCTCGTTCTCTGGTGCCGACGTTGACGCTGAGTGGTGACGGATGGGCGAGTCTACTTCAACTCCAGCGAGTGAGCGCGGAGAAATCCGACAGGAGAAATCCGACGACGCAGCGCGTCGCGGTCGCCTTGGCGAATGCGCCTCAGCGTCTCAGCGCCTCCGCATCGTTGAGGACGACCGTGACCGGCGGGGTCGAGACCGCCCTCTTCTCGCCGGTTGTGGTCGTGAGTACGAGAAAACGCTGCGCGTCGGGCGCGACCCCAACCAGATCAGAAAGCCGCAGGTTGACCCCAATCCGTTAGCTGGACTGGCATAACGGCGACGCCTGAGTCAGAATGGTGGTGCCATGAAATACAAAGTCGCCCTGAGAAAGTCGAAGGAAGGCTACAGCGTTTCGTGTCCCGGCCTGCCGGGTTGCTGGTCGCAAGGCAAGACCGAACGAGAGGCCCTCGAGCACATCCAATTTGCCATTCGGGAGTACCTCGAAGCGGTCGCCATCATCTCAAAACACTCCAAGATTCGGGAAGTGGAAGTCGCGATATAAACGGCCGTGTCAAAGCTAACCGGTGTCAATCATCTTCGGGCGGTTCGAGCTCTCGAGAAGGCCGGGTTCACCATTGCCACCCAAGGCAAACACATCGTGATGACTGACGGCACTCGAATCGTCACGGTGCCTCGCAACAATCCGGTCAACCAATACACGACGGGCGGTATCGTTCGCGACGCCGGCATCACAATCGAGCAGTTCAAGAAGTTGCTCTGAACCAACCGATCAGCTTGCGCGAAGGGCCGGGCGCGTCATATTGATCGCGGTTGCCCTTCGACTCGCTTCGCTCGCTCCCTTCGACGGTGCGCAGGGAGCCCCGAGTATGGCCGAGGGGCTCAGGACGCCATTCGCCTCGGTCTCGAGACAAGACAGAACAGCAGGGTTTACCCGTCCACCGAAACCGACCAGGCCCACCTGTTCCTGCGCGGGTGGCGTGACCTGTCCTGTCACACCTGTCGCGTATCCTCTACATGGAGCCGGAAGCCGTTCGAACCGCCCCGTGCGAGCCCCCGGACCGGGGCCAAACACCGTAGCACCGAGCCCGACTGGCTGTCTTCGCTGGCGCCGTGCTCCCCGGGTTCGTGCTTCCCGTTTATCAGGCACGAGGAGGACCCATGGCATTGGACATTCGTATCGACCGCCACCTCATCAGAGCTGCGGGCGGCAGCGTGCGCTACCTACTCGCCACGGTAACCGCGCCGCAGGCCCCGGCCAAGAACAACCGCGACCCGCTCAACGTGGCGCTCGTGCTTGACCGCTCCGGCTCGATGGGCGGCTCCAAGATCAAGCTGGCGCGCGAAGCCGTGCGCCAGGCGCTGCAGAATCTGCGCCCGGAGGATCGCTTTTCGGTCGTCGTCTACGACGAAGACATCACCACCGTCGTCGAATCGACGCCTGCCTCGGCCGAGGCGCGACGCAATGCGGTCCAGAAACTCGGCCACATCGACGCTCGAGGCCAGACCGATTTACACGGCGGGTGGCTGGCCGGTTGCGACCAGCTGGCGGGACGACTCGCGGCCGACGGCGTAGGCCGGTGTCTCGTCCTGACCGACGGCCTCGCGAATGTCGGCGTCACGGACCGTGACGAGTTGGTCCGCCTGGCTGGCGCGGCGTTCCGCGAGCGACGGGTTGCGACCAGCACCTTCGGCGTCGGATCCGACTTCGACGAGCGTCTGCTCAACGGAATGGCCGATGCTGCGGGCGGGCACTTCTACTTCATCGAGCAGCCCGCGCAGATTCCCGACCTGCTCACGAGCGAACTCGGCGAGTTGCTCGAGGTCGTGGCTCGCGACGCCTGCCTGACGTTGCAGCTGCCCGACGGCGTCGAGGCCGTACCGCTGGGCGCGTTCGAGTTCCTCAAGACCGACACCGGAATTCGCGTCGGCCTTGGCGACCTGGTCTCGGGCCAGGAACTTGCCGTGGTCGTCCATCTCAAGTTCCCGGCAGGACACGTTGGCGACACGATCGCGGTGCAAGTCGGCCTCAGCGATCGCGACGGTGTCCTGGCGGTGCCGGCGCAGGCCATCGGTTGGAGTGTGGCCGCCGATGCCGCCTGCGATGCCCAGCGTCGGGATTCGATCGTCGATAGGGAAGTGGCGAGGCTCTACGCCGCTCGCGCTCGCAACGAGGCGCTGGAGTTGAATCGGCAGGGGCACTACGACGCCGCGCGTGCGCTGCTCGAGCAGACCGCCCGCCGAATCCTGACCTACGCGGGAGACGATGATGAGTTGAAGGCGTTGGCAGCGGCGTTGATGGCCGACGCCCGCGAGCACCAACAGTCCATGGGCGCCATGGACATGAAGAAGCGGCACTATGCGTCGTACAGCGTGATGCGGAGCCGCGCGCCCGATGGCAAGGCGCGGAAGTGAGCGGATGGGCTACGCTCTGGCGCGTGAGGCGTGGAGGTCACCGTCACCGGGCGCACGCCACACCGATCCATCACGGTGTTCGAGATGCATATAATTCGGCAGTAGGACACCTTTGGCGCGAGTAGTACACGGAGGTCGACGTGATGCCGTCGCATGACATGCCCGTCATCATGCGGGAGATACTAAAGGGTTACACGCTGCCTCAATGGGGCGACCATGGCGTCCTCCATTGGGCACGCGTGATGGAGAACGGCCTCCGCGTGGCCGACACTATCGGGGCCGACCGCGAGGTCGTCACCCTGTTCGCCCTGTTCCACGACTCGCGCCGGCGCAACGAATACCGCGACAACGGCCACGGGCTCCGAGGCGCCGAGTTCGCGCAGTCGCTGCGCGGCACCCTCGTTCATTTGGACGACGAACGATTTGACTTGCTGTTCCGCGCCTGTCGGCTGCACACCGACGGTCTCATCGAGGGGGATCCCACGATGCTCGCGTGTTGGGATGCAGACAGGCTGGACTTGGCACGCGTGGGGATCACGCCCCGTCCTCATCGGCTGTGCACGGATGCCGCCCGCGAGCTCGTGACGTGGGCAAGCCAACGGGCAGAGAAAGGGCATGAGCCAACCGGCGTGCTGGCCTCGTGGGGCTTGGACCCGAACGCGCCTGAACGACGTCATTCTTCTCACCAGTCGAACCGCGACAGGGATTGAACTCGATGTAGACGACGGTGGGCCGTCTTTCAGGCGGTTCAGAGACGAGGCGAGCAGGGGGGCTCACACCACGTAGATAGAATGAGACGCCGGAGCGCAAACGGGGACTACCGCGACGTTCGCGGCTCTTCGAAGAACGAGAAGGCCCGCGTCTGGCTGGGCTCGAATAATCCCTGCGGATCCTCGAACGACATCCGCGGCGCGTACTGCTCGCGGGCGCCTTCGATTTCTTCGAGGATGCGTTCGGCGAACGCCGTTGGCTTCTCGACGCGCGCCGTGGGTCCGAAGCTGAGGATCCAACTCTGTAGTGCCCAGTCGGCGCAGACCTTGAGCGACAAGACGATGGAGCCGTCGCTCCGTTCGCGGATGCGCTGCGAGGCATGCCACTCGCGCTCACGGATGTAGGGCGCGGCGGCCGGCGCGAAGGCGATCTCCACCGACTCCGGCTTCCCGCTGTTGATGCCCATCGAGTTCGCGAACGGCTTGTCCGATAGCGTTTCCACCGGGTTGAAGTGCTCTTCGAGCATGCTGAATGTCTTGATCCGCGCCACCGCAAACGTGCGCATCTGGACGTACTCCGGCACGAACGCGAACAGGTATAGCCCGCCCTGCCCGTACGCCAGGCGGTAGGGTTCGACGACGTAGTCCTTGGTCCGCCCACTCGAAAACGAGTCGTACGTCATCTTGACGCGTCGATGCGTGAGCGTGGCTTCGACGAGCTTGCCGATCGGGGCCTTCGGTGTGCCTGACTGCTGACGAATGGTCGGCTCGTCCTTGGCGACGAGCACCGTCGGCAGCTTGTCGAGAAAGGCCCGCATCCGGGGCGTGAGCACGCCGGCCAGTTTGTCGAATCCGCTTTTGAGATCGGCGGCGAACGGGGCGCCGGCCAGGCACTCGAAGATCGTCCGACTGAAGTAGAACGCGCAGAGCTCCGACAGGCTGAATCCGGTCTCCGCCAGCATCTTGAATGGCTGCCCGCTGAGCTTCCAGAAGACGCCGCCGTCGGCCTTCTGGTCGAAAAGCGGGAATCCGGCCTCCTGCAGGGCTTCGAGGTCACGCCGGATCGTCCGCGTGGTCACGCCGCACATCTTGGCCAGGTCGACGATCGTGCCGCGGCGCGATGCCTCGATTTCGAGCAGGATCTTCCATTGCCGGACGACTTCAGCATTTCGAGGCATGTGCGCTCCTTGTCTTCCGGTACTCGTCGAGAATGTCACGAGAGACCAACCACGTAAAGGAGCGTCGGTCGATCCACTGACGAAGCAGCGTAGCGCTGGCGTCGTCCGGATCGGGGACTGGGCGCCTGAAGCCGGAGATGCCAGCCACCAGTACCGACGTATCGACCACGCCACGCAATCGTCTTCGGCGACTACGACTCCGGGGCAGAGGCTGGAACTTCTTGCTGCGGCCCGGTTTCCTTGCCATCTCGCACCCTCGAATGGCTCATCACAAGCAGAACTAGGGTTGCGCCTGTTCCATCACACGAATCCGGCCTTCGACTCGCTTCCCTGAGGGACGCCGAACGATGATGTCGATGTCGCGCCCGAGGGAGGTGAGCAGGCGCATGAGACGCTCGCTTGAGAAGTTCGCGATTCGGCCATTGAGAAGCGCAGACACCTTCGGCTGGTCCACGCCCATCAGCGCGGCGGCAGCGGCTTGGGTGAGGCGGCGCCGTCTGATGACCTGTCCGATAAGACTCGCGAGTTGCGCCTTGGCGAGTTCTTCTGCTGGCTCCACGAATCCGAGGTCGGCAAACACATTGCCCGAGCTCGGCGTTACCGCGATGCGTGGCGGCTTCGCCATGATTTGTAATCCTCCTGCGCCTTCGCCAATCGTCGAGTAATCAGGTCCAACACGGACTTCGGCGTCGCAATGCCGCGCGTGGACTTCTTCTGGAACGCGTGGAGGACATACACGACCCCGGCAAACCGGACCGTGTAGACCGCGCGAAAGGTGTCACCATCGAAGTCATCGACGACTTCGAGCACACCAGCATCGCCGAATCCTCTCAGAGGCTTGGCGAACGGCGCTTTCAATCCGATCTGGGCATCCCACAGCGCTCGACCAACGCGTCGCTTCACGTCCTCGGGGAATGCGCTCAGGTCGACCTTGCTCGTTCCGATCCAACGAACGGGTTTCGGGGCGACGTGGGACGGCGTCGGCTTGTTCATCCGCGCTGTAACAGAGTATATGCCAATTCAGGCATGACCACGCGGTCGGACCTTCGTTACGCCCGACGAGGGCGCCGATGGGGTGGGGTGCCGTGCTGGGGCTGATTTGGGGCTATGGAACGCGTGTTCAGCGGGCCGCGCGCATTGCGAGGTCGCGCACCAACCCACCCTTTGTCCTTGTACTTGATAGCCAAAGGGATGTTGTCGGCCGGCTCGGGAGGAGGTTCAGGCCGATTCCCGTTTGGGGCTGGCATGTCGGCCGTCGTCAACTTCGTGCTGGCGCCGCTCATCCTGAACCAATCGTCGATGAGCTTGGCGGCGTCCAATGGGCCGACGTTCTCCATCAACTCGACAGTCGCGCAATGAGTACTCCGCCATGCTCAAGAGGGGAAGGCGGCTGTTTGGGGGGAGCGTGAAACAAGGGGTGTTATTCGGGTGAACGGTCTCCAGTAGCGCCACCAAGGCGCTCCCAGAGATGCTCAGGCACGGCTTCGCGCAACTGCCACGTGACCGTGATCGGTTGTTCGCCCTGCCACGAAACGAAGTCGACGTCGCCGCAGTAGACGAAAGGTGCGGCGCGGCCGTGCGGGGTCTTGCTCTGAGCTCGAATGAACAGATGCACGTCGATTCCGCGCTCTTCGTGGTGACGGATGTTCTGCCCGTGTAGACTCGCCTGCGATGTCCGGTTCTGGCTTTGCCATTGGAACGAGTCGGTTGTCAGGAAGCGGTCTTCATACTGGTGGGTCTCTTGCTTGCCGCGCTTCTCTAGGGTCACCAGAAGAAACATGTGGCCGGCTTGCACGACGAATCCCGCGTTCCAGATGGCGCGTGAGAAGTCCAGGCCAAAGAGGCCTGGGATCTCCTCGCGGGAATACGCTCGCCACACTTCTAACGCGCTGGCTCGCTTCCCAATCGGCGCCAAGTAGATCGTGTCGCCACGACGTTCGAAGACGGCGTGGTGTACCGTTCCGGGCCGGCCCGCGTCAGGCCCGAACCAGCGGCGGAGAATGCCGGGCAACTCGTTTTCGTCGGATCCAGGCTTCCGAAGAACGTTGACGGCCACCTTCACGAAGTTCGCTTCGTATGGTTCAGCATCGGCGACGACGTTGGCCCATCCGCTTGGAATGTCCGAGCGCTCGTCGCGACTTGGGAGGAACAGCATCGGCCGCCCGTCCGCATGGCTTACCTTGCACTCGATGGCGGTTGATGGGCCGCCGGGGCCGACCGAGACAGGTCGATCCAGATACTCTGCGAGTCTCCAGTCGGCGACTTCTCTGACCAGTTCCCGCAGTGGTTCTCGAGCTTCATCAGAGACGCTGATGGTGGTCTTGAACACCTCGCGGTCGTACGCGAAGTACGACACGCCGCCCGTGCCCAAGCCTCCGGTCCAGGCGGCGATCGGATTTCGTTCCAGCATCCCCTGCAGCGACGCGTCGTCGTAAAGATCACCACCGCACTCGCGGGTCAGATGGGGGTTGCGCGTGGCGAGCCGCTTGAACCCCTTGGCCAAGTCAGCGACTGCGATCTCGCCAGGGAAACGCCCGGCGTTCAGCATCGCGAGGAGCGTCAGCATCTTGTGGCCACGAGTCATCTCGGTGACTTCGAGGCTGTCGAGCAGGCCGGCAGCCTCCTTCAGCGCGAGTTGCTGCGGTTGGTCGAGGTGGCCCATGCTGCGAACAAACCGGAGCCACGAATCATAGATCCGCCGAGCCGAGCGTGGATTGTAACCGTCGTGGTACATCTCGGACGCTGTCGGCCGAACGCCGTGCAATTCCCGGAACTCTTCGTAGTGCTCCTTCAGCGCATCGCCACCGCTCGCCCTGGTCAGCGCCATCAGGATGTCGATCGTCGCCAGGTCATATGTCACCTCACAGCCGGGAGGCAGTTCGAATTCACCCGCCTTCAACTGTTCGAGGGCATGCAGCACCTCGGATCGAGCTGTTCCCAGGCCAAGGAGCGTCTGCGTGCCGAGCAGAAACGCTCGATGATTGCCAATGTAGTCGATGACCGTCAATCGCTCTTTGTTCTCGGCCTTTCTGAGACCTCGCCCAAACTGCTGCAGCCACAGGATTCGCGACGCGGTGGGGCGGAGCATCATCACGGTGTCGAGGGTTGGGATGTCTACGCCCTCGTTGAACATGTCCACAGCAAAGACGATGTCGAGATGACCAGCCGAGAGTGCCTCCAATGAGGCCGCTCGCGGCGCACTGTTCTCGCCGGCGTGGACCGCCACCGCTCTCAAGCCCTGTCCCAGGAAGAAGTCGGCCATGAAGTCGGCATGGCGTTGCGACACGCAGAATCCCAATGCCCTCCGACCTCCGCGTCGTCGATACTGCTCAAGCGCGTTGGCAGCCCGTGCCCGAGTGGCCACGGCCGCGGTGAGCGCTTCTTCCTCGAACTTGCCACTCCGCCAGGGGATGTTCTTGTAGTCCACTTCGTCTGGGACCCCGAAGTAGTGGAACGGACACAGCAGGCCGCGTCGAATCCCTTCAGCCAGATCCGATCGGTAGACGAGGTTCTCCTGGCACAGCGCCAGCAGGTCCCCGCCATCGGTGCGTTCTGGTGTGGCGGTGAGTCCCAGCAGGAACTTCGGTTGAAAGTAATCGATCAGACGACGGTACGATGCTGCCGCCGCGTGATGAAACTCGTCGACGACGACGTAGTCGAACGTGTCGGGGGAGAAACGCTCCAGGTGACGGATTCGCCCAAGCGTTTGGGTTGACGCGAACAAGACGTCGGCGTTCGTGTCCTTCTCAATCCCCGTGTAGTGGCCGAAACTGGCATTCGGGCGAATCCGTCGGAACGTCCGCTTTGCCTGCGCGAGGATCTCCTCGCGATGCGCGACGAAGAGCACGCGGCGGTATTCGGGCCGATCGCTGTCGAAGGCGCTGAGCCATGTCTTGCCGAGGCCAGTCGCGAGTACTACGAGTCCAGCTGTGTTGCCCTCCACGCGGGTTGCCTCAAGAGCGCGGAGGGCGGCTAGTTGGACTTCGTGGGGCTGGCAGACCTCGGATGGCTCGTCCGCCACGTCTACCGGTTCGCTACCGTCGTGATGCTTGGTGGGTCGACGCCGCAGTTGATATGCGGCAATCCACTCCTCCGTGAGCGTCGTTGTGGCGGGATGGGCGAAGAGCGCTTCGAATGTTGCCAGGACTTCGCGAAAGCTGCGTTCGTCCCGTGAGGATACGACGCGGTAGTTCCACTCGACACCTCCAGCCAGCGCCGTGTCCGTGAGATTGGAGCTGCCAACGAACGCGATGCCACCTCCGCCGGCCTCCTTGCAGATATAGGCTTTCGGGTGAAAACTGGTTCCCTTAGCCTGGGCCGTTCCGGCAAGCGGGCCAGTCTGAAACACCCGTCGCTCCATATTGCCATCGAGATCCCTCAGCCGACGAAGTGCAGACGGGTCGGTCACATCTAGGTAGTCGCCGGTCAGAAACCGCACTCTGCCGCCGGCGTTGAGAACGTCTTGAAGATGCTCTTCAATCCGCGCGAGTCCTCTCGGCGTCACGAAGGCGACAGCGATGTCCACGTCTCTGGATCGGGAAAGATGCCCCACGAGGTGCGGAAGAAGCGGGTCGTCAAAGCCTCGGACCAGTGCGCCCTGGTGCGGAACTGGCGCCGTTGAATCCGCCTCGGCTCTCCCGGCATCCCCGTAGAAGCCCCTTCCTGCGATCACATGTCTGACGCCTCCTCTGGGGTCTGGTACGTCACCTCGATATCTTGGAATGACGTGGACATGAAGGTGGAGCACGGTCTGGCCGGCCGCCTCGCCAACGTTGATCCCAATGTTGAACCCGTCTGGCGCGTGAGCCTCAGCGATGGCCACCTTCGCGGCCGCGATCGCCTCGACGAGCTCAACCTGCTCGTCGGGCGTCGCGTCGAACCAGCCCGCTACGTGCCGCCGAGTCGTCAGCAACGCGTGTCCCGGCGAGACCGGGTAGGCATCCCACAGACCGAAGACCCGAGCGCCGTGGTGGAAGATGCGGTCTTGGGAGACGTTGCAGAAAGGGCACTCCGTCATCGAGCGCCCTCGACCGAGTGACGGCGAATGAGCAGCTTGCCTGGCAGGCCCGTTTCAACGCAGCGCTTGCACAGCCACACGCTAACCGGACGGCGAGCGCGGCGTGTGAACTGGCACACGGGGCAGCGGTGTTCATAGATGCTGTTCGCTATCCGCCGTCGTGGAGTGCCTGTTGCGTGGTCTGGTCGGCATCGACTGGCGAACGTGGCCCGCGGCTCGAAACCCGCGGCGCGCATCAGTTCCGCCCATTCCTGACCGTGGGGTCTCGTTTCGGGTCCCACGCGAGTAGACAAGGCCAGATGCGCGGCTTCGTGGCAAAGCACCTCAAGCCGCAATCGCCGCCCACGTGTCAGGAGGCCAGGACTCAGCTCAATCACGTTGGCGGCTGTCATCGAACGCGCGAGGGATACCGAAAGCCGATGATTGACGACGACCTGCACGCGGTCGGCCAGCGACGGAGAAGCCCAGACGCGAGCCCACCGCTTAATTTCTTTCTGAGCCCATGAGTCGAGCGCTCGTTGGGAAAAGGGCATCGATAAAGCCGCTATCGTCAGGCCAGAAGAAGTCTTCGCCGCGTGGTTCGTGTGCGGGACCGGCGGCGCTCAGGACGGCGCGGTGATACCACTGGGGGCGGACCGGCCCAGCAAGTGCCACGAGGCAGGCGATATTGCAAACGACCAGAAGGCCCGTCCTTGTGTTGACACCTCGACTCCCGCACGGGCGGCTCGCCCGCAAGATCGCTTGAGCACTTGTTCTTCGACACCGAGACCGCCGGTCCTCCACGGAACTACCAGGGCGCCAGCATCCGACTTGAAGAACTGGAAGAGGATTGTTCAGCGGGCATGGCTGCTCGCCCACGCACCCAGAACCATGTGCGCGGCTTGCTGATTCTTGCGTGCACTCGGCTCGTGCGAAGTTGCGATGCCTATGGCGATCTCCGTCGGACCAGCCGCTTGCCGGCCATGCGCATCAAGTCTGGGACGCCGTGAGCCGTCACGCGTTCCTGGAGCGACGCGCCACGTACTGGCGCAGCACGCCGTCCATTCGTGATTGCCAGCCCGTGCCCGTGGACCTGAAGTAGTTGACGACTTCCGGGCTGTATCGCACCGACACGAGCAGTTTCCTGTTCGCGGACCTGAGCCTGCCACGCAGGGCGCGAATAGGGACCATGGCCTTCAATTGTCGTGGCGTCAGCGGCTGGGCATTCGGGTCTGCCTTGGCCGCAGTCGTGATCGCCTTGTCCTCGATTGGACTCGGCATGACGAGTGCGGGACGCTTATGCGTGTTCGACATAGTGCTTGACCTCGCGGCGATTGGCTCGCCTCAGGTCAATCCGCCGCCCGGACATTGTTCCGGCGGACGGGCACATTGTCCAAGTGTGCCACGTCAGGAGAGGTCACAGTTCTCATTGTTCCATTCAGTGCGGACCTTGTATGGCGGGGCACCCTGGCGGGGCTGAGCCCGCGACGTGCCCATGCGGGCACCGTTAGACCAGTCCGAACTGCCGGTAGTGGTGATTGAGGTGCACGCCGTGCGCGTGGATCCAGTACTCCATCGGGATGGGTCCAAGGATGGGGCTGACCGTTGTTCGTCCAGGGTGCTGCGCCGCTTCGGCGACGAAGGCGTCGAACGCGTCCAGCAGTCTCCGCTGTTCCTCCTCGAAGCTGCCATCGGGTTCGGGAAGCATCTGGGCCGATGACTTGAATCGCCCCTTGGGCCAGGTCGTGAAGGTGTCGAACACCAGCCATCTGCCAAGCCTGCGTACGATTGGGATGCTCCGGTCGATGACGCCGCGATCGTCCACACTCAGTGCGACCGACGTGCGCAGGTGACACAGCATGTGGAGGACATCCATCCTGCCCCAGAGTCGCTTGGATGCCGGGGTCAGGGCGTTGATTCGTGCCTTGTGGTGTTCCAGATGCTCGCGGTCGAGCGGAATGATTGTCATATCAGAACCCTTCATCGGGCGCCTACGATCACATGATATCCACTGCCAGAGCCGCTCACACATCCGTTTTCTGAGGTTCCCGCCAGAGCCGAAAGTGGCGGAAGCTGGCGCCTCCGATGCTATCCAAGCCTGATGATTCCGGACGGCTCGACCCGGGGCGCTGCTGAAAGATCGAATGTCATCGGCACCTGCGCGCGCTCGAACTGGAGCTTCACGTCGCGAACAGCAAGCTCGGCGCTGTTGCGCTGGTGCGAGAGGTGGCCCAGCATGACCGCGCTCGGCGTCTTGCTGCTCTGTCTTACGGCGTCACACAGGAGCTTCGCCGTCTTCTGATTATTGAGGTGGTAGTGACTGGAAGGATTTGGGTGCTCTCGGAGAAGGGCGAGATCGTGATTGGCTTCGACGAAGATGAAGTCCGCATCGACGAAGTGTTCCAGCAGGCCGGTGGCGTCGTGGAGGTCTGTGCAGATGACGACTTTTCTGTCTCCGGCCATTATGACGAAGCCATAGTTCGGGAAGTGGGGCGCGTGGGGGACTTCGATCGCCCGAATTGAGAAGTCGCCGACTCGAAACGGACCGGGAGGAAGGGCGCGAAGCGTGGGTGGGTCAGCCCATTCCGACAATCTGTGCGCGGCGTGAATCTGATCCACAACGTGACGGTGACCGTGGATGCTGATGTTCTCCTTCTGGAGGACGCGCAGCGACGCGTAGGACATGTGGTCGCCGTGAGCGTGGGACACCAGGACTGCATCCACCTTGCCGTGCATCCGCTGGTGTCCCTCCAGCACGTCGCGGCATTCATTCTGCCGCCTTACGCCACAGTCAATGAGCACCGAAGAACCTCTAGTCCAGAGCGCCAGGCAGTTCCCGCTGCTGCTCGACCGGAGGGACCGAAAAGACACAGGCACCAGGCGACTCTACCATCGACAGAGGGTGACGGTATGGCACTCCGGCCTGACCCGCATGTCAGAATCGGCTGATGCTTGCGACATGTCGAGTACGTGGCCGACATAGACGAGGTCACGCGGCGCCATGCAACGGTTCGGCGGCGCCCAGGACCTTGTCTCGGATGCGCGGACCCAGGAACGTCGGCGTCACCATGTCGACGCGCCGACCATGGAGGAGTTCAGAGAATTCGCGTTCGATCGTGATGAAGCGACAGTCTGGCGGGTGGCCGGGCAGGAATTCGACGAGGACATCCACGTCGCTGTCGGCTCGGAAGTCGTCGGGCAGCAGGTCGAGGCGGTGAGAGATGCCGCGAGCGTGGAGCGTCGTGGGATGACGAAGCGTCACCCCACCCTGACGCCCACCGCCCGGCGCGGTCCGTGTTGCCTACTGCTTGTCGTAGATCGCCACGGTGTTGACGGGCTGACCGAGAGCATTGCTGCCCTTGGCGGTGACCGTATAGGTCTTCCCATCACGGGACGCGACGTTGGTTGATGTGACGGTGACCTTGCCGTTCTTCTTGTAGACGAACGTCAGCGTATAGGCATCGACGCGCGTGCCAGCCACCGTATCGCCGTTCATGCTGGTGCCTGTAATCGGGTACTCTTTTCCGTCGTAGACCTCGATGTTCTCGGAGTGAGCTGCCGTCCCGTCGGCACGCACCGAATCAGCTGTGGACTTGATGCCAGCGCCCGCCACCACGTTTGTGAAGGTGGCGCTCTTCGGCGCTGTGCCAGGAGCAAACGTCGACTTCGAGAGATTCAGCTTCCACGTGCCAAGATTAGAACTGCCGGGCTGCGCGAGAGCCGTGCCTGCGAGCACGACCACCAACCCAAGTGCGACTGTCGCGAATAGACACGCCTGACGGATTCTTGCCTGCATGGGAGCCTCTCCTTCTCTAGTGCCGAGGTGTGCGCCGAGTTGTGACGGATGGGCGGGAGTGTACCGCAGTCTCAGCGTGGAAGCGAAACAATCGACCCACGAGGACATCGTGATCCGAACTGCCGTCGGACCGGATTCGCACACACGGCCACAGGGTCCGCCATTGGGGGTCCTTGTCCAGAGCAACGGCCCCGCACTTGTCGAACTGTAAGCCTTTGGCGTGAAACGGGGTCCGCCTTTCCGCCTCCGCCCTGGGGGCTACGGCGGGACAGGCGCCTGAACGGGCTATGGCGAGACAGCCTTCGCGACTCATTCGCCCACCCACACTCTTGCGAGTGCCGGCCCCTCAAGCTGGCCAGGACCGTGAACTCGTGCAGCAGGCCCCGTATTGACGGGGCCTGCTGTGCCTCGCCGTGACCGCTGGAGACTCGTGTGAACCCGTGTTCCGGAATGTGTTGCAAATTCCAGCGACGCGAATCCAACCGAGCGGGCGGCACCTGCCGGAGAAATCCGTAAAGGGGACCGGGGCGCCTGACCGTGGCAGGTCTCAGTCAGCCAGCGAGAATAGACACGCTTGACGTTAATAACGCATAACGTTACTATCCCCTCGTGATTGTCTCGTTCCGCGGCGTCGAGACCGAGCGGTTCGCCCAGGGCTGGCGAGTCAGGCGTTTCGCCGCCATGGAGTCCGTCGCCAGGCGCAAACTGCGGCAATTGCAGATTGCGGGTCGCCTGGCCGACCTCCGGGTGCCTCCGGGCAACCGACTGGAAGCGCTCAGTGGCAACCGCGCGGGTCAGCACAGCATCCGTATCAATGACCAGTACCGAGTCTGCTTCCGATGGACGGCGTCGGGAGCTGAGGATGTGGAAATCGTGGACTACCACTAGAGGTGATGATGATGGCGAA
>Ga0194060_10000048_pt1 | contig 78132 bp, 64 predicted proteins | sample SepL225m_MetaG_FD_163427 | JGI IMG/M metagenome (GOLD analysis project Ga0194060, IMG submission 163427) | Anoxic zone freshwater microbial communities from boreal shield lake in IISD Experimental Lakes Area, Ontario, Canada - Sep2016-L222-5m | ecosystem: Environmental > Aquatic > Freshwater >... | reverse complement strand
ACACTAGACGGATTGAAACCCAACTGCCCCCAGAGCAGGAGAACGACTGTGACTGGTCAAGCTCGCTTCCGTGCAATCCTCGTTGCTGTGGTGGCCGTGTCGCTCATGGTGATGGCGGCTCCCGCCGCAGCGGCGCCGTCCAGGACGCTCGACAATCTGCTGGCCGCCTTCAACGGCGAATCCAACGCCAACGCCAAGTACCTGGAATTCGCCAAGAAGGCCGACGCCGAAGGCTACGCGGGAGCCGCATCGCTGTTCCGTGCGGCGGCCAAGGCCGAAGAATTTCACGCCCGCAACCACGGCGACGTGATCAAAAAGCTCGGGGCGACGCCGAAGGCCGAGATCAAACTGCCAGCCATCGGCACGACGGCGGCCAACCTGAAGGCCGCCACCGAAGGCGAAATCTACGAACGCGACAAGATGTATCCCGAGTTCATCGCCGAGGCGAAGGCGTCGGGCCAGAAGGACGCCTTGAAGAGCTTCAATTATGCGATTGCCGCCGAGGGACAGCACGCCAAGCTGTATACCGAGGCCTCGAACAACCTGGAAAAGTGGAAGACCGCGCAGAAATTCTACGTGTGCCCGGTGTGCGGGAATACGGCAACCACGTTGGACGCCGACAAATGCCCGGTGTGCTTCACCCCCAAGGGCAAGTTCCTGAACCTCGCATAACCCCGTCGTCTTCAAACAGGAAGGGCACGTGATGCTGCCTCCGTGGCCAGGGTGGGACGGGCTTCATCCGCTCGTGATCCACTTTCCGGTGGCGCTGCTACTGACGGCGCCGCTGTTTCTTCTGCTCTCGGTCCTGGTGCCTCGCCACGCAACGGCATTCGGGTTGTCGGCCTTGGTGTTGCTGGCGCTCGGGACGGTGGCCTCGTTCGCGGCGGTCGAGACCGGCGAAGCTGCCGCAGAATTGGCGGACCGGACCGACGTGATCACGGCCGCCATCCTGCGCCACCAGCGACTCGCGGAGTTGGTGCGTAACCTCTTCGCCGCCATCTCGGTGGCCTATGCCGTGCTGCTCGCCCTTCCGCGGCTGGTCAGGGCGACCGCGGCGCCCTCGATACAGAGGGTGGGCACGCTCGTGGTGCTGGCTGCCGCGCTCGGCGGCTCGCTGGTGGTGGCCGCCGCGGCGCACGAGGGCGGCCTGCTGGTCCACAGGCTGGGCGTGCACGCCCTGCTGCCCCCGTCATGACTTCGGCCGCCTCGGGTGGGCAATACGCGCCCGCCCGAGACGGCAGCGTTTCGAAACGCGACCGCACCGGCTCACCCGGGCGTCAGGTGGGTCGCACCACCAGATCGTAGTCGCGCGCCCCAACCACCACCCCGTCCACCACCTGGCCTGCCTGCAGGTCGCTCGGGTCGACGTCGGTCAGGTACACGCACGAATCGATCTCGGGGGCCTGCGTGGCGAGACGGCCGCGCAGCACCAGGTCGTGGTCGGGAGCCGGCCCGTCTACCATCACGCGGACCGATGTGCCCACACGGCCCCGCTGCGTCTTCTGGACCAGCCGCTTCTGCAGCCGCATCAGGGTGTTTCGGCGCGAGGTCTTCACCCGCGCCGCGACGTCATCACGCCTGGCAAACGCGGTGGTGCCTTCCTCGTGCGAGTACGTGAACACCCCCAGATGGTCGAACCGCATGTCGGCCACAAACGCCTTCAATTCGTCGAATTCGGCGGCGGTCTCCCCCGGAAAGCCGACGATGAGCGTGGTGCGGAGCGCGACGTCCGGCACGCGCGTGCGGATGCGATCGAGCAGGCGCCGATACGTCGAACCGCTTCCAGGCCGTCTCATGCGTTTCAACACGGTTGCCGCCGCATGCTGCAACGGGAGGTCGACGTAGCGGCAGACTTTCTCGCAGTCGGCCATCGCATCGAGCACGTCGTTGTGAATGGTGGTGGGATAGAGGTAGAGCAGGCGAACCCATTCGAGACTGTCGATCCGGTTCAACGCCCGCAGCAGGCGAGCCAGGGCGCCGCGTTCGCCCCGGTCGATGCCGTAGAAGGACGTGTCCTGCGAGATCAGGATCAGCTCGCGCACGCCCCGATCGGCGAGCCGTTTCGCTTCGGTGACAATCGAATCGACAGACCGGCTCCGATAGTGGCCGCGCAGCGTGGGGATGATGCAGAACGAGCACGCGTAATCGCAGCCCTCCGCCACCTTGAGGTAGGCGAAGTGCGCCGGCGTGACCAGCGTGCGCGGCGTGTCGGCGTCGTAGAGGTAGTCGGGCGAGCGCCTGCGCGCGCGCTCGGCCAATCCGGACGATGGCACGTCCGCACCGCCGTGCCGGGTCCGAAGACCCGGCTTCCGGGAAGTCCCCGCCGTGCCCGGCGACGCGCAGGCCGGATCGTGAGACGACGAGACGATGCTCCGGCTTGACGCCGGGTGTTCAGATGAAGCGACGATGTTCCGGCTGGAGGCCAGGTCTTGAGACCCGGCAGAGGGAACGCTCCGGTAGAGCGTGACGGGCACGGCAGGCGGCCGTGCCCGGGTCGCAGATGACACCGCCCCGACAATCGAGGGCACCTCGCCGGTGCCGAGGACTTCGTCGATCTCGCCAATCTGCGCCTGCAGGTCGTCGCGATAGCGCTCGGCCAGGCACCCGGTGACGATGAGTTTCTGGCAGCGGCCCGTTCGCTTGAGTTCGGCCATCTCCAGAATCGCGTTGACCGATTCCTGCTTGGCCGCGTCGATGAAGGCGCACGTGTTGACCACGAGCACGTCGGCGTCCGCCGCCTCGGTGGTCACCGCGTGTCCGGCCTGCTGCACAAGACCGATCATCACCTCGGAGTCGACGAGGTTCTTGGGGCAGCCGAGGGAGACGAACCCGATCTTCATCTGAGGCTCTTGGGGACCGGCAGTTCGGGCTTCGGGATTCGAGATGGACGTCCCGACCCCCGGCGCCCGGGCCGCGCATCCCGTGCGGTCACGGGTACAACCGATGAATCAGCCGCGCGTACGGAATGGCTTCCCGCAAGTGATCCAATCCGCAGATCCAACTGACCACACGCTCGATGCCCATGCCGAATCCCCCGTGCGGCACCGATCCGAAACGGCGCAGATCGAGGTACCACTGGAACGCCTCCGGCGGCAGCTTGTGGTCGTGGATGCGCTTGAGCAGCAGATCGTAGTCGGCGATGCGCTGGCTGCCGCCGATGATTTCGCCGTACCCTTCGGGCGCCAGCACGTCGCAGCACAAGGCCACGTCGGGCCGATTCGGATCGGGTTCCATGTAGAACGCTTTCACCTGCGCCGGGTAGCGGTGCACCGCCACCGGACGGTCGAAGCTGTTGGCGAGAATCGTTTCGTCGGGCGCGCCGAAATCCCCGCCCCATTCGAATGGCTGGCCCTTCTCGTTCAGCATCGTGACCGCTTCGTCGTAGCTGATGCGCGGGAAGGGCTTGCCGACGCGCTCCAGTTTCGACAGGTCGCGCTCAAGCCTGGTCAGTTCCCGTCTCCGCCGATCCAGGACGCGGCCGACCACGTAGACCACGAGGTCTTCGGCCAGTTCGATCACGTCGTCGAGCGTCGCGAACGCGACTTCGGGCTCGACCATCCAGAACTCGGTCAGGTGCCGCCGCGTCTTGGATTTTTCTGCGCGGAACGTCGGGCCGAAACAGTAGACGCGGCCGAGCGCCATCGCGTTGGCTTCGTTGTAGAGTTGCCCGCTCTGGGTCAGATACGCGGTGGTGTCGTCGAAGTACTGAACCGGGAACAGCGTCGTCGTCCCCTCGCAGGCGGCTGGTGTGAAGATTGGCGCGTCGGCGAGGATGAAGCCGCGGTCGTCGAAGAAGCTGCGCACCGCCGAGATCACCTCGGCGCGCACCCGCAGGATGGCGTGCTGCCGCTCGGCGCGGATCCACAGATGGCGCCGGTCCATCAGGAAGTCGACGCCGTGCTCTTTCGGCGCGATGGGATAGTCGGCCGACGCACCCACGATCTCCAGCGACGCCACGTCGAGTTCGAACCCGCCCGGCGCGCGCTTGTCCGCGCGGACCTTGCCCGACACGATGAGCGAGGTTTCCTGCGTGAGGTGGTCGGCGGCGAGAAACGTCGCCTCGTCGACCGAGGATTTCGACATCACACCCTGGATGAAGCCGCTGCCGTCGCGGACCGTGAGGAAGTGAATCTTACCGCTCGAGCGCCGGTTGTGCAGCCAGCCGCGGATGACGACCTGCTGCCCGTCGTGCCGGGCGATGTCCTCGATGTACGCAATCGTGCCGTCGTGCTTCATGGCGCGTCTCCCAAGATACTGAAACTCGTATTGTATCGGATTCGGAGCGCGAGCCGGTCGCCAGACGCGGCGGCGCGATCCGGGGGCGTCGGTTCGCGCGCGCGCCGCTAAGGCTCCTACTTGCCGATCGCGAAGAGGTGCTCGGCGCCGCGGATGTAAATGCGTCCGCCAGCAATGGCCGGCGTCGCGTAGATGGCTTCGCCGATGGAATTTCTGGCGACGATGTTGTGACGAGGCCCGGCGTTCACCACGAATGTGTCGCCGTCTTCGCTGAACTCGAAAATCTTGCCGTCGGCCGCAACCAGCGATGCGGTGTACGACGAGGGCGCGGGCGGGCGGCCATCCTGGTATTTCACCTCGCCGGTCCGGGCGTCGAGGCACGAGACAATGCCCTTGTCGCTCACCAGGTACAAGAGCCCCTGGTACAACACGGGCGAGGCGACGTACGCCACGCCTCTGTCGTAGGTCCACGCGACGCGTGGCGTGCCGCTGATGTCGCCCGATCCGCCTGGCCGGATGGCCACGACCTTCTTGGTGGGATACCCCGAGAACAGGTAGACGAGATCGGCGCCGGCGACCGAGGAGGGGACCGCATTGCTGTCGAGGCCTTTGGCGCGCCACAACTCCTGGCCGGTCGCGGGGTTGTAGGCAACGATGGCCTGGTTGCCGCTGGCCACCAATTCGTCGCGACCATTGGCCGCCAGCACGATGGGCGTCGCCCAACTGACCTCGATGCCCTTCCTGGGCGTCTTCCACAACTGCTTGCCCGACTTCTTGTCGAGCGCCACGATAAACGAGTCCGGTCCGTCCTCGTTGTCACACAGGATGATGATGGAGTCGCGGTACAACACCGGCGAGGTCCCGAGACCCACGCTCACGGTCCCGATTTGAGCGAACGCCACTTTCCACTGCAGCACGCCGTTGAAGTCGTAGGCGAACAGCCCCTCGGATCCGAAATAGGCGTACACCATCTCGCCGTCGGTGAGCGGCGTGGGAGAGGCGTAGCTCGCCTTGGCGTGGCGACTATCAGACATCAGGCCGTCGTACGCCACGCGATCCCACACCACGCGGCCGGTCCCGGCATCAACGGCCAGCACCTTCAACGTGTGCCGGCGGTCTGCGCCCATGGCTTCCGGATGGGACCAGGGTTTGCCGTCGACCATGTGCACGGGCGCCTTGGCCCCGGGTACCACCGCGCCTTCAATCGCGGTCGTGAGGAACACGCGATTGCCCCACACGATGGGTGACGAGTGTCCCTTCCCCGGGACGGCCGTCTTCCACGCGATGTTGGTGGTGGCGTCCCAGTGGCTCGGCAGGTTCACTTCCGGCGACACGCCGCTCGAACCTGGCCCTCGCCACTGCGGCCAGTTCGCGCTCGCGGCAGCCGCCGGCGGCGGCGTGCCGCGCAGCGTGCCAGACGGCGCGTGAGCGGGAGGAGCGCCCGCAAGCCCCGCCACACCCAGCGCGGCCATCAGGATCGACGACCCGACACAAAGCGGTCGCATGCGGATCATCGGAATTCCTCGATGTAGGCGACGAGCAGGTCGCGCAGTCGCGCGAACCGGGGGTACCGCGAGATGTTGGTGCGCGCGTGGCGGAGCGTGCGAGGGATGTACTGAATGTAGACCGGGTTCCGCCGCGTCGCGGTCTGGTAGCCGAAGGTGCCCAGCGCCTTGAGATTGCGCTGCAGCGCCATCAGATCGAAGCGCTGCCGGAACGCCGACAGATCGATCGCCGCCGCCGAGGCGCCCTTCAGCGCCAGGAAGTACGCGATGAACTGCTGGATGGCGTCTTCCGACAGATCCACGTACGAATCGCGCAGCAGCGAGACCAGGTCGTACGTGTCGGGCCCCATCCGGGCGTCCTGGAAGTCGATGATGAACAACTGATCCCCGCGCAGCATCAGGTTGCGACTGTGATAGTCGCGATGGCACAGCACGCGCGGTTCGCCCGCCAACGCGGTGGCGATCGCCAGGCACTCCTGGCTGATGGCCTCTCGGGCCGCGGGCGCAATGTTGGCGCCGCGGTAGCCGATGACGAAGTGTTTGACGAAGAAATCGAACTCCCACATCAATTTCTCGACGTCGAAGGCGACCTTGTACGGGAGGTACCGGTCCGACGCGAGTTCCCCGCCCCGCTGTTGAATGGCTGCGATGAATTGAATCGCCTGACGGTAGAGCGCCGCGTGGGCCACCTCGGCAGCGGCGCCCACGTGCGCCTGCAGCGTGACGTCGCCCAGGTCCTGCTGCACGAGGATGCCCAGATCGGCGGCGTGTCCGAGAATCGCCGGGATCGGCACCGGAACCTGAGCCAGCAGCGAGGCGACATTGACGAAGGGCAGCGCCTCGTACGAAAACGGCGCGGCGTTCAAGGCCAGTACGAACGACGCACCCTCGCGCGGCATCACGCGAAAGTACCGCCGGTCCGATGCGTCGCCGGTCAGCGGCAGGACGCGGGCTCCCGTCTCACTGAGACCGACGCGTGCGAGGTAGGTGTTGATCTGATCGGGGAGCGGAACGTCCGGGCCGCTCTTGAGCATCGACATGCGAGGCCGTCCTTCCTGGGCTTCGACTCGGGTGCGCTGGCCGGCGCCTGCTGTCACCGCGGCCGCCATATTCTGCGTGGCCGGCGTCGGGTCGCGCTCGCGCCGCGTCGGTTTACGATCCGGTCCGCCGCGACCGGCCAACAGGCGAGACCAGCAGGTCGCCCACCAGCCGTTCGCCTGGCTCGATCGGGCCGCCCTCTCGTCTTCTGATGACCGCATCGTCGAAACGGGTGCCCGTCGGAATCGCGACCCCGCTGGTCACCACCGATCGCCGGAGAATCGCCCCAGCCTCGACCCGCACATCATCCCACAGGACGCAATCGGTGATCGACGCGTTCTCGGCGACCTGCGTGCCGTGTCCCGCCAGACGGCCGCCTGCGCGTTCGAGACGCGCCAGGTCGAGACAGGTGTCCACGTAGTCGGCGGCCGTGCCGATGTCGCGAAACACCGACGCGCTGACGAAGGCGCGCACCGATCCCGGACGCTGCGCGATCATCTGACGGTAGACGCCGTTGACGCTCTCGGCGGGTTGATGCCGGTCGAGCGGCGCGAAGACGCCGGCGTTGACCGCCTGAACGCCGACGAAGTGCAGGCCGGTGTTGGCAGGCCCTCGCGGCGTGAAACCGGTGACCCGCCCGTCGTGTGCGACCGCGACGCCCCCGTAGTGGTCGGGATCGGGATTGGGCACGAGCGCCAGGGTGACGTCGGCGCCAGACCGCTGGTGGTCGGCCGCGAGCGCGGCGAGATCGACGTCGGTCAGCGTGTCGCCGTTGACGATGAAGAAGCGGTCCGCGTCGATCAACGGGAGCGCACGTGCCGGACCGCCCGCACTCCCGAGAAGCGCCGGTTCCCACGAGTATCGTACGCGGAGGCCGCACCCGGTACCGTCTCCCACCACCGCCGTGATCGACGCGGGCAGATGGTGAAGATTGAGAACGGCGCGGTCGACGCCCGACGCCGAGAGCCAGCGAAGAATGCGGCCCACCAGCGGCACGCCGGCCACCGGCAGCGCCGGTTTCGCACACAGCAGCGACAGGGGCCGAAGCCGCGTGCCCAGGCCGGCGGTCAGGACCAGCGCCGGCCAGGCGATAGCGGGCGGCGCCCCCCCGCCGCGTTCCGCCGTCACTGCGCCCGTCCCGGATCGTCGAAGATCATGTCGCGGCCCTTGAACCCGAGCGCCTCGCGCGTCTTTTCGAACAACCTGAAATAGGAATCGAGGATGTAGTCGGCCGGGCCCTTGCCCAGTGCGGCGGCCATCGCCGTGATGCCGTCGGCATCGCCTTCGATCTCGACGAACGTGCCGACCGGCGTTTCGTCAACCGCGACGATGACGCCACGAGCGGCGAATTCCTCGCGGTACTTCTCGTACCGAAACCACGGACGCAAGCCGAGGCGGTCGAAGATGCGCCGCAACGCGTCGCCGTCGGCGGCCGCGGTTTCGATCTCTTCCCGCACCTTCATCGGCCCAGACTGCACCGGGCCTTTGAACGTCAGGACGCTGGCGGTTCCGTCCTGCCGGATGCGCACCGCCGAACGCGCGCGCGCGAGCGCCTGGTCGTCGCTATCGAACAAGGTGTCCCGCTGCAGGCGGCGCGGGCGCAGTGGCGTCGCTCCGGAGGCGAGGACGGCGGCGCGCGCCTCGCCGGGCGTGTCGAATCGCAGTTTCACTTCGCGTTCGATCATGAGGGCGACACCCCTGCATTTTTCCCGAAGACCAGTACCGTGTGGCTGCTGCCGAGCCCGCCGGGCACCAGCAGCGACTTGAGCGCGAGGCGATCGCGCATCCGTTCTGGACGGTCCAGGTCTGCGACGATCCCGCTGCGTTCCACCAGGTCCAGCAAGAACCGCGACTGGCTGGCGACCGACAGCGTCGTCAGCCCGGCGCGTTCGGCCGCTTGCCTGAGTGTCGTGAAATCGACGTGCGTGGTCAGATCGCGATGGCCAGGATCCACCAGCCACGGGGGTGTTGTGGCCCGGCCCGGCGCCGGGGGATCGGCCATCTGCCTCGCGAATGTCGTCAGCGTGCTCGTGGCTCCCGGTTCGCCGTACATCGTCCGGGCCTGATAGCCGTAGTCGATCACGATCACGAACCCGCGGCCCAGACGCTGTGACGCTTCGCCAATCCAATCGACGGCGGCCAGATTGACGTCAACGGTCGCACCCACGTGGAGCGTGATGCCGAGGCGGTCGAAGTACTGTGCCAGGCGATCGGTTGACAGGGGACCCAGGCATTCGACCAGGAGGTCACCGGCCAGATCGACGTACACCTCGCGCAACCCGGCGGCTGTCATGCTCACCAGATGCGCGGGAAACGCGTCGATCAGTTCGTTGGCGATCAGCACGGCGGACGGCAGATCGGGCAGATCGGGAGAAGACGAGGCCAGCCGCGCTGCGTGCGGTCCCAGCATCTCCGGCTGCGCGCCCCTGGCCACGGCGCTGCGTTCGACAAGGTGGAGTCGCGTCGAGTCGTAGAGCGCCGGCTCCCGGCGCGAGAGCCCGTCGAGCATGTCGCGCGACAGGCGTCCGTTGCCGGCGCCCGCCTCGACCAGATGGCAGGTGTCGGGCAGCGACGCGTCGTGGCCGGACATCTGCCGCCAGAGATGGGCGACGTGCACCGCCAGCAGTTCGCCGAACAACGGGCTGACGTCGACGCTGGTGACAAAATCGCCCGCGCGGCCCGACCGTTGGGCTGCGCGGGCGTAATATCCTGCGCCGGGCGCGTAGAGCGCCACGTCCATGAACTCGGCCACCGTGACCGGGCCCCTCGCCCGGATCCGATCGACGAGCAGCGACCGGCAGTCGGCGTCCATTCGGGGGCCGGGGGCCGAGGCTATTCCTTCGTGATGACGACGAAGCGTTCCTGTCCCTGGCTGTAGAGCAGGAGCTGCGCCGCGCTTCCCGTTTTGATCGCGGCCAGCGCCTTGCTGGCTTCCGACACCGTCTCGACCGGCTTCCGGTTGATCCGGAGAATGACGTCTCCAGGCCGAATCGACGCCCGCGCCGCGGTGCTCGCCGGATCGACGTCCGACACGAGCACGCCTCGCGTGCCCGACGGCAGCTGCAGCCGGCGGGCCATATCGGTGCCGAGCGGCCCCAGCGTCATGCCGAATCCGCTTCCGACTTCTTCGTCGCTGGCGCCCGCGGTGGCGCGCGTGGACTCGGCATCGAGGTTGAGTTCTTCGACCGTCACCGACAGGCCCTTCTCGGCCTTGTCGCGCAGCACCTTGATGGGCACCGACGCGCCCGGCTTGGTGTTCATGACGATGGTCACGAGCGCGTTTCTGCCTGTCACCGGCTTGCCGTTGAATTCCAGAATCACGTCGCCCGGCTCGATGCCCGCCTTGGACGCCGGGCCGTTCTGGAGCACCTGCGAGACCAGCGCGCCTTTGCGATCCTTGAGGCCGAACTCGGCCAGTGCGTCGCGCGGCACGTCCTGCACGGTGACCCCGATCCGCCCGCGCACCACCTTGCCCTTCTCCAACTGCGGCAGGATTTCGCGCACCGTGTTGATGGGGACCGCGAAGCCGATGCCGATGTTGGCGCCCCGCGCGCCGTCGGTATAAATCGCGCTGTTGATGCCGATCACTTCGCCGCGCAGGTTGAGCAGCGGTCCGCCCGAGTTGCCCGGGTTGATGGCGGCGTCGGTCTGCAGCACGTCTTCGAACCGGCCGTCGGCCACTTGCATCGGCCGTCCGAGCGCGCTGATGACGCCCACGCTCACCGTATGGCTCAAGTTGAACGGGTTGCCGATCGCCATCACCCAGTCGCCGGGCTGCATCTGGGTCGAATCGCCGAGCCTGGCTTCGGGCAACGGGTGGCTCACCTTGTCGGTCAGCTGGATGAGCGCCGAATCGGTCAGCTGATCGCGGCCGATGATCTTGGCCTGGTAGACCTGATCCTCTTCGCCGTACAACCCCACCTCGATCTTGGTTGCGCCTTCGACGACGTGATTGTTGGTGAGGATATACCCGTCTTTGCTGATGATGAAGCCGGTGCCGGCGGCCTGCGTCACTTCTTCGCGCGGCTGACGGTTGCGCGGTTGCGGGAAGAAGCGCCGGAGTTGATCCTCGTCGCCCCCGAAGAAATCGGTCATGTCCTGGGCTTTTCGCTTGGACGTGGTCCGGATGTTGACCACGGTGGGCGTGACCGCTTTCGCGATGTTCCGGAACGTCTGGGCGTCGACCGGTCCGGTGGCCGGGGTGCTCGCGCCGACCTGCGGCACCAGCGTCTGCGCATCTGAGCGGGGAGACAGATCAAGACGCGAGGCAATCACCATCCCGACCGCCAGCGACGCGACGGCGATCAGAACCGTGTAGAAAAACGTGGTCTTACGACTGGACATACCAACCCTCCAAACACACCTGGCCCCGGCGGTGCCGGCCGCGATCTGCGCGCGCGGCGGGAGTGGACCCGCCATCAGTCCACCAGAAAGTATACGCCGAGCGTCTTTCTGTTTGACGCCAGTTCGGTCCGGGAAGTTTGGACCATGCGGCCGCGGCGGCCCGAGAGACGTCTATAATTAGGTTGAGGGAGTGCCCTCGACCCGCATCACCTGTCATCCCAGCGCTTCCCGGCGACGACCGGCGTTTGTCGCGCCAGAGGCGGCCGAAAAGAGGCATCGTGCGCAGATTTGCGATCTCCGTCTTCACCATCGCTCTCGTGTCCGCGACGCTGGCCGGCCAGCAGGCGCCGGTTCCGGCCGGGCAGGGGCGGCCCGAGCCCCAGGCGCCGCCGATTACCTTCCGGTCGGAAGTCAACTACGTCGAAGTCGACGCGGTCGTGGTCGACGCGAAGGGGAATTTCGTCCGCACGCTCAACCGGGACGATTTCAAGGTATTCGAAGACGGCAAGCCGCAGAACGTGTCGGCGTTTTCCCTGGTGGATATTCCCGTGGAGCGGGTGGAGCAGCCGGCGTTTCTCGGCCGGGCGGTCGAACCCGACGTCCGCTCGAACGCCAAGGCGCCGGACGGCCGGCTGTACGTCCTCGTGCTCGACGACATCCACACCGACCTGCGGCGCACCGGGCACGTGCGTCGCGCCGCCAGGCAGTTCGTGGACCGGTTTCTCGGGGCCAACGATCTGGCCGCCGTGGTCCACGCCAGCGGTCGCTCGGACGCCAGCCAGGACTTCACCAACAGCAAGCGCCTGCTCGATCAGGCGATCGATAATTTTTCGGGACGCAAACTCCGTTCGGCGACGCTCAATAAGATCGACGACCAGTTGATGAAGCGGAACACGCCGATGGCCGGAGATACCGGGCCGGTCGACACCGAGGAGCAGCAGCGCGCCTACAACGCGCGATCGCTGCTCTCGACCATCAACAACATCGCCGACTACATGGCCGCGATTCATGGCCGGCGCAAAGCCATCATCCTGTTCAGCGAAGGCATCGACTACGACGTCAACCGGCCGATGGAGATGTCGGAGGCCTCGACGATCAGACGGGAAACCAGCGACGCGATTGGCGCGGCGACCCGCGCCAACATCAACATCTACGCCCTCGACCCGCGCGGATTGACCGACGCGGGCGACGACATGATCAACCTGGTGGGCCTGCCTCCCGACGACCCGAACTCGATCACGCTCGGGATGACGTCGCTGATGGACGAAATCCGGCTATCGCAGGACAGCCTGATGACGCTGGCCGACGAAACCGGTGGGTTCGCCATCACCAACACGAACAACACCACCACCAAACTGCAGCGCATCGTCGACGACAACAGTTCGTACTACGTGTTGGGGTACTACCCGGCCAACGAGCGGCGAGATGGGCGCTATCGGAAGATCGAAGTGCGCCTGACGATCCCGGGCCTCATCGTGCACGCCCGCAAGGGCTACGTCGCCCCGTCGGGCAAGGCGCCGGCTCCGAAGAAGGCCGACGCGACCAACACGACCTCTCCGGCCGTGCGCGACGCGCTCAACAGCCCGCTGCAGACGACCGGCTTGACGTTGTCGGTGTTCGCCGCCCCGTTCAAGGGCCCCTCGCCCAACGCGACGCTGGCGATCGTGGCTCAGTTCAGCGGCAAGGATCTCGCCTTCACCGAGAAAGACGGGAAATTCGTCAACGCGGTCGACATGTCGTACATCGTGCTCGACTCGCAGGGCAAGGTCGTCACCGGGAACAAGGACACCATCAACATGGGGCTCAAGCCGGAGACCCACGCGCGGGTGCTGCAGACGGGCTTCCGGATGCAGGCCAAGGTCAACGTGCCGCCGGGACGGTATTCGCTTCGCCTCGCGGTGCACGAATCGGGAGGCCGGGTCGGCTCGGTGTTCACCGACCTGGTGGTGCCCGACTTTCTCAAGGAACCGCTGACGATGAGCGGGCTGGCGCTGACCTCGGCCACCGCCGGCCAGGTGCCGACCGCCGGCGCGTCGGATTTGCGCGACTTGCTGCCCACGCCCCCGACGACGGCGCGGGAGTTCACCTCCGCCGATCAACTCGCCGTACTCGCCGAAATCTACGACAATCAGGCCGGCCAGCCCCACGCGGTCGACATCACCACATCAGTGAGGGCCGACGAGGGCCGAACCGTGTTTAGCCACAGTGAGCGACGGCAGAGTGCGGAATTGGGCGGACCGCGGGGCGGATACGGGTACACCGCCAGAGTGCCGCTGGCCGACCTGCTGCCCGGGTTGTACGTGCTCCGGGTCGAGGCGCGGTCCAGCCTTGGCAAACCGCTGACGATCGCACGCGAGATACAGTTCCGGATTATCCCGTAGAGGGACGTGGACCGCGAAGACGGATGCTGCGCGGAAGGCTGGCAGGACGCTCGCGCCAGTCGGCGCCAGCGTCCTGCGGCCCACAGGGCGAACCGATCAGAACTTCTTTACCTGTTTGATCTTGATCTTGCCGTTGGCGTGCTCGAACTGATAACTGTCCCGGAACATCTTGGCGTCGATCGGCAGTTCCAGTGTGAGCGTCGCCTCTTCGCCAGGCTGCAGCGGCTTCTTGAGCCGTTCGGTCACCGCCGACACGGGCTGCGGGCTATTGGCTTTGTCCCACCAGTACTGGATGACCTTGAGGCCGGCAATCGACCCGGTCGGCGAGACGTTCTTCAACTTGATGATGGTGCGGACCAGTTTGGCCTTGTGATCGGGCTCGGGTTTGATCGGAATCAGCTGGATTTCCGCTTCTCCCCTGAGCGGGGCGACCATTTTCCCCTGAGCGACGACGGGGCAAACCGACAAGGCGAGGATGACGAGCACCGCTGCGGCGGAGTAGACGAGACGGATCATTGTTCCCTCCAAATGGGGTGCGATGAGACCTTGAGTCACCGGTACCAATTGCCGGGATTATAAGACGCCCGGGCCGAAAGCTCAAATCGGGGGCTACATCTCGCCATTCCAGTCCTCGGGTTCGGGGCTCGCAGACCGGTACACTTCGAGGTGCCACTTGCCTCCGCCCCACGGCTCAATCACCTCGGACACGACGACGTCGACCACGATTTCGGCAAACGTCCGGGTCTCCGGATCGCCTTCGAGGTGGTAGGCGGGGTCGTCCCAGAGGAACGACGGATACAGGATCAGCGTCAGGAACAGGTCGTAGCCATCGTCAATCACGATCAACTGCCCGCAGGGCCGCTTGAGTGTGGAGTGATAGACCAGGTATTTTTCGGCGCTGTGCGCGCGAATGTAGCGCTTGACCGCGAATTCCTTCCCGACGATTTCCTCGACGGCGATCTTCTTGTCCCAGCAGTCGGTGCAATAGCGCTCGTCGCCACGCGGCTCCGACACGTCCTTGGCGCCGCAGAGCGCGCACCGGATTTTTTCCGCGGCTTTCTTCGACATTGGTGAAATCTTATCCCAGATCCTGGCGGTCGGCCCGATCTCCACAGATCCGGCGCGCCGATTACCGGTAGGATAAAGACATGGACCGTCCACCACATCTCGGGTTGCGGCACGTGGCGCTCAACGTGCGCGATGTGGCGCGCATGATGCGCTTCTACGTCGAGGTGATGGGGTTCGACGTGGAGTGGGCGCCCGATCCCGATAACGTGTATCTGACGTCGGGACGCGACAACCTGGCGCTGCACCGGGTGACCGGCCCCGCACCGGCGGGCCCGGGCGCGCTCGACCATCTGGGCGTCATCGCGGCGACGCCCGCCCTGGTGGACGCGTGGGCGGCGTTTGTCGAGTCGCAGGGCGTGGCGCTCGACGCGCGGCCCCGGACGCACCGCGACGGCGCGCGGTCGTGCTACTTCGCCGACCCGGAAGGCAACCGGGTGCAGGTGATCTACCATCCGCCCATCAGCGGCGCGATCTGACGCCCGAGCCGAGGCGGGCCTGCCGGCTTACGCGGAATCGGCGGGCGAGCCGAACCCGAGGCCCAGCACCGGGCCGTACATCTGTTCGACGTACTGCTTCATCATCCGGCGCGTGGTAAACGCGGGCATGGCGGTGCGGATCGATTCCTTCACCACCTGCACCCAGGCGCGCGGCACGTCTCTGGCGTCACGATCGTAGAAGGTCGGGACGATTTTTGTTTCGATCAGGGTGTAGAGCGCCTCGACGTCGGCCTCGTCCTGGGCCGCCTGATCCTGGTCGGCCGCCTGGCCGTCGATCAGCCAGCCGTTGGTGCCGTTGAAGCCTTCGGCCCACCAGCCGTCACCGATGCTCAAGTGCGGCACGCCGTTGATGGCGGCCTTCATCCCGCTGGTGCCGCTGGCTTCGAGGGGCTTGCGGGGATTGTTGAGCCACACGTCGCAGCCATGCACCAGGTAGTGCGCCACGTGCAGATCGTAGTCGTCGACGAAGGCGACCCGTCCGCCGAAGGCCGGGTCGGTGGCCTTCATGTAGACCTGCTGCAGATGATGCTTGCCGGTATCGTCGGCGGGGTGGGCCTTGCCGGCGAACACCAATTGCACGGGGCGCCGGAAGGCATTCAGGATTTTCGCGAGCCGCTGCGGGTCGCGGAAGATCAATTCGGGCCGCTTGTAGGCGGTAAAGCGCCTGGCGAAACCGATGGTCAGGGCCCTGGGATCGAGCAGCGTGCCGGCCGCCACCACCTGGGCCGCGCTCCCGTAGTGCGTGCCCCACCGCGAGCGCGCCCGGTCTCTGATGAACCGGAACAGGTCGGCGCGGAGCCGTAACCGGGCCTTCCACAGATCCTCGTCGGGAATGTCGAGCACGCGGTCCCAGAACTCGGGCTCGTCGAGCCGGTTCCGCCATCTCGGCCCCAGCGTCCGATCGAACAACTCGCCCAGGATCGTGGCGAGCCACGACGCGCAGTGCACGCCGTTGGTGACGGACCGGATCGGGAGTTTCTCGACCGGTGTGCCGGGCCAGAGGCTCGTCCACATGTTCCGGGTGACTTCCCCGTGCAACTTGCTCACCGCGTTGATGCCCAATGACGACCGCATCGACAACGCCGTCATGTTGAACATCGGCCCGCGGCCGTTGTCGAAGTTGCCGAGCGCGACGAACTGTTCCCGCCACCCGCGCGAGTCGGGCCAGGTGGGTCCCAGGTACGTTTCGACCAGGTTGAACGGGAACGCGTCGTGTCCGGCCGGCACCGGCGTGTGCGTCGTGAAGATCGTCGTCCTGCGCACTTCGGCCATGGCCTCGTCGAACGACGCCCCGCGTGCTTCCATGTCCCAGAGGCGCTGGAGCACCACGAACGCGGCATGCCCCTCGTTGAGATGGTACAGCGCCGGCGCCACGCCCATGGCCTGCAGCACCCGAACGCCGCCCAGGCCCAGGACGATTTCCTGCTGGATGCGCGTGTCCTGATCGCCGCTGTAGAGGCGTGCCGACAGTTCACGGCCCCACGCGGCGTTCTCTTCGATGTCGGTGTCGAGCAGGTACAGTGACACGTGACCCGCGCGAACGTGCCAGGCGGCCACCTTGACGGTGCGATCGGAGAGCGGGACGTCCACGATGCAGCGTTGGCCGTCGGCCTTGAGGGCCGGTTCGATCGGCGCATCCTTCCAGTCCAGTTTCTCGTAGGCCTCGAGCTGCCATCCGTCGGCGGTCACCTTCTGATGGAAGTAGCCCTGCGGATACATGAACCCGATGCCCACAAACGGCAGACCGAGATCGCTCGCCTCCTTGCAGATGTCGCCGGCGAGCACCCCGAGGCCGCCCGCGTAGATGGGCAGCGATTTGTGCAGCGCGAACTCCGCAGAAAAATACGCGATCGTGCCCACCGGCTGGCCGTTCTTCGCGTGGGCCCACCACGTGTCCTTCGCCGCGCGCGCTTCGCGCAACCCGCGGATCATGTCGTCGTAGAGCGCCACCAGCGTCCGGTCGCGGGCGATTTCCTGGAGTCGTTCCGGCGTGATCAGGCGGAGCATCTGCACCGGATTGTGCCCGGTCGATCGCCACAGCTGGTAGTCGAGTCGGCGGAACAGTTCGCGCGATCCTTCGTTCCAGCTCCACCAGACGTCCGAGGCCAGATCGCCGATGTCTTTGATGCGGTCGGGAAAAGCCGGAAACGAAGAAGTCATGGCACTACACCCCGTATCACAGAAGGACCAGGCACGAAGATGTATATGGTACCGGCCCTGTCCCCGGGCGTCAAACCAGTTGTCGGCAAACGCCCCAGCGCATAGAATCGGCGGCGGAAGGACCGGGCCTATCCCAAGGAGTGCCATCATGATCCGTAAAGTCAATCGCCGCGAATTCGTATTGTCGGGTGCAGCGGCCGTCGCCGCGGCAGCCGCCGTGACGCCAGACATCGTGCAGGGCCAGGCCCGGGCGGGCGCCGCGAAAGGACAGGCCCCGACGATGGTGACGCGCAAGACCGTCAAACCGGCGGTCGTCTCGTCGGCCAACGGCAATCGCTTCAAGAACGGCGGCGACGTGACCGGCGTCGAAAAGGCGTTCAGGATGATGACGTCGGGCGCCGACGTGCTCGACGCGGTGATTGCCGGCGTCAACCTGTGCGAACTCGATCCGCTCGACACCAGCGTCGGATACGGCGGCCTCCCGAACGCCGACGGCGTCGTGCAGCTGGATTCCTCGGTGATGCACGGCCCCAAGAAACGCGCCGGCGCGGTGGCCTGCATCGAGGGCGTGCGCACGCCCTCGCTGGTGGCCAAGGCCGTGATGGAGATGACCGATCATCACCTGATCGTCGGCCAGGGGGCGCAGGCCTTCGCGCGCAACCTGGGCTTCACCATCGAGAACGACCTCAACACCGACAAGTCGCGCAGCCTGTGGCTCGAATGGAAGCGCCGGATGGATCCGGATCACTACCTGGATCCGATCAAGCGGTCGGCGGCCGCGTACCAGACCGGCCTCCAGATGGTAAAGGACGGGTTGATCGAGCTGGATCACTTCTGGGGCACCATCAATTGCAACGGCGTGAACCCGGCTGGCGAGATCTGCGGGGTGACCACCACGAGCGGCCTGGCGTGGAAGATTCCGGGACGCGTGGGCGACTCGCCGATCCTGGGCGCGGGCCTCTACGTGGACGGCGAGATTGGGGCGGCCGGATCGACCGGGCGCGGCGAGGCCAACCTCTACAACCTGTGCTCGTATCTGATTGTCGAAGAGATGCGGCGCGGTGCCGCGCCCAAGGACGCCGGGATGGTGGCGCTCAGGCGCATCAAGGCGAATACCATCGAACAGCGGTTGCTCACCAAGAGCGGCCAGCCGAAGTTCCAGATCAACTTCTACATCCTCAACGCCAAGGGCGACTACGCCGGCGTGTCGATGTACCCGTCGAAATACGCGGTCTGCACCGAGGCGGGTGCGCAGACGATCGCCACCGAGGCGTTGATCCCCTCGGATCTGGAACCGGAGCTCTAACGGCGGCGGCTGGCCACGGTCATCACGGCCACCGCCAGATGCCCACCAATCCGACGATGACGCCGATCAGGCCGACCAGCAGGGCGGCAATCGGCGTCATCGCGTGGAACCACTGCTTGACGGTCCAGATCCGCTCCAGCGTCACGCGGCGCTTGAGTTGCCGCATGCCTTCCGGCGTGAGGTACCAGAGATCGTGCTCTTCGTCGTGCACCCACCAGTCGCGCGGCGGGTCGATACCGAATCGTTCGGCTTTGCGGCGAAGCCGCCGGCTTTTGAGCGTGTCGAGGCGCAGATCAGGCAGGCGGCATTCCTTGAGATACGCCGTCATGGCCACCTCGAAGTCGGTCCCGTTGGCCGCGTCCTTGAACGTGGCCTTGTAGGTCGCACCGATTCGCGACAAATCGCGCTGCACGGCGCGGCGATACGCATGCTCGAACCGCCGCTCGCGCCACCACCGGGACAGATTCATGGCTACCTCGATACGCGCATCTTATGCGTCTGCGCGCCGCGACGCAACGAAGTCCTTGCCGCGTGTCGGGTAGAATGGGGCGTCGGCGCCCGGACGCGCCAGACACATCCAGGGAGGTTGGCGTGTCCCACGAGGTGGCTCCGCTCGGTCCCGCGCGGATCTGGCGAGACCTGACGATCGAGCAACGGCTGGCGCTGGCGACCGCGCTGTGGGCCGACGACGAGTCGGTGCCGCAACAGGTCGAAGCGGTCCAGTTGATCGCCCGACAGTTGCGATCCCGTCCGCAGTTCGTGCTGGCGCAGCCCGTCGAGAAGCGTGCACGCCAACTGGCCCATCTGCACACCGTGTCTGAGAGCGTGGCGAGCCGGGCGCTGGTGGTCTACCACCTCGCCAGCCAGCGGCCCATGCTCGAGGCGTTTCTGACGAGGTTGGGCATCGCGCACGAGAACGGCATGATCGCCGACGCGGCCGAGGTGTCGCCCGACCAGGCGGCCATGCGCGCCGCCGCCAACGAACTGACGGCGAACCACCCGGTCGAATCCGTCGCGCTGTATCTCCGGACCCTGGCGGCCCAGGACCCGGAGACGTGGGGCGCGCTGGTCGCGATCGCTAGCGAGCTGCCGTCTTCCTGACCCCCAGCATCACGCTCGAGGTGCCTTCGCGCCAGTGGTACCCGAACGAGAACGGCAGGTCGCGCGCCACGCCCGTCTGCTTGTAGACCGCGTCGAGGTCTTTCTGGAACCCGTAGTTGAAGTCGCGGATGGGCGCCGAGTACTTGCCGTAGAAGGTGAACGTCCACGCGTTCTTGTCGAAGAACTTGAACGGCACGCCCGTGTCGTCCTGCAGCAGTGACGACGACTGGTCGAGCACCATGGTGCGGACCATGGAGAACCGATCGTCGTGCATCAGGTACGACGCCGACTTGACGAACGTGGTGACAGGCCCCAATCCCTTGAGGTAGCTGAGCAACTGGGTGCGCTTCGAGTACTCCGGGTTCATCATGTCGACCCGGATGTAGGTGACTTTCTGGATCTGGTCCGAGTTCGGCCCGACAAACGACACGGTGACCGACGGCAGTTTGTTGCTGCGGGGTTTGGCCGCGCCCGGCTTCGCCGCAGGGGGAGGCGGCGGGGCGGCCTCTGCCGGTGGATTCCACGGCCCGTCGGTTTCGATGCTCACAATCTTCGCGTCGAGCCGCGCCAGAAACGTCAGGATCACCGGCAGGGTTCCGTCCACCTGCTGGGTGCGCAGTTCGGACTCCATCGTCCGGGTGATGAAGTAGTCGCGCTTGAAGATGTCGGAGAGCGCCTCGAACAGTTGTGCCAGGCCCTTGTCGATCTTGTCGACCTTGAGCTTCTCGAGCGCGGGCACCGACCCCACCGACTCGAGACCGAAGAGCAGGTACGACTTGCACGACGGGTAGATCAGGTAGGCGTTGAGGAAGTCGGGCCCGCCGAACGGATAGAACAGCGTCTCGCAGCCGTCGGCGAGCGCCTTGAATTCCTTGTCGCGCCACGTGCGCATCAGGGCGAAGCGCTGTTGCTCGATCTGCGCCCAGTTGGTGTCGAAGTCCTTCTTGTGGGCCGCCCAGCTGGGCCGGTTGAGCACCGGGGCGAAGCGCTGCACGTCTTCGGGATCCATGCCGGCCAGGACGCGAGCCGTATCGTTGAGCCCGCGGTCGTACGTGATCACGGGTTTGGGCGCGGGTTCCTGCCGGGCCGCTGGTGCGGCGGGGCGGTCGGTCTTGCTGGCGGCGCCGCCGCAGCCGGGCAGACCGGCCACCAGTGCGGTGGCGAGCAGCGCCACGGTCACGCGAGTACGGGGTCGTGCGATCACCATGAATCCTGATCCTTTTCGATAAGTGGCTGGGCCGAAGATGCCGGCAGCGCCCGCCCCGGCGGTTCCCGCGTTGGAAACGCCGCCGGCGGCACACCTCGAAAATAAGTGTACTGCGAGTTGCGTAGGACCGGCCAGGATTGTTGTCGTCGCGCGCCGGCCCCGTCTTGACACAGGCGGCCCGGCCGCACCAGAGTCAGACTTCATATGTTGCAGGCATCGTTGTTGGTCGCCGCCTACCAGACCGGCTATTTTCCGATGGGGCAGGAGTCGGGCGAGATCCAATGGTACTCACCCGACCCGCGCGGCATTCTGCCCATCGAAGCCTTCCATGCGTCTCGGCGCCTGCTCCGGGTCGTGCGGTCGGGGCGGTTTGCGATCTCGGCGGACCAGGCGTTCCGCGAGGTCATCGTGGCCTGCGCCGCAGATCGTGACGAAGGCACGTGGATCAACGACGAGATCGTCGACAGCTACTGCGATCTGCACGAGCGCGGGCTGGCGCACTCGGTGGAAGTCTGGCAGGAGGGCCGGTTGGTCGGCGGGCTCTACGGCGTGAGTCTGATGGGCGCGTTTTTCGGCGAGTCGATGTTCAATCGTGTGACCGACGCGTCGAAAGTGGCCGTGTGGCGGCTCTGCGGCATCCTGAAGATGCGCGGCTACCGCCTGCTCGACATCCAGTGGCTCACCCCGTTTCTCGCCACGCTGGGAGCGATCGAGATTCCGCGCGACGACTACCTGGAGCGGCTCAAGGCGGCGATGTCGCTGCCATGCCGATTCGAGGGATAATCGTCGGGAGGACCCGATGCCGCTCCGGACCGTCTACCACCTGAACCTCACCTCCGATCAACTCGAGGGCGCCACGATCGCCGTCTTGCCCGGTGATCCGGCGCGGGTCGAGGCGATTGCCCGGACCGCTCCCCTGACGGGTGCCCGCGAACTGGCGTGCAAGCGCGAGTACCGGACCTGGATCGGGTACCTGGATACCAGGCCGGTGCTGGTGACCTCGACCGGCATTGGCGGCCCATCGGCGTCCATCGCGATCGACGAACTCGCCCAGCTCGGCATCCGGACGTTTCTGCGTGTCGGGACCACCGGCGCCATCCAGGCCGACGTCGAGGTCGGCACGGTGATTGTGACCACCGGCGCGGTTCGGCTCGATGGCGCATCCACCCATTACGCCCCGATTGAATATCCGGCGGTGGCCGATTACGAGGTCGTGCGCGCCGCGATCGAGGCGGCGCGGGAGCTGGGCGTACCGTACCGGGTGGGCGTCAGTGCGTCGTGCGACACGTTCTATCCCGGGCAGGAGCGTCACGATTCGTTTTCGGGCTACGTCCCGCGACGGTTTCAAGGGGCGACCGAGGAATGGCGCCGGCTGCACGTGCTCAACTACGAAATGGAATCGTCAACCGTCCTCACGCTGTGCGCGGCCATGGGGCTGCGCGGCGGGTGCGTGGCCGGCGTGGTGGTCAATCGCGAACGCGGCGAGGCGGTGACCAAAGAAGGTCTTGAACAAGGAGAGAGCCACGCTGTGGCGGTGGCGGTCGGCGCAATCGCCCGGCTTGTCAGGCAGGATGGCGGATCATCATGAGTACGCTCGAAGCTCGATTTCTCGGCACCGGCGACGCGTTCGGCAGCGGCGGCCGTTTTCACACCGCATCGCTACTCAGGTCGGACCAGGCGAATGTCCTGGTGGATTGCGGCCCGGAGACACTCGCGCTACTGCGCGCGCAACGGCTCGACCCCGGGATCGTGGACACCGTCGCGCTGACGCACCTGCACGGCGATCACTTCGGCGGCCTCGCCTATTTCCTGATGGACGCGCACTACGCGTCCGGGCGAACCCGCGACCTCTGTATTGCGGGCCCGCCCGGTCTCGAGGGCCAGATTCGGCTGGCGCACGAGGTCTTGTTTCCAGGCACAGGCCCGCTGCCTTTCAAGTTCAACCTGCGGTTCGTCGAATGGCGCCCCGAGGTGCCCCACGATCTCGGCACGTGTCAGGTGACCCCGTTCGTGGTGAGCCACGTCAAGAGCATGCAGTGCTTTGGCCTGCGCGTCGAGATCGCCGGCCGGGTTGTCGCCTTCACCGGTGACACCGAATGGACGGGCACCCTTCCAGCCCTGTCGCGTGAGGCGGATCTGTTCTTGTGCGAATGCTTCGGATACGACTGGGCGCCTCCCGGCCACCAGGAGTACATGACCCTGCGGAAGCACTGGACCGAACTGACGAGTCGCCGGTTGCTCCTGACGCACATGGGGGACGACATGTTGAGCCGCGTCGACGGCCTCGACTGCGAGTCGGCCCACGACGGGCTCATCGTTCCGCTGTAGGCCGCGCCCGGTTCGACGCCCCCGAGGGCGTTAGCGATGCGCGAGGCTCCGGATCAAGGTGAGCAGCATGTCGATCGCCACCGTGTTGTGGCCGCCCTGCGGCACGATCACATCCGCATAGCGCTTGCTGGGCTCGACAAATTCCAGGTGCATCGGTTTGACGGTGGACTGGTACTGCTCGACCACCGACTCCATCGTCCTGCCGCGCTCGGCGACATCGCGTGTCAGCCGCCGGATGAAGCGGATGTCGTCGTCGGCGTCCACGAAGACCTTGACGTCGAGCAGGTCGCGCAAGGCCCGATCCGCAAAGATCAGAATCCCTTCGGCGATGATCGTGCGGCACGGGTGCGTGGTTTCGGTGGTCGCCATCCGCGTGTGCCTCGCAAAATCGTACGTCGGCACTTCGACCGCGCGCCCCTCCCGCAACTGATTCAGGTGGGTGACCATCAAATCGGTCTCGAGCGAATCGGGATGATCGTAGTTGAGGGCGGCTCGCTCCTCGAGGCGTAACTCGGGCCTGGACCGGTAGTAGCGATCGTGCTGCAGCACGGTGACCTGATCGTGGCCGAGGCTGTCGACAATACGACGGACCACCGTTGTCTTGCCCGACCCCGACCCGCCCGCCACGCCGATGACCACGGACCGTGTCCCCATGTCACACTCCCTGAAAACGAGTCAGACGTTCCCGAGCCGCGCGGCCGCGCCTTTGAGCGTCTCGTCCTTCTTCGCGAAACAGAACCGCAGCACCCGCGGCGCGTCGCTATTGTAGAGGAACGCAGACGTCGGAATCGCCGCCACGCCATGCTGCGTGAGCAGCGTCATGGCAAACGCATGGTCCGGTTCGTCGCTGATGGCCGAGTAATCCAGAATCTGGAAGTACGTGCCGTGGCACGGCACGGGCACGAACCGCGACCGATCGATGAGCCGGAGGAACAGGTCGCGTTTGGCCTGGTAGAACGTCGCCAGGTCGTCGTAGCTGGTCCGCCGGCTCGTGAACTCGGCGAAGGCCATCTGGGCTGGCGTATGGGTGGCAAACGTGACGAACTGGTGGACCCGCTGAATCTCCGCGGTCAGCGCCTGTGGCGCCGCGATGTATCCCACCTTCCACCCGGTGGTGTGATAACTCTTGCCGAACGAACTGACGACGGCGCTTCGGCGCCGCAGGTCGGGGTGCCGCGCGAGGCTCTCGTGGCGCCGGCCGTCGAAGATGATGTGTTCGTACACCTCGTCGCTCAACACGATCACCGGCGTGCCGTCGAGCACCTCGGCCAGTTGCCGCACGTCGTCGGCGTCGAGCACCGCGCCTGTCGGGTTGTGCGGAGAGTTGATGATCAGCAGGCGGGTGCGCGGCGACAACACGCGGCGCACCTCCGACCAGTCGATCCGGTAGTCGGGCGCGCGCAGCGTGACGAACCGCGGCGTGCCGCCGTTCAGGCGGATCACGGGCACGTACGAGTCGTAGCACGGCTCGAACAGCACCACCTCGTCGCCCGGCCGGACACACGCCGAGATGATGTCGAACAGCGCTTCGGTGGCGCCCGAGGTAATCGTGATTTCCGACACCGGGTCGTAGCGGGCGCCATAGGTCCGTTCGATTTTCGCCGCCAGCGCCTCGCGCAGCGCCAGCACGCCCGGCATGGGGGCGTACTGGTTATGGCCCGCCAGCATGTGACGGTGGACGGCGGCAATCAATTCGGGATCGCACTCGAAATCCGGAAACCCCTGCGACAGATTGGTGGCCCCGTGTTCGGTTGCCAGCTTCGTCATCACCGCGAAGATGCTGACGCCCACGTCGGGCAGTCGCGAATCCACCGGTACGATCGTCTCCATCGAACCTCCAGGTGACCGACAGTCGATCACTTGTACACCGAAACGAGGCCCGGGCATATTTTCTCTGATCGGGTAACAATGTCCCGGTGCGCGGGTCGCCGAGACCGCGACCACGTTTGGGTGATTCGCCGACAAAAGTGTCACTGGTTGACGGCCACGCCAGTTGTCGGACCACGTACCGGTGGCCGTGGTGCCTGCTATGGCCTCGGCACGAATCATGCTGACACTTTCGCTGCGCATCGGTGTCTTGCCGGAAATCCGGCTGGCATACGTTGCCTCGATGGTCTTTTTGTCGTAACGTCGGTATAGACATGACGCTTTCAGCCACCCGCGTTCGTCACTCTGTCACCGGATCCCGAGATCTGGCGTTGGTGGCGATGAAGACCGCCGCTGGCCTGGCGGTTGCGATGCTGGGCGCGTTCCACGGCTGGCTGCTGTGGACGCATCTGGTGGGTGGCAAGGCGCTCGAACCGCGGACCGCGGTTCGCTGGGTGGTTGCGGCCCTCGTTCTGGTGGGGTTCCGGGCGCTTCAGCGGCACGGCCTGTCCTTGTTCTGGGGCAAACGGGCCATCGTGCTCTGGTTGCTCGTCGTCGTGCTCCACTGCCATGCGGTCTGGAACGGCGAACCGGTCACCGTTCAGTTGGGGGTGCCCGAGTCGATCTCGCTGCTCGCTCAGTTGACGGCTCCGGCCGCGAGCATCCTCGGCTTGTTGTGCTTTGCTCTGATCGGCGCGCTGCTGGCGCATCGGGTCGGCCAACCGTGCTACGTGCCGGCCACCGTCCGCATCGCCGGCCTGCCTGCGTCGGGCTACGTCTTCCGATTCGCCCCGCGTCCGCCGCCAGTCGCCTAGTTCCTCTTCCGTTTCCCGTTCCATTCGAGAGTCGCGTCCCGCAGGTGCGCACCGTGGTGTGCGGATCTGGTGACGCTGGTCAGTGGGCGTTGGCGGCGATGGCCTGTCGTCGGGGGCACCGTCGCTTCGCTAGAGGTTGAACAATTTCCGATCGACGTGCCCGGCACCGATCGTTTTGTGATGGATGGCATCATGCTGAGACGACAACCGTTGATATGGGGAGTGATGGCGGTCCTGGCCCTGGCGACGCGTGCCTGGGCGGGCGACATCGTGGGGACGGCGAAAGACGCGTCGGGTGGCGTGCTGCCGTCCGCCCGGGTGACGGTGCGGAATCTGGCGACCAGCCAGGAGACGGTGACGCGCGCGGACGGCGCGGGCGCATTTCGCGTCGGCCATCTTGCCGCCGGCACCTATCTGGTGATGGTCGAGCACGAGGGGTTCGCCGCCGACGTCCTCACCATCGAGGTGGGCGATGACGCTTCCACGCACAGCGTCGCCGCCACGCTGCGGCCGGGCGGGGTGGAGGTCGGCGTCACGGTCACCGCGATGCGCAACGCGCGCGACCGGGACCAAGTGCCTCTGCGGACCGACAGCGTTGGCCGGGACGCCCTCGAGTCGTATGCGCCGGTCTCGACCGGTGATGCGCTGCTGCTGGCGCCAGGCGTCACGCTGGTCGGCAGCGGGCCCGTCGAAGTGCGGCCGCGGGTCCGGGGCCTGGACTCGACCAGGCTGCTGATCCTGGTCGATGGCGAACGGCTGAACAACGCGCGGACGGCGACCGACCGTTCCGGTACCGAAGTCGGGCTGATCGACATGGACTCGGTCGACAACCTCGAAGTGGTCGGCGGGTCCGGATCGGTTCTCTACGGGACAGATGCGCTGGCCGGCACGGTCAACATCGTGACCCATCAGCCGCGATTCAGCGAGGCGCTGAAGATGACGTACGGCTTCGACGGGTTCTACAGTTCGAACGAAAACGGCCGGCGGGGCACCGTGTCGATCGGCGCCAGCGGTCGGCGGTTCGCCGTCCGGTTTTCGGGATCCAAGGACGCGTTCGACAATTACTCGGCCGGTGCGGCAGGCAAGCAGGAGAGCACGCAGAAGTTTTTCGCCTCAGGCCAGATCACCAACGTCGATACGATCGACACGTATTTCGGATTCGCGTTCAAGGCGTTCCCCGACCCGTTCAACCAGGCCTACACCCGGACGAGCGCGACGATTCCGACGTCGGGCGCCACGAGCGACAACATGAACGTCAGCGGCCTGGTGGCCATCAGTGCGTCGCAGTCGCTTCAGGTGAAGTACATCCGGCGGCGGATCGAGAACGCCGGGTTCCCGGATTTCCAGCAGCCGACGTTCTTCCAGCAGGTGTCGCTCCCGTTCAATAACATGGACCGCCTCTCGGCGAAGTACGAGGTGCGCGCCCTCACCCCCTGGTTCACCAACCTGAAAGTCTCGGGCTACTTCCAGGACCAGGACCGTCTCCTCCGCAACCAATTTCCCGTGCAGTACCCGGTGCCGTCGCCGGCGTTCTTCCCGATCAACGTGTACCGGCTCCAGATCCAGAGCGACACCGAACAGCACGTGCGAACGCCGGGGCTCGACGTGCAGGCCACGTTCGTGCCCGCACGCCGCCACGTCGTGACGGCCGGGGTGATGGCGTATAGCGATCGGAGTCAGGACAGCCGCACCAGCACGACGCAATCGACCATCATCGGCAACGTGGGACTCGGCGCCCGCGGGCCGCAGGCCAACGTCTTCGACACCCCGACGCTGGTGGGGGCGCCATCGGTCTCGCATCCCGTGCGGGTTCCCGACGCCTCGTTCCGGGATCTCGGCGTCTACGTCCAGGACGAATGGGATGTGACGCGCTATCTCCGCGTGGTCGCCGGCGTCCGCGGCGACCAATACCGTGTGACCACACAGGCAACCTCCGGGTACGACTCGGCGGCGCTGGTGGCCGGGAGTGTTCCAGCCGTCGCGCCTGCCATGCTCCCGAGCGCGACCGGCGATCGGATCTCGCGCACCGCCCTCACCGGCGATCTGGGTGTGATCGTCAAGGTGGCCGACGGGGTGAGCATGCTGGCCCGCTACGGACGAAGCTACCGGCATCCGAACCTCGAAGAACTGTTGTTTGCCGGTCCGGCGACCGTCGGCGCCATCGCGCCCAACGTGAAGGTCGGTCCGGAAACGGGCAACAACATCGACCTTGGCGTGAAGCTGCGTGGCGGCCGATACATGGCGTCGGCGGGCTACTTCAGGAACACCTATCACGGGTTCATCTCGACCGAAATCGTGTCGCAGACCCCGTCGGGGCCCTTGTCGCAGGCCATCAACTTCTCTGACGTCCGGATTCAGGGCGTCGAGGGCAACCTCGACGTGCCGATCGTGGTCCATCGCGGCGTCGTCACGCTGTTTGGCACCGGGGCGTTCACCACGGGAACCGTGCTGGCCGGCGCGAATCCGTTGACCGGTGCGTCGCTGGCCGGCACGCCGCAGGACAATATCTCGCCGTCGAAAATCACGTTCGGCGCGCGCTTCAACGACGCCGGCGACCGCTGGTGGATTCAGTACGACGGACGCGTGCAGGCCAAGGTCACGCGCGTCGCGCCCACGTTGCTCAACTCGCCCTACCTGATCGCCCAGGATCTGCTCGGGTTGGGCGGATTCGCGGTGCACCGCGCGTCGGTGGGCTTCAATCTGCGGCCCAGCACCGGGCGGGTTTCGGTGGTGTTCGCCGTCGAGAATCTGGCCGACCGCTTCTATCGCGAGCAGTTTCAGTTCGCCCCGGCGCGGGGCCGGAGCTTCACGATAGGCGTCCACCTGAAGGGACTGTAGCGTCCGCGTCGTCTTGACCAACGCGACGTTCGCCAGGCGTCGCGCTCGCCTCAGCTCGGCGATCAGATGAGCTGCTTCCGTGGGGTGGTGCCGCCGGCGTGCCGGCACCACCTCGCGGGGTGTTTCGCCCACATTGTCGATCCCGAATCCCCAATCCCGTCGTTCGTCATTTGACCGCGGAGACAGCACCCGGCTACGCTTCGACTCGGCTGCCTCGCGTCTCGCCCAGACGTGAGTCATGCGCCATCGTCGTGGCGATCGAGATCGGCCAACCCAACAGACGAGTGCGTGTGGCAGAGACGCGCTCGGAGAGGGAATCCCATGACTCCGACCAATCACTACGCCCACATCGACTACCGGAAGGTCATTGCGTGGCCGCCTCGGCTCGCGCGCGAGTGGACGTTCTTGGAGCAGGTGTTTGGCGCGGCGTCACCGCGCCGGCTGCTCGATCTGGGATGCGGCACCGGCGAACACGCGCGGTTTCTTGCTGGCAAGGGCTACGAGGTGGTCGGCGTCGATGCGTCCGACACGATGCTGGAGCGCGCTGTCGAGGGCGGTGTGCCGGCTGGCGTCACGTTTCTGCGCGGTGATGTGGCGCAGGTCGATTCCGTGGTCTCGGGTCTGTTCGGCGGCGCCATCTGCCTTGGCAACACGCTGGTGCACATCACCGAATACGACACGCTGCTGCAGTTGCTGCGCGGGGTTCGGCGCGTGCTGGTGAGCGGGGCGCCCCTGCTCATTCAGGTGCTCAACTACGAGCGCCTCGTCGCGACTGGTCAGCGGTATCTGCCGATGAGCTTCATCCAGGACGAAGCCGGTGAGTCGATCTTTCTTCGCCTGATGACGCACAAGCCCGATGGGTCGGTGGTGTTCACGCCGGCGATGTTGCGATACCGGCCAGATAGCGAACCCGCGCTCGAAATCGTCTCCTCGCACAACGTGCCGTTGCAGGGCTGGCGAAGGCCGGAGCTGGAAGCCGCGCTCGAGGCGGCTGGATTCGCCACGCGCGTGTTCTACGGCACGATGGCGGACGTGCCCTTTGTGGCGGGCGAGTCGTCGGACGTCGTGATCGTGGCGCGGTAGAAAGGCCGCACGTGCGTGGCGCCTCGGGGACGTCGGTTAGTCGAACAACAAGTTCCTGAAGAACTCCGGCGCATGGAAACTCGGCCCGTCTGGCGGTGACCACGCGGCGTAGATCGGGTCGCGCTCCGGTTCGGTCGGGCCGTATGGGCGCTTGATGCGAAACACGTTGAAGCGCCACGCATCACCCGATCGCGGCGGCACCAGTGGCACGATCGCCGGCGCCATGGTCGCCAGGCCGCTCCACGGAAGCCAGGCGAGCGCGGTCCAACTACCGGCCGGCAATCCGAAGGTCACGCCGGGAATCACGGTCGATTCGAGCCCCGCCCAGTCCCACGCGAGATTGTTTGCCAGGTGCGGCGCCGGCTCAAGAATGTGAAGATCGGTGACGACGTTGATCGGACTGATTTCCACTTCTGCGTAGTCGCGCCCTGATCGCGTCGGATCGATGAAGAGCTCGACCGCTTCTTCTTCCCAGATACAGCTGTCGCGTCGCGTCATCGTGTGCCACGGACGGTCGTCGACTGCGTCGAAACGCACGGCGAGTCCCGCGTCATTCCACACCGCCCGGAAGGTCGTTCGGTAGTGCGGCGGCCCCCAGGACACGGCGTGTGCCGTCGTCCAGGCTTCGTGATGCCCAGGCAGCAAGGCCCGTGGAGTCGCGCTGGTTCTGGTAGCGCGGTACGAGGCCTCTGGGTCGGGAACATCGGGACCGCGGTACAGATGCGCCATGAGTGCCCTCCCGTGGCGAGCGTGCCTGTGGCCAGTATCGGGTGCGCCGGCCCGGGCGTCAAGGGTGCGGCCGGACGCGTGCAGCGGTAGGCGGCGGTTCCCGCCCCAGATCGTCGGGTCGCTTGGTGGTCATCAATGGCTGTCGGCGAATGTGTTAATCTCTGCCCATGGACTACCGCCCCTACATCACTATCGAGCCCGGTAAGCGCGGTGGCAAGCCCTGTATCCGTGGCCTGCGGATCACCGTCTACGATGTGCTTGAGTACCTCGCCTCGGGCATGTCCAGCGCCGAGATTCTGTCGGACTTTCCGGATCTTACGCGCGACGACATTCTGGCCTGCCTAGCGTTCGCGGCAGACCGAGAGCGCAAGCTCGTCAAGGTTCCGGCGTGAGACTGCTCTTCGATCAGAATCTCTCGCATCAGCTTGTCCATCAACTGCGCGACGTCTATCCGGACTCGAGGCACGTTCGAGATCTCGGTCTGGCATCCGCACCCGACATTGACGTCTGGGAGTATGCGCGCATCTACGGTTTTGCAATCGTCTCAAAGGATTCGGACTTCCATCAGCGCAGTCTCGTCGAAGGGTTCCCGCCCAAGATCGTGTGGGTGCAACGCGGGAATTGTCCGACCGCTGAAATCGCGGCGCTTCTGCACCTTCGGAACGCAGAACTCGCGGCGTTCGAGTCCGATCCTGTCGCCGCGTTCCTCGAACTCTCCTGACGGCCGCGCCGGCCATCGCCCTCAAGCAAACAATCCCAGGCGACGTCGACCGCGTGCCGGTGGCCGAAGTGGACGCGCTCGCAGATGAACATCTCGCCGGATCTCGGGCCGGACGACGTGCGCCCGGAAACCCCGGCGCGGGGAGGCGAGGGCGACCGTTCCGGCCGCTTCGAGAACACGGCGGGGCGAGAGGATGGAACGTGTCATGGCGCGCGTTTGTGCCGGAAACGCTACCGCGGGTCCATGTTCCGGAATACCATTAGTCTTGAGGCGAGGAGTTGCTGATGACATCGGTGGGACGTGAGCACGTCATCCGGGCTATCGAGGCCGGCGGCGTCGTGGCGGTCATTCGCTTGAAAGAGCCGGCCAAGATGCGCGCCGTGGTCGATGCGCTCATCGAGGGCGGCGTACGGGCGCTCGAAGTGACGATGACGGTTCCAGGCGCCATCGATGTGATCGCAGAGCTTGCGCCGACGCTCCCCGACGCGTTCGTGCTCGGCGCGGGTACGGTTACCGACGTCGACACCGCCAGGCGCGCGATCAACGCCGGCGCACGATTCGTCGTGGGGCCTGTGTTCCGCCCGGACGTCATCGCCGCGTGCCACGAACTCGGCGTCCCCGCAATGCCGGGCTGTTTTTCCCCGACCGAGATCCTGGCCGCCTGGGAGGCCGGGGCGGACGTCGTGAAGGTGTTTCCAGCGACGGCGCTCGGGCCCGGCTTCTTCAAGGACCTTCGCGGGCCGATGCCCCAGGTCAGACTGATGCCCACCGGCGGTGTCACCGTCGAGAATGCCGGAGACTGGATACGGGCCGGAGCCGTGGCCGTTGGCGCCGGGACGGCGCTCGTGGATCCCCAGGCGATTGCGTCGGGGCGATACGACGTGATTGTCGAGAAGGCGCGCCGAATCGTCGCGAACGTTCAACTCGCGCGGGAGGCACGGTAATGGCCAAGGTCGTCACGTTCGGCGAAATCATGCTGCGACTGAGCCCGCCCGGCTTCGAGCGGTTGCTCCAGTCCCCGGCGCTGGGCGCGACGTTTGGCGGTGGGGAGGCGAACGTCGCCGTTAGCCTGGCTCATTTTGGTCTCGACTCTCATTTCGTGACACGCTTGCCGTCTCACGCCGTTGGCGAGGCCGCGGTCAGGGCGCTTCGGGCGGAGGGCGTTGGCACCGACTTCATCGCGCGTGGCGGCGAACGTGTGGGCATCTACTTCGCCGAAGCGGGCGCGAGCCAGCGAGCCTCGACTGTTGTCTACGACCGGGCGCACTCCTCGATGGCCGGGCTGGAACCGGGGACGCTCGATTGGCCGCGTGTGATGGCCGGCGCCCAGTGGTTCCACGTCACGGGCATCACGCCGGCGCTGGGCGCGAAGGCGGCCGCCTGCACGAGGGAATCGATCGAGGCGGCGCGGGCGGCGGGCGCACGAGTGAGTGTCGACCTGAACTTCCGCAAGAAGCTGTGGTCCTCGGCGCAGGCCCAGGCAACGATGCGACCCATGATGTCGCTGGTGGACGTGGTCATCGCCAACGAGGAGGACATCCAGACGATGTTGGGGCTCCACGTTCCGGAGACCGACGTCACGACAGGGCACTTGAACCTGGCTGGATACCGGCTCGTCGCTGAACAGATCGCGGCAGAGTTCGGCCCTGCACTGGTGGCCATCACGCTTCGCGAGAGCGTGTCGGCCAGCGACAACGGCTGGAGTGCCGCGCTGTGGGATGCGAAGGCTGGGGTCTTCCATCACAGCCAGCATTACGACGTCCGGCTGGTCGATCGCATTGGCGGCGGCGACAGCTTCGCGGCCGGTCTCATCTATAGTCTGATCAGCGGCCGGACGCCGGAGGCCGCCCTGCGGTTCGCGGTGGCGGCAAGCGCCCTCAAGCACACGATCCCTGGCGATTTCAACCGCGTGTCGGTGGCCGAAGTGGATGCGCTGGCTGGCGGTGACGGAAGCGGCAGGGTTCAACGGTAGACGGCCGCCTGCAGGACCTTGGCCGGTCTTGTAAAGCCGCGGCGTCGAGTACATGCCCTCATGTGAATCAGTGCCCCTTTGAGGAAACGATCGTGAAACTACATTATTCGTTTGCGCTGTCGTTGTTGATGTTCGTCGTGTCGGCGGCCTTTGCGTCGGAGCCGCCGGCGCAAGCCGGGGCGCCCGTCTCCCGGCCGAATCCGTTTCTCACGCCAAGCGCGCTGCCGTTCGAAGCGCCCGACTTCAAGACCATCGCCGAATTCGACTACGCGCCGGCGTTCGAAGAAGGAAGAAAGCGGCAACTGGCCGAAATCAAGGCGATCGCCAGCAACCCGCAGGCCCCGACGTTTGCTAACACGATCGAGGCACTGGAGCGTTCGGGCGACGTGCTGACGCGCGTCTCGAAGGTGTTCTTCAATCTGGTCCAGGCCAACGCCAGCGACGCGCTGCAGAAAATCCGCGCCGACCAGGCGCCGAAGCTGGCCGCCCATCAGGACGCGATCTTCCTCGACGCGGCGCTCTTCGCCAGGGTCAAGAGTCTGTACGATCGTCGCGCGGCGCTCGGCCTCGACGATCAGTCCGTGTTCCTGCTCGACCGCTACTATCGCAATTTCGTGCGCGCCGGCGCGAACCTCGGCGAGGCCGATAAGGGCACCCTGCGATCGCTCAACCAGGAAGAGGCGACGCTCACGACCACGTTTGCCGACAAACTGCTGGCCGAGGTCAACGCCGCATCCGTCGTCGTCGACAGCAAGGCCGACCTGGACGGCTTGAGCGAGGGCGACGTTGCCGCCGCCGCGCAGGCCGCCAAGGAACGTGGCCTCACAGGCAAGTGGGTGCTGCCGCTGCAGAACACGACGCAGCAGCCGCCGCTCGCATCGCTCACGTCACGGTCGATGCGCCAGCGGATCCTCCAGGCGTCGATGACGCGCGGGCTGCACGGCGGCGCCAACGACGTGCAGGCCATCGTCTCCCGGCTGGCCCAGTTGCGGGCCCAGCGTGCCAAGTTGCTGGGGTTCGCCGACTACGCGTCGTTCGTGCTCGACGACCAGATGGCGCAGACGCCGGCCAATGCCCTGAAACTGCTCACCGGCCTGGTGCCCGCCGCGACCGCGAAGGCCGCCGCCGAGGTCGCTCGGATGCAGAAGGTGATTGAGGCCGAGCGCGGAGGCTTTTCGCTGGGTGCGGCCGACTGGGACTTCTACGCCGAGAAAGTGCGGAAGGCCGAATACGATCTCGATCAGGCAGAGGTGGAGCCCTACTTCGACCTCGATCGTGTGCTGGTGGACGGCGTGTTTCTCGCCGCCACGAAACTCTACGGCATCACCTTCAAGCCGCGTCCCGACATTCCGGTCTATCAATCCGACGTGCGGGTCTGGGAAGTATTCGATACCGACGGATCGTCGCTCGCGCTGTACTACGGCGACTTTTTCGCCCGGTCGAGCAAGAGCGGTGGCGCGTGGCAGGACAGTTTCGTTGACCCGAGCATCCTGACCAAGACGCGCCCGGTGATTATCAACGTCACCAACTTCACCAAACCGGCGGCCGGCCAGCCCGCGCTCCTGTCGTTCGACGACGTGACGACGCTGTTTCACGAGTTCGGCCATGCGCTGCACAACATGTTCATCAATCCGCGGTATCCGACGCTGGGCAGCGTGCCGCGGGACTTCGTCGAAACGCCATCGCAATTCAACGAGCACTGGGCACTCGAGCCGGCCATCCTCGCCAACTACGCGAAGCACTACAAGACCGGACAGCCGATGCCGCAACCTCTGGTCGACAAGATCAAGAAGACCAGCACGTTCAACAAGGGTTACGCCACCACCGAATACCTGGCCGCGGCGCTGCTCGACCTGGCGTGGCACACCGTGCGCCCGGGCGACCCCTTGCAGGATGTCGCCGCGTTCGAGTCGGCGGCGTTGAAGCGCTTCCAGGTGGACGTGACCCAGGTGCCGCCGCGCTACCGATCGACGTACTTCTCCCACATCTGGAACACCGGCTACGCGGCCGGGTACTACGCCTACCTCTGGAGCGAAGTGATCGACGACGACGCGTACTACTGGTTCAAGGAGAACGGGGGGATGACGCGCGCCAACGGGCAGCGCTTCAGAGATCTGATACTTTCGCGGGCCGGCACGCAGGACTCCGCGGCGCTCTACCGGGCCTTCCGCGGCCGCGACCCGCGCATCGAGCCCCTGCTCGCAGAACGAGGCCTGACGGCGCCGGCGAAGTAACGACGTCCGGCCGCTGCGAGGGCAGAGACTTCGCAGGATGAAGGCCTGGCGCGGGGTGGAGGCCGGGGCTGGACTGCCGGTTGCCGGTCGCACCGCCGGGTGCCAGTTGTCGCGTGGGGGCCGGGGCCTTGGCCCCGGCGTTCCTGCGCTATTTGATCACAATGGTCGGCTGACCTGCCTGCTTCAACTGGACGTTGAGCGCGGCCAGGCCGGTCGTCTTCAGCGTGGTCCATTTCGCCATCAATGCCGCGAGCACGTTCTGGCGCTCGGCGGCTGCGGCGACCACTTGGGCCGTTGGCGCGACGTCTGCCGCCTGCAACAGCGCAATGACCGGCGTGACCGACGTTGCGAACGACGAGAGGGTCTCAGCCGGCGCACCGCCTGGCGCGGCGGATCCGCGCTGCCCCGCCACCGGTGATGACGTCGGGGTCTCTCCACCCGCCATCGCCCCTCGTCCGCCCCGGCCGCCTCCGCGGCCTCCGCCGAGCAACCCTTCCAACGCGGCGGCTTTTTCATCGAAGGTGGAGAGGCTGGTGGCAACCGGATGCTTCCCGGCAGCCTCAACCGCGCCTTTCACCGACGCTCGGAGCGCGCGCATCGCCACCAAAGCCGCTTGCGTGTCGAGCGCCCCGTCATACAGGGCGCGCGACAGTGTGGTCTGTTGCAGCAACGCTGGCGCGGGTGTCTTGACGCGCGGATCTATCCTGACCGCCAGCGGTTGCGTGGACGACTTTCCATTGACCGTGAGCCTCATCGTGTACGTGCCGGGCGCGGCCCATGGTGCATTCGACGCCGGCGCGGTGTCGAACGGCACCGCCGCGCTTGGCAGCCCGCCGCCCCCGCCTCGGCCGCCTCCGCCAGGAAGTGCTTGGTAGTGCAGGTCCCACAGGAACCGATGCATGCCAGCCGCCGCAGACAGCGCCTTAGGCGCGCGGTACCAATAGAGGGGCACCGCGGCCGTCGCCGGATCCTGCGGTTCGACCGGATCGGTGCTGGCGTAGCGCCGGACCGTCTTGCCGGCCGCGTCGACGATCTCCAGCATCACCGGACCCGCCGCCGCGTTCTTCAGCACGTAGTCGATCATGGCGCCGTCGGGCGGGTTCTCCGCTCGCGGCTCGTCGGGCGGCAATGGCATATCGGTGTTCATGTTCCATCGCACGCGGTATGCCGTTTGCGGCTTCAGCAAGAGCGTGTCCGCCGCCATCGCAGCGGCGTCCAGTTGTCGCAGCGGGGTGATGTTGTCGAGGATCCAGAATCCGCGGCCGTGCGTGGCGACGGCGATGTCGTCGTCTTTGACGATCAGGTCGCGCACCGACGTGGCAGGCATGTTGAGGCGCAGCGATTGCCAGGCCTCTCCGTCATTGAACGAGACGTAGACCTCGCGCTCTGTGCCGGCAAATAGCAGGCCCTTGCGCGTCGGATCCTCGCGCACCACGTTGACCGGCGCGCCATCGGGGATCCCGTTCGTGATGTGCGCCCACGTCTTTCCGCCGTCGCGGGTGCGGTAGATGTGCGGCCGCATGTCGTCGAGCCGAAGGGTGTTGATCGCCGCGTACGCGGTCTGGGAGTCGAAGTGGCCCGCGTCGAGGATCGACACTTTGGCCCACGCCGTCAGTTGAGGCGGCGTCACGTCCTTCCACGAGAGCCCCCCGTCCGCGGTGACCTGGATCAGTCCATCGTCGGTGCCGATCCAGATGCGATTCGCGACGAGCGGGGACGGCGCAATCGTGTAGATGACGCCGCGCTGCGTCGGCTTGGCGCTCTCGGTGTCCGCGTACTTGCCGACGCTGGCGGGCACGTCCCACGTCCGGCGCGTCAGATCGCCGCTGAGCGCCTTCCAGCTCTGCCCGCCGTTGACGGTCTTCCAGAGGACGTTGGTGGCGTAGAACAGCGTGCGAGGCTCGATCGGCGAGAACAGCACCGGCGCAGTTCGAACCGTGCGGGCGTCATTGACGCCGGGCGTCCGGATGGGGCGCGGCCCGACCGTCTGCACGTGCCCGGTGCGACGGTCGTAGCGTGTGACGCTTCGGCCGCCGTAGACGATGTCCGGATCGAGCGGATCGGGCGCGACGTAGCCGTACTCGTCCACCCCCACCGGGTGCCACTCGCGAAACGTGATCTGCCCGTCGTTGCCGCGGCTCGCCACACAGGCCGAACCGCTTTCCTGCTGGCCGCTGCACAGCCGGTACGGCCACGCGTTGTCGGCCGTCACGTGGTAGAGCTGCGCGGTCGGCTGGTTGTACCAGGAACTCCACGACTGGCCGCCGTTGACGGTGATGATCGCGCCCTGGTCGCTCACAATCGCCATCGTGTCTGGCGCGACCGGATTGATCCAGATCCGCTGGTAGTCGTCGCCGCCTGGAGCGCCGCGGAAGCCGGTCCACGTCTTTCCTGCGTCGATCGACTTCCACGTCACGGTGCTGGCCATGAACACGACATCGGGATTGGTCGGGTGAATCGCCGGCACGGGAAGGTCGCCGCCGCCGATGCGCCCGGCGGGCCGCGAATCGGTCGTGGACTTGGTCCAGCTCTGGCCGGCATCATCCGATTTATAGATGCCCACACTCCGCGTGCTGGCGACTGCCGCGAACAGGCGCGACGGATTGCTCGGTGCCACCGCGAGGTTCGCCTGCACGACGCCGTCGTCGCCCGAGGGCAGTCCCTTCGTCAGCGGGAGCCACGTCGTTCCGCCGTCGGTCGATTTGTAGATGCCCCCGCCGGTGCCGCTCCACGCCGCGTTTTCCCACGGACCCTGCCGGGCCTCCCACATCGTCGCGTACACGGTATCCGGGTTCGATGGATCGAAGGCGAGATCGGCGCCGCCGGTGTTCTCGTCCTTGTAGAGCACGTTCTGGAACGACGTGCCGCCATCCACGGACCGGAAGATGCCGCGCTCGCGGTTTGGCCCGTAGGGGTGGCCCAGCACCGCGACGAACACGCGAGTGGGATCGCGGGGATCGACCAGGATCTGCGGAATCTGCTGGCCGTCGCGCAAGCCCAGGTGCGCCCATGTCTTGCCGCCGTCAGCCGATTTGTAGATGCCGTCGCCCACCGAGAGGTCCGGGCGTTGGAGGCCTTCGCCGCTGGCCACGTAGATGATGTCGGGGTGGCCGGGAGCCACGGCGATGGCGCCGATCGAGCCGGTCGGTTGATCGTCGAAGATGGGCGACCACGTGCGTCCGTAGTCGGTGGTCTTCCAGACGCCGCCGTTGCACACGCCGACCAGGAACACATTGGGTTGAGCCGGAATCCCCACCACCGATTTGGTACGGCCGCCTCGAGCTGGTCCGATGCCGCGCCATCGCATTTCGCCGAACAGTTTCGTATCGAGTTGCGGGGCGGGTTGCGCCACCAAGATGGGCTTGGCGGCACATAGCATCATCGCCGCGACTGCCGCGGCTGCGAAACGGTGGTGTGGTGTCATTCTGGCCTCCGTGCGCTACTGGTCTGTCCAGCTGAATCGATAGCGCGTTCCGGGCGGGGCATCCCGCCTCGCTGCGTTGATCAACGCTTAACGACTCCCGGTACGCTCGCGTTTCGCGCCTGGCGATCCGGGCACCGCGCTCCGGACTCCACGACCTGTTCGGCTGGGACAGGCCACCAGTGTAGGCGATTTGCAGGGAGTTGGGCGAAAACAGGCGGGTAAAAACAACGGGGCCGGCACCGCAAGGGGCCGACCCCGAGATCGTGATTAATCGAGGCGCGAGCTTACCAGCGCGACTCGCGACGTCCGCCGCCGCCGCCGCCGCCGCCGCGGTTGTTGCCGCCGCCGCCGCCACCGAAGCCGCCGGACCGCTCGGTGCGCGGGCGCGCCTCGTTCACCGTCAGGTTGCGGCCGCCGAACGCCTTGTCGTGCAGTTCGGTGATGGCCTTCTGCGCGTCGGCGTCTGTCGCCATCTCTACGAAGGCGAATCCGCGGGCACGGCCGGTGGCCATGTCGCGCATCACGCTGACGGAGTCGACCTGTCCGACTTTGCCAAACAGATCCTGAAGATCCTGTTCGCCCGTCGTGTAGGGAAGGTTGCCGACATACAGTTTTCTACCCATTGCATCTGCTCCTCGTCTCATTCACGAGACCGATGTGACCCGCCCGCAGGAAGGCCACCTGACGTAACACTGGCAATCCACCACGGATCGCCCTTCGATGGCAGCTCGTGTCTTCGGCGAGAACGTCGCGCAGGAGCGAGTCGAAAGCGACTCGATTCAGCTCTATCGCGGGTCACTGCAGAGGGCGGGCTTCCACCTAACCGGGAAATCATAGCACATTTTCGGAAATTGCCCTCGGCGCCGCGTCACCTGATAAGGTAACAATAGCTTTGTCGGCTGAGACTTACAGCCGGTGGAGGCGTCGGGATGCTGTTCGAGGCCAGTGTGGTCCCGGGAACTCCGGGGACCGGGTCCCGGCCAGGCTGGAGCAAGATGGTCCACCAGGTTCGAGTTCGCGTGAGATGGGCAGGACGCCTGGCAGTCGCCGTGGCGGTCCTGGTGTCGGGCACCGGCCTGTGCCGGGCCCAGGGCCTGACGGTGTCTCACCAAGCCAGGGCCGTGGCGCCAGGCGAGATTCTGCTGGTCACCATTTCCGGCCCCGACCCGATCGAGGCGGTGGACGCGATCGCATTCGGCCGCCCCGCCGCAGCGTTTCCTGGCGACACCCCTGCGATCTGGCACCTGCTTGCGGGCATCGATCTCGACACGGCCCCCGGCCCGCAAGACGTGTCGATCGGGGTTCGGATACACGGGGAGCGCGTGCAACTGGTTCACCGGATCGTGGTCGTACCAAAACGATTTGGGGCGCGTCGGTTGACGGTGGATGCCAGATTCGTCACGCCCCCTGCGGCCGTGGTCGGGCGCATCGATCGCGAGCAGAAGCGGCTCGTCGAGTTGCTGGCGGTCGTGTCTGCACAACGATTGTGGCGAGGACCGTTCGTGGCGCCGGTTGACGGGTTGCCCGCGTTCAATTTCGGCCAGCGCAGCGTCTTCAATGGTCAGCCGCGCGGATCCCATCGCGGGGCTGATTTCGCCAGTCCGGCCGGCGCTCCGGTGAGTGCGCCCGGCGCGGGGCGCATCGTGCTCTCCGAGGACCTCTATTACACCGGCAACACGGTCCTCATCGACCACGGATTGGGGTTGTTCTCGTTGCTCGCACACCTGTCGCACACCGACGTCCGGACCGGCGATCTGGTCGATCGCGGAACGCGGGTCGGGGCCGTTGGGGCGACCGGACGCGCGACCGGCCCTCATCTGCACTGGACCTTGCGATGGGGGAGCGCGGCGGTCGATCCGCTGTCCTTGCTCGCGCTGAAGGGCATGCCCGAGTGACGCGCGATACCGCCTTGGTGCGCGTGGCGAACGTGACGACCGGGGACCGCGTGATCGTGCTGGCGGGCGGCGGGATCGAAACGGCCGCGCTCATCCCGGCGTTGCTCGGTGCAGGCGCGGTGGTCACACCGCTTCGTGTCCGGTGCGGTTTCGGCTGGGAGCGCCACGAGTCAGCCGCTTTGCGACGGTGCTGCGCGCGGCTCGCTCGGCCCAACCTGCAGCCTATCGTCGAAGTCGAGTATGGGCTGGCTGACGTGCTGGCCTCGCATTGGGGCATCACGGGACGGGGCATTCCGACATCAACCGACGACCCGGCGCTGCTGGAGATTCCGCTGCGCAACATCACGCTGCTGACGGCTGCGGCCACGCACTTTCGAGATGCGCCCGAACTGGTGATGGCGACGGGCACGACCTCCGACAACCATTTCGGGGATGGGTCCCGCGCTTTCTTCGACGCCAGTGAGACCCTGCTGAGCATGGCGACGCAGATGCGCGTGCGGGTGTTGACGCCCTTTATCGAGATGAGCAAGACGCAGGTGATCCAACAGGCCGACCTCGCCGTGTTGGCGGCATCCTGGTCGTGCATCGACCCGGACGGCGACCAGCAGTGCGGCCGGTGCATCAAATGCGGCCGACGACGGGCCGCGTTCCTCACCGCGGGCGTGATCGACCCGACTCGGTATGCCGCCGGTGACGACCTTCAGGGCGGGCCATGAGCGAGGTTCCGGTTCGCCACTACCTGTGGGCCGGGCTCGATTTCATGATCGACAGCGACGGCGTGCCCGTGCTGCTCGATGCCAATCGGTCGTCGCACATGATGACCGAGTACCTCGACCTGTTCGGCGACGACCGTCCCTTCGAGTTGATCGCGGCCAGGATAAATCGTTGCGACGGGCCGCCCTGCCTGCTGTGGCGCCGAGGGGAGCCGTTTCCGGAGGGTGGCGAAGACGCGCCGTTCATCGGGCGCCACCTCGCGGCACATCTGGCGTGCGAGCCCATCGTCTGCGACGTCGAAGACAATCAGGAGACGCGCACGACGCTGACCGCCCGCGATGGCCGTCGCATCCAGCCTGGAAGCCTTTTTCGCTGGTGGTACGGTCTGCCGTGGAGTTACGAACGCGCCGGCGTGCTCGTCGTGAATCCGAACTGCGCATGGACCATCGTGCGCGATAAAGCCAGCTACGCCGAATACTTCTCGGGCAGCGCGCACTTCAGAACGGCGCGCTCGTTCCGGGTGGCGACACCTGCAGCGGCGGGCGTGGTCATCGAGGCGCATCCGGACGTGTTCGCGCATGGATATGTGCTGAAGCCGCGCGTCGGCTGGGGCGGTTTCGGCGTACAAGTCGGAGATCCGGGAGATGCGCCGCTCCCCTGGACCGGCGATTACGTGCTCTGCGAGCGTGTGCGGCCGACGCCGTTTTGCGGCCGGTTCTGGGATGTGCGCGTATTTGTGATGGATGGCGAGTACCTGGGCGGCATTCGCTACAGCAACACCACGCCGATCACCAACTTCCACCAAGGAGGCACCGCGTCCCGACTCGATCGCGCCCTGGCCAACCAGCTCCGCGAGCCCGCGCTCGAAGCCGTGCGGCGCATCGATCATCTGGCCGACGAGGTGGCCTGCCTGCCTGCGCCACCGCAGACCGCGTTGGTCAACGTGATCTACTGACGGTCCACCGATCACCACAGAGAGGAACTCGACATGTCCAAGGACAATCCGATTCCATCCGAACGACCTTCCCAAGCCCGCGATCATCTCATCAGCCGCCGGGCCTTGCTCAAAAGCACTGCGGGCGCCGCACTGGGGTTGGCCGGTGCTACCAACGCGGCGGCTCAATTCACGGGGATTGCTCCAGGCGGAGGCGTCATTCCGTTCCGTCTGCCCATGGGAGCGCTGAACTACCTCGACCAGGGGCAGTACATCTCGAACATGAAGGTCATCTCGTACCTGCCGGACCACGCGACCGCCGGTGGCGAGCCCCTCATGGCGATGTGGGCGAAGGGTCGACAGCGGTTGTTGCCGAGCGGCACGGGCTGGGTTGACGTGAGCGATCCGACCAAGCCGGCCTTTCTGAGCACCGGTAAGAGCCGGATCGGAGGCTGCGTCGCCTACAACACGAAGCTGAAGAAGTGGCTGATGGTGGCGACGGCGACCGAGCCGCATGCCGAGCGCACGCCCAAGGCCCCCCTCGGGCAGTTCGATCCGGAGATCCACAGGCGGCTGCAGAGCTACACCGGCCTCAGGGGCATCCGAGTCTACGACATCACCAATCCGATCGAACCCAGTCTGCTCAGCGAGTTCAGCACTGGCAAAATTGGTGTCGGCACCCACATGAACTTCTACGATGGCGGGCGATACGGGTACCTTGATGCCGGCTGGTCGGACAAACTCCGGACCGAGGATGTCGGGCGTGCCAGTGGGTCCGGGCTCATGATTGTGGACCTGACCGATCCGGCCAACGTCAAGGAAGTCTCGCGCTACCACGTCCCGGGGCAGATGATGGGGGAGGAAGACGACTACAAGAAATACTGGTTCGCTGACAGCCAGTGCGCCTGGGTGGTGTCCCACGGCGGTCCGACCGTGCCGGTGCGCGTCGAGGACGGCGGCACGATTGGCTACGGAGGCTTCGGCCATTTCGGCATGATTTGTTTTGACCTCACCGACATCAAGAATCCGAAACCGTACGGCGTCGCCAGATGGGATTACGAAACGCTCGGCGGCTGTCCGTACCACACGTGCTATCCCGTCATCGCCGACAGCAGCCACCCCAAACTGCAGAACCTGGTGATCGGCGTTCCCGAAACATTGCTATCGGACTGCCGCGAGCCCTACAAGTCGATTCAGATCGTCGACGTCAAGAATCCGCGGGAGCCACGCGTCATCGGCGTGTTTCCCCGTCCCAAACCGCCCGCAGACGCGCCCTATGCCGACTTCTGCCTGTCGCGCGGACGGTTCGGCTCGCACAATATCCAGTGCTGGGTCGCGCCCGGCACGGCGCGACCGGACATCGTCGTGCTGTCGTTCTTCAACGCCGGGATTCGGGTCTTCGACATCTCCGAGCCGACGCAACCCAGGGAGGTCGCCTATTTCATCCCGCCGCGGGGCGGCAAGCTGGAAGACTATGCCACCTGGTTCAGGGGAGATTCGGAGACGGTGTTCATCGAGTGGGATCGCAACCTGATCTGGCTGGGCACCCATGCCGGATCGTATTGCCTGTCGTGTCCGGCATTGGGCGAGCCGGTGTTGGAGCCGCGGGTCATCTCGCATTGGACAAGGCCCCATCTCAATGCGGGGTGGGATGCGTAAGCGAGGAAGGGGATGCCGGCGTGGGGGAACGCCATGCCGGCGACACCCGTCCCGTTTGTCGTTGACACCGGTCGGACCTCGCGGATATATAGTTGGCGTGCATTGAGGGTTCAGCCGCGCCGGCGCGAGAATGTCGGCGACGAACGCATCTTCTCTGTCAGCTCTGTCAGCTCTTTCAGCGTCGATCACACGCGGGACATACACTGGGCTGAAGTGCGCCGGCCCATTCAGTCGCCCACGTGCGACTTTCACCCCCTCGGTCTGCCACGTCGACCGACGCAGGCAGTCCGGCGTGTCCCTGGAGGGAACGCATGACAACGATGACGCGGCGTGGATTCATTCAGGGTGCGGCGGCGTTGGCACCGTTGGCCGCTCTTCGCGTCTCGGCGCATCAGGGCAAGCCCGCGCCGTCTCCCGACCGGGCCGACATTGTCGTGGCGGGAGCCGGCCACAACAGCCTGATCGCGGCCGCGTATCTCGCGAAGGCGGGCTATCGCTGCGTCGTGCTCGAAGATCAGCCGCGCATCGGCGGGGGCGTGGCCACTGGTGAAGTGACGCTGCCCGGATTCAAACACGATCTGGCGTCGAGCGTGCACGGCGGCATACAGACCGGCCCCTTCATGAAGGATCTGGATCTCGCCAGCCACGGCCTGTCCTACCTCGTGCCGGATCCGGTGATGCACATCTCGTTTCCTGACGGCAGCTACCTCACGATCTGGAGAGATTTCGAGCGCACCGCGCGAGGCTTCGATCGGATCAACGCCAAAGACGGGCAGGCGTTCAGGCGCATGGCCGCGGAGCTCGAGGAGGTGCGGCCGCTGCTGGGCAGCGAGGAGAAGCTCGCCCAGCATCCCAAGGGCAACATCTGGCGCCGTCGCATGAAGATGTCCGCCTACGAGATGGCATGCCATCTGTTCGAGGACAGCCGCTGCCGCGCCTTCGCGCTGGCGGCTGGGCATCTGGGCGGCGACCCGCCCTGCGAACCCAGCAGCTACCGCGCCGGCATGTCGATCGTGAGCTCCGGGCGCGCCGGACGGGCCATTTCCGTCGGGGGATCCGACGCCCTCGCGCAGGCGCTCGCCCGGTTCATCACCGCCCATGGCGGCTCGGTCCTGACCAACAAGCAGGTCACCCGCCTGATCATCGAGAACACACGCTGCGTCGGCGTCGAGTGCGCCGATGGCAGCAGCTACCGCGGCGGCAAGGCCGTACTCTCCACGCTTCACGTGAAACACCTGGTGGAGATGGCGCCGCGAGAACTCTGGCCCGACGATTTCGTGGAGAACATCGCGGCCTGGAGGCCCGAAGTCGCCATGTTCATCGCGCACTACGCCGTCAAGGAGCCGCCGAAGTATCCGGTGGAGGGCGGCACGCTCTCGCCATGCGAATCGGTCACGCTGGTGAATCCGGCCCGCCTCCTGCGGCTGGAGTTCGATGACGCCAATGGGCAAATCGCCACCGACGATCCGCCGCTGCAGATTGTCTGCCCGACGGTGGCCGATCCCTCCCGCGCGCCCGGCGGCATGCACACGTTGAAGATCAACGGATTCCAGCCCTATGCGATTCAGCAGGGTCCGCAAAAGTGGGAGACGCTCAAGAACCAGGTCGCCGACGCGTATCTGAACACGCTGCGGCGGCTGGCGCCCAACCTGACCGAGGACAAGATTCTCGCCCGCTACATCGTCAGCCCCGTGGATCTCGAGCGGCTGAATCGTCACTTCTGGCATGGCAGTGCGCATGCGGGGTACGACGGCCCGGGACAGGCAGGGGAGTTGCGTCCGGCGCCAGGCTGGAGTGATTACCGGATGCCCATCACCGGGTTGTACCAGACAGGCGCGTGCACGAGGCCGGGCGGATCGGTCAACGGGAATCCCGGCCGGAATGCCGCCGCGGCGATGCTCAAGGACTTTGGTGGCAGCATCGATCAGCTGACGGCCGGCAAGACGTGATCTGACCTCGGGCGGCTCCGTAGAAGACCGGCGATCCGACTATCGTGTGCCGCTCCGGCGGCGCGCGCGGACCGTCTCGAACAAGCGACTGTCGGCGGCCGCAACCAGGCCGGCCTCGACCATCTGCTCGAACAGGGCGATGGTGCCGCGGCCGAGGATGGCCTGGCAACCGAGCTTCTCGGTCAGGGTCACCCCGTACGTCGAATCCTTCAGCCGCCCTCGAGCCGTGAACGCCGGCGGATCTTCGTGGCGGTTTTCTGCCATGAAGGCGGCGTGGCGCACGACGTGAGGACTCCCGGTGGCGCCCGTGGAAAACGCCTTGGCGGCGCTCACCAGGTCGATGCCGGCGGCTTCGGCCGCCACCAACCCTTCGGCGAGCGCGGCGATCTGCGTCGCCCCCATCAGGTTGTAGATCAACTTGAATGCGGTACCCGATCCGACCGGCCCGAAATGAAAGATCTCCTTGCTCAACGGCGCCAGCACCGGACGGATCTCCTCGAGGTCGGTAGCCTCCGCGCCAGCGAAGATCACGAGTTGACCGGCGGCGGCCGCGTAGGGCCGGCCCGCGACGGGGCAGTCGATATAGCGCAGACCCTGCTTGCGGACCAGTCCCGCCAGTTCGAGTACCCAGTCGTGGGACAGCGTCGAGCATTCGATCGCGATTAACCGATCCGAGACGGCCGCCGACAGGCCGCCGTCGGGGCCAGCCCACACCGCACGCGATGCCGCATCGTCGCTCATCGACGAGAACACGACATCCGCGCCCCGCACCGCGTCGCGCGGCGAGGAGGCGGTCCTGGCGCCGAGCGCCTCGAGCGGTCGCACCTTGTCGATGGTGCGGTTGTACACCGTCACGCTGAAGCCGGCACCGAGCAGGCGCCCGATCATGCCGCTCGCCATGTGTCCGGCGCCGAGAAATGCAATCGTCATCAGTGGCCGTCCTTGTCGATGCCGGGCAGGTTACTGCACGATGCCCAGACCCTCGAGTGCCAGACCGATCCCGAGCAACTCGTGCATCTGGCGTCGGAGGTGCTCCGTCATCAACACCCGCGTATATCGGCGGTTCAAGTCGGGCTGCAGGAGGATCTGCCGCGCCAGTTCCCAGGCGCGAGGCAGGACCTGCGCTGTCGGCAACACTTCGTTGACCAGCCCGATCCGCAGCGCTTCTGGCGCATCAATCCTCTGGCCGGTCAGCAGGAAATAGCGCCCGCGGATGGTGCCCATCACGAGGGGAAAGATGACGTGAACGCCGTCTCCCGGAATCAGGCCGCCGGCAAAGTGTGCCGAATCCTGGAATGCGGCCGTTTCGGAGGCGATGACGATGTCGCAGAGCAGCGGCAACTCGGCGTGGCGCAGCGCCGGGCCGTTGAGGGCGCAGATCACCGGCACCTCGATATCCAGCATGTTCATGATGAGGTGCTTGGATTCCCAGCCCAGCTTGCCCCACGCGTCGGGCGACAGCTTGGCCACCGCGCGTGGGACGTTGGGCGTGATCCCCGGCCCTGAGAACTCGTCGCCCGCCCCCGTCAGGATGACCACGAGGTTGTCGCGGTCGCGCGACACGTCGAGCAGCGCCTGCACCAGGTCGGCGTGGGCAACGGGCCCCCAGCGCAGCGAGCCGCCGTCTGTGTGCAAGGTCATCTCGAGCACGCCGTCCTCGCGGCGCATCCGAATCGTCTTGAACTTCTCCGCGTAGTCGGTCAGCGCCATGTGTACGATCCTCCCTCGATGTTCCAGCCGCGTGCCTCCGGTCGCGCGCGTCAGTCGGCCGACGACCCGGCAGCGCTTCGCGTCAGCCCAAGTGTCTGCTCCATCTGCGCCACGTCGAGCGCGCCGTCCCATCTGGCCACGACGACCGTCGCGACGCCATTGCCGATCACGTTCATGGTGGCCCGCGCCATCGACATGAATCGTTCGACACCGAGCAGCAGCGCCATGCCGGCGACCGGCACGGTGCCGAGCGACGCGATCGTGGCGGCCAGCACGACAAACGCGGAGCCAGACACGCCGGCCCCGCCCTTCGACGTCACCTGCAGGACTGCCATGAACGTCAACAGTTCGGCCCACCCGATATCGATGTTCATGGCCTGCGCGATGAACAGGGTCGACACCACCTGGAAGATGGCTCCGCCGTCCTGATTGAAGGAGTATCCCGTCGGCGTCACCAGCCCGACGACGCTGCGATGGCATCCGAGTTGCTCGAGCTTGGTCATCAGCGGCGGCAGTGCCACCTCCGAGGTCGACGTGGCGAGCACGATCAGGATTTCCTGCTTGATGTACGACAGGAACTTGAGAATACGGAAGCCCGCGACGCGGGCGACCGCGCCGAGAATCACGAGCGTGAAGACGATGCAGCCGAAGTACACCGTGGCGACGACTTTCGCCAGCGGCATCAGCGCGTGGATCCCGTACGCCCCGACCGTGAACGCCATCGCGCCGAACGTCCCGAGCGGCGCGAGGTACATGATGAAGCGCAGCACGGCGAACAGCGCCGCCGACAGCCCATCCAGCAACTCGACGACCCGCTTGCCCCGATCGCCAACCTTCAGCAGCGCCATCCCGAACAGCACCGAGAACAGCACGACCTGGAGCACGTGGCCCTCGGAAAACGCATCGACGATCGTGTTGGGGATCAGGTCGAGGACGAATCCGGCCACGCTCAACTTGGACGCCGGCGCCGTGTAGGCCGCCACGGCCTTCGGATCGAACAGGGCCGGATCGGCGTTGAAGCCCGCCCCCGGCTTGAACGCCAGCCCGACGGCGAGCCCCATGAGGTTGCCGATGGTCGAGGCGACCTCGAAGTAGATCAGGGCTCTCACCCCGATTCGGCCGACCTCTTTCAGGCTGGACATGCGGCACAGACCACCGACCACCGTGACGAAGATGATCGGCGCGATCACCATCTTGATCAGTTTGATGAAGGCGTCACCGATTGGCTTCATCGCCGCGCCGACCTGCGGATAGAAGTAGCCCAGGACGATGCCGGCGAGAATGCCGACCACGACCTGCGTCATCGTGCCGCGGTGCGACGTCTTGCTGGTGGGAGTGGCCTCGGCCATGCACGTTCTCCGTTATCACACGGTGTTCGACGACGCCTGGCGGCGCCTGTGCCGCAGGCGCCGCCAGGCGGGAATGTGGCGCTTCGCCGGACAGGCCTCTTCTGCCTCGCCTACCGGCTCCAGCATGTCGGGAACGTCGATATCGGGCGTGCGAGCCGCCGGACGGCGTCGTGGTGCGCCGTGCGGGTGGGGTGCGCGCTCTGGGCCGGGACTGTACCACAGAATGCGCCCTCAGAAGCCAGATCGAATCGCCTCCTGCGCATCGCCCCAGGCGGTGGCCGGACTCAAGGGGTGCAGGCCCGGCTCAACGACCTTCAACCATCAACTTGTGAACGGGGAACATCTCCATCGAGGCTTGCCGTTGCAGCGCTGCTACGAGCGCTTGTTGGGCGGTCCGTGGAGGCGTAGAATTGCCTCATCATGACTCACGCAATTGCCGCCGTCCTGGCCGACGCCCTGCGCCTTGACGACGACGCTCGCGCCGAATTGGCCGCCGAACTACTCGCCAGCCTTGACGGCCCGGCCGATGGCGATGCCGATGCTCAGTGGGCCGCCGAGATTGAGCGGCGCGTGGCGTCCATCGAAGCCGGCACGGTCGTCTTGGAGCCCTGGGATGACGTCCGCCGACGAATTGAACGGGACGTCCTCGGTCGGTGACGACCCCTATCCGGGTCCATTCGGCCGCGTCTCTTGAACTCACCGATGCGGTTCGGTGGTACGACTCGAAACGCCAGGGTCTCGGTGCCGACTTCCTGGACGAGATCGCACGGACGATTGACAGGGTGGCCCTGACTCCTGAAGCCGGGAATCCGGTTTCCGCCGATCAGATGACCCGCCGGCTGCTCGTATCCCGCTTCCCCTATCAAATCGTCTACCGGATTCGCCAGGACGAGATCGTCGTTGTCGCGACGGCTCATTTGAAGCGTCGACCAGGGTACTGGAAGTCCCGGAGCTAGTTAACCACTGCGTCCCGCCTGCTTCTTGACGCAGGTGGGACCGGGGCGTATCCTCGCCGCCGGCACCTGATCACCACAAAGGAGCGGAGCATGAGCGAGAAGCGCGCGTCGCCGTCGAGAACCCGGCGAGACTTCATCAAGCAAGGCTCGGCCGCCGGAGTGGGCGCGATCGCGGCGGTCGGGTTCGGCCCGCGCGAGGCGACGGCCGCTCAAGCAGCCCAGATGAAGTGGCACCGGGTCGCCGACGTCGTCGTCGTCGGCGCCGGGGCGGCGGGGCTGCCGGCGGCGATTACGGCACGCGACCTGGGGGCATCGGTCATCGTGATCGAGGAGAACGACGACATTGGCGGCCACGCCATGGTGAGCGGGGGCATTCTTCCGCTTGGCGGCGGAACCAGGCTCCAGAAGAAGTACGGCATCAGCGACTCGGCCGATCAGGTCTACCTGGATCACACCAATCACAAGATTCCCGAAGGCAAGTTCGGAGATCGAGATCTCATCCGTGTCTGGGCCGACGAGAACCTCACGACCGTCGAATTCATGATCGACAACGGCGTCACGTTCCAGGATCGCGAGCCGACCATCGAGAACGGCGGGAGCGTGCCGAGGCGTTTGATCGCGACGGTCTACTCGACCGATCTCAAGGAAACGATCAACGGTCGCGCCGGATCCGGCATCGTCAGGCCGCTCGAGAAGAGCGCGCGATCCAAGGGCGTGGAGTTTCTGCTGCGGCACAAGATGACCCGCCTCGTCCGGGAGAAGTCCTCGTCGGGAAAAGTCGTCGGGATCGTGGCCACGGTCGGCGGCAAGGACGTCGCGATTCGCGCCCGGAAGGGCGTCGTTCTCGCCACCGGCGGCCACAGCAGCAATGTCGCGTTCCGGCGGATGTTCGACCCGCGACTCACCGAGGAGTACCAGACCGCCGGCTTGCCCTATTCCAGGCAGGATGCCGACGGGGAAATTGCGGCGATGGAGCTCGGGGCGGCGTTGTGGGCGACGGGCAACCAGGCGAGCGAGAACGACAAGGCCGTCACCAAGACCCAGCACATCGGATGTCGGTGGGGGTACGTCAACCTGAAGTGGAAGCCCGAGAGCCCCGTGTTCCATCTGGCTCGCGCCTCAGGTCTGACCGTGACGGATTTCCAGAACGTCATCCTCGTCAATCAAGTGGGAGTGAGATTCTGGAACGAGGCCGACGACTCCTACGCCTTTATCAACGCCTGTCTCGGCACGAACGGCAACCTGGGCAGAGGGAAGAAGGCGAACGGCGGAGGACCGATTTGGGCGATCTTCGATTCGGAGGCTGTGAAACGCGAGAAATGGATCCCGATGCCTCCGCAGGTGGATCCCGATGGCTGGTTCTTCAGCGCAGAGACGCTAGCCGGGTTGGCAGCCCGCATCGTCAATCCGCATCAACTCGAGCCGTTGCCGGCCAGGGCGCTCGAGCAGACCGTGGCCACCTACAACTCGCACGTCGATCAGGGAAAAGACCCGGAGTTCGGCAAGCCGGCCCCGAAGTACAAGATCCAGGCGCCGCCGTTCTACGCCGCCTGGTCAACGCCCATCGTCCACGACACGCAGACGGGCCTCAAGACCAATACGAAATGTCAGGTGATCGACATTCACGACAAGGTGATTGCCGGGCTCTACGCCGCCGGAGAAGTGGCAGGGGGGTTCGAACTGCACGGCCTGCCGAGGGTCATGGTGTTCGGTCGCATTGCTGGCCGCGAAGCTGCCAGAGATGCGTCGGGCGCGTGAAAAGGATCGAACCCGCCGTGTCGAGTCGCGGCGGGCGCGGATCGACACCGTCGCGAGTTTCGCGGGCTCAGGGAGAAGGACTCACACTCCGGCCGCTCCCAGGGTGGCACGCACCGCGGTGACGATGTGGGCTTCGGCCGGGACGTAGGCGTCCACCAGTGTCTGGCCGAACGGGACCGGCGTCCAAGGTGCGCCGACCCTCTGGATGGGCGCGTCCAGGAATCCGAGAGCCTTGTTGGCGACGACAGCCGCGATCTCCCCGCCAAAACCGCCGCGCACGGGCGCCTCGTGCACGATGACCAGCCGCCCGGTCTTCTCGACGGAGGCGAGAATCGTGTCCTCATCCAGTGGCTGAAGGGAGCGCAGATCAATCACCTCGATACTGACGCCTTCCGCCGCGAGGGCTCGCGCCGCGCCGAGCGCCCGGTCCACCATCAGGCCGCTGGCCACGACCGTCGCCGCGTCCCCTGTTCGCTTGACGTCCGCGACGCCCAGCGGCACGAGATACTCGGTCTCCGGCACCTCTCCCTTCTTTCCGTACAGCAGCTTGTGCTCGAGAAAGATCACGGGGTTCGGCGTGCGGATGGCGGCCTTCAGCAGTCCTTTGGCGTCGTACGGGCTGGTGGGCATCACGATGGTGAGGCCGGGGACGTTGGTGAGCCACGATTCGACGCTTTGGGTGTGATGGGATCCCCATCGGGGACCGGCGCCATACGCCATGCGCACCACCAACGAAGCCGGCGTCTCGCCGCCGGACATGTAGTTCATCTTGGCGGCGTGATTGACGATGGCGTCCATCGCGACCGTCGTGAAATCCGCGAACATCACCTCGGCGATGGGCCGCATGCCCATCAGCGATGCCCCGACGGCGGCTCCGACAATCGCGGATTCGCTGAGCGGGGTGTCGAAGATCCGATCCGGACCGAATTCGGCCAACAGCCCGTCGGTCACCTTGAAGACGCCTCCGTACTCTGCGATGTCTTCACCGAGCAGGAAGACGCTGCCGTCTCGGCGCATTTCTTCGCGCAGCGCCTCCCTGATGGCTTCGCGGTAGGTGATTTCTCTCACGATCGCCTCCCGGCCACCAGATCCGCGCTCTCCGGCGCATAGACGTGCTTGCAGAGATCGTTGACGTCAGGAGCCGGACTCTGCTCCGCGAACGCGATGGCATCCTCGATATCGGCCGCGACCTCGGCATCAATGCTGGCGACGGTCGCGTCGGTGAGCACGCCGCGCTCGAGCAGTTGGCCTCGCATTTTGGGAATCGGATCCTTGGCGCGCCAGGCCTCGACCTCGGCCATGGGCCGGCACGTCGCCACCGGGTTGTTCTCGCAATGTCCGCGCAGACGATACGTCACGCACTCCACCAGCGTCGGGCCCTCGCCGGCTCTGGCCCTGGCTATGGCCGATTGCACCGCGTCGTACACGGCAAAGATATCGTTGCCGTCCACGCGCGCACCGGGAAAGCCGTACCCTTGTGCGCGGCAGGCGAAGTCCTGACCCGCGAAATGCTTGGCCACCGGCGTCATCTCGGCCCACCCGTTGTTCTCCAGCACGAAGACCACCGGCAGTTTGAATACGCCGGCGAAGTTGAGGCCTTCGTGGAAATCGCCTCGCTGGGCCGCGCCGTCGCCAAAAAAATTCAGGACGACATGGTCTGTCTTCTGGAGTTTCAGGGCGAGCGCGGCACCGACACCGACGGTGATGGAGGCGCCGATAATGCCGCTGCCGACCAGGACGCCACGCTTGGCGTCACCCATGTGGTGCGACGAGGCTCGGCCCTCGGCGGCTCCGGTGGTCTTGTTGAACATGCCCGCCATCTGAATGCGTGTGGAGATGCCCTTCAGAAAGAAGGCGCCGCGTGTCCGCAACGACGGCAGCACCTGATCCTCTCGGCGCAGCCCATAGCAGGCCCCGACACTGATGGCCTCCTGGCCCTGGCTGCCATGCGGCAGTTCCATGAGCTTGGCCATCGTCCACAGATCACACACCCGATCTTCGAACGCGCGGACCAGGACGAGCCAGCGATACATCTGAACGAGGTCCCGGTCGGTCAGCAGCGCGGAGTAACTCATCCCACCTCTCCCTCTCGCCAGTGTTCCAGTCGGCGCTTCACGGCGTTGATGAACTGGACCGCGGGACCGCCGTCCACCACCCGATGATCGTATGACAGGCACAAGTACATCACGTGGCGGATGACGACGTGGCCATCGCGTGCCACGGGCGTGTCGGCCACCTTGCCCATGCCGAGAATCGCGACCTCGGGGCAATTGATGATGGGCGTGAAGAGCAGCGACCCAAACGCGCCCGAGTTGGTGATGGTGAAGGTGCCGCCGGTCATCTCCTCGGGCGCGAGGTCGCCCGCCTGCGCCCGGGCGGCCAACGCGTCGATCGTCTGCGAGATCTCCGCAACGCTCTTGCGGTCCGCACCGCGGACCACTGGCACGACGAGTCCCTGTTGGTTGGCGGTCGCCACGCCGATGTTGATACTCCGCTTGACCAGAATCCGATCCCCGGCCAGAGAGGCGTTCAGGATGGGAAACTCTTTCAGCGTTTGGGAGGCGGCCCACAGAACGTAGGCGGTATACGAGAGTTTTGCGTCTCGTCGATGTTCGACGACCTGCGTCATGTCGACGTCCACGACGGTCGTGACGTCGGCCGCCGTCTGCCGACTCAAGGACATCCGCTCGGCGATCCGGCGACGGCGACCCGTGAGCGGGATCACCTCGACATCTTCAGACGCCTCGTCGATCGCGGGAATCAGACCCCGCGCGGCCAGCGTTCGTACGTCTCCCTCGGTCACGAGCCCGCCGGCTCCGGTTCCCACCACCGATGAGACGTCGACGCCGAGTTCGCGTGCGACACGGCGCGCCACCGGAGAAACCTGCTGGCGCGTCCTGGCGCCGGTCGCCGGGGTGGGCTCGGCATGGTCTGCCGGCACGGCCCTGGGCGCCACGGCCGGAGTCCGCGCAGCCGCACCGCGGGGCGTCGGTGGGCTCAAGAGAAGAGCATCGATGTTCTCACCCGCATCGGCCACGATGGCCACGGCTGTTCCCACCTCGGCATCGTCGCCTGGCCTGAGGAACACATGTGCGAGGACACCGGAGCGGGGCGCCTGCAGTTCCATGACGGCCTTCTCGGTTTCGATCGATGCGAGCGGCTCGCCCTCGCTGACCGGATCGCCCGCCTGCTTCAGCCACTCCACGAGCCGGCCCTGGGTCATGTCCTGCGAGAGGCGCGGAAGCAACACATACTGAGCCATCACGCGGTTCCTCGAAACACCGGGCGGTCGGCGCGAACCCCATCCTGCTGGTAACCGCTGCCGATGGGGCGACACTCTGACGTGTGGTCGGCGTTCGACGTCTGTCCGCCGCCCGAACCGGCGGGCTGCACAGAGGCCGACATCGGAAGGCCCATCGCCAAAAAGGCTTGGACGCCCACGGGGATGATCGGTTGTTTCATGATCGTCAGATCCGGAAGAGACACCGTATGGAAGGGACCCAGACTGACGCCGTACGAACCGACGGCCCCGGGGGGAACGAATCCCGCCGAGGCCGTCGACCGTGTTGCGTTTAGAAGATGAACTTGGCGCCGAACTGCATCTGCCGCGGGTCCGTGACCGTCGCGGTGATGTACCCGGCCGTCCCGCGCCGTGTGTTGGCGTTCGACCACAGGTTCGCGGAGGGCACGCGGAAGTTCTGACGGTTGGTGACGTTGAACATCTGGACTTCGAGTTGAATGCGCTTGCCGCCGCCGCCAACGTTGAAGCTCTTGGTCAGCGACCAGTCGGTCGTGAAGAGCCCGGGTCCGCGCCCGACGCGGGCAGGGATCTCACCGGTGGTGTACTGAGGCTGAAGCGCGAAGCAGGCCGTGTTGACCCACAGGATGGGCGCGCCACTGCCGTTTGCGCCATAGACCGGATTCGCGACGTTCACCTGGGACGGTCCGCATCCGGGCGCCCAGTCGGGCCGCTCGCTGGAGTTGACGCCAGCTGCCTGTTCCCCGGCTCGGCCGAATCCCGTCGTCACGTTGTAGGTGACGCCGGTCTGGATCGTTGTAATCGTGCTCCACCTCCAGCCGCCGACGACCGCACCCACCGCGCCCGTCAGGCTCTTCCCGGGAAGTTCCCAGGTCGTCTGGATGGCCGCGGCATGAACGCTCGTGTAGGCGCAGGGCCCGTAGCCGCTATTCAGATCGCGGCTGTACTGGAGGACGCTGCTCCCGCCGCCGTTTCCCACGGCGCGGTTGTTCTCACCCGAGATCTGATCCCAGCAGCTGGTAAACGCGTAGTTCGCGCCGAACGACAAGCCGCCCGACATGCGACGCGTCAGCGACGCCTGCAGCGAATTGTATTTCGACGTGAAAATCCACTGGTCGTACCCGATGTTGCCGTACAGGGGGTTGGGATTGGCAGGCTGCGTTGGGTCGAAATACCAACGCGTGACCATGGTGCCCGACGCGTCGGGCGACTGAATCTGCGTTCCGAACCGCCGGTTGCCCCAGTTGTTGGCGACGATATTCCCGCCGGGCTGGTTGCGGCCCTGGGAACCGACGTAGGAGATGGTCGCGCTGACCTTCCACGGGAGTTCTCGCTGCAGGGCGACGTGATAGGAATAGAGACGCGCGGTCTTGGGATTGAACTGGACCGCCCCGAAGTCGGCGACCGTCGTGCCCGTATTCGCCGCGAAGTTGAAGGGCATCGAGACGTTCAGGAGGTTGATCTGCGTATTGACCGGCGGGTTGTTGCTGGTCTCCTGCAGGCTGAACGTGCTGATCTGGCTGTAGAAGATTCCACCGCCACCGCGCAGGCTCGTCTTGCCGTCGCCGAACACGTCCCAGTTCAACCCCACGCGCGGCGCGAAGTTGGTGTGGTCCGGATTGAGCAGGGGGTTGCCCACGTCGGGCGGCGCCGACTGCATCGGCCCGGTCCTCAGGTTGGCAGTGTTGCCGTACTTTTCCTTCATGTACAGGAGCGTTTCGTAGCGCAGGCCGACCGTGGCGGTGAAGGTCTTGGACGCGCGGATCGTGTCCTCGACGTACGCCGACGCGTTCGGAGACTGGTACACGCGCCTGCCGATGCCGCCCGGCACGACGATGCTCACCTGGGCGCACTTGCCCGTGATGAACTCTGTGATGCCCAGGGTTCCCGCGGGGCACCCTGCTGCGCCGTCACTGAACGATAGGCGACCGCGCCTGTTGTTGTCTTCGTAGTCGCCGTCGTTGTACGAGTAGCTGAAGTTTCCGCCGAACTTCAGGGAGTGCGCCTCTTTCGTGTAGGTGAACTCCGTATCGAAGCTGTAGTTGAACTGCGTGGCCCATCGCGGACCATCGCCGTTGCCGCCGGCATCGTCGATGCCGCTAATGGTCAACGAGGGAGACTGCCCGGCCTTGGGGTCGGGGGTGTAGAACGGCGTTGGCGTGAGGTAGATGCTGTTGAGGGCTCCCTGCGCCGGAATGTTGGAAGCCAGGATCGTCGGGAGGTCGAAGATCCGGTTGTGATTCAGGCCGAAGCGCGTGCTGTTGATCAGGTGGGGGCTGAAGGTGTGCACGTTCTCCAGGCTGAAGATGTACCGCGTGTTCTGCCCGCCTCTGGCGTAGAAGTCGTTGATCGTGGGCGAGACGTTGGTCGAATCGTCGTAGGTGATCACCGCCCACGCCTGGTTACTGGCGCTGAACTGGCGGTCAATCCGGGCCGTGAAGTACGTCTCTCTGACGTGTTCGAGCGGGTTGCTCGCGTAGGTTCCGATATTGGGGTCTTTCGGATTCGTGCCACGATTGGCCACCGGAATCAACGCCAGGAACCCGGTGATGGCCGGGTTGATGGGATAACAGGTCTGGACCCCGCCTTGCGTGATGCACCCTGCGCGGGCGGCATCGCTCAGCACGTTGGAATTGACCGTGAGCGCTTTGTCGTGGGTGTACCGCTCGACGTTCATGAAGAAGAAGGTTTTCCCGGACTGGATCGGGCCGCCCACCGCTCCGCCGAACTGATCGCGCTTGAGCTTCGGCACGCCGTACACGTCGAAGTAGCCGGCCGAGTCGGTTGCCGAGTCGCGATGGTACTCGTAGGCGCTGCCGTGAAATTCGTTGGTGCCGCCCTTGGTGATCATCGTGATGACGCCGCCCGACTTGTTGCCGTAGGACGCGCTGTAGTCGCTCGAGAGCACCTTGAATTCCTGCATGCCCTCGACGCCCATCATGATGTTGCCGCGGCTCTGGGGCGATGTGCCGAACGCCGTCATCGCGTCGACGCCGTTCACCAGGAACCGGTTCTGCTCGGGGCGCGACCCTCGCACCGTGATGTTGTTGCCGTACGACGCGTCGTACGCGCCACGGGACTGCACGCCAGGCTGCAGCACCGCGAGTTGCTGCAGGTCGCGGGCGTTGAGCGGCAACTCCTGCATCATCTTCTGATCAACCAGGGCGCCGACTTCCGATGAACTGGTCTGGACCACGGCCGCCTCGCCGGTGACCACCACCGTCTCTTCGACGCCGCCCACTTCCATCGCGAAGTTGACCGTCGCTTCAGAGCCGACCGACAGCTGCAGCTTCTTCAACTGCCTCTTGAACCCCTGCAGTTCGGCGGCCACTTCGTAAGGCCCCGTGGAGATCGCTCGCAGCGCGTAGCGCCCGTGGTCGTCGGTGACTTCCGACTTGGTGAACCCGGTGCCGGTGTTTTTACCCGTCACGGTCACACCCGGCATGACGCCCCCGGTGTTATCCGTGACGACGCCGAGGATGGTGCCGGTCACGTTCTGCGCCGACACCGTCGCAGCGCCGCCAATCAACAGGATGAACAGGAGTAGCAGGCCGACGGTCGCCGCGTGCGATGCGGCGGCCGCTGGGAGCACTCGTGCGGCCGCGCCGCGCAGGCTCCTGAGAGATCCGACCGTGGGGCTCATAGCACCTCTCTTTTCCGTGGACAAAACGGCCGGCCGCCGGAGCCAGCCACCTATTCAAACCATAGAAATCGCGATTGGTCCGCCCACTATACCACCGGACCGCGCGAAGTCAAGGACGTGGTCTGACCAGCGATCGACGGTCTGACCACAAACCAGAAGGTCGCTTTGGGCAGCTATCAGAAGCTCGGGCACGCAACTACGCCCGGCTTCCATCCCACCCCGCGTTTAAGTGCGGCGCCGTCCAGTTCTTGATGGCACGCGGCTCCAGCACCGGCTTGCCGAGCGCCGGGCTGGTCAGACAATACGCGCCTGAGCGTGCGCCGAACCAGATGAGATTGCGATCCCATTCCACAAACACCGTCTCCGCATCGCCGCGGAACCAACTGTCGTAATTCTCCGCTGTGCCACGGTGTGGCGGTATGAAGTAGGCCAGTTCCTTCGGCCGAGTGGGATCGGAGATGTCGTGAATCCGGATGCCCGCATTGAACCACGTCGTCACGGTGATTTCGGGCCGCGAGTTGCCGGGCGCCACCCAGCTTTGGATGTTGTGCGTACAGAAGCGGCCTGTCGCGAAGCAGAAGTCCGAGTACGGGGCGTCGGCCGGCGGAACCGGTCGCGGGAACTGGCCGATGAAGCGTGGGTTGCGCGGATCGCTGACGTCGATGAGATGTTGCGGTTTGTACGGCTCGCGGCAGTCGGGCAGGTGCCCTTCCGGAATCGCAATCAGCATGTTATGCAGCCGATGGCCCTGTGGAGCCAGGATCGGGTAGCAGGTGTGGTAGGGAATGCCATCGAGCGTCTCATAGTCCCATCGCGCGACCGAATACGGTTTGGGGTTCTTGATGTCGGCGAGATTGAAAATCACCATCCCGTAGTGACCGAAACCCGAATACCCGACCGTGCCGCCATCTTCCACGCGTTTCGGGACCGTCACCGCGCCGTGATTGCTCGACCATGCCGCCTGGCTGCCGGCCCACCAATTCTTTTTCCACTCCGCTTCTTCGCCGATCATCTGCCCCGGGAAATGCCAGCGCGACACCTCCGTCACCTTCTCCGGGTCCGTCAGATCGACGACCATGATTCCGCAACTGCTGGCGCGACCGGAATTGTCGAAGCGGAGCTGGTCGGTGAATCCGGCTTCGAGGTACCCGTACTTCCCGCCGTCGTAGAAATTCATGTGCGAGCCCTGGCCGGTCGAGCCCGTCGAGAATTCATTGAGGAGCCTGGGTGAAAGCGGGTCGGTGATGTCGTAGGTGCGGATGCCCCTCAGCCCGTCATAGCTCATGATCTTCTTGCGGAATTCCTCATCGAACTGGCCGTGAGGAAATTCCCCTGGCTTGGGCGAGGTGTTCGGCTGAGCCGCCGTTTTCACCATCAGCCATTTCTTGAGGCGCGTGTTGTAGGCCACGCAGCCCGAAATGCCGTCTTTCACCGCCACCACGGATGGCTTGGCCGCATTGCTGACGTCCATCCAGCCAGCCCGTCCAACCGGCAAGAGCCGCTGAGCCCCTCTCGCCCACATCGACATCAGTGGCTCACCTCCGGCCGTGCTGGCGCCGTCGACGTGCGCGACAATCTCCATGTTGTGGATGTATTCCTTGCGGTCCAGAAAGTCCACCGCCCCCAACGGCCGCTTGAAGGGGGTCGTGCCAACCCCATCCGGGAGCCCCGCCAGCCCGCCAGACCCTTGCTGCTGGGCGCTCAATCCCCGCGCGCCGACCAAGCCGGCCAGGCCTGCGGCGCCAGCCGCCGCGCTCAATCTCAGGAACTTCCGCCGGTCGAGGTCAGCGTGAAACTTGGACATGGTCATCCTCTCCCATGATTGGCAATATCCACGGCGCGAATCGGTGATTCGTGTTGAGGGCGCGCCCACCGCGCCCAGCGGTGATTATGCGCCCGACTCGGAGGGTGTCAATGACAAACGTGACAAACGTGACATGACAAACGTGGCGATCACGTGGGGCGCCCGATGCCTGCGGTCGCCCGGGTCTTTTCGGTAGCGGCGATGGGAGTCGCGGAGTAACATAGCCGCCATTCCGGACTTATCGGGACCGGTGCCGCCTCTGGACCATCCAAGGTATGCGGTGGCATCCGGCCGCGGATCATCTTGGCGCCCGGCTCGGCGCCACGGTCACGATCACGTGTGCAGGGGGAGACCAATGTCGACCATCGGCCGTAGACTCTCGGCGAACATTCGTCGGGGCTGTGTGAAACTCGTCATGCTCTCAGGCCTGTTGGCAGTGACGTGTCCGCCAGGCGTCGCTGTGGCGGGCGAGGTGTCGCAGCCCAAGTACAAGCTGGTCGTCGACAAAGACGTTCGCATTCCCACGCGCGACGGTTCGTACTTGATGGCGGATGTCTTCCGGCCCGACGTGTCGGGAGAGAAGTTCCCGGTGCTCATGTGCTTGAGCGTCTATCAGAAGGAACTGCAGTACCTCCCGCATCAGTCGCCATTCACCCACCAGGAACGACCGGAACCGGACTGGTGGGTCGCGCGCGGCTACGTCCTGATCTTCGTCGACTCCCGCGGCACGGGGAGGTCGCCAGGCGATACGGGCGTCAAGAGCATGCAGGAGGCCATCGACTACTACGATGCGATCGAATGGGCAGCCAGGCGGTCCTGGAGTACCGGCAAGATTGGCTTGGCCGGTGTGTCCTACTACGCGATTACGCAGATTACGGTCGCCGGCTTGCAGCCGCCCCACCTGACGACGATGATCCCGTGGGCCGGTCATGGCGACGAGTACCGGGAGGGCACGTTTCAAGGCGGCATCTTCAACAAGGCGTATCTGGGCGACTGGTGGCTCGACGTGATGGGCAAGCAACTGCTCGAGCACACCCGCGTCGACAACGTGGCGGCGTTCAACGAGAACCTGCTCTATGAATACATGACCCACCCGCTCGATGGGCCCTGGTGGACCACGGTCAAGGCGAGCGCCCAGATGGACAAGATCACGGTGCCCTTCTACAGTGCGGGCAACTGGCAGGGATGGACCAATCGCCATCTGCGCGGCAACGTCGAACTGTTCGCGCGTGCGGCGTCGAAGACCAAGAAGCTGCAGCTGCACATCGGCGGGCCGACCACGTACTTCTACCAGGATGGCGGCAAGATGGATCAGCTGCGTTGGTACGACTATTGGCTGAAGGGGATGGCCACCGGCATCATGGACGAGCCGCCCGTGAAGCTGTGCGTTCGCACCAGCCTCACCGAGTGCAGTTGGCGCTTCGAGAACGAGTGGCCGATCAAGCGCACCCAGTACACCAAGTACTACCTGACGACGGAGTCCGCTGGCGGCGTGATCAAGGACGCGCTGCACGACGTCAAGTTGTCGGCGACCGCGCCGAGCCAGGCAGGCCAGCTCACCTACGACGCTGGCCCCGCGTCCGCGGGTCGCGGAACCCGCGGTCAGCCTGCACTCGCGTTTACGACCGAGCCTCTCACCGAGGACGTCGAGATTACCGGCCACATCAACCTGGTGACGTGGGTGTCGTCGGAGACCGACGACATGGATGTGTTTGCCTACCTGCGAAAGGTGATGCCAGACGGTTCGGTGCAGACCGCCGTGAGCGGCATGCTCAAGGTGTCCCATCGCAAGCTCGATCCCAGGCTGTCGACGCCGTACCGCCCGTACCACACACACGACGAGGAGCAGAAGCTGAAGCCCGGCGAGGTCGTGCCCATTCAGGTGGATATCTGGCCGACGAGCATGGTGTTCCAGAAGGGGAGTCGCATCCGGATCGACGTGATGCCGCATGACGGCGCCCGGTACTTCAGCGCCTATCATCTGAAAAACAACACGCTGTATGTGGGCGGCGACCACGCCTCCTACGTCCTGCTCCCCATCGTGCCGGCGCAGAGCGGCCCGGTCCCGAATCTCGGCGGGATTACGTTGAAGTGAAGACCCTGGGCGAGGGCCCCCGGGGGGACGTCACAGCCGGATGTTCTCGATTTCCATGTCGAGGAGATTGACGCACAGGAGTTGATGCCGCAGCAGCGACCCCACGCCGAGCAGTATCTTGCAGACCTCGGCCACCTCAAGGCTGGCGACCACGGCGGGTGTGAACGCCGGGTTGCCGAGTTGGGCTTCAATCCCCCTGCGGCTGGTGACCCGGCTGTAGATGTGCTGCAGCGTCCGGTCGCCAGGCAACATCGTCGCGACGTACCCGTACCAGCCGGCGATGGCGCCGTGCACCAGCGGTAACTGCAGCGCCTCGCACGCCTCGCTGAGCGCCACGCGATCGGGGACGCTGTCGAGGGCATCGACCACGACGCTGACGCCGGTCAGCATGTCGGCCGCCTGTTCCCGCGAGAATGCCGCCTGCAGTGGCGCCACCTCGACACCAGGATGGATCGCGGCGATATGCTCGCGCGCCACCAGGGCTTTGTTGCGACCAAGCGTGGCCGGCGACGAGAAAATCTGCCGGTTGAGATTGTGCTCCTCGAAGGTGTCGGGATCGATGGCGACGAGGTGGCCCACGCCCAGCCGTGCCAGTTCTTCGATGACGAATCCGCCGAGGCCGCCACAACCCACCACCGCCACCGTGCTCCGGAAGAGCGTCAGTTGTTGCGCGGTCGAGATCATGCGCTGGTTGCGCCGATAGCGCGCCGGCAGGATGCCGGCCTCCAACGCGGCCTCTTCCGTGTCGGCGCAGCTCACCTGGAACCGGTGCATGGCGTCGGCCTGGTCCGCCCACGCCAGGACGCAGTCCACCGCTCGCTCGGACAGAAACGATCGCAGGGCGCCGCGGTTGTCCATGATGTATTCGACGGCCTCGCCGCGTGCCGGATCGCTATCCGCCGCCCACGATCGGGAACAAGGCGATGGTATCTCCCTCCACCAGATGCTGTTCGAGTTCGGCCTGGTGGGTGTTGATGAGGATCAATCCGATTTCGGTGTCGGGAATGCCCAGGCGCTGAGCCAGGTGACTCGCCGTCGCATCGGGCGGACACGCCAGAACCTGGTTGGCGAACCTGCCAAGCCGAAACGTCAGGTACAGCTTGACGGTGATCTGCATCGCGGCGCTAATCCAGATCGGTGAAAATCTGGTCGAGTTCGTCGTTCGGGACGTCGAACACGGTATTGAACGGCGGAAGCGCTTCGCGCGTCATCCATTCCGGTAGCCGATCGTTGGCATGCGTGAATCCGGCCCGGCGGTTGAACTCCCGTTCGAGCTTCAGCGTCTCGCGGCCCAGCACCTGCAGCACATCGTCTCCGACGCTCCAGCCGTATCGGCTGTTGAGCAGATCCCGGATGACGCCTGGCGCGGTCGCAAATCCAGGGCCCGACATGAGGCACGCGCCCAGCGTGTCGTAGCCGGCGCAGTTGATCTGCATTGTGCGGGACGCGGCCACCTGTCCGTTCGGATCGCGGTGATCGATCTTGACGCGGAGCGTGAGGCCGGCCGTGTGATCGCCGCCTTGCGTGGATGTCGCGAAGGTGACGCCGGTGCCTTTGATGGCTCGCGGATCGTAGGCGGAGAACGCGATGCCCTTGGCCGCCGGCACGCGTTCGATCCCGAGTACTTTGCCCGCGACGACCGAGCCCATGCCGATAATGCGTCCCACCGGCGTGTTGCGGCGAACCTCCTGCAGCAGCTCCATGGCGCGATTCGCATCGCCCCACGGCATCAGGCCGGCTTCGCACGCCACGCCAAGGGCCGCCCCGATTTCAATCGAATCGAGCCCCATGTCGTTGATCTGCCAGTTGAGGCGTCCAATCACGTCGAGATCCGCGATGTCCAGGTTCGGCCCCAACAACCCAATGGTCTCAAATTCGAGCGGCGACACGATCTGGTGACCATCCTCGCCGCCGAACACGTTGGAGCACCGAATCGTGCAGCCGGCCATGCAGCCGTGCGACGGATTTGACGGCGCGCCGCGCTGGAGCATGAGTTCGCGTGCGCGCTCGCCGCTGACCGCCTCGGCCTTCTCATAGCTGCCCGACGAAAAATTGCGGGTCGGGAGGGCGCCCAACGCGTCAACCATCATCACGTTGGCGGCCGTGCCGTAGTCGCGGTACGTGTGAATCTGGGGATGGACCGACAGCGCCAGCGTAAAGGCTTTCTGCGCCGCCTTGAACGCCACCGCGTCCTTGATGGGCGGCTTCTGCCCCTCGGCATCGTCGAACACGATGGCCTTGATGGCTTTGGAACCCATCACCGCACCCAGGCCGCCGCGGGCGTTGATGCGGGACGGCACGCGCTCCTTGTCCAGGTTCTGGATGCCGGCCGCCCCGAGTTGGTGCTCGCCGCCAGGCCCGATGAGCGAAATAGCGACTTTGTTCCCGAACCGCGCCAGCAGCTTCGGTGCGACCTCGTACACGCCCAGGCCCACCAGGTCGTCGGCCCGTTCCCACGACGCTCCCCGCATACTCAGGTGCAGGATCCAGAAGCCGGGCTCAGCCGGCCAATCTTCGAGGATGAGCGCTTTGATGCCCATCGACGTCATATGCAGCCCGGTGCTGCCGCCCGAATTGCTTTCGCGGAACCCGCCAGACAGCGGAGACTTGGCGCCGATCGAGAGCCGGTCGCACGCGCTGAGCATGTGGCCGACCAACAGGCCGGGTGCGAAGACCAATTTGTTTTTGGGGCCGAGCGGCTCGCAGGTCGGGTCGACCTCGTCGAGCAGGATGCGCGCCAGCAGGCCCCGACCGCCCAGCGTGTCCCACGTAGCTGGAACCGCTTCCTGCGTCAGGGTCCGGGTCCGCACGTTGACTCGCCAGACCAGTAAATCGCGACCATCTGCCATGAGCGAATCCCAGGAAACTGAGTGGCTCCGAGCCGCGACGCGACCGGGCGCCTCACCCGGCCGCACCGCGACCTCAGGACCGAAACGCCGAACTTCGCCCCGACGCTAGCGGCTTCCCGCAGCCAGTTTCGCCAGCGCCGCGGTGTGAAAGCTGATATCGAAGTACTTGTCCGCCGGCGGCGGCGTGCCCTGCCACTGCTTCTCGATCTCGGCCCTCAGCTTCAACACGTTCTTCAGGCCGTCCACGTCGAGGCGAGCGTCGGCGACCAACCCGCCCTTGGCCATCGCCTGCGCGTAGGCTTCGGCGGCCACCTCCGGCTGGAGCTTCAGGCCCGTGGTCAGCAGCGCGATCGCGTCCGCCTTGTGCGACGGCGCCATGAACCAGCGCAACGCCTCGATGTACGCCGCGAGGTAGCGGACCACGACGTCGCGGTTGTCCTTGGCCCACGTTCGCATCGCAACGGCCCCGACACCCTGGTACGGTCCGATGAGCTGGGTCGCCGAACCCAGACTCTTGAGCCCGGCCCGCCTCGCCTGGATAGACGATGGCGGATTGAGCATGGTCGCCGCCAGTTCCTTGTCCTGCGTCATGGCCTGCAGGCGCTGCGGGGTCCCGCCGACCGCCTTCATCGTGTAGTCGGCGCCGGTCAGGCCGTTGAGGAGCAGGATCTTCCGCAGTTGCAGCGCGTAGGCCGTGTTGGGGGCGTCCACCGCCATCACCTTGCCCTTGAGCGCGGCCACCGAATCGATGGTCGGCTGGACGAACAGTTCGGTCATTCCGTCGTCGCTGCCCTGCAGGATGACGGCGTCGGCGCCGTCGGTCTCGACCATCGCGACCGCATTGTCGACGGCGGCGTGCGCGATGTCGTACTTGCCTGCCGCCAGTCCCTGGCGCAGCAGCGTCGAGTTCGGCGTGAACTCCACAACGACCTTGAGGCCGTACTTGGTGAACAGACCCTGAGCCTCGGCCACCAGGAGTGGCACGGTCGACACCCCGCCAAACGAAATGACGCGAATCGTCGGCGTGGCGTCGCTGGCCGCCTGGGCGGGTGCGGGCGCCGATGCGGGCGCCGGCTGCGCCATCGCCGTCGCGGCGGAACCCACGGCCACCACGGCCGCCAACGCGGCCACACCGATTGCGCGCAGAATCACGTTATCCATCAATCGCATAATCGAGTCCTCTTCAAGATCCTCGCGGGCAGGATCGGTTCATCTGTTGAACGGACCAGGCTCACTCGGCTGCTGATGCTGCCGGGGCCTTGCCGTTCAGCACGAGATTCATCCGCTCCATGTCGAGCGCGCCGTCCCATCTCGCCACGATCATCGTCACGACGCCGTTGCAGATCATGTTCGTGGTGCCGCGCGCCATCGACATGAACCGCTCGATGCCGATCAACAAGGCCATCCCCGCAACCGGCACGGTGGGCACGGTGGCCAGCGTGGCCGCCAGCACGACGAACGCCGAACCGGAGACGCCCGCGCCCGCCTTCGAGGTCACCTTGAGCACCAGCAGGAACGTGATGATCTCCGTCCAGGTCAGCGGCAGGTTCATCGCCTGGGCAATGAACAGCAGGCAGATGCTCTGGTAGATGGCCGAGCCGTCCTGGTTGAACGAGTAGCCGGTGGGGACGACCAGGCCGACCACGCTTTCCTTGCAGCCCACGTCTTCGAGTTTCTTGATCAGGCGGGGCAGCACGACTTCGGAGGTCGAGGTCGCGAGCACGATCAGGATCTCGTCCTTGATGTACGCCAGATACTTCAGGATGCTGAACCCGGCCAGCTTCGCCGCCGGCCCCAGCACGAACAGGATGAAGACGATGCAGGTGAAGTAAACCGCGCCCACGACCTTCCCCATCGGGATGAGGGTGTAGATGCCGAATTTTCCGACGGTGAACGCCATCGCGCCGAACACGCCGATCGGCGCCAGGTTCATGATGAGCGCGAGCGCCGAAAAGAGCCACACGCCCACCGTCTCGATCAGGGTCAACAGCGGCCGGCCCTTCTCGCCAATCCGCAGCAGCGCGAGACCCGACAGGATCGAGAACACCATGATCTGCAGGATATTGCCGCTGGCGAACGCCGCGGTGGGCGTTGACGGGATCATGCTCATGAAGAAGCCGACGCCGCCCGGAATCTGCGTCGCCGAACCGGGCACCACGCCAGACTTGAGCGATGCCGGGTCCGCATTGATGCCGACGCCGGGCTGGTAGAGCACCACCACGGCCAGGCCCAGCAACAGGGCGATGGTCGAGGCGACTTCGAACAACACCAACGCGCGCACGCCAATGCGCCCCACTTCCTTCATGTTCGACATCTTGGAGAGGCCCGACACCACCGTGACGAAGATGATCGGTCCGATAATCATCTTGATCAGGTTGATGAACGCATCACCAATGGGCTGGAGCGAGGCCCCCGTGGAGGGATAGACGTGCCCGAGGACCACTCCGATCCCCATGCCGATGAGGACCTGGATCCACAGGACCTTGTAGAACGGTTTCTTCTTCTTGTCAGCACCTGGCGCCATGTTTGCCTCCGTTATCGAGCGAGGTATTAGACCGATTCGTATCAGGAACTCGCCGCGGTCGGCACACGCCGCCCGCGCTCGCCGAACCGCCAGGGGGACAGGACCGCTGGACGCGCTTGAGGGCCAACCGGGGCTCACAAGGCGTCCACACACGAGCGTGACCGACCGATGTCGCCGAGAGGAGCGCGCCGTCGTGGATTCCCGTCACCGGGAACCTGCGACGCCAGCGTCGCCGACGCGGCTCAACCGACGAACGTGCGATCTCTACAGGTGACAGCTTTCGATCGCCGCCACGAAGTCGCGCAGGAATTCGGCTGCGCGGGCTCCGTCCACGACGCGGTGGTCGCACGCCAGCGTGATGGTCAGCTGAGGGCAGACCACGGGCTGCCCGTCCCGCGCGACCACGCGATCGCCGATGCGCCCGATGGCGAGAATCGCGGCCTGCGGCGCGTTGATAATCGCGGTAAAGGCGTCGATGCCGTACATGCCCAGGTTGCTGATGGTGATGGTGCCGTGCTGGATATCGGCGGGCTGCAGCCGTCCCGCCTGTGCCCGATCAACCACTTCGCGGCGCCGCCGCGCGATGTCGCCGATTGACAGGCGGTCGGCTCCGTGGATGACGGGCACGACCAGACCCTGTTCCACCGCGGTGGCGAGGCCCACGTTCACGTCGTCATGATACCGGATGCCCTGATCCACCCAGCTCGCGTTGAGGCGGCGGTGGGTTTTGAGCACGCCGGCCAACAGGGCCACGAGCTGATCGGTATGGGTGATTTTTTCGTGTCCGGCTTCCTGCGCGCTTCGGGCCAGCCGCTGGCGCGACGCGACCAGTGCGGTGGCGTCGACATCGCGCGTCAGGAAGATGTGCGGCATCGTGGTCCACGAGGCGGTGACGCGTTCGGCCATGATGCGCCAGATCTGGCCGGGCGCTTCGCTGGCCGCCTGCGAGGCGGCGGCGGCGGCCGGCGCCTGGCCTGCCGCCTTCGCGAGCTCGGCGGCGAGCCGCCGAGCCTTGGGCGACAGCAGTTCGCGCTCGGCGCCCGCGCCGGACGGCTTGGCGGGCCTATCGGCTTGGGCCGATGCGGTCTGGACCGCCGCCGGTCCGGTGGCCTGACGGCCCGAGACCGGCGTAGCCGCATCGGCGGGCGGGGCCTCGCCCGGCGCCAGCAGCCAGGCGATCACCTGGCCCACCGTCACGACATCGTCCTGTTTCGCGCGGACGTTCGACAGGATGCCGTTGCCGTCGGCTTCGATCTCGACGACCGCTTTGTCGGTCTCGACCGCCATCAGCAGATCGCCTTTGGCGACCGCGTCGCCCTCCTGCTTGTACCACTTGACGAGCTTGCCCGTTTCCTGCGCCATTTCGAGCGCGGGCATCACGATACTAATCGCCATGGTGCGCCTCAGCCTTTGATTGCTTCGCCGCTGGCGCTCGCTCGGATCATGTCCTTCACGTGCTCGCTCGGCGGATTCTCGTGTTCGCGCGTGGTCGGCAGCGGCCCGTCGACGGTGACATAGTGCGCGCCAGCCACCATCAGTTTGTCGGCCGGGAAGCGGGTGATCACTTCGTGGCCGGTCTCGGTCACCACGATCTCTTCTTCGATGCGGGCAGCGCTCCAGCCGTCGGTGGACGGCCAGAAGGTCTCGAGCGCGAAGACCATGCCGGGCTTGAGTTCGCACGGGTGGTCGAGCGACACGAGGCGGCTGATGACGGGCTTTTCCCAGATGGCCAGGCCCACGCCGTGTCCGTACTGGAGGGCGAAGGCGGCTTCCTCATTCGGGAATCCGAAATCCTGGGCCTTCGGCCACACGCGGGCCACGTCGGCAGTGGTGCGGCCCGGCCGGATCAAATCGATGGCGGCGTCGAGGTAATCGCGGCAGCGCTTGTAGGCGTCCACCATCGCATGCGACCCGTAGCCGATGGCGAAGCAGCGGTAGTAGCAGGTGCGGTAGCCCATGTACGAGTGGAGGATGTCGTAGTACACGGGGTCGCCAGGCCGGAGGCTGCGATCGGAAAACACGTGCGGGTGCGGGTTGCAGCGTTCGCCGGAGATGGCGTTGACCGCTTCGACGTACTCGGAACCCAGGTCGTAGAGCACCTTCGACACGAGGCCGACGGCTTCGTTCTCGCGCATGCCGGGCTTCATCGCGCGATAGAGTTCGTCGTACGCGGCATCCACCATCATGGCGGCCGTGTTGAGCAGGGCAATTTCGTCCTGCGTCTTGATCACGCGCACTTCCGACATCAGCGCCTGGCCGTCGACGATCGTGAGGCCTTCCTTCTGCAGCGCGAAGAGGACGGGCGGTTCGATGATGTCGATGCCGACCGGTTCTTTGTGCAGGCCTCTGGCTTCGAGCTCGATCTTGATCTTCTTGGCGACGTCTTCGGCGCGGCCCATTTCCGGCGTCATCGCGCCCCGCAGCATCGAGATGCCGGGCCGCGAGCGGTCGCCCAGCCAGTCGCAATTGAGCTGGTGGTGCTTGGCGGCCGAACCGAAGTCCCACAGGATCGGCTCGGCGCCGCGGGCCAGCAACGTAAACCGGTTCGCCTTGTCCTGCGCCCAGGTGCCGATGTGCGTGGCCGTGATGTACCGCACGTTGTTCATGTCGAAACAGAGCAGCGAGCCCAGTTCGGACTTTTCCAGCTCGGCATTGACGCGGGCCAGACGCTCGCGCCTCAGCCGGTCGAAATCAATCCGCCGCTCCCAATCGACCGCCATCGTGCCATGCGTTCTCGATCTCATCGTGCACCCTTTCGTTCAGCTCTTCGTGAAGAGCGACTGGACCAGTTCAACGATTGCGGCTTCGGTCGGCACCGTCACATCCTCGAGCGGCGGCGAAAACGGCACCGGCACATCCATCGCGCCCAGCCGTTTGACCGGGGCATCGAGGTAGTAGAAGGCGGCGTCGGCAATGACGGCTGCGATTTCGGCCGTCACCCCGTACTGCTGGTGCCCCTCGTCGACGATCACCGCGCGCGACGTCTTCTTGACCGACTCGATGATCGTCTGACGGTCGAGCGGCGACGTCGTTCTCGGGTCGATCACTTCGGCGCTGATGCCGTGTGCTTCGAGCAACGTGGCCGCGCCGAGCGCGGTCTGAACCATGCTGCTGGTGGCCACGATCGTCACGTCGGTTCCCGCGCGCTTGATGTCGGCGACGCCAAACGGAATCGTATAGTCGTCGGAGGGCACCGGGCCCTTCATCCGGTACATCATCTTATCTTCGATGAACACCACCGGGTTGTCGTCGCGAATGGCCGTCTTGAGCAGGCCCTTCGCGTCGTACGGCGTCGAGGGCAGCACCACCTTGAGGCCCGGCACGTGGCTCATCCAGACGTGCAGCGACTGCGAGTGCTGCGCGGCCGACCGTCTGGCCGCCCCCATCGTGGTGCGCAGGACCATCGGGACTTTGAGTTTGCCCCCGGACATGTAGTGAATCTTGGCCGCCTGATTCACCATCTGGTCCATCGTGAGCGTGAGGAAGTCCCCGAACATGATATCGGCAATCGGGCGCATGCCGGTCATCGCGGCGCCGACCGCCAGTCCGGTGAAGCCCGCTTCCGAGATGGGCGTGTCGATCACGCGGGTCGTGCCGAACTCTTCGACCAGACCGGACAGGACCTTGAAGGGGGTCCCGGCCTCGGCGACGTCTTCGCCCAGGATGACGACGCGCGAGTCGCGGCGCATTTCTTCGGCCAGGGCTTCCCGGATCGCTTCGCCGAAGGTCAATTCGCGTAGTGTAGTTTCAGGCATAAATATGGAGCCGCACATCGGCCGCCGAAGGATACGGGGCGTCGATCGCGAAACGAGCCGCCTGTTCAATCAAAGTCCCGGCGCTGGCTCGGATGGCCTCAAGCGCGGCGGGCGTGGACAGTCCTTGCGCGCACAACCACTCGCCGAACGTGTCGATCGGATCACGGGTGGTCATCCACTCGTGCTCTTCCTGTTTCGACCGGTAGTAGGCGCGGTTGATGTCGCCGACGTGATGGCCGTCGTACCGGTAGGTGTCGCACAGCAGGAACGCCGCCCCTCCGCCCTGGCGCGCACGCTCGACCACGCGGGTCGCGGCGGCATACACCGCCCGCACGTCCTGGCCGTTCACCCGCTCGGCCGGAATGCCGAACGCCGCCGGGCGGGCGAGAATGTCGCCGGCGGTGGTCTCGCTGTAGTGCGTGTACTCGTTGTACATGTTGTTCTCGCACACGTAGATCACCGGCAACTTCCAGATCCCCGCGAGGTTCATCACTTCGTAAAAGAGACCCTGGCCCAGCGCGCCTTCGCCGAAGAAGCAGACCGCGACGCCGTCGGTCCCGCGCATTTTCGCGGAGAACGCCGCGCCGGTCGCGATGCCCGCGCTGCCGCCGACGATGGCGTTGGCGCCCAGATTGCCGGTCTCCGGATCGGCAATGTGCATCGACCCGCCGCGGCCGTGGCAATACCCGGCCTCTTTGCCGAGCAACTCGGCGAACATCCGATCGGGGGCGGCACCCTTGGCCAGACAGTGGCCATGGCCGCGATGGGTGCTGGTGATGTAGTCGTCGCGCCTCAACGCGTGACACACACCCACGGCGATGGCCTCTTCACCCGAATACAGGTGTGCCAGCCCCGGCATCAGAGCCCGCTTGTAGAGATCCTTGACCGTGTCTTCGAAACAGCGGATCTGGACCATCTGCGAGTACATCTGCCGCGCGCGATCGGCGTCGAGTGCGGCATCGGGCTGCGGCCCTTGGCGTTGGGTGCTCATGTGGTGACCCCCGAAAGGCGGGCCAGCACGTCGAAGATCACCGACATTTCGTGTTCGGCGAAGCCCATGCCACGCGCGGCCGTGAGGTATTCATTACTCACCGCCGCCGAGGGCAGCGGCACGTCGAGCCGTTGGCCCATCTCCAGGGCGAGGTTGAGATCCTTCTGCATCATGTTCACGTTAAACCATATCTCGGGCGGGGGCGCCAGCACGAACGGCCCCCGGTACTTCAGCATGGGCGATGCGGCCGCGCTGTTGAGGATCACTTCGATCGCGGTTGCGCGGGCGATGCCGGCCTTTTCCGCCAGCAGCACCGACTCGCAGAACGCCTGCATCTGGACGCCGATATTGAGGTTGACCGCGATCTTCATGGCCACCGCCAGGCCGTTGCCACCCACGTGCGTGACCTTGGGACCGATATCCTGCAGAATCGGCTTCACCCGATCGAACGCCTCGCGCGGCCCCCCCACCATGATGGAGAGCTGGCCCTGCTGGATCGTGACCACGCTGCCCGACACTGGGGCGTCGAGCATCGCGGCGCCGGTGGCGGCCACCGAGGCGGCAATCTCGCGGCTCACCGCGGCGTCCACCGTGCTCATGTCCACATACACTTTGCCCGCCGACAGCCCGGCCAGAATCCCGTTGGGTCCCGACGTCACCGCCTTCAGTGCCGCGGTGTTCGGCACCGACGTAAAGACCACGTCGGAGGCCTCGGCCACCGCACGTGGGGAATCCGCCCATCGGAGACCCGCCTCGCGCAGCCACTCCGCTTTAGACGCCACCAGATCGTTGCCGGTCACCAGATGATGGGCATCGAGCAGTCGTTTGGCCATGTGGCCGCCCATCACACCCAGGCCCACGAAGCCCAGCGCGGCGCTCACCGCGTCACTCCGGCCATCTGCGCCAGCACGTCGAACATCACCGCGAAATCCTTCTCGGCGTACCCCATCGCACGGGCCGCCGTCAGAAATTCGTTGGTGGTCGATGTCGTCGGCAGCGGCACGTTGAGCTGCTGGCCCATGGCCAGCGCGAGGTTCATGTCCTTCTGCATCATGTTGACGTTGAACCAGGCTTCCTCGGGCAGGGTGATCACGAACGGGCCCCGGTACTTGATCATCGGCGACGAAATCACGGCGTTGGTCAGCACCTCAACCGCAACCGCGCGATCGATGCCGCTTTTTTCGGCCAGCAGGATGGCCTCGCAGAAGGCGAGCATCTGCACCGCCAGACCCAGGTTCGACGCGATCTTCATCGCCAGCGCCAGGCCGTTGGCCCCGACGCGGGTGACCTTCGGGCCGATGTCCAGCAGCACGGGTTTGACGCGCTCAAAGGCCTCTTCCGGTCCGCCCACCATCACGGCGAGGACGTTATTCTTGAGCGAGATGTGGTTGCCCGACACGGGCGCATCCAGCATCGTGGCGCCTTTTTCGGCGACCAGGGCCGCCAGATCGCGGCTCGCTGCGGCGCTCACCGTGCTCATGTCGATGTAGATCTTGCCGGGCTTCAATCCGGCCAGCACCCCGTCTGGCCCGCTCGTGATCGCGGTGAGGGCCTTGGTGTCGGTGACCATCGAAAAGACGATGTCGGCCGCTTCGGCGACCTCGCGCGGGGAGTGGCCCCAGCGCATGCCGGCCTGCTCGAGCCACTGCACCTTCGAACGCGTGCGGTTATGACCGATGACCGTGTGCCCTTTGTCAATCAGCCGCTTGGCGATTTGGCCGCCCATGAGTCCGAGGCCGATGTATCCAAGATTTGCCATAAGGAAACGTTCCCGTGAAAAGGTCAGTGATCCGAGTTGACCATGGGTTCGGGCAACAATTCTCCCACGCTCGAGTCCTCTCGGATTTGCAGCAGATGCTCGCGCATGGCCTGACGTGCCTCATCAGGATTGCCCGTCTCCACGGCGTGGAGGATGCGACGGTGGTGGAACTGGCCGCGTGCCGGGCCGTCTTCGGAGTCGAAAATGCGGGTGCGCTGCTCGCGCAACAGCCCGACAATCGAATCAATCAACGTCAGCACCAGCGGGTTCTGCGCGGCCTCGGCCAGCGCCAGATGAAAGTCGAGGTCGGCTTCGATGTAGGCGTCGGGATCGGCCGGCATGGCGTCCATCGCGGCCACCGCGTCTCGCATGGCGGCCAACTGTTTCTCGTCGACCCGGGCCGCCGCCCGCGCCGCGATTTCGGGTTCGATGATCTCGCGCACGTCGGTGAGCATGGCCGCGCCTTCCGGCTGGCCGACGTTGATCATGAAGTCAAGAGACTGCCGGATCACCTTGGAGGTGCCGTCGACGATGAAGGTGCCTCGGCCGGGAAGCGCTTCGGCCAGACCTTTCTCGCAGAGCGCTTTGACCGCCTCGCGAACCGCCGTCCGGCTGACGCCGAACTGATGGGCCAGATCCCGTTCGGGCGGGAGCTGGTCGCCGTTTTTGAGCTGGCCCGATCGGATCGACTGTTCGATCTGTTCGACGATCTGCTGGTAGAGCCGCGCTGTTCTGACTGCTCTATACATGGCGCCCGCCTCAGTTCGCCGATTGGAGTTTGGTCCAACCACTATACCAGGAACCTTACCACTGACGTCAGTGACGCGCAAGCTAATTCGGTCGAAAATACTTGACACGGTCTGGTAGTCTAGTGGTAGAGTGGTCCAACCATTGCGACGTGCTTAGTAGACTATCATTCGCCATCACACCGTCACACCGTCACACCGTTACCGTCGGTTGGGATGCACATTTTCGGGGAGGAATGCATGAAGTCGTTGTCCACGCGTCGCGAACTGGCGGGTAATACGGTCACCTCACCGTTTACTCTTGCCCTCGCACGCATCGCCATCGTCACGCTCGTGGTCATGGTTATTCTGGGCGCCGGGAGTTCGCTCTCTGCGCAGACCATCACTGGAACCATTCTCGGCACCGTCACAGACAACAGCGGTGGTGTCATGCCCGGCGTGAGCGTCACAGCCAAGAACACCGGCACGGCCTTCACCAGGTCGGCGGTCTCTGACGACAAGGGGCGGTACGAACTTCGTGCCATGCCGATCGGACCCTACGAGGTCACCGCCGAGCTCGAAGGATTCAAGAAACAGATCAAGGCGGTCCAGCTGACCGTCGGCGCCGAAGTCGGCATGAACTTCGCCATGGATGTGGGCGGCGTGGAGCAGACGGTCGTGGTGACCGCCGAGGCTCCGGTGGTCCAGACCAACTCGACGGAAATGGGCGCGCTGATCGATCAGAAACAGATCCAGCAGTTGCCGCTCAACGCGCGCGACATTCAGCAGCTCGCCGTGCTGCAGCCCGGCGTGCAGTCGCAGTCGGCCTACAACGGCCTCTACGGCGCCAACATCACGGTCCGCGGATCGCGCCCCGAGCAGAATCGATACCTGCTTAACGGCGTCGACGCCTCGACCTCGTTTGGCACGTCGCCGGTCAGCGCGGCCAACATCCTGATGGGCGTCGAAGGCCTGCAGGAATTCAAGGTCATGTCGAGCGACTACAGCGCGGCCTACGGCGTCAAGCAGGGCGGCGTGGTGAACATGGTCACCAAGGCCGGCACCAACGACTTCCGGGGGAGCGCCTACGAGTTCCATCGCGACGACAAGCTCGACGCGCCCAACTACTTCGACCTGAGCGGCACACCGCCCTTCAAGCGCGACCAGTTCGGCGGGGCGGTGGGTGGCCCGATCGTCAAGGGCCAGACCTTCTTCTTCGTCAACTACGAGCAGTACCGCCACCGCCTCGGGCTGTCCAACATCGCGACGGTTCCGACCGCCCGCGCCAAGCAGGGTTACGCGTACGATGCGGCCGGCAACGAGACCTACGTCGGCGTCGCGTCCCAGATGGTGCCGTTTCTGGCCCTGATGCCAGACCCCAATGGCTCGATCAACGCGAAGAACGGCACGGGGCAGTATCAGAGCAATCCGATCCAGAAGATCGACGAAAAATATGTGACCGCGCGTATCGACCACCGCCTGAGCCCCAACGATCAGCTCTGGGGGGTGTACACGGGCGACTGGTCGCTGAGCGTGACGCCAGAAGCCAACCCGAACTTCGGCGTCAACTCGACCCGCAACAAACAGATCTGGAGCCTGGAAAACGTGCACACGTTCTCCAATCACCTCCTGAACACGACCCGCGCGGGCCTGAACCGCAACTACTACTTCGACGAGACGACCGCCTTCGTGCCGATCGCCAGCTCGATGTACGTCGCCCAGAACCCCTTCCTGACGCCGTCAGCCAACGGGCAGTTCGAGTCCATCGGCTTCGGCAATGGCATGACGGGCATGGCGAATTCGGGCAACGCCCCCGTGTGGTTCAACCATACCGGCATCAGCCTCGACACCGAGTTCAGCTACCTCACCGGCGCGCACACCTGGAAGTTCGGCGGGTCGTGGCTGTATGCCAAAGACGCCGGATCGTTTACCGCCGTCCAGGCTCGCGGCGAAATCTCGTTCGATACGTGGACGCAGTTCCTGCAGGGTGTCGCCACGCGCGCCAACATCCTGCTGCCCGGCAGCGATCCCAAGAAGGATTTCCGCAGCCACACGGTGTCGTTCTACGCCGAGGACAACTGGCGCGTGTCGCCGCGGCTGACCGCGTCGCTCGGCGTCCGCTACGACCTGCTGGCGTCGCTCAAGGAAGCCAACGGGCATTTCGCCAATCTGGTCAACGGCCCCTCCGACCTGGTGCCGACCGTCAGCAGCACGGTCATTTATCCCGAGAAGAACAACTTCGCCCCGCGCCTCGGCTTCAACTGGGACGCGTCGGGCGACGGCAAGACCAGCGTGCGCGGCGGCGGCGGGATGTTCTACAACCTGATCAACGCGTTCAGCTTGCGCGAGTCGAGCAACAACGTCCCGATCACCACGCAGTATTCACTCAACAACGTGCCGTTCCCGGCCGTGTTCACCAACCTCAACGTCGGCTCGCTGGTGCCGGACTTCGGCGCCATCCAGTCGCATCCGCAGACCCCGGTGCTCTACTCGTACCACCTGAGCGGTCAGCGTGACGTCGGCTACCGGACATCGGTGACGGTGAGCTTCGTGGGATCGGAAGGCCGTCACCTCCCGAGCGGCACCATCGTCAACAGCGACTTCGGCAACCGCGTGATGCCGACCTCGACCAACCCGTACTACTGGGCAGCCGGCGGCACGCGGCCCAACCCGAATTTCGGGCGCATTGGGTACGGCGAGTTCATCTTCAACTCGAGCTACAAGTCGGTGCAGACCTCGATCGACCGGCGCGTCGGCGAGGGGCTCGGCTTTACCGCGGCCTACACCTGGTCGCGGTGCATGAACCAGGGCTCGGGCGAATTGAATACCGCCTTGGGCAACGGCGGCGGTCCCGGTGTGTTCCAGTACGCCCGCGACCCTTCGACCGGCTACGGGCCGTGCTCGTTCACCAGCACCCACAACGCGACCTTTACCACGACGTGGGACCTGCC
>Ga0194060_10000046_pt1 | contig 79710 bp, 73 predicted proteins | sample SepL225m_MetaG_FD_163427 | JGI IMG/M metagenome (GOLD analysis project Ga0194060, IMG submission 163427) | Anoxic zone freshwater microbial communities from boreal shield lake in IISD Experimental Lakes Area, Ontario, Canada - Sep2016-L222-5m | ecosystem: Environmental > Aquatic > Freshwater >... | reverse complement strand
GCATAAGGCTGGGTTGCACCTGTACTAAAATAGTCCCTTAGCATGTTTAAATTTGACATGATGGTATGAAATTATGCAGCAATTTAAGCTTAATTGGGCAAATGGGCTAGGCATTTCTCCTTCATAAAAATTATTTCAAATTATCCCATTTTTTCTATAATTTAACATACTTAAATTTAAATAGATTCATCAACCATTAACCATTTGCTATGTCCAAGAACAAATCAAATAACAGTCGAAGAAATTTTATTAAAAATTCAGCCCTTGCCATGGGTGGATTTTATATTTTACCTAGGCACGTGCTTGGAGGAAAAGGCTTTATTGCACCAAGTGATAAATTACAAGTTGCTGGAATAGGTTCTGGCGGAAAAGGAGAAAGTGATTTATTCAACTTTTACAATTCTGGAAAAGCAGATATCGCTTTTTTATGTGATGTAGATGACAGACAAGCGGTTAAAAGTCGTCAACGCTATCCAAATGCAAAATACTATAAGGACTATAGAGAAATGTTAGATAAAGAACATAAGCATTTTGATGCTTGTTCTGTTTCTACTCCCGATCATATGCATGCAGTACAAGCCATGGCAGCAATGCAATTAGGCAAGCATGTCTATGTACAAAAACCAATCGCGCACGATATTTTTGAAGCAAGGATGATGACCGAAGCGGCAAGAAAAAATAATGTAGTTACACAAATGGGAAACCAAGGTGCATCAGGAGATGGCGTTCGTATGTTACAAGATTGGTATAACGAAGGATTAATTGGAGATGTACATACTATTTATTGTTACACCGATCGTCCAGTATGGCCACAAGGTGCTATTCGTCCAGCAACACCTTCTGTGATTCCAGCTGAATTAGATTTTAATTTATGGTTAGGTACTGCTCCTAAGAAAGATTATTTCGAAGGTTTGCTACCATTTAACTGGAGAGGATGGTGGGATTACGGGACCGGTGCATTAGGTGATATGGCTTGTCATATTATGGCACCTGGTTTTGCAGTATTGGGCTTAGGTTATCCAGTAGCAGCTGAATGTAGTATTGCTACAAGATATACAGCACCTTGGCAAAAATTAGATGCGCCAGATAGTCCCCCAATGGGATCACATATCATATTAACCTTTAAAGGGCCTTTTAATAAGCATAAGGGGAAAAATAAAGAAACAGAAATTAAATTACATTGGATGGATGGCGGTATTCAACCAGAAAGACCAGCTGAATTAGGCCCGAATGAACAAATGGGTGATGGTGGCAACGGTATCATTTTTGAAGGTACAAAAGGAAAAATGATGGCAGGTACTTATGGTGTGAATCCACAATTATTACCAACAAGTTTAACAAAAACAACGACAGTACCTAAAACAGTTGCACTTGTTAAAGGTGGAGATAATGGTCACTATGCTGCATGGGTGGAAGCCTGTATCGCTGGCGCTGGAAGTGAACTTGCTAAAAACTTGAGTTCTAATTTTGATATTGCTGGTCCTTTAACTGAATCTGTTTTAATGGGAAATTTAGCCATTCGCAGCTATGATATCAAATCAACAGATAAAGCAGGAAGAACCACTTATCCAGGAAGAAACATTCAACTACAATGGGATGGCCCAAATATGAAAATCACCAACTTCGACGAAGCCAATCAATTTGTGAAACGCAATTATCGCGACGGCTGGAGTTTGGGTATTTAATATCAAATCCAATATTTTACTAAAACCCTTCTACCTTAATTTGGTAGAAGGGTTTTTTATATCGCTCAATTAAATGGTAACTTTAATCTTCCTTAGGAAGGCTATCTTTAAAATTATAAATTTGAGTCATGAAAAATTTAAGCGACCAGTTTTTATTAAACCCCGAAATACATTTTTTAAACTTTGGTTCTTTTGGAGCAACCCCAAAACCTATATTTGAAAATTACCAACATTGGCAAAGGGTTTTGGAAGCCGAGCCTGTTCAATTTATAGCATTTGATGGATATCAATATTTAGCCGACAGCCGTGCAGCCTTAGCCAATTTTGTAGGGGTCGCTGATAAGGATGATTTGGTATATGTGACCAACCCTTCCTTTGCTATTAATTTAATTGCAAAAAATTTTCCTTTACAAAAAGGAGATGAAATATTAACCACCGATATTGAATATGGTGCATGTGATCGAACATGGAATTTTTATTGCGAAAAAGCAGGCGCAACCTATCGAAGACAAAAAATAAATTTACCCATCACGAGTAAAGAACAATTTATTGCTGATTTTTTTGAAGGCCTTCGTCCTACCACCAAAGCTATATTCATAAGTCATATTACAAGTTCTACAGCATTAATTTTCCCCGTTAAAGAAATTTGTGCCATTGCAAAATCAAAGGGCCTCATCACGATCGTGGATGGCGCACATGCACCAGCACATATTCCACTTAATATAAATGAAATTGAAGCCAACTTTTATACAGGCGCCTGCCACAAATGGATGATGGCGCCTAAGGGATGTAGTTTTATTTACGCTCAAAAGTCGGTACAAACATGGTGTGATCCATTAATCGTAAGTTGGGGATATAAGGCATTAAAACCATCGCATTCTACTTTTTTAGATTACAACCAAATGATTGGCACCCGTGACTTTTCGGCATTTTTAACAGTGCCCACCTGTATTGAATTTATGAAGCAACATGATTGGGTGAGTGTCAGCAAACAATGTCATGAAATTGTACTAGCAAATGCACAAAGATTTTATGACTTATTGGGTGCTAAACCCATTAGTCCATTAACCAATGAATGGATTGGACAAATGTTAAGTATTCCTATTAAAACCACCGAGCCAGAAATACTACAACGAACTTTATTTACGGACTATAAAATTGAAGTACCTATTATGCGTCAGGAAAAGGATGTATACATAAGGTACTCCATCAATGCCTTTAACAGCATCGATGACCTAAATGCACTTTACGATGCCTTAAGTGATTTGATTCAAAAAAATAAACTAGCGTCCTTTTAAGAGAGCCTTATTATTTCCAATGTAATTGAGACATTGCAGTTGCATTGTCTTTAGCACAATCTAATTCATTGGTGCCTGTATATGCTTCTTGTTCAACGATAAAATATTGTAATCCTTTTTGAGCACCTAGTTTTAAGATGTTTTTAAAGTCGATGGTACCTTTACCAATCACACAAGACTCATGCCCAGTAGGTATTTTCACTAAGTCCTTCACGTGACATAACTTAAATCGATTAGGATATTTATTCAAATAATCAACTGGATTAGCGCCCGCTGCCACCACCCAGTAAATATCCATTTCGAAATCAACTAATTTTGGATCTGTCGAATCCATCATCACATCTTGTGGTATGCCGCCATTCATTGCTTTAAATGAATAATCGTGATTGTGATAAGCAAAACGAATGCCATGCTTATTTGCTATTTCACCGCATTTATTAAATTCATCTGCAAAACGTTTAAAATCATCAATTGATTTTTGTGGGCCCTTGCTTGGACAGATTAAATACTTCATGCCAATTTCGCCAGCTTCTGCTGCCTTACGTTCAAAGTCCTTACTGATATCGCAATGAGATGAAACGATCATCATACCCATATTATCTAATTCTTTTTTAAAGGCTGTGTTTTTCATACCCCAAAACATACCATTCGCACCTTCAAAACTTTCAATTTGTTTATACCCTGAATTAGACAAGTGTTTTAAAACAGCCATTGGATTTTTAGCCAATGCTTCTTTCACAGTCCACAATTGAATACCAAAAGTATTTTTTGGATTCGCCATGGAAAATAATTCGTTCTTAAATGGCGTACTAACGGCTAAACCTGCTAAGGCTGTATTACGTATAAAATTTCTTCTTGAGTTTGACATAAAATAAATTAAAGGGATAAATGATTTGAATTAAAAAGATGATGAAAAAATAGGATTAATTTTTATTGACTAAGTAGCCCAAGCTTTATCACCCTTATGATAAGGGATGCTCCCTTCGTATTTTCCAGGAATGGCTACATATCGCAAAGCTTTGGTAGCGCCAATTTCCGAAGTGAAATATCCTGTAAGTGACAACTCCTTCATCATGGTAAAATAATGTTTAGGATCTTGTGATTTTTTATTTTTTTGATAGGCTGCAGCTTCCTTATCAATGTCTACTAATAATTGATGGCGCTCCTGCGTATTGGCTTCCATAAATGATTTGCCGATTTTCGATTTTGCATCTTTAAATTGAAGTGTTCGAATCCCTTCCATAAAAATGGTTTGATTTTTTTCATCGTAACAGTCGGTCACCATTACTGACATAAATTCTCCCACTTTCGCTTCTTTAGCACCAGGTGTATTAGTAGTAGGTATAATGGTTTCTGCAACTTCATTTAAAAAAGCAATGTCGTCAGTCGAAAATTTTAATCCCGTTTTAGCCGTTGTACATCCTGATAAAAAAGCTTCTGCCCCTAAAACAGTTCCTCCCATGATTAGGGCTACTCTAGCTAAGGCATCTCGTCGGTTCATCATAAAGTATAAATTTGATAGCGTTAAATTATTTTTTAAATATCACAAATTTCAATGGCCTTTTTTAAAGAAGCCATCGGATCCTTGTCGGCAGGAATAAACTCCTGAGCAACATATCCTTTAAATCCAGTCGCAACGATAGCGCGCATGATGGCAGGATAATATAATTCTTGGCGTTCATCAATTTCATTACGCCCTGGAACCCCTCCTGTATGATAATGCCCGTAATATTCGTGGTTCTTATTGATGGTTCTGATGATGTCTCCTTCATCAATTTGCATATGATAAATATCAAATAGTAATTTAAAATTAGGAGACCCCAGTCGTTTACATAATTCAACACCCCATACTGATCTGTCACACATGTAATCCTTATGATCCACTTTTGAGTTTAATAATTCCATTTGAATGATCACGCCTCTTTTTTCGGCAAGTGCCATAATTTTTTTAAGCCCTTTTACACAATTATTTAATCCTGTTTCATCATCCATTCCATTTCTACTTCCTGAAAAACAAATTAAATTAGTGTAGCCTGCATCTGCAACATAATTAATATGATCCGTATAATTTTTTACCAAAGTATCATGAAAATTAGGTTCATTAAACCCTTTGGTTAAACTTATTTCGGCGCCATTACACATGGTAGAAATTAAATTGTTTTCTTTTAATACATGCCATTCAGAAGGACCTACCAAATCCATTCCGATCATTCCCATTCCTGCAAAGTTTTTAGCCAATTGCTCAATGGGTATATCACTATAACACCATCTGCAAGCCGAATGATTGATTTTTCCTTTTAGTGAAAACTTTTTTTTGCTTTGATTGTCTAATTCTTTTTTCACAGCTGCTAATAAATTTGAGGGGACCGCCACTCCTGTTGCTAAGGCGGCCGAGCCAGTTAAAACTTGTTTTATAACATTGCGTCTATTCATATTTGATGACATTACATATAATTATTAAGTAATAAAGAATAATGATTGGATAAATATAATTTTTTTTTGTTGTTTTTTGTAAAGTTTTAAGTTAAAAATGGGGGTTATTTGCGAAATAATAAGGAAATTGCTTGAGTTACAATCCAGCAATGTTGATTGTATTTGAAATTGAATTATTCGATTAAAAAATGTCAAAATGAACCGAAAATTACGCATGGGTATGGTAGGGGGCGGGAAAGATGCCTTTATTGGTGCTATTCACCGATTGGCAGCCAATATGGATGGCCTTATCGAAGTTAGTTGCGGCGCTTTAAGTATTCGTCCAGAAATAGCAGTTGCTTCTGGTGAAGCTTTGTTTCTGCCTAAGGAAAGAATTTACTTAACCTTTGATGAAATGATAAAAAAAGAAGCAAGTTTACCCGCTTCTGAACGCATCGATTTTGTAACTATTGTCACTCCTAATTTTGCCCACTTCGCACCTGCGATGATGGCCCTTGATTATGGATTTCATGTGGTGATAGAAAAACCAATCACCTTTTCATTAGACGAAGCCAAACAATTAAAACAAAAATTAGACGAAACTGGTTTAACACTTTGCCTAACGCATACTTATTCAGGATATCCAATGGTGAAACAAGCCAAAGCGATGGTGAAAGAAGGAAAACTAGGAAAGATCCGAAAAGTATGGGTCGAATATCCACAGGGTTGGCTCAGCAGATTATCAGAACGCGAAGGAAATACACAAGCCGCTTGGAGAACAGATCCCAAAAAATCAGGTAAGAGTTCTGTAATGGGAGATATAGGAACACATGCAGCGCACTTAGCAGAATATATTACTGGCGCTAAAATTACAGATGTGTGTGCTGAATTAAATACCATGGTGGAAGGAAGATTATTAGATGACGATGGCGCAGTGATGTTAAAATTTGACAATGGTGCAAAAGGTGTTTTAATGGCATCACAAGTTGCAGCGGGTGAAGAAAATGCTTTAAAAATAAGAGTGTACGGTGAACATGGAGGCATAGAATGGGCACAACACGAACCCAATACCTTACTTGTAAAATGGCTAGATCAGCCAACACAAATATTAAGAGCAGGTGGTAATTATGGCGCTCATCTATCCGCTGCTGCTATTCATAGTTGTCGCACACCAGGAGGACATCCAGAAGGTTATCTTGAAGCTTTTGCAAATATCTATCGAAACTTTGCATTAACGCTAGGTTGTAAAATAGATGGCACAACACCTACTGCTGAAATGTTGGATTTCCCATCGATCGAAGATGGTTTAAGAGGAATGGCATTTATAGATAATGTTGTTGCATCATCACAGTCTGATAAAAAATGGACCCCCTATGTTTTATAAAAAATAGGTGAATAAAAAACGATTTGATTATTTAATTAAACAAGCATTATGACTACAATAAAAGGACCCGGCATATTTTTAGCTCAGTTTATGGGAGATGTTGCACCCTTTAATAATTTAGAAAGTATATGTAAATGGGCGGCCTCATTAGGATTCAAAGGAGTTCAAATTCCAAGTTGGGATGCAAGATGTATTGATTTACAAAAAGCAGCTGAGAGTAAAACATATGCTGATGAAATTAAAGGAATAGTGGCAAGTGCAGGAATGGAAATCACCGAATTATCGACACACTTACAAGGTCAATTAATTGCGGTGCATCCTGCATATGATGCACAATTTGATGGATTCGCCCCTAAGGAAGTGCACGGAAATTCAAAAGCAAGAACAGACTGGGCAATTCAACAATTAAAATACGCAGCTAAGGCTTCACAAAATTTAGGATTAAATGCACACGCTACTTTTAGTGGTACATTATTATGGCATACGGTATATCCTTGGCCACAAAGACCTGCAGGATTGGTTGAAACCGGATTTACCGAACTTGCTAAAAGATGGTTGCCTATTTTAAATGAATTTGATAAAGTAGGCGTTGATGTTTGTTATGAAATTCATCCAGGCGAGGATTTACATGATGGTGTCACTTATGAAATGTTTTTAGAAAAAGTAAATCAACACCCTCGTGCATGTTTATTATATGATCCTTCCCATTTTGTTTTACAGTGTATGGATTACTTAGGATATATTGACGCATTTCATGAGCGCATTAAAATGTTCCATGTAAAGGATGCAGAATTTAATCCCACTGCAAAGCAAGGTGTATATGGAGGCTATCAAAATTGGATTGACCGTGCAGGTCGATTTAGATCCTTAGGTGATGGACAGGTTGATTTCAAAAATATATTTAGCAAATTAGCAGCCTATGATTTTAAAGGATGGGCTGTTATGGAATGGGAATGTGCTATTAAGCATCCTGAAGTGGGCGCAGCAGAAGGTGCCATTTTTATTCAAAAAAATATTATCAAAGTCACCGAAAAAGCATTTGATGATTTCGCTAATACAGGATCAGATGAAGCATTTAATAAAAAAATTCTAGGCATTTAATCAATTCAATTAATATTTAAATTAACAAACAGTATGAAAAAGGTTTTAGGAACAATTTCAGCAGTAGTCGTTTTAATGGCATGTGGAAGTGGAGAAGGAAAGAAGGAAGCATCAGAAGCAACAGAAACTAAGGCAGTAGCAGCAGCACCTAAGCCTTTATCTGAAAATCCTGATTATCAAAAAGGATTGGCATTGGTAGCAGGTAGCGATTGTTTAACCTGTCATAAAACAAGTGAAAAATTAATTGGACCAGCTTACAAAGATGTTGCAGCAAAATATGAAGCGACAGAAAGTAATATAAAAATGTTGGCTTCTAAAGTTTTAAAAGGCGGAACTGGTGTTTGGGGCGCAATACCAATGACTCCACATCCTCAAATTAAAGAAGAAGATGCGGAAGCTATGGTGAAGTATGTTCTATTATTAAAAAAATAATTAGGATTAGTGAACGATATTCATGAACAATTTATGCGTCAGGCCCTCTTACAAGCAAAGAGGGCCTTTGACGAGGATGAGGTCCCGGTTGGAGCAGTGATTGTTATGAATAACCAAGTCATAGCAAAGGGATATAATCAAGTTCAGCTATTAAAAGATGTAACAGCACATGCTGAAATTTTAGCCATTAGTAGCGCCTGTGAAAATTTACAATCCAAGTATTTACCCGAAGCCACCTTATATGTCACTTTAGAACCTTGTTTGATGTGCGCAGGTGCACTGTATTGGAATAAGATAGGTCATATTGTTTTTGGCGCTTACGATGAAAAAAATAGTTACCGTCGGGTGACAGAAAAAAATCCATTCCACCCCGCTACTACTTTATTAGGGGGCATTTTACAGGAAGAATGTGCTGCGCTGATGCAATCCTTTTTTAAAGCAAAAAGATAATTCATTCACTTTCTATTTAGGGAAAAAAAGTAAGGTCTTCGCTTAAATCAAAGGAAAGCAGTGTAAATTTGAAGTTCAATTACAAAAACAATTAAATAAAAAAATATGTCATTTACTTTACCAGCCTTACCCTACGCACACGAAGCCTTAGAACCACATTTTGACACTCTAACAATGCAAATACATCATGGGAAACACCACCAAGCTTATGTTGATAATTTAAACAAAGCAGTGGCAGGTACACCTAACGAAGGCAAAACTTTAGAAGCATTAGTTGCGGTAGCAGGTAGCATTAGTCCAGCTGTTCGTAATAACGGAGGTGGACATTGGAACCACAGTTTTTTTTGGGCAAGCTTAGCACCTAATGCTGAAGGCCATCCAACTGGCGCTTTAGCTGAAGCCATCGATAGTGCTTTTGGAAGCTTTGATGCATTCAAGGAAAAATTTAGTGCAGCAGGTATGACACGTTTTGGAAGTGGTTGGGCTTGGCTCATATTAAAAGATGGAAAATTAGAAGTAAGCTCTACTCCAAATCAAGACAATCCATTAATGGATGTTGCCGAAGTAAAAGGAACGCCATTATTAGGAGCAGATGTTTGGGAGCATGCCTACTATTTAAAATATCAAAATCGCCGTGCTGATTATTTAGGTGCATTTTGGAATCTAGTGAATTGGACAGTAGTCGCAGAAAGATTATCGGCTGCAAAATAAAAATATACACTTTAAAAAAAATCCCGATTACATTATGTAGTCGGGATTTTTTTATGGTATTGGATCATAGCCATGTCCACCACCAGGCCGACATTTACTTAATCTTTTCATTCCTAAATAGATTCCTTTGATAGGGCCATATTTTTCAATAGCTTGGGCAGTGTATTGAGAACAAGTAGGCGTAAATCTACATTTACTGCCTCCTAAGTAGGGCGATAAAGCATATTGATAAAACCGAATTAATATAATAAAAGGGAAGGCGCTTATTTTTTTTATTAATCCCATAATCTTATGCTAATTGAAAGTTGAATGAATATACTACGCCGCAATTAACTTATCGGTCAATTTTTGCAACACTAATTTTATAGTAGATTGAATTTCTTTTTGGGTTAGTACTTTAAGGTCAACATATAAAAAAAATAAATTTAACTTTATATTGGATAGAGGGCACATTGCTATAAAATTGGGCTTTTCTAATCGATAGCCTTCGCGTAATAATCTTTTCACTCTATTTCGTTGCACTGCTTTTCTAAATTGTCTGCTGGGGGCCCCTACCCCTACTTGTAATAATCCATTAGGAAATAAACCCGTTTCGTCCTTTTCGATTGTGTATAATAATCGGATAGGTTGAATAGTGATAGACGCTCCTTTAGAAAACAAAAATTGAGTTTGTTTTCGGCTTTTGAGCTTATCCTTTTTTTGGTATGTAAATAATTTTGACAAGTATTAAAATAACGGCATTAAAAAAGTCCTTCCCGTTTTTTGGGAAGGACTTTAAAATTATTGAATTTCGAGTGAATGAGGGAAATCCTAGGGATTAATTATTTTAATCCTTTTTCACTTGATACTGTAAGTTTTTTGCGTCCTTTCTTTCGGCGGCTTGCTAATACTTTACGACCATTAGCAGTTTCCATGCGTTGACGGAATCCGTGAACAGATTTACGACGACGCTTATGTGGTTGGAATGTACGTTTCATAGTATGTCTTAAATTTTTTTCTTTTCTGTACTTTAAATTTCGTTTTCGTCCTGTTCCTAATAGCAGTCACCATACCACTACCTGTGAAAGGACGGCAAAAATAGGGTATTTTTTTATTTTTTAAGCTAAAACTGTATGTTTTGCCTCAATTTTTTGTCCAAAAAAGGTACTTGCTTGTAATTCGAAGGCTTGGGGGTTGTCGGTCGTGTAAAAACTTAACTTACCTGATTGACTACATTTTTGAGCCAAATCAGGATGGCTTTCAAGGTATTTAGCAAGGCTATTGGCCACAATAGCCCCTTGGGTAACCAAGTTTACCCCTTTGGGCATAAAAGCCTTTATTTTGTCCGCTATAAGTGGATAATGGGTACAGGCTAATAGAATGGTATCAATATGAGCAGATTGGGCAAAAAGCTGATCCAAATAGGAATGGACAAAATAGTCCGCACCAGGCTTATCATATTCACCATTTTCAATTAAAGGCACCCATAAAGGACAAGCTTGTTGAAATACTTTAAGCGTAGGAAAAAATTTAGCAAGTTCAATAGGATAACTATCACTTTGAATGGTGCCAAAGGTTCCCATAATACCCACTTGTTGGGTGGTAGAAAATTGACCTAAAATTTCAGTGGTAGGTCTAATTACACCCAATACCCTTTTATCAGGTGCTAGGATGGGTAGATCTTTTTGCTGGATGGTTCGAAGTGCTTTGGCTGAGGCTGTATTGCAAGCTAAAATAACCAATGAACAACCTTGATTAAAAAACCAATTGACTGCTTCTAATGTATATTGATACACGGTATCATAAGAGCGTGGACCATAAGGTGCCCTAGCATTGTCTCCTAAATAAATATAATCATATTGAGGCAAACTATGTTTTAGTTCCTTTAAAATAGTGAGACCTCCGTATCCGCTATCAAAAACACCAATTGGCGCAGTCAGCATATATTTAATTTATTTAGTAAAACTAAAGAACCTCGTTGTAAACAACGAGGTTCTAGGTAAAATATATTTTAAAATATTATCCTTTTTTTGCAGGCGCTTTAGCAGCAGGAGCCGCAGCAGGCGCTTTTGTAGCAGCAGGTGCTCCACCTGTAGCCACTCTAAATGCTTCTTCCACTTCCTTTGGCAAAGGTAATTTCAACTTCATTGCAACACGAATGGTTAAATTGTCTGCAATTGAAGGGTTGGTATAAGGTGATAAAGATTCTTGCTTTAATACAAAATCATATTTTTGCTCTTTAACTACTTCAGCTAATGCTGCAGCAATTTTTTGTCTGTAAGGCATTAACAAATTTTCTTGTTTTTGCTCCATCGCTTGTTGAGAATATTGTTGCCAATTAATCAATTTGTATTTCAAACGATTTAAATCATCAGTTGCCATTTGTAAAGCTTTTGGACGCTTAGACAAATCCACTGAATCTTTTCTGTAAATACTATCCTTCACTTGATAATCCTTTAAAGTATAGTTATACTCGTCTTGCAATGAATCCTGTTGGTATGATCTCAAAACAGTATCTAATTTTTGAATACCAGGAAATAAAGCAATGACACTTTGATCTTCAAAATAACCTATTTTGCTTTGAGCAGAAATGGTGTTGTTGAATGAAGCTGCTACAAATAAAATGGCAGCAAATAGGAAACCTTTTTTCATAACTTATTGTTTTTTTGTTTGTTTTATGTCATTTACCCATCCTAGGCGCCTAACATAAAAATTACTTTTTGTGTTTTTTTTATTAATTATTAATGCCCAATTCCTTTAAAACATCATCGCTTTTGTCCAGTTTCGGGTCTGCAAATATAATGGTAATTCCTTCACTTTTATCTAAAATGAAGTCATAAGACCTAGCAGTAGCCAATTTTTGAACCGCATTATATACTTTATCCTGAATGGGTTTAACCATTTTTTGGCGTTCCTTAAACAAATCACCCTCATATCCGAATCTTTTTTTCTGAAGATCTCTCAATTCCTTTTCTTTTATAAAAAGTTCATCTTCTCTCTTTTTTTTAAGGTCATCCGAAAGCATAAACTGCTCAGCCTCATAGTTTTTATACATTTTGTCAAGCGTCATTTGCTTTTGGTCAATTTCTTGTTGCCATTGATCACCAAGGGCTTTTAATTTTTTATCTGCTTCCTTATATTCAGGAATTTTATCCAATATATACTTTGTGTTAATGATTGCGTAATGCGTCTGCGCATGAGTGGATAATACAGACATGAGCGTTATAACTAAAACTAAAAAAACTTTATTTATTTTCATGCTCTACCATTTTAAAATTAAAATACGATTTGATTTTCTGAATTACTATTCTGGTTCATACCCTAACATAAAGGTAAATCTTCCAGCATCTTTTAATGCATTTGTTCCATTAATACGATCCAATCCAATACCATAGTCAAATCCTAACAAGCCAAACATGGGAAGGTAAAAACGCATACCCAAACCCACCGAACGGCGTAAATTAAATGGATTGTATTCCTTCATGCTATACCATCCATTGGCTGCTTCAAAAAATCCTAGTGCATAGATAGTACTACTTGCGGCCAAACTTAATGGATACCTTATCTCTAAAGCGTACTTATTAAAAATAGTAAAATGTTGTTTCGCCGTTTGTTGATCAGGATTCACTTTTGGATCAGAGGTTTCATATACTGGGTAACCTCTTTGTGCAATAATATCATAACCTAACAAAGCCATCTGATTACTTAAACCTGCATCTCCTAATTGGAAACGTTCAAATGGAGAAATGGTCATATTAGTATTATAACGACCTAAAAATCCATATTTTGCAGCAAAGCGTAAAACAAATTGTTTGTTATGATCCTCGCCTGTGGGCTTTCCTAATGGAACAAACCATTCACCATTAAATCGCCACTTATGGTATTCTAATAATTCATATGGATTTGAGGCTGAACCTATATTAGGATTAAACAAAGAATAAGGAGGCGTTAATTGAGCACTCAATAAAAAGGTAGATCCTGTTCTAGGAAATAAAGGTTGGTCAATTGAAGTTCTTTGTAAGGCAATTCTAAAATTGATGTTATTGACCGTACCATTTGAAAAATCAGGTAGGTTATATGGATCAATGGCGTAATTCTTTAAATAATAGCGCGTGTAGTTCACGCCCATGCTCAATGAAAAATAATCGTCTGGCCATAATAACTGACGACCAAAGGAAAAAGTAGCACCCGTGGTAGAAATATAACGAGCATCTGCTGCATTTGGATCATAAGCACCTGTTGTCAAATTGTATGTTTGACCATATTTTGTATTAAACAAACTTACAGTTAAAGTATTACGCTTGATACCACCAAACCAAGGTTCTGTAAAAGTGAAATTGGTAGATCGAAAAGCTTTACCATTACTTTGCACCCTCAAACTTAATTTCTGACCATCTCCCATAGGCAATGGATCCCATGCAGATTTTTTAAATAAATTTTTTGATGAAAAGTTATTAAAAGTAACACCTAAAGTTCCTGTAAGACCAATATAGCCACCCCAACCTGCGCTTAACTCAAGTTGATCACTTGATTTTTCAGTCACCCCATAATTAATGTCCACGGTTCCATCATCAGGATTAGGAACGGGATCGATTTTAATTTTCTCTTGATCAAAATAATTTAATTGAGAAATTTCTCTTTGAGAACGAACAAGTAAAGTACGACTAAACTTATCGCCAGGTATGGTTCGTATTTCTCGACGAATCACAAAGTCTTTAGTTTTTTCATTACCTGCAATGCGAATAGTTTTGATCGTCGCCTGAGGACCTTCTCTCATTCTTATTTCAAAATCGATGGTATCGTTATAGACAGCTGTTTCGATAGGATCGACATTAAAAAATAAATAACCATCATCTTGGTATAAACCACTAATATCTCCTCCTTCGGCCGTTTGTGTTTTTCCTAATTTATTAAAAAGAATTTCACGATTATAAATATCCCCTTTTTTGATATTTAATATACTGCTCAATAAAGAATCGGGGTATTTTGTATTACCTCTCCAACTAATATTACCAAAATAATATTTTCGTCCTTCCTTTAATTGAATGTCAATATTTAAATTTCCTGCTGCGTTATGATATATAGTATCTTTTTCCACCACTGCATCACGAAAGCCTAAAGAGTTATAGTAGTTCATTAAATTATCTTTACTCTCGTCATACTTTTTTATACTGTATTTTGAAGAGGATAATTTAAATCGCATATATGGATTTAAAATCTTTCTTGTTTTGGTAAAAGTTAAATATCCATTTTCCTTTACATATTGTTCAAAAGTGTAAGGAGTGGTTTTAACAATCATGGGCTTATCATACACTGGGAAAAGCGTCATTCTAGATTTCTCATGAATTTCCTTTAAACTTTTTTTCAATTTCCCTTCTTCTACTTTATTTCCTCCAAAATTAATATTATTGATACGTACTTTAGGGCCTCGACGCACATCAAAATCTAAGAGTAAGCTATTTTTTTTAGTGGCATCCTTTTTTTCACGAATCAACACTTTTACATCTTGAAAACCTTTATCAGCATAAAATTTCTTAATCCCTTCTACTGCGGTGATTTTCATATTTTCAGTAATGATCCTATTGGGCGTCAAACCGGTTTTACCAGATAATTCATCCGTCTCCGATTTTTTAACACCTATAAAATTAAACTTAGATAAACGAGGGCGTTCTACTACATTAATTTCAACATCAATTTCGTTATCCACTAAATCAGTAATGTAAACACTTACATCACTAAAATAATTTTGATCCATTAATTTATGAATGGCTTTTGCAAAATTATCACTGCCGGGAAGCATGACTTCATCGCCAATATTTAAAGTAGAAAGTGACAAACATAAATTCTCGTCAAATTCCTTATTACCCACCACTTTGATGGAACGAATTTTGTATTTGACAGGTATTTTTTGATTAAAAAGATTAATCAATTTGACATTAATTTGCGAAACCGAATCCTTCACAGGTAGTACCTGGGCAAAAGAAGTCGAGGACAAAAAAAGAACCAATAAAGATCCTATATAAAATGGAAGAAATTTCTGCATCTGCAAAGGGGCTAAACATTTATAATTTTAAAAGTGTCGCAAATTACTCGTAATATTTCAAAGTCTTTGTTAAAACCTTAAAATAAATATATTATTTTTTTTACTCATTTGTTTGAATTTGAACACTGGTTTTGCCAAATCTGCGCTCTCTAGATTGAAAATCAAGTAATGCTTCAATTAAATCCTTTTTGCGAAAATCGGGCCAACGGGTTTCTGTGAAGTACAGTTCAGCGTAAGCTAATTGGTATAGCAAAAAATTGCTAATTCGGTATTCCCCACTGGTCCTAATCATGAGTTCAGGGTCCGGAAATGCACTGGTAGAAAGGGCTGCCTCCAAAGTAGCCTCCTTAATATCAGCAGGTAACAATGCGCCTAATTGTACCTTTTCTGCGATATTTTTGATGGCTTGTATCAGCTCCCACCTACTGCTGTAACTAAGGGCTATAATTAACTCTAAACCGGTATTTTTCGAAGTGGTCAAAGTAGCTTGCTCTAGGGCTAATTTAGCATCATCTGGTAAGAGGGAAAGATTACCTATAAAGTGCAATTTGATGTTATTTTTATGCAAATCTGGGACTTCCTTTGAAATCGTATCAACAAATAAGCTCATTAACCCTGCTACTTCAGCTGCTGGCCTATCCCAATTTTCGGTACTAAAAGCATATAAAGTGAGGTATTTTATGCCAATTTCCGAAGCTGCTTCTACAATATTTCGGACACTTTGCACCCCATGGAAATGACCATATAATCGGTCTTGCCCTTTTTCCTGTGCCCATCTTCCATTACCATCCATGATAATGGCGATATGCTTTGGCAACCTATTTAAATCCAAATTTTCCATAGTTCAAAATTAATCGAATCCTTATTTATTTCGCTTAAACCTATTAAACAAGCCCTTATTTTGATGAGGTTTTTCACGTTCCATACCATAAATTGTATTAAAAGAATAGGAAATGCCAAGTTTGAGTGAAAAAAATTGATCATTCCCAGTCGAACTCCCTTGAAAACCCAAAGGAGCATTTGCAGATATCGCAGTTGGATAGGCATCTTGTAAAAAATCAAGATCATCAAAATTAGTAAAGCGGTAGGTTGCTTCAGCTAGCAAATTAAATCTGCGATAAATATTATATTTTAAACCCAGGTTGATTGGAAAAGTTAAATCCATTTTTGAATTACGAACACCCGCTACAGGCAAAATAATGCTTGTATTATTATTTTGAATTGTTTCTAAGTTTTTAAAGTACCCAATACCAAAGCCGAGGTAGGGAGTAAACTTATGATTACGAGATTCTGTTATATAGTTTAAAAAATAAAATTCACCCATTGCACTTACTTCAAGTGAATTGATGGCAAAATTTGCATTTCTAGATAATGAATAAGGATCAGAAGAAAGCATATCAGCTGAAGCTAATTGTTGCATCTCTGCATTTAACCTGATGCCAACATAATTATTTAATTGCTTTTTAAAAAACACTCCATAGTTACTATAAAATACTTGTACATCGGGTGCAATATCTCCTTTATAAGAAGCGATACCCATGAGCAATCCAATCTCTCCTTTGTTTTCAGATAATTCATGATGTTGTGCCAATGCATTTTGCATAACATATAAAAAACAAAATAAAAATAAAATTCTTTTACCCATACCTTATTTAATTTCTTTTATCTAACCCCCAGGTTAATTTAGTACGTAATGTGGTTAAATAGCTATTCTCATTGAGTCTTATAAAACTAACTGAAAATAATTCTTGTTTTAATGCTAGCTCAATAGATTTGGGAACAATTTCCTTACGTGCATCTAAAGCGCAAATCAATTCATCTGTTCTACCCTCTATTTCAAAAGATATGACCGAAGTATTGGGTACTACGATAGATCTTACATTTAAATTGTGTGGCGCTACTGGAGTAATCACAAAACTTGCAGAATCGGGAAATAAGATAGGACCATTGCAACTCATATTATAACCTGTCGATCCAGTTGGAGTGGATACAATTAAACCATCGGCCCAATAAGAATTTAAAAATTCACCATTTAAATAAGTGTGAATTTTAATCATAGGAGAAGTGTCTCTTTTATGAATAACAAATTCATTTAAGCCATAAGGTGTTGTTCCAAAAATAGGAATATTGGCATCTAAATGAATTAAAGCACGCTTATCAATAACATAAGTGCGATTTACTAAAGCATCTACCATAAGTGATAATTCGTCCTTGGAAATGGAAGCTAAAAATCCTAATCTTCCGTAATTGATGCCTAAAATAGGGATGTTAGAATCCCCCACTAAAGTAACAGAGTCCAATACAGTACCATCGCCTCCTAAACTTATTAAACAATCAATATTTTCTGGCAAATCATGGGAAGACGAAAAAGGGATATAGGCCTCTTTTCCTGTTGGCGCAACTAGATTAAATTTTTTCAAAAGGTCATGAAAAATACAAATGGCAATATCATGCTTGTGCAGTTCTAACAACAATGCATTTAAGGATTGTCGTTGATCTAAATCAAAACCTCTACTATATATTGCTACTTTCATGAAAATTTAAAAATTAATACCGCTGTGCAAATATACTCCTTTGTCACCAAGCTGATTCACGCTGTAATCAATTTTTAACACAAAATCATAAATACTAATTATATCTAAGCCAATACCGGCGGTTCTAATTAAGGTATTTGATAACCTATTTGTATTTAAAGGGTGGTCGCTATAAACATACCCAAGGTGGGTGAAAATGCGAAACCAAAAATCATATTTAACATCAGGTAAATACTTATTTTTTATGGGAGCTTTAACAGTAAAACCTCCTAAGGAATGATGAAAAGAAGTTTTTAAAATACTTGCAGCATTCCCATCAACAACATAATATTCCAATCCATTCATTTGAAAGTTCCCATAGCCTAATAATCGATGATCTAAATAATTATAATTGGGTATAAACTTAGCAATCGAATTTGATTCAACAAGCATAAAATTTTGCTTTGAAAAAGAATGGGCTACTATTTTTCTAAACTGAAAAGAACTCAATGGTGCGGAAGGAGAAAAACGTTGAAAGGCTATAAATTCGACTGCGCTTCCTTTAGTCGGATAGGCATTGTAATCAAAGTTAATTTTGGTAAATGCTAAAGTAATGTCAGCATAGGAAAATGATTTTGAATGATTTGGTAAAAATAAAGGCTGTATTGAAAATCCAGAATCCGATAAAGCATCTTTTCCAAAACCTAATTGGAGTGAGTGATGCTCAAATAAATTAGGGCGGTAAAGAAAGTTGACATTTGCACGATACCCTTCTCTTACAACGCCAATTGTTTTTATAAAAATTTGCTTATCTAATGCGGTTGTATAATTAATTTCTTTTTGCTTATAGTTTTGCCAACCAAAGCCCATCCCAAATTTTAATTTTTTATCAATATAAGGTAGCTGATACCGAATAATATTTTGTTGAGTATAGCCACTAACAATACCGAGTAAAAAATTATCATTATTACCAGTTGCATTTTTTTGGCTTAAAATAATGCCATAGTTCACCCTATTTAAATTGTGATGTTCTTCATTCCACCATTGGCTAAAATTGCGATCCGCCCATTTAAAAACGGGCTTAGGGACGAAATACCATCTTTCTTTAACTTGAATATGAATATTTACAATACTACTGTCTTTTGGTATTGGGTATTCTGCTTCAACATTCGCCGTTAAAAATAAGGAAGTATTATAAAGTTGTTGCCGAGATAAAATATTTAAAATAGATATAGAATCCTTATTGATATGATCACCAACATGATAAGGTAGTTCTCTTAAAATGATGTATTTTTTTGTTTTATCATTGCCTTCAATATTAATGGAATTGATTCTCACCTGTGCTTTTGCAATAACAGAAAAAAATATAAGTAGAATAAAAGACAGAATAGAAGCACGTAAATTTCTAAACATCTAAATAATTCATTAAATGATGGTAGTGATCTTCAATATCGTTATGCAAAATGGTATTACCAAAATAGTGTAGTATTTGATAATTATATCGTTGAAGGGTTGAAATAATTACATCCACCTCCTCTTTATTTAATTTAATTGAAATAATGAGGGCCCCAGTAGCCTCATCAAAATTGGTATTCAATTGTGTAATTTGAGCATTATTAGTTTCAACCAATCTACTTAATTCGGCTAAGGAATATTGATAGGGTGAAACAGATACAACAATCATAGCACCTGGATCAGCCACCCCTAAAAATTTAGCCAATAACTCATTCAGATTTTTTTGGGCAATCACACCAATACACTCTTGTTGTTCATTTAAAACAGGTAAAAGTGATAATTCATTTTTTGCAAATAAATTTAATGCAGTCGTAAAATGAGCAGTACCTAATATGCCAATTCTTAATAATTGATTCGCTAAATGAGTTAAGGTTTGATTCGCATCTAAGTGTAAAAGGTCATCCTTATTAACCAATCCTACAAAATAATCGTCTTTTATTAGGGGGAGATGTTGAATATCATAATCCTCCATACACTGTAAAGCAAATGAAACTTTATCTTCAAAATGAAGCATTGGAAAATTAGATATGGCGATAGTAGATGCTAACATGAGTTATGATTTAGGAAGTTCATTTAAAAACTTTTCCAAAATGCTGTTAAATTCATTTGGTACTTCCATCATAGGTGCGTGCCCACATTGATCAATAAAGTGCAACTCACTATTGGGTATTAATTTTTTAAAGGCTTCGCCAACTAATGGAGGAGTCACTCTATCGTTTTTTCCCCAAATAAGCAAAGTAGGTTGCTTGATATCATTTAACTCTGATTCTAAATTATTACGAATAGCACTTTTAGCTAATGCTAGTACTTTAATTACTTTAAGTCGATTGCGGGTAATTTCAAAAACCTCATCCACTAATTCCTTTGTTGCTACTTTAGGATCATAAAAAGTTTCGGCTGTTTTATTTTTGATATACTCATAATCCCCTCGCTTTGGATAACTATCTCCCATTGCATTTTCGTATAACCCGCTACTGCCTGTTAAGATGAGCGATTTTATTTTTTCAGGATGTTTTAATATATAAATTAAACCAACATGACCTCCTAATGAATTTCCCAACAAATGAATATGGTCATACCCTCTTTCATCAATGAATTCATTTACAAATTTAGCTAAGCCTGTGACACTAGTCTGTAAAATATCCATATCAAATAAGGGCAACATAGGCACCACCACTTTGTGGGTATGCCTAAACTTCTCAATTAAATCGGTAAAGTTACTTAATGCTCCAAATAGTCCGTGTAACAGCATCAAGGTTTCACCTTCGCCTACTTCGAGGTATTCAAATTTCCCATCTTTTTTTATTTCGTACTCCATGTAAATTAAAATTGAACCTATACTTTACTTAAATGAATATGCATGAACAAATAAGACATTTGCCATATGGTTAAAGATACTTAAATCATGGTAAAAACAACTAAAACTACTTAATAATAACAAGGAGAAATGATTCAAAAATTTAACGAATTCATAATGTAGGTCCCTCATTTAGAAGAGGGCTACAAATAAGCTATCAATCAAGGGGTTATTTAAGTGGATTACTTAAATGAGTTTGAAAAGTTGCAATAGTATTTTTAATAAAAGGCAGCCAAGTGCTCATTTTTTCGATACAATACGGCCACCATTTTTGTAAATAGGAATAACTATAGGCCTCCTTCATTTTAGCGGGCTCTAATACCCCTAAAATTTGTAAAAAATACACCAACGCACTACAAATTGTAAAATAAATAAAACCATATAAAAGAATGCCTAATAATTTATTGAGCCACCCTAACAAAAGCCATTCAGCAGTTTGTTGCAATAAACCAGAAGCCCATTTCAATAGTATTAAGACCAATATTAAAACTACAATAAATGAAATAAAAGGCAACCAATGACTTTCAATTTTGGTATGTTGTTTTAATTGATTTGCTACCCAGCCGGCTAATTGATATGCTAAAATAAGTCCTATGAACAAGGAAAAAAAAGATACAATGGCTCTAATTAACCCATGTCGATAGCCTTGTAAAAGGGCAATAATAAATAAAGTGCCCATTAAAATATCTAACCACATATGTTATGGAGTTAAAATAGATTTAGCCATCGCTGAAATTACTTTACCATCTGCTTGACCAGCTAATTTTTTAGTAGCGACCCCCATTACTTTACCTAAGTCTTGTGGACCAGTAGCCCCTACCTCGAGGACTATAGCTTGTACAGCTGCTTTCACCGCTTCTTCGCTCATTTGAGCCGGCAAAAACCTTTCGATGATACTAATTTCTTCGGATTCCTTTACTGCTAAATCGGGTCTATTTTGTTGTTCAAAAATGAGCAATGAATCCTTGCGTTGTTTTACTAATTTTTGCAATAACTTCATTTCAGTATCGGGCGAAATTTCACCATTGACGCCCGGTTCAGTTTTTGCTTTTATAATTTCTGCTTTGATGGCCCTAAGTCCTCTAAGCATTGACTCGTCTTTGGTTTTCATCGCATCCTTCATTAAGGACATCACTTCAGTTTCTAAACTCATAATTGTCTATTTATTATTTTGTGCGATTTGATTTGCATTAAATTTTTTATAAAAGGAATAGGCAAATTCTTTGAAATCATTTGCCATGTCAGTATCCTGTGTTGCGCGTAAATAAGTTTCGCCCATTCCCATTAAGTTCTGGTAAAAAAAATCGGCCATCTCATCTACCATCATATCTTTTGTCCATAAATCAATACGCAAAGCGGTCTTATCGGTAGGATCCCATAATGTAAGCATCATAGCACGTGCGTCCTGTGCTTCATTGGCGGTGCTATCTGAGGCGGACCATTTAATGTTTTGAGGAATTTTTTGTTCGTCTAAATCAATTTGAACATGAATAGTGGATTGATGCATATATCTTATTTGTGAAGCAAAAATACTAATTTATTGAATAACATTGCTGTTATGGCTTTAAGTCATTAGGGATATGAACATAGTCTGATGGAGGGGCAATCAATTCCAAATTATGGAGCCATTCCTTTCCCATATTCGCGCGGGCTTGGCGATATACTTCATCCTTATAATACAATTTAAAATGATTAGATAAAGCCATGGCATCACTGAATGAAAAAATCTCTCCAGCATTTATCCAAGATTCAGGAAGTTGACAGTTTTGATCAAACATAAGGGGTATGTCATAATGTATAGCCCATTGAATCCAGCTTGTTTTATTAAAATTCATACGACTGCACAAAATAGCGTAAGTGGCTGCAATCCATTCTAATTTAACTTCATCAATACATTGGATATAAATTGATTCTTTGTATTTATAGCCTTTTAATAATTCTGAAGCAATATCACATTGCTTTGTTGAATCAAAAATAAAAACCATCGCCATAGTGGTTTGTTGCCATTTTTTGAATTGAGAAAATTCCTTTAACGTGGCAACAAAATCATCGGGATGGGAAAAAAATAAAAAATAATTAGACCCCTGTGTTAATACTGATTTGGTTTCAGATAAATTAATCCATTCAAAAGAAGGTGGCACCGCCAAAGGCAGTATTGCATTTTGAAAATCAACTGCCCCTTTTTTATAATGCTGATCAAAAAATTGTCCCGCCCATTCGTTCTTCATAAATACGCCGGCTGCCTTCTTTATAAATTGATTGAATAGATACTGCATCTTCCAACGATGCCATATAGAATGCGTATGATCAATATTAGGATAAGTCAAAGGGATGAAGTATTGTGGAAGAGAGGCACTTCCTTTTAAACGCATACCAAAATGCAGTACCATGGCATTAGTAACTTCACTAACCAACCTTTCAGCGGGTCGAGTTTTTAAGACCGATACCTGCTCATTGCTGAGCAAAGTTTCCTCCAACTCAGCAGGGACATGGTCTCCTACAATGTAAAAATGCAACTGCGCGGAAGATTGACCAGCTAAGACAATATCTAATATCTTACGATGTATGATCAGTGAAGGGATGTCAAAGCAAGAATCGGCAAGGATAAATAGGCGCATATACAAAAATACAGATTACTTAACAATTTATCCACCAATCATTTGTAGGGCCTAGTTCGATTAAATAGTCCCCTAACTTTGTTTCATGGCTAGAGATTTACATCAATTGGACTTATTTGGAAACGAAATCAATCATGATGTACCTATTGCTGCTCCAAAAAAAATAAAATCAGCACCTATTATCGAAGCCAAAGTTCAAGTATTGGAAGAAGAGGCACTACCTATCGTTTCAAGGTCAGCACAACATTTAAATAGCCATAATAGTATTCAAAAAAGAGGACGCAAGTCATTTGCATCCATGGATGCCGACATGGGTAAAGTAAATATACCTAGCGCAGAAATTTTAGAAAAAAAATTATACTACCCTATTGGCGAAGTAGCACATTGGTTTAATGTAAATACTTCCTTAATAAGATATTGGGAAAAAGAATTTAAACAAATCCAACCTCGTAAAACGCGAAAGGGAGATAGATTATTTAGAGTACAGGATATTGAATTTTTAAAACAAATTCATTACTTACTTCGTGAAAAAAAATATTCAATAGATGGTGCTAAAACTTATTTGAAAAACAATAAGGAAAAAGCTGAAAAGAATATTGCCTTGTTAAATAGTTTAAAAAACTTAAGAGGTTTCTTAGTTTCCATAAAGGAAAACTTATAAATTAAATTACCCTTTTTCGGCAAACTTAATTTCATGCGCATTGGCGTACTCGATGGCTTTAATATTTAAGGTTTCACGCAAAGTTTGAAAATCGGTGAAATCCATATTCATTGAAATAAAGCATTCGATATGAATGAGGTGAAATTGCTTACCCGCCTCAGCTACTAAAACAGTACTATTTAAAACAGCAGTATGCTTTTCAATTTCGGAGCGCATAAATGCAGCAAATTGTGTTAATGCAATAGCAGAGGTATGAACACTTAACTGTAAATCCATTTCAATTTTACGCTCTGTTCGACAACTGACATTATCTACAATTGTATCTACCATTTGTTTATTAGGTACTGAAATGTAGGTTTTTTCATGCGTGCGAATTCGTGTACTTCTTAATCCAATTTTTTCAATGGTACCCGTAAAGTTATTTACTTTAACCAAATCCCCTACAGTAAAGGGTTTGTCAAAAAATATGATAAAGGAAGCAATGATATTTTCTAAACTTTCCCGCATGGATAAAGCAACAGCGGCACCCACAAGACTTAAGCTCGTAACTAGGTTGCCAATGTTTTCATTAAATACATAGCGTAAAATTAAAAGTGCCCCAATGATGTATAGTATAACTTTAAAAAAGTCTCGAAAAAACAAAACCAATTGATCATCTGATTGAGATGTAGTTAATTTAGATTTTTCCTCTAAAATAATAGCCACAAATTCGAGCGTACGAATAAAAACACGAATGAGTAGAATGATAAAAATCAATTTGACAAAGGATTCTAAAACCTGCTCTAATGTAAATTTAAATATTTGCACATTCCAAAATGCCGGAAACTGTAATTTGTAAATTGCAATGGCGGCAACAAAGAAAAGTAAAAATTGCTCAATAGGAACAATCAATCGGTGGACATGACTTTTTCGTAATTCGGAATGATTTTTTTTATCAACCCAGGTATAAATTAAGCTGGCAAAAAAACGAGAAATAAATCTTTTAAAAATAAAAGTAGCCAATAAAACGGCCAAAATAAATAAATAGCTTCTGATCGAATTCCCCAATATTTGTTGATCTAAATTCATAAAATAAATATTAAAGTGATTAGGATTTTTTCCACTCCAACAACTGCATGGTTTCACCATCAAAAACACCATAAGTATATAAACGAATCCAATCGCCTAAATTAATATAGCGAGTAGTGTCATTAATTTTTAAATCAATTGCAAAGTGACGATGACCAAAAATAAAATAATCCACTTTTATTTCGGTGGCTTTTTGTTTTGAATAAACAATCAGCCATTCTTTGTCTTCACCTAAAAACTTTTCATCACTTGTGCCAGTTTTAGCCCTGCTTTTACTGCTAAAATAATTAGCTAAGCGAATGCCACAATCAGGATGGATCCAGCTAAAAAGCCATTGGCAGATAGGATTAGTGAATATTTTTTTAATGAACTTGTAACCTTGATCGCCAGGGCCCAATCCGTCTCCATGTCCTATATAAAATTGCTTACCTGCCCATTCAAATGTAGCAGGGTCGGTATAAATTTTCGCATTCAATTCATTTGTTAAATAATCACGCATCCATAAATCATGATTTCCAGTAAAAATATGTAGCGGTATGCCAGCATCACTTATTTCAGCTAAGCAACCTAATAATCTAACAAACCCCTTAGGGACCACTGTCTTGTATTCAAACCAAAAATCAAAAATATCTCCCACAATAAAAAAAGCAGCAGCATCTGATTTCGCTTTTCTAAAAAAGGCGACCAACTGCGCTTCCCTTTCACGGCTAGCGATATCATTAGGTGCCCCTAAATGGAAATCAGAAAGAAAATATATTTTTTTGCCCTGCGCTAATTCCATATAGCATTCAATTTTTTAAAGCCCTATTATCATACAATGTAACTAATCCACTAATTTGTCCACTAAAAAACAATACACTTCCTTTGGGCCATGTACACCCACGACTAAAGTTTTTTCAATATCTGCCGTTCGACTAGGTCCCGTCGCATAACTAATCATGCTTGGAATGACATCAGCTTCCTTTTTAAATTGAGCCAAGCTATCTGAAATATCAAAAACCAATTGATGCGTATAAGCAATACAGATGTGAATAGGCGCGTAAACACTTGTAGTTCGGCCACTTAATTGCTGACTGCTTAAAACAATAGTGCCTGTTCTTGCAACTAAATGTTCGCAAAGTGTAATTGCAGCATCACAACCCGCTAAGTCGTCGGTATTAACGGGATCAAAATGATATTCCTTCATGTCATCTAACCAGCCTTCTTCTCTCGAATAAATTTTATCCCATTTATTAGAATGAATTAATTGACTTAATTGATCAACCAATTCAGATTCATCCGCACAATAAATAAATTTTCCTAAAAGCTCAGTAAATTTTTCAGCAAATTCAATAGTCAATTCCTGATCCGTTGGAAAAAAAATAGGCGTTTCCGCAACTTGATCTGGGAAAGGAACAGGCACAGGATCCTTTAAAGCCTGTTTAATTTTTTGTAATATTTTACTTCTAGCGCCTTGTGATTCCATTTAATTGGTTTCAGTACTTATGAATGAATATCATCATTGTTGTTATTTACGGGAGCTTCATTTGAACTTTCACCGCTTGCTTCAGGGCTTGGATTGTTATCATTACTTTGAGGTTCTGCTAAAGCTTCAGCAAGATTAACAGTAGCTTTCACTTCATTTGCTGAAGTGTCTTCTAATATTTTTTTCTCCTCGTAAGGACGCATCCCAATCAATTCCTCCACATCACTCTTATGCAACACTTCCTTGTCTAATAATTCTTTAGCTAGTTTTTCAACTTCAACTTTTTTAGTGGTTAATAATTCCAAGGTTCTTTGATAAGCAGCGTCAATCATCTTTCGCACTTCCTCATCAATAATTTTACCTGTCTCCTCACTAAAAGGTTTTTGGAAAGTATTTTCCTGAGAAGGATCGTAAAAACTTACATTACCAATTTTATCATTCATACCATAAGTGGTCACCATCGAATACGCCATTCTTGTGATTTGTTGTAAATCATTAGAAGCGCCAGTCGAAATGCGACCAAAGAAAATTTGTTCCGCTGCGCGACCACCTAAAGTCATACACATTTGATCGGTCAATTGCTCAATGGTATATAAGTATTGCTCTTTAGGGGTATACTGCGCATATCCCAATGCAGCGGTGCCTCTTGGAACAATCGTTACTTTTAATAATGGGTAAGCGTGCTCTAAGAACCAACCACAAATAGCGTGGCCTGCTTCGTGATAAGCAATCACTTCCTTTTCTTCTTTAGAAATAATTTTATTTTTCTTTTCCAAACCTCCAATCACTCTATCAATGGCATCTTGGAAATCTTTCATTTCAACACCCGTCTTTCCTTTACGAGCAGCAATTAATGCAGCTTCGTTACAAACATTTGCTATATCAGCACCTGCAAATCCAGGAGTCTGTTCGGCTAATTTATGAACATCTAAATTTTCAGAAATTTTAATAGGGCCTAAATGCACTTTAAATATTTCCTCACGCCCTTTTACATCCGGACGATCAATAGAAATTTGACGATCAAAACGACCCGGTCTTAATAAGGCACTATCTAATACATCTGGACGATTGGTAGCTGCTAAAATAATAATTCCTGTGTCGCCGCCAAATCCATCCATCTCCACTAATAATTGATTCAAAGTATTTTCACGCTCGTCGTTACTCATCATTGCATTTTTACCACGCGCACGACCAATTGCATCAATCTCATCAATGAATATAATACAAGGCGCTTTTTCACGAGCTTGTTTAAATAAATCACGCACACGACTCGCACCCACACCCACAAACATTTCAACAAAGTCGGATCCACTCAAACTAAAAAAAGGAACCTGCGCTTCACCTGCCATTGCTTTGGCTAATAAAGTTTTACCTGTGCCTGGAGGGCCAATTAATAAAGCACCCTTCGGAATTTTTCCACCCAACGCAGTATACTTTTTTGGTTGTTTTAAAAAGTCAACAATCTCCATTACTTCCTCTTTAGCTTCTTCAAGCCCCGCAACATCTGCAAAAGTGATATTAACTTTTGTACCACCCTTTTCAAATAAAGTGGCTTTAGATTTTCCAACATTAAAAATACCGCCAGGGCCACCGCCGCTTCCACCAGCGCCGCCACCCATCTTACGCATTAATAAAACCCAAACAACGACAATTAATACCAAAGAGAAAATAGTATTAGCGATAGGACCAAACCACTCTCCTTCCTTCACTGTATTTTGCGGAACTTCAACAATTGCTTTTTGTTCGTAAAATTTTTGCAAGCGCTCATTAAAACTATTCCAATCAGTAACACTAAATTCAAATAAAGGCACCCCTTTTACTTTCGCTTTTTCAAACTTGCGTCCTAGCTTTTGAACATAAAAATCTTTTTCAATACTATCGGGTTTAATATATACCCTTACTAATTCTTTATTTTGAATTAAATCAATGCGCTCCACATCGCCGTGTGTAAGCATGACTTGTTTAAATTCCTGCTCAGTAGTTGTCCTAATCTCTGGTGCCATTTGAAAAAATTTGGCAGACAATAGTGAAATTGCAATTAAGCCATAAATCCAATATAAATTAAACTTAGGCAACTTAGGGCCATCGCCTAAAGGCGAGCCTTTCTTTTTTGAATTTTTATCAGGAATCATAATCAACTTTTATTAAATCGAACCCCTTTGTTGAATGTTTTTATTTATTTCAAAAGGAGACAAATTTGTTTTTAATAGGAACTCGTATTTTTTATAACAACGCTTTCTTAAATTAGTTTATAAATCATGCATTTTTGTATCGGCATCACTCCACATTTCCTCCAACTGGTAAAATTTCCTTGATTCTGGATGCATAATATGAACTACAATATTAATGTAGTCAATGAGCAACCACTGAGCAGCAGTTTTACCCTCACTTTTATACGCCCATTCGGCACAGTTGGTTTTAACTTCAAATTCAACATAATCAGCAATTGCTTTTAGTTGTGTTGTATTATTCGCTTCGCAGATAATAAAGAAGTCAGTAGCGGCTTCGTGAATTTTTCTTAAGTCTAAGCTAATAATATTTTCGCCTTTTTTATCCTGAATGGCCTTAATAATGGTTTTGAAAATCTTAGCGTTACGGGTAATTTGAGGGGTCGACGATTTAGGTCGATTTTTGAGTGCGGAAAGAGGTTCCAATGATGCTTTAAATTTATTTGTTATTGCCTTATTAGTCTAAAGATTAATAAATAAAATATTATTCTATGCTAACTTTACAAAAATAACAATTCTTTGTCACCTGCCACACCAATTATCACATTAGGCGAGCCGCTCATCGAACTGTCTGTGATAGATAGTACCAATATGTATGCCATGGAACAGATTCATGGACAAAAGGCCTTATCTGGCAGTGTCTATCGAACTGATTTTCAGACGAGTGGAAAGGGGCAACATGGACGGGCTTGGGAGAGTCAAAGAGGGGAAAACCTACTTTGTACCTATATTTTGGAGCTAAAAACCTTAAAAACAGGGGTCAAATGGGGCCCAAATGACCAAATAGGGTTTTCTGCAGCGGTGGCTTTGGGCGCCCAATGCTTTTTTGGGCAATTGGCTGGGGAGGATACAAAAATCAAAAAGCCCAATGATATTTATTGGCGTGACAGAAAGGCAGGGGGCATTTTGATCGAAAACATCCTTCGAGGGACCGAATGGAACTGGACCCTGATTGGAATTGGATTTAATATCAATCAAACACAATTTTCAATTGAGGCGGGGAATCCGGTTTCATTAAAACAGATTACAGGGAAAGAATGGGAAATAAAAACAATGCAAAAAAAATTGGCTGCTGCATTAAGTGAGGCCTTAAATTTATGGTTAGTGCAGGGCGCCGATGACACCATAAAAAAAATGGAAACACAACTAATTAATATAAAAAGTTTATAAAATAAAAATGGAATACAAATTAACACAATATTCAAAAGGCGGCGGATGTGGTTGTAAAATTTCACCAGCGATACTTTCAGAAATATTAGCATCGCATAATGTAGGAAAAAATGTGCCTCAACTATTAGTGGGGAATGATAGCAGAGATGATGCAGCTGTTTATCAAATTGATGAAAAAACGGCCATGATTAGTACAACAGATTTTTTTATGCCAATTGTAGATGATCCCTTTTCATTTGGACAAATCGCAGCAGCCAATGCCATTAGTGATGTGTATGCGATGGGAGGTAAACCCATATTTGCATTAGCAGTATTGGGTTGGCCCTTAGCAAGTTTACCTGCAAGTGTTGCAGCCGAAGTAATGAATGGAGCGCGCAAAACCTGTGCAGAAGCGGGTATTGTCATTGCTGGTGGACATAGTATTGATAGTCAGGATCCTATTTTTGGATTAGTAGTGAACGGAATAGTTGCTATTGAAAATTTAAAAAGAAACGATACTGCACATGAAGGAGATGTATTAATTCTTACTAAACCATTAGGGGTGGGCATTATGGCTACTTCGCAAAAAAGAGGATTATTAAGTGCTGCTGATTTAACATTACTAGTAAAACAATTAACCACCATTAATAAAGCAGGAGCTGAATTAGGAAAAATAAAAGGAGTCCATGCCATGACCGATGTAACAGGGTTTGGATTATTAGGTCACTTAACCGAAATGATGCAAGGAAGTAATTTAACCGCAACCATCAGATATAATCAAATTCCTATCATCAAAGAAGTGCGTACTTATATTGCGCAAAAAGCCATCCCTGGTGCAACAGCACGCAATTGGGCTTCTTGCAAGGAAGGCGTTTATTTTGGAGAAGGCGTAGACGAAGTTGAAGCAGTTCAATTACTACCAGATCCACAAACCAATGGAGGACTATTGATAGCAGTAGCGCCTAGCGCTTTAATTGAAGTACAAAATATATTAACTGCCATGGGCATCGCTTATCAACAGCCAATTGGCGAATGCAGTGCGCCATCAGAAAAAAGAATTATTGTCAATAAAGATTAAAACAGAAATAGGAAACTTATTCAAAAATTAAGTGCCCTTTATTTTTAATTTGATCCGGGGTGAGTTCGGCTACTAATTGGACGCCTTTGATACCGCGCACCATTTGTAAAATGTCGTTTACTTTTTCGTCATCAATCCACTCCCCTCTTATCCACCATATAAAATCCATGTGCTTTAATTCGGGTAATAAATATTCGCCATCAAATTGGTTATGATATACAAAATGTTGAATGGAAGTTGCAGGCTCACTGCCTTCATACATTGAAAAATAATAAGTTCTATTTTTTCGTTTTAAGGCAATTTCATGATCAGGATTAAATCGAAATTCAAAGCCCATGTATTGATTTAGTAAAATACAAAACTGATAATTTTTGATAGGCGCTGAGATACCTAGAATTCGAGAACCCTCAAAATCATTTTCGTTAATGGCGTCCTGGTCTAAAATTAATTTACTACTCATCTTGTCAAATCGTCATTATCAAAAGTGAATAATTTAAAATTGTATATCTAATTTCGTTTCCACTGTACCTCTTTTATATATTAAAGTGGTTTTATCTCCTTTTTTAAATTTAGACAAGGCCACCATATACCCCATCACATCTACTAATTTATAATCGCCTAATTGAATAAGTACATCGCCCCCTTTTAAGCCTAATTTTTCAGCTAACTTTCCTTCGGTTGCACCTTCGATACGAACTCCGGTACCTGTAAAAGCATAGTCGGGCATAACGCCAAGGCTTACTGTAAATTTATTACTTTTACCCATTGAATTTTCACGCGTTTTTAAAAAATCAAGTTGGCCTTGCGCATCTGTATTTTTAATAATAGCATGAACATATTGTATAATAGCTGCTTCGCCGATATAATTAATTTTATCCCAATCATCCGTCGCTTTATGATAATCACTATGACTTCCTGTGAACATAAATAACACAGGCATATCTTTACGATAAAAACTAGCATGATCGCTAGGACCCGCACCAGCACTATCATAATGCGTCATTAAAGTGGTAGGTGTATTTGCTAAAATATTTGCCCATTTACTTGAAGTACCAAAACCACCCACCGTTAATTTGCGAGCAGTGTCATACCTTCCTACCATATCCAAATTGATCATGTAATTCAATTTACCTTTATATGTGGGATGCTCTAACCAATATTTGCTACCAAATAAACCCAACTCCTCTCCTGAAAAATGCAGGATTAAATAGTTATTATTTTTAGGTGATTTTTTCTTGAGTAATTTAGCCAATTCAATAATAGCACTTGTGCCGCTAGCATTGTCATCAGCACCATTACGAATATTATTATTTATATCCAATGCATTGTGATCCTCGTTGTAACCTAAGTGATCAAGATGAGCTCCAATCACTACCGTATATTCGGCATGGTTATCTATAAATGCAGCCACATTATGTGCAGTTCGTGTCGCATGTTCAAATGCAATATTGGCATTAATATTATAAGTATCAATGTCATCATTAAAATGTTTTAACCAACCATTTTTAGTAATATAAATAACAGGGATAGGCAAAGCGGCGGCTGTATCAAATTTATTAAATTGAATATTGTCTACAAAAGTGCCTTTGTTGTATAAAAATAAAGCGCTGCCTCCTTTTTGTTTTACTTGATTTGTAAAATCAATGATGCATTGATTTAAATCAAAATGCGGATTCGTAACTGCCGCATCTAAAACTTCATTTAAATCCTTAAACCAAACTTGCTTAGCTTCATTTAAGGCAATGGCTGCTGCAGAATTAAATTGACCCGCACCACTATTTGATAAGGGAATAAATTCTTTATCTAATAAGACCGCTTCCTTATTTATTTTTAAGAATGAACCTGCTGTTAATCTTTTGCCTTCATCAATGGGGAAAGGCTGAATAAAACCATCCACACCCATCGGTTTTAAGCCAAGGGTTTGGTATTGTGCAACGATGTAGTCTACTGCTTTTTGCTCACCTACTGATCCTGCGCGACGACCTTCTAATTCATCACTAGCCAAATACTTTATATGAGTTTGAACATTTTGAATTATTACTTTATCCGCCTTTTTAAGTGATTGCCCGATTGTGAAAAAGGGTAAAACCAACAAAACCATCCCAATAATTTTACGCATCATTATAGTTTTAATGGTACAAAAATAAGCAAAGCAAATAGGAAATAGTTGCCTTTAATCAAATACATGACCATAAAATGACTTTAGCTAAAATGAAAGGGTAAAACAGTACAGGAATCCTATGATTTTAGTCATTGGGTTCAATGCCCTCAATTTCTAATTTCGTAAGCTTTACCCAATCATAAAAGTTAGCTTTGCCCCACATGAAAGCCGGATTACATATTGCATTAGTGGGGAACCCCAATAGCGGAAAAAGCTCCCTTTTTAACGCACTCACTGGCTTGCACCAAAAAGTAGGCAATTTTCCTGGCGTCACGGTAGATAAAAAAACGGGACAATTGGTATTAGGGAAACAATCGACTACCTTAATTGACTTACCTGGCACTTATAGTTTCTATCCCAAAAGAGAGGATGAATGGGTTGCTTACAAAGTACTCATGGGGGTAGATGGAGATGTAAAAACCGATCTCATATTATTGATTGCAGATGCAAGTAATTTAAAAAGGAACCTTCTTTTTTGTAGTCAAATAATTGATTTAAAAATTCCAGTGGTGTTGGCTTTAACCATGAATGATTTGGCGGCAAAAAAAGGAATCAAAATTGATATTGCTGGACTGCAATCCGATTTAGGCATACCAGTTGTTGCAGTGGATGCTCGAAAAAATAAAGGGCTACAAGAATTAAGATCTGCCTTAATTAACATAATAGAAACGCCAAGATCAAAAAACCAAGAAAGCTTTATTGATAATAAAAAATTAGCTCCGGCAGCCATTGATGATTTTAAAAAATTATATCCTACCCATAGTGACTATGCAGCATTACATTATTTAATGCATCATGAAGCATTCCCATTAGAAAATGAAATGCAAAAATCCATATCGCAAATTGAAATAGATAATAACTTTAATCATACAAAAACACAGGCGCAAGAAATTTTAGAGCGCTATGGTCGTATCCAAGAGATCATGAAAAAAAGAGTGGTAGAGCCCGACCCTACTGCGAAGAAAAAAAAATCTGAAAAGTTAGATAATATTTTTTTACACCGTGTTGGCGGCTATGCCATTTTGTTTTCAGTGTTGTTTATCTTATTTCAATCGGTATTTTGGATGGCAAAATTTCCAATGGATGGAATTGAATGGATATTTACAAATGCAACTACCTATTTAAATGCAGTACTGCCGAATGTTTGGTGGGAGGATTTATTAGTGAATGGATTGGTTGCGGGTATTGGGGGCATTGTCATATTTGTACCACAAATCATGATCTTATTTGGCCTCATTACATTATTAGAAGATACAGGATATATGGCGCGTATAAGTTTTTTAAGTGATAAGTTAATGCGTAAAGTAGGGCTCAATGGGAAAAGTGTCATGCCCATGATTAGTGGCTTTGCATGTGCAGTTCCAGCTATTATGAGTGCGCGTAATATTGAAAATAAAAAGGAAAGATTATTAACCATCATGGTAACTCCTTTTATGAGTTGCAGTGCGCGACTACCCGTGTATACCATTTTAATATCATTGGTGATAGATGATAAAATATATTTTGGATTTTTAAGTTTGCAAGGACTAGTCATGATGGGATTATATGTGACAGGAATAGTTATGGCTTTACTAGCCAGTATGGTTTTAAAATGGTTTATTAAAATAAAAGAGAAAAGTTATTTTATCTTAGAACTTCCAGTGTACCGTGCACCAAGATGGAAAAATGTTGGAACCACCATGATACAAAAAGCAACCATTTTTGTAAGAGATGCAGGGAAGGTGATTATTGTAATTAGTTTACTGTTGTGGTTTTTAAGTAGCTACGGGCCAAGTGATCGCATGAAGCAAGTGGAAGCCATCTACACAGAACAAACAACAAACAATATCAATAATAATAAAGTGCAACAAAAACAAATTGATAGAATTTACCATACTCAAAAGTTAGAAAATTCCTACGCGGGTATTATGGGTAAAAAAATTGAACCCATTATTGCACCTTTAGGATTTGATTGGAAAATTGGAATCGCACTTATCACTTCCTTTGCAGCGCGTGAAGTATTTGTAGGCACCATGGCTACCTTATATAGTGTGGAGGAATCGGATAATAGCTCCTTGCGCGATAAACTAAAAGCAGCGGTAAGACCTGATGGAACTAAGGTTTACAGCTTTGCTGCTGCCTTATCCTTAATGTTATTTTATGTATTGGCGATGCAGTGTATGAGCACCCTAGCTGTAGTAAAGCGTGAAACACAATCTTGGAAATGGCCCACTATACAGTTTTTCATGATGACTGGACTAGCCTACATGATTAGTTGGGGCGTATATTTTATAGCAAAGTAGCGTAACGAACGACGCAATAATTAATTATCTATTTTTTACTTCATCAAAAGCTTCATCATAATCGGCACGGATGGTGCCCATAACGCGATCCCAAAACAAAAAGTATAAACCATAATTGCCTTTAAAAAATTTATGGTGTTGATTATGATTTACAGAAGTGTTGATCCATTTGCCAATCACATTTTTATTAAAACCTTTTGGATATAATTCCCAACCCAAGTGACCGTAAATGTTATAAATAATAGATAATAAAAAAAATAGGACGACATGTGTTTTATGAACAGGAATGGTAAATAAGAAAACAACGAAAATGCCCACTTCAACTACCGATTCTAAAGGATGAAATGCATAAGCAGCCCAAGGAGAAGGGTTGGTAGATTTATGATGCACTAAATGCATAACATTGAATAACCTTTTATGATGCATCAAGCGATGTGTCCAATAAAAGTAGGTATCGTGCATGACAAACATAATAGGGAAAGCAGCAAAGTAATACACCCATCCATAATCACTAATATTTTGATATAATGTAGTGTAAGGACGGATATCAGGATTAAAAATAAATAAACCAGGAATCAAAGCGAATATTAAAATAGTGATAGTAGAATATAAAATTTCTCGAACATAATCAGCAGACTTAGGAAAATGTAATTGTATTTTATAATCTATAATTTTACTTTTAAAAATTACATAAAAAAATAAAAAAGCCACCCCTGCTAAAAAATAATAGCGACTACCCACTCTTAAAAGGGTCTCAAAATATTTATCTGCAGGTATTGGCATATAATAAAAATGAAACTCAAAATTAATCTTTTATTGCTAATTAATATTATCTCTAATCTTCTTTTTTTAATAAATTAATGTCTTGTTTAATACGATCAATTTCAACTAATAGCGTTCCATTATAAACACCCCTAATACGACCATGTTTATCAACTAAAATAAAATTTTCAGTATGTAAAAACTCATTGCCTGATTGATAATAACCCACTGTATCTCCTGCAAAATATTGCTGCTTTGCTAAATGATATATTTCTTTTTTGTCGCCGGTAAGTAAATGCCATTTTGCAGCGTCTACTTTATTATCTAATGCATATTTATGAAGTATCGATACGGAATCCGTTTCGGGAGTGACGGAATGAGAAAGCAATATAATAGATGTATCCATTTTAAATACCTCTTGCAATTGAAACATATTACTTGTCATTTTAGGACAAATACTTCTACACTTCGTGAAAAAGAAGTTGGCAACATAAATTTTACCCTGCACCGTATGCTCTGTAATTAAATTTCCATTTTGATCAATGAATGAAAACGCAGGAATGGTATGAATTTTTTTGTATCCAGTATCCGACACCCCTATCCATTCGGGTGTCCAATCAGGTTGATTGAAAAATGGTAAGGATGCAGTAGTATCATTATAATTCATTGATGAAAGCTGTGTATTATTCGTACAAGCATAAATTGAAAATAGAAAAACAAAATATAAATAGTTACTTCTCATAAACAGTTGCTAATTAATTTTAAAATCAATGGAGTCCTTTGGTGTCATGCAAAGTTTTAAACCTATTAATCCATAGCGTCTACCCTGTTTGACAACATAGTTAGCGCGTATCACACCATTCTCCCACCACATTTTTTGACTACCGGCTTCATAGCCTTTTTGATAATGCATCACTTTATATGGTCGACCATTTTCGTACCATTCATTAGTAATACCTTGTAATTCCCCCTCCGAAAAATGATATTCAAACTTAGGATTCCCATTTTCCCAAAAACCAATATGCTTTCCTTCTTTCTTTCCTAAATGATAATTTCTGAATTCTGCCAATTTGTAATGAGGGTACCATTTTTGATGTATGCCTTCTTCCAAACCATTCCAATAGGATCCTACAAATGCAGTATCCTTATTCGGAAATAATTTAAATATAAAGCCACTAAACTTTTTTGCTTGAAAATATAATGTGTCTTGATGAAATTGAACTTGAGTATCCAATATGTTAATATATAAATTAGGAATAGTTATGCTGGACTCCAAACTGTCAATGTTAATCGGTTTTTCAAATGATTCAATCACATTTAAATTTTGACAGGAAGACAAAATACATCCTATTAATAAGTACCCTACTATATTTTTTATAACGCGCTTTTCCATTTAATTAGAAACTGTACCGGGTGAACCATAAAAGCCTGAGCCATTAATATAAGGATCCGTGCTGGTAATATGATAATGATATATACCATTAGGATAATCTGCAGTAACAGCAGTGTGTCCATGATAGATGTCTAATATTGTTTTGTCTACTAAAGCACCACTTTCTTCAGGTCCATACACAGGAAATCCATCTAATAAAAATCCCAATAAGGATGATTTTGTCACTTTAACAGTAGTCAAATAAAGTGGCTCTACATGATAATGATATTGACCAGTGGGTGCAGGATGACCCCAGTAGCGATCAAAGGAAACTACTTCATTCGTTAATGGTTGATTGGGTCCAGCATATTGATTAAAAAAAGGTACCCCATTTAAAGAAACACCTATAGGACCTAAGGGTGTAGCGACATGATTCGTGGACACTTTAGGATCAACTGGAATTTTAAAAACATATGATTTTTCAGCAATCGAATTTGGATTTTTTGAAAAATTATATCCTCCAAAAGTAGCACCTGAAAAATTATCGTACAATACATTCGAAGTAGCGTAGTAGGAGCTTTTATGATCGGGAAGTCCGTTTGATTTAATAGTGATATAAGTCCCATCGGAAGTAATGCTTGTAGCGCCATATATTTTTTTATAAATATCTGGAACGGTAGCATTTGTCAAAGGCGTGGTTGTAGCATTAGTACTACTATCTTTAGAACAAGCGTTTAAAAAAATAAGGCTTAAAAATACAGAACAAACTTTTTGCAGCATAGGGGATATTTTAATAAAATTAAGACTTGAAAATATTAAAATGGTTTAATACTTTCAAGTTAAAAGTTCCCTATTAAAGTGATGATTTTGTTAATCTTTCTAGGTTTTGAAACCTACCAACCGCTGATGGCTAAAATCTCCTTAGTATGATCCTTGGTATCGGGTTTCTCAATGATAAATCGAACCATACCTGCTTCATCTATTAAAAAAGTAGTTCGGGTGGTGCCCATATAAGTACGGCCCATGAACTTCTTTTGGCCCCATAAATTGTATTTATCTACGATCTTTTTATCCTCATCGGCAATTAAGGAAAAAGGGAGGTCGTATTTCTCGATGAATTTTTCGTGGGATTTGACCGAATCCACGCTTACCCCTAAAACCTGTAAGCCTTTCTTAAGCAATGCTTTATAATTGTCGCGAAGGTTACAAGCCTGTGCAGTACAACCTGGCGTGTCGTCTTTTGGGTAAAAGTATAAAACTAGCTTTTTGCCTTTAAAATCAGCGATTGAAACTGTATTGCCGTGCTGGTCAACGCCTTTAAACTGAGGCGCTTTGGACCCTTCTTTGATGACTGCCATAAACTTGAGTTGGTGGTGAAGATAGCATTTAAAAAGGACAAAAATGTTTAGGGTTAAAAAGGGGGCAAATTCACATAAAATTTTGTAGGTTTGCGCAATTTATATTTTTGTAGCAATGCCCAAAGACACATCCATCAAATCCGTATTAATTGTAGGTTCTGGACCCATTATTATTGGTCAAGCCTGCGAGTTTGACTATTCTGGTTCTCAAGCCGCAAGGTCATTAAGAGAGGAAGGAATTAAAGTCATTTTAATTAATAGTAATCCAGCGACCATCATGACCGATCCAATGATGGCCGATAAAGTTTATTTATTGCCGTTGAATGTGGAGAGCATTGAACAAATTTTAAAAGAGAATCAAATTGATGCTGTTCTTCCAACGATGGGTGGACAAACTGCATTGAATTTATGTAAGGAAGCAGATGAAATTGGTTTATGGAAACAATATAATTGTCGAATGATTGGCGTGGATGTTGCTGCCATTGATTTAGCAGAAGATAGAGAACAGTTTAGACAACTGATGGTTAGAATTGGAATCGCAGTAGCACCAAGTAGGGTTGCCAATAGTTTTTTAGAAGGAAAAGAATTTGCACAAGTAATTGGATTTCCATTAGTGATACGACCTTCCTTTACTTTGGGTGGAACAGGGGGTGGTTTTGTTCACGACGCAAGTGAATTAGATGCTGCATTAGAAAAAGGATTAAAGGCCTCTCCGATGCATGAAGTTTTAGTTGAAAAAGCGGTATTAGGTTGGAAGGAATATGAATTAGAATTATTAAGAGATCAAGCAGATAATGTAGTTATTATATGTACCGTTGAAAATTTAGATCCGATGGGTGTGCATACAGGAGATTCTATCACCGTTGCGCCTGCAATGACATTGAGCGACACAGCGTTTCAAGACATGCGTAATAAAGCCATGTTGATGATGCGAAGTTTAGGAAATTTTGCAGGAGGCTGTAATGTACAGTTTGCACAAAATCCAGTAACCGAGGAATTAATTGCGGTAGAAATAAATCCTAGGGTATCAAGATCCTCTGCATTGGCTTCAAAAGCAACAGGATACCCTATTGCAAAAATTGCAGCTAAGTTGGCGATTGGATATAGATTAGATGAATTAAAAAATCAAATTACACAAACCACTTCGGCTTATTTTGAACCCGCCTTAGATTATGTGATTGTGAAAATGCCAAGATGGAATTTTGATAAATTCAAAGGAGCCAATGATACACTAGGATTACAAATGAAAAGTGTAGGTGAAGTGATGGCCATTGGAAGAAGCTTTACTGAAGCCATTCAAAAAGCTTGTCAAAGTTTAGAAAATGAAGCCATTGGTTTGGGATATTATGGAAAAAGTTTAATGAAGAATGAGGAATTGATGGAGTATATAAAAATTCCAAAATGGGATCGCATCTTTAGAATCAAAGATGCCTTAATGCAAGGATCTACTGTAAGGTCGATTGTTGCTGCAACAGGAATTGATTCTTGGTTCTTGTATCAAATACGCATCATCTGTAATATTGAAAAAGAATTAATGACGCACAATATCGAATCTATTCCAACGGCATTAATGAAGGAAGCAAAAAAACATGGATTTAGTGATATGCAAATTGCTAAATTATTAAAAGGAAATACGAACGACGATGCGGTATATGAAAAAAGAAAAGCACTTGGAATAACTCGAGTATATAAAATGGTAGATACTTGTAGTGCTGAGTTTGAAGCAAAGACGCCGTATTTTTATTCCACATTCGAAAATTAAAATATCATCGCTTAAATTAAAGCATTAATCATACCTATATGAATGTAAAAGACATCGTGATGCTCAATGAAAAGGAAACCCGCGCTGGATTTGGCGAAGGGATTCATGAATTGGCAAAGCAAAATAGTGAGGTAGTTGTTTTAACTGCTGACTTAGCAGGCTCCTTTAAATTAGGCCCTTTCATAAAAGAATTTCCTGATCGTTTTATAGAAGTAGGTATTGCCGAAGCCAATATGATTGGTATTGCGGCGGGTTTAACCATTGGAGGTAAAATTCCATACACGACTACTTTTGCAAATTTTAGTACAGGAAGAGTGTACGATCAAATTAGACAAAGTGTAGCGTATTCCGACAAGAATGTAAAAATTTGCGCATCGCATGCAGGATTAACTTTAGGAGAAGATGGCGCAACACATCAAATATTAGAAGACATCGGATTAATGAAAATGTTACCGGGTATGACTGTGGTGGTACCTTGTGATTTTAATCAAACCAAGGCTGCAACCAAAGCCATCGCTGATTATAAAGGCCCAGTTTATTTAAGATTTGGTCGACCAAAATGGCCCAACTTCACAAAAGAGGATGGATCAGATTTTGTAATTGGTAAAGCACAAAAATTAAGTGAAGGAAAAGACATCTCCATTTTTGCTTGCGGACATTTGGTTTGGAAAGCAATTGAAGCTGGTAAAATATTAGAAGCCGAGGGCATAAGTGTAGAAGTCATTAATCTACATACTATTAAACCATTAGATGTTGAAGCCATTGTAGCAAGTATTTCAAAAACTGGATGTGCTGTTACTGCCGAAGAACATAATGTAATTGGTGGTATGGGAGATGCAGTAGCGCAAGTGGCTGCTAAACATTGCCCGGTGCCAATTGAATATATTGGAACACAGGATACTTTTGGAGAAAGTGGAACACCTAATCAATTATTAGCAAAATATGGCTTGGATACACCTAATGTGGTGGAAGCAGCTAAAAAAGCATTAGCTAGAAAGAAATAAATAAAAGTAAAATGATGAATACAAAAAAGGCTACACAAAAAGTAGCCTTTTTTAATATACTTACGGGGCCAATCTTGCTCGACCCCATTGACCATCTGATGACAAATGATATTTTATACGATCATGCAAGCGCGAACTACGGCCTTGCCAAAATTCAATCTGAGTAGGAAGTACGATATAACCGCCCCAATGTGGAGGCAAGGGAACATTTCCATCCTTGTACTTTTCAATATTGTCTGCGACTATTTTTTCAAGATAGTCGCGATCAGGAATCACCTGACTTTGCGGTGAAGACCATGCTCCTATCTGACTTCCTATTGGACGAGAATGAAAGTATTCCGCACTATCATCAGCACTAATTTTTTTAATGGTTCCTGAAATACGAACCTGTCTTTCTAATTCTTTCCAAAAGAAATTCATAGCGACTAAAGGATGCGTAGCAATCTCCTTCCCTTTGGCACTATCATAATTGGTAAAAAAGATAAAACCTTCGGGAGTATAGCCTTTTAATAAAAGAACGCGCGACGAAGGAGCGCTTTGGGCATCCACGGTAGAAAGTACAAAAGCATTCACTTCATCAATATTACTTGCAATCGCTTCCTCCCACCAATGCGTAAATTGATCCATCGGGTGCAAGGCGGTATTGGTTTCATCTAAGGAAGCTAATTGATAATCTCGGCGAATAGAAGCAATATCCTTTTGCATAAAATTTTAATTAATTATTTGGTCGCGTACAAAATATTAATAACAGATAATAAGAACAGCATGCCTGTGAGTTGATGCAATTGCGCCAACCATTCAAAGCCACCCCATACACCAGGAATAATATGTACACTTGATAACACTGTAAAAATACCTAAAAGAATTTGAATGAACACCAAAATGGCAGGCGCCAATCTTGCACGCACCCAAAAATTATTACCCTGTAATTTGAATAACTGAGCTGACCAAATTATGATGAGTACTAATAAAATATAGGCAAGTCCACGATGTACAAAGTGGATCCAGATAGTATTGTTCACTGCATTCAATAAAAATTGTTCCTTACTTAACAAACCATTTGGAATCCATTGACCATTGATACTAGGCCAAGTACTTGCAACATTTGCTGCTTTGTGTCCTGCCATCAATGCACCATAGATGAGTTGAAAAAAGATAAATAATAAAATAACCCATGCCCACTTTCGAATGCTACTAATTTTATCAGTTGCCTCTTGGTTACCACTATTTCGACGAATAGGTTGCACACTTAGTTCTAATGCAAACCAATAGGTATAAGCCAATAATCCTAAAGCAAAAATAAAATGAAGTGCTAATCGAGTCGGCTTCACATAAACGGCATCCCCTTGTAATCCACTGGCCACCATGATCCAACCAATAGCGCCTTGCAAAGCACCTAACAAAAACAAAACCAACAAAGGTTTAATCATATTGGATTGAAAATATTTTTTTGCTAAAAAATAAATAAAACCAAAAGCAAAAACCAAACCAATACTTCGTGCCCACAAACGATGAAACCATTCCCAAAAAAAGATAAATTTGAAATTGGCTAATGTAAAATCAAAATTGAGTAGGTGAAATTGTGGTGTTGTTTTATATTTCTCAAATAATTGAAGCCAGCTGGCGTTATTCAATGGTGGTAAGGTGCCCGTTACCACATCCCATTCGGTAATCGAAAGACCACTACCTGTTAAACGCGTAATACCACCCAAAGCTATTTGGATCACGGTCATAACCACGCCTAACATTAACCACTGGGCTACTTTTTTTGATTTATGATCGCTTCCTTCCATGCTTTAATTATAAAGCACAAAGGTAATAAGTAATCCTAAGTAAGGCGTAATTTGATTTTGCTTTGTCGCCAATAACCATCAATTTTACAAGTATAAATTAAACATTGGCCAAGCTACTCATTCAATATCAAGATCAACTATTAGAAGCAGGCTGTGACGAAGCCGGCAGAGGCTGTTATGCCGGACCTGTATTTGCGGCGGCGGTGATGCTTCCTAAAAACTTTTATCACCCGCTCTTAAAAGACAGTAAACAACTCACCGAAGCACAAAGGGAATTATTAGTCCCTATTATAAAAGCATCCGCCATTGCATGGGCGATTGCAAAGCAATCCGCCGCCGAAATTGATGCTTCTAATATTTTAAAAGCTTCCATAAAATGTATGCACTTAGCATTAGATCAATTAAAACCGAGTGCAAAATTTATTGCAGTAGATGGGAATCGTTTTTACGCTTATAAAAAAATTCCGCATCAAACCATTATAAAAGGAGATGGATTGTATGCTAATATTGCAGCGGCAAGCATATTAGCCAAAACTGCAAGGGATACATGGATGAAAAAATTACATAAAAAATATCCAGAGTATGGTTGGGATAAAAATAAGGGGTATGGAACAGCGGTGCATAGAGCAGCTATCTTGAAATATGGTTTATGTCATGAGCACCGAAAAAGTTTCAAGATACTCCCACCTAACTAGCATTAAAAATTCCAGACGCCCGCTCCCTGTCTTAGAATGACATATTCGTCTGTAGTACAATCAATAACCGTAGAAGGGATAATTCCTCCAATACCGCCATCAATGACAATATCCACTTGCTTGTTCCAATGTTCATGGATGATTTCAGGGTCGGTATAATCTTCAATGTTTTCACCCGGAAAGGAAGCCGATAAAATTGGATGACCTAATGTTTCAATAATGGCCAATGCAATTTTATTATCAGGAATACGCAACCCAATTGTTTTTTTCTTGGATTGTAAAAGTTTAGGTACTTCTTTACTTGCAGGCAAAACAAAAGTAAAGGGACCAGGCAAAGTGCTTTTTAAAATTCTAAATAAAGAATTATTAATACTCTTTGCATAATTACTCAAATGACTTAGATCCGAGCAGATAAAACTTAATTGTGCTTTTTCTGGATCAACTTTTTTTATAGCGCAAATTTTCGACACGGCTTCTGGATGAAAAATATCACATCCAAGACCATAAATAGTATCAGTGGGATACGCAATAATACCGCCACTTTCCAAGCAGTCTTTAATAATAGCAAGCTGTCTAGCTTGTGGATGGGTAGGATGAATACTAATTAGCATAATGTCTGTTGTGTAAAATTACTCCTTTTTATTCCAATCGGAATTTATTAGTTTCAATAAAACAGAATGTCATGTTTAGTATTATATATCTAGAACAAAAATTAGTGACGCGTGATTCCTTTCAACTCATCATTGAAAAACAACCCGAATGTAAAGTGATATATAATACTGGTGTCATAGAGGAGTTTTGCAATTTTATACAAACCACAAAGCTCATACCCGACTTATGTATCATAGCAGACTGTTATAATTATATTGAAATTTTAAAAATTATAAAATGCATGAAAGCCAAAAGCAATCATACATTTATCATGTTAAAATCGGATTGTAAATTTATGCGCTCTATTTGTTATCTGATGAAAAATGGATTACACGGCATCTTTTTTACGGACGAAGCATTGATTGATTTAAAATACACAGTACGCAATCGTACTCGGTTTAATTTATCTACCGATAAAACTAAATTGATCACAAGTAATATACTAGGCGAAATCAATATAAAGGAACTACATTATAATAAGGCTCCGCTCACAAAAAACGAAATCCTCTTTATACAAGCATGTACCAAGGATATGAATTATGATGAGATTGCAAAGGCATTACACAAAAGTGTGAATACGATTTATGGTTACCGCGACAGGGTGTTTAAAAAATTGCATGTAAGACAGCGAACCGCTATGGTGATAACGGCGCTAAAGCAAAATTACATCGACCTTTAAAACTATTTAATTTCCCAGGTTTCCTTGCCACGAATTAATTTATCCAAACTACCTGGACCCTTGCTGGTCATTGCTTCTTCAATTTGCAATGCCATCATATCCTCATAACATGGACGATCTAAGGTATAAAATACACCAAAAGGTCTTGGGAAAACAGCGCCTTCCTCAGAAGGATTATCAAACAAGCGCGTTAATATTTGTGCTTTATAAAAATCTTTTTCATCATGAATCCACATATCATCTGCAGAATACTTAGTACCTATTTCAACTACTTCAGGACGCATGCCATCAAAACGAATTCCTTTTTCACCGTTAGCGCCAAAAGTCAATGGCTTTCCTTGTTCAACAAATAAGCCATGAACCATTTTAGTTGACTTTTCAGTGAACACCTCAAATGCACCGTCATTAAAGATGTTACAGTTTTGATATATTTCTAAAAACGAAGTGCCTTTATGTTGCTCAGCACGCGTAATCATTGTTTGCATATGCTTAGGATCACGATCCATCGTACGACCCACAAAACTTGCATCAGCACCTAAAGCCAAAGCTGCAGGATTAAATGGATGATCAATACTTCCTACAGGTGAACTCTTGGTAATTTTATTTACTTCAGAAGTAGGAGAATATTGTCCTTTTGTTAAACCGTAAATTTGATTATTGAAAACTAAAAAGTTAACATTAAAGTTTCTTCTTAATAAATGAATAGTATGGTTACCACCAATACTCATAGAATCGCCATCACCTGCAACAATCCAAACACTCAATTCAGGACGAGATGCTTTTAAACCACTTGCAATAGCAGTTGCTCTTCCATGAATGGAATGCATTCCGTAAGTGTTCATATAATAAGGGAAACGGCTACTACAACCAATTCCACTAATAATCACAATATTTTCTTTTGGAACGCCAATAGTAGGCATTACTTTTTGAACGGAGGCTAAGATGGAATAATCACCACAGCCTGGGCACCAACGTACTTCTTGGTCGGTTGCGAAATCTTTTGCTGTTAATGCTGGTAAAATGGGCTCTAATGTTTCGGTAGACATATCTATCACTTGTTTTATAGTACGCGAAATTACATAAACAAGGTCAATTTGGGCCTTCAGAAACCCAAAAAATCATATTTTATTTAATATTATTCCTCATTTAATGGGTAAAGCCCTCAACAGACTACTATTTTACCCTTCGCCCCTTCCAGGTATAGGTTTTTACTTGGCCAAATAAGCCGGCGATAATGGTATAAAAAATATGCAGTGGCTGAAAAAAAACAAAGGATTTTAGGGTGGGCGTTAATTGATAAAAACGCGCCACGGCATCTAAAAAATAAAGCTCAAAAAAAGTTTTAAAAGCAAGGGTAATAAATAGGGTTTCAAAATGGCCGGTTAATAATAAAATGAGGAAACTAAAATTATAGAGATACACTAATAGGAGTACCCAAAAAATTGAATTGTCATCATAAAAACGTGCTTTGCTGGACCACCTTATTCTTTGCATAATTAAATCCTTCCAATTGGGCATGGCCTTAGTAAGCACAATAGCATCGGGATGAAATAAATATCCAATTCGATTGGATAAAGTTTTTTTCATTTTGTGCATTAAAAACATATCATCTCCACTTGCAATTTCATCTACACCTTGATAACCACCCACTGCAATAAAAGCAGATTTTTCAAAAGCTAAATTAGCCCCATTACTCATAGAATGTTGACCAGCGCCCACTGCAGCAGCTGTAATTCCTTGAAGGGCTAAAAAATCAAGTAACTGAAAAGTATTTAATACCCCCGACTCTTTTATAAACATTACGGGAGCTGCTATAAAAACAGGTTGCTGCTGAACAATAAACTGATGGTACAAACTAAGCCATTGCGAAGGAACAATACAATCTGCATCCGTAGTAATAATCCAATCTCCTTTTGCATGTAATACGGCTTGTTCAATGGCCTTTTTTTTAAAAGCCGAAATTTCATCTTGTTTATAATAATTAGACAAACTTAATAAATGAATACTTTCATTTTTAATTTGCATGGCCTTTACTATAACAGCAGTATCATCTTCAGAAAAATCATCTATCACAATAATTTCAAAAAAGGCGCAAGGATAATTTTGTGCTAAAATAGAATCTACGCAGGACTTGATATTGGCGGCTTCATTGCGCGCTGGAATAATGATACTAAAACGAGTGAATTGATTTTCTGAATTAGTACTTGCAACGCCCCCATCAAAATATTTTAATTTATGATACCAATAACGGTAGGCTAATAACAAACCTGCGTATAAAATGGTCAAAATGGCTACGATACAATCTAATGCATATGGCATATTGTAAAGTTAAGCGCTTTTATATGTCATAAATAGGAATTTTTAATTGTTTGAATTAAATTGTAGTCCTAACTAAAACAGTAAATCATGAATTTACATTTACAAGATAAAATAATTATTGTAACAGGAGGAGCCAAAGGAATTGGTGAAGGCATCACTACATTATTAGCACAGGAAGCTGCGATCCCAGTCATTATTGGTAGAGATGAAAATGATAATAATAAATTAGTCAAAAGCTTGCAAGGGAAAGGATTACAAGCAGATCAAGTCGTAGCAGAATTAAGTGATCCATTACAATGTGAAAATGCAATTAAAAATATTGTTTCAAAATACAAACGCATTGATGGTTTAGTCAACAATGCAGGAGTCAATGACGGCGTCAATTTAGAAAACGGGGACTACGCCAATTTTATATCAAGCTTACATAAAAATGTAGTGCACTATTATTTATTAGCACATCATGCATTGCCTTTTTTAATAAGAGCAAAGGGAAGTATTGTAAATATCAGTTCAAAAGTAGCCGACACAGGACAAGGCGGCACATCGGGTTATGCTGCAGCCAATGGGGCGCGTAATGCACTTACAAGAGAATGGTCTGTTGAATTATTAAAGTATGGTATTAGAGTCAATGCCGTCATCGTAGCAGAATGTTACACCCCCTTGTATGAAAAATGGATAAAAACATTACCTAACCCCGATGAAAAATTGGCACAAATACAATCCAAAATTCCATTAGGAAATAGGTTTACCACCAAGGAAGAAATTGCCAACACTGTTGCCTTTTTACTATCCGATGCATCCAGTCATACCACGGGACAACTCCTTTATGTAGATGGGGGTTACACCCATTTAGACCGGTCTTTGGAGTAAAATCAAAAACCTCAATTTTGCCTAATTTTGGCCATTTTTTGAACAAAATGAGGCAAAAATGCCTAAAAAAGGCTAAAATAATTGAAAAATATACAAAATTTGGTTGTACTTTTATATTAGTTGCATAACTAACTATATGTCAAACAACCAATTCAAACGCGGAGAACTTTACAGTGTCATTAATGGCATGGCAACAACCGCTGTTGCCCGAAGACTACAAAAAAATTATCGACAAGCAGGACTTGAAATAACCATTGAACAATGGTCCGTTTTATACCATTTATGGAAGGAGGATGGATTAAGTCAACAGGAATTAGGCATCCGAACATTTAGAGACAAAGCAAGCATCACTCGATTGATTGATAATTTGGAAAGATTGTCCTTGGTAACAAGAGTAGCATCAAAGGAAGATCGCAGAATTAATTTAGTGTATTTAACAGATGCTGCAAAGCCATTGCAACAATTAACCTACGAGTTAGCCAATCAAACCATGAATGAAGCATTATATAATATTACAAAGGAAGAAATTGAAATTGTAAAAAATGTATTTCAACGTGTGTATGATAATTTAATGAACAAGGATTTAATTTAAAAAATAGGACAAAATATTATTCAATATAAAATATAGGTTATGGAAACCACAAGCACAGTCATCAAAGGAGGAGAATGGATCATTAAAGAAGTAGATTCAAAAAGTATATTTATTCCTGAGGAATTTAATGAAGAGCAGATTATGGTGCGCGATATGTGCGATCAATTTGTGGACACTGAAGTGTTGCCTGTCATTGACCGTATTGATAAACTAGAACCTGGCTTAATGCCCACCCTATTGGAAAAAGCAGGAGCACAAGGCTTATTGGGCATTACGGTACCTGAGGTTTATGGTGGCTCAGGAAAGGATTTTGTTACCGCAGTGATTGTTGCAGAATATTTAGGGGGAGGTTATTCTTTTTCTGTTGCTAATGCAGCACATACAGGAATTGGCACTTTACCCATTTTATATTTTGGTACGGATGCGCAAAAACAAAAATATGTTCCCAAGTTAGCGAGTGGTGAATTTAAAGGATCCTACGGATTAACGGAACCCAATGCAGGATCTGATGCACTAAGTTCTAAAACAACTGCAAAATTATCGGCGGATGGAAAACATTATATCATCAATGGACAAAAATGTTGGATTACCAACGGTGGATTTGCAGATATCTATACTGTATTTGCAAAAATAGATGGAGAACAATTTACAGCCTTTATTATTGAAAGAGGTACTGAAGGTTTTACACAAGGACCCGAAGAACATAAAATGGGTATTAAAGGATCATCAACAGTACAATTGTATTTTCAAGATTGTAAAGTGCCTGTTGAAAATGTATTAGGTGAAATTGGAAAGGGACATATCATTGCATTCAATATTTTAAATATTGGACGTTTAAAATTAGGATCTGCTACGATTGGTGGTGCTAGACGCGCATTAACGACCACTATACAATATGCAAAAACAAGAGAGCAATTTAAATTAGCCATTGTAAAGTTTGGTGCTATTCGACATAAGCTAGCCGAAATGGCCATTCGTTTATGGGTGGGTGAAAGTGCTTTATACAGAGTATCTCATCATATTGACGAGCAGGAGCAATTATTATTGGCTTCTGGAAAATCATTATCTGAATCCTTATTAGGTGCTGCCGAAGAATATGCCATTGAGTGTGCAATATTAAAAGTATTTGGAAGTGAGGTTTTGGATTATGTAGTAGATGAAGGTGTACAGGTGCATGGTGGCAATGGGTATAGTGATGAATATCCTATTTCAAAAGCGTATCGTGATAGTCGCATTAATCGAATTTATGAAGGCACCAATGAAATCAATAGATTACTAACAGTGGATATGGTTTTAAAGCGCGCCATGAAAGGAAAATTAGATTTAATGGGGCCCGCCATGAGCGTTCAACAGGAATTAATGAGTATCCCAGATTTTGGTACAGAGGATGAAGGTGCATTTGCAAAAGAAAAACAAGCAGTGGCTAATTTTAAAAAATGTATTTTGATGGTAGCAGGTGCTGCAGTACAAAAATTAATGATGACATTAAATAAGGAACAAGAAATTTTAATGAATATCGCAGATATGTCCATCATCACATATCACGCCGAATCGGCCTTATTAAGATTAGAAAAATTAACAGCTATGAAAGGCGAAGCAGCAACTTCAGTGCAAGCGGATATGGTGCGCACTTATATTTATGACGCCGCAGATGCGATCAATAAAGCAGGTAAAGATGCGATCAATAGTTTTGCTGAAGGCGACGAGCTTCGCATGATGAATATTGGTTTGAAAAGATTTACCAAAGTAGATGCATTCAATAGCAAGGAAGCACGCAGAAGAATATGCGCGCAACTCGTTGCTGATGATGGATATAAACTTTAATAAAAGTATTTAAACAATCTTCACATTGCGAGAAAAACTTTCCTCTAAGGAAATAAGTGTTTCAGTTCGATCAATGCCTTTTATTTTTTGAAGTTCATCATGAAGTACAAAACGAAGTTGTTGAATATCCTTACATACAATTTCAACAAACATGCTATAATTGCCTGTGGTATAATTCACACGAACCACCTGAGGAATATTTTTTAGGGCTAGTGCAACTGCATCATACATGGAGCTCTTTTCCAAGTAGATACCAATAAAGGCAATGATATCATAACCCAATAATTTAAGATCCACCGCTAAGCGCTTTCCTTGTACAATGCCCAATTCTTCTAATTTTTTAATGCGCACATGAATGGTACCACCCGATACAAAAAACTGTTTGCCTAGATCGGCATAAGAAACCTCAGCATTTTGCATCATGGCTTGAATAATTTGCAAATCCAGCTTATCTAAGCTTTTGTCAATGTTCAATTTAGGGTTGATTTTAGGCTCCATATTTGTATATTATTAAATAATAAGGCAATTTATTAAACAATATCTATATTTTAAAATAAATCATTAATAATTTTGCAACATATAGGTCAATACTTTAGTTTTACACTATCAAATGAATGAATAAACACTCAAATGATAAGTTCTTAAATACTGTGGGGTGATGAAATCTTGGCATACATGCCTCCTTGTCTCGGAGGTGGGGATCACGGGATAAACGTAACATAGAGCCGTTCCGCAAGGGACGACCAGGGTCGACCACTGAACTTTGTGTTATAGCTAACTGCCTCATGGAGGTTCGAGCCCTCCCCCTACAGCAACTAAAAAGCCGTCCCGATTACTCTGGACGGCTTTTGTTTTTTACGATGAGAAATTTTATTGAGACACTTTAACCCAATCGACCCACATTTTAGCTTTACTGCTTTTAATTAAATCAGCTGTAGTTTCAGGTAAGCCATATCTAACGCCTTTCCCTTTAATTCCATTTATTTTAACAGGGAAAATACCGCCCACTGCAAAATTTAGTAATAGATGCTTAGGGGCATCAAATACCCAATTCCCAAAATGATTAATCATTTTTTTAGTAACTCGGAACATGGGTACTCCATCATATTTAAAAATCAATTGAGTTGGAGACCAATCAACTGCATAAATATGCCATTGTGTTGCGTCATTATTTGCATCAAAATACTTACGATTTACAAATGGCGTTTCACCACTATATCCAGGACCATGTATAGCAGCACTTGCCCAATCTTTTTCTCCGCTATATTCCATAATGTCCACTTCACCAGTAGTCGGCCAAATTTCATTTCCCAATAACCACCAAGCAGGCCACAAACCAGATCCTTCGGTTAACTTAATTTTCGCTTCGGCGGTGCCATATGAAAAATCAAATTTCTTTTGGGTAGTAATACGAGCTGAGGTAAAATCAAAATGTTGTCCATCTTTAGTAATAAATCCAGGACGGTACTGGGGACGAAAAACCAAAGACCCGTTTTCAACATATAAAGTACTTGCAGAATCAATATAGGCTTGTAGTTCATCATTAAAATGATCGCCAGTTATAATGACATTCCACTTTGATCTATCTAAACTAGGTTTATTAAAATCATCAAAAAACAACACTTTTTTATTGGATTGCGCATCTGCATGTAATTGCATTGAGACACAAAACATCACTAAAAAACAAACTTGATATATTATTGAACGCTTCATTGCTTTTTTTATAAAAAATTAAAAATCGTAAATAGTACCAAATAGTTTATTGGTATACTCTTACATAATCTACCTCCATCATGGCACTAGTAAATGCGGGATCTATCTTGCCGCCAAAATCTCCGCCCATCGCTAAATTCAAAATCATGAAAAACTTTTGATTAAATGGCAAATTGGAAACATTTGTAAATGTGTAAAAAACCACATCATCTACTAAAAATTGAACTGAAGCACTATTCCATATTAATCCATATTTATGAAATTCAGTGGTAACATTATTAATGACGGTAGTAGATCCAACTCCTCCTGCACCAGAATGTCCTAGATAATGCACAGTTCCAAAAATTTTATTAATATCGCTTCCCTTTTGCTCCATAATATCTATCTCTCCACAAGTAGGCCAACCGGCAGTTGCAAAATTATCTCCAAGCATCCATATCGCAGGCCATGAGCCAGCACCTGCAGGTAATTTAGCAGAAACCTCCACCTTTCCATATTGAAAGGAAAATTTACCCTTGGAAAGTAAGCGAGCCGAAGTATAACTACTTCCTTGGTATGTTTCTTTTTTTGCAATAATTTTTAATGTACCATTAGATACAGTGACATTATCTGTTCTGTTGGTATAATATTGTAATTCATTATTACCCCAACCACCTGCACCAAGATCATAATCCCATTTGGATTGATCAGGGACACCAGGTGTATTAAATTCATCGGACCAAATTAAAGATAATGCCACTACAATCGTCACTTGAGTTGTAGCAGAGATTGTCTTGCCTGTTGAACTTTTTGCTTTTACAGTTACTGTATAATTTCCTGAAGCGGTATACTTATAACTTACCGACCCATTCCCTACTATCTGATATTGACCATTGCCAAAATCATATTCATAGCTAACGGCATTCACCGCTGCAGCAACAAAGTTAACATTACCCGAATTGTCGTTCATTACAGTTGGTGTAATAGTAAGATTAGTTGGACCTAAATCTGTTGTCCCAGATCCAGTATCACTCCCTTTACTGCAACTCAAAAAACAAAAACTCAACAGGCAAGCTTGAAAGAACAATCTCATGAAACTATTTATTTAACTTTTAACTTTTCATACCATGAATTACCATCTGCTCCAATTGTTCTTAATGTCATAGTAGTGGATGTTAAAGATAAGATTTCATAAGTTGAGCTACCCATACCAATTAAAACCAATCCATTACCAGGAACTATAAATTGAATTCGAGTAGAATTGGCAGTTGTACTAGTTGAAGTAGCATCCATAAATGATAATCGCTTTACTCCTTTTGTTGCGATAGGAAATTGCCCTTCACCACCAGTCAATCCATAATAGGAAACTGCTGCACCCAAAACAAAAGTAGTACCCTTATTATCTAAATCCAGAGATACATTGTTATTGGCATCTTTACTAAAGGTTACTTCATCATCATAGAATCCATCTGTTGCGCGAGTGTTAGGACCTGCACCATACCAAATGGGTGCAAAAGCGTCCGAAGGTCCTACTCCAAAATGAGCATCTGCATTTTTATCACAAACCCAAGTTTTAGAAGCACCTGCAGTTAAGTTTTGTAAAATATCAGAAGGAATATTGAATGCAACAAATACCGTAATTTTTTTACTGATATTTGAAACAATGCCCCCTGTTCCAATTGCGTTTACTGTTACATTATAGTCACTAGTACCAGGACTAGTATACTTATATGTTACTACACCAGAAGGTACCATTTGGGTATTACCATCACCAAAATCCACTTTATAAGTAAGGGCATCTGAAGCTTTCACATTAATAGTGACCATGCCCGTGCCATTACCAGCTGGATTGGCGTTATCTACACCCGCAACAGTTGCAGTCAACACTAAACCTGTAGGGGTTTTCATGCTGCCAAAACTATATTCTTCTTTTTTACAGCTAGTGAATCCTAGGATCACTAACATACTGCAAAGACCGAGTAATTTAAATTTATTTTTCATAACGTATTGTATTGTTCGTTAGTTAAGTTTTATGTCATCAAAGTAAAAAGTATAATTAGCAGAACCATCACCTGTTATTCCTAAATCAAATATTAAGACCACTTTTTGATAGGATTTTGCAGTATTAATAGTGCTGTAATCAAAAGTTAATTCTTCCCACTCACCAGCTTTAGTAGTAGTTACCTCTTTTTCAAAAGCAACCGCACCATCTGTCAAGTTCTCTACTTTTAATAAAAGCTTAGCGCCTACTCTTGGAGAATAAACTTTTACTTTAAATGTTTTTTTGGTAGAAAAATCAATAGGGTTATCTAAAGTAATATAACTACCGGCCCAAGGATCACCTGCGCCTTTAACCATTTTACCTACTTTATCACTTGTATTGATTCCTGCTTTAGTTGGATTGGATACTACAGTAACAGCACCTCCACTAAAATCAGTGAATGCATAATTTAAAGTTGTAGATTCAAAATCCAAAGGAAGTCCTAACGCATTGCTTGAAGTTGAACCTCCAAATACGACATTATCCCAATAGAATACTTTACCAGAACCTACGCTTCCAAAATCAAAGAAAATAGAAGCTTTGTCAAAAGTGTAAGACGTATGTAAAACTTCAGTGCCTGAGGCTTGATTGCTAAAATCAAAAGTCAAAGTTTCCCAACCATTCGCTTTTGTTGTATTCACTTGCGCTTCTACAGAATGTGTTGGATCATTATGATCTTCAATTTTTAATCTTACAGGAATACCAGAAGCAGGCGAATACACGTCTACAGACATTTTAGTAGCTCCAGTTGTAATAGGAATGACTGTAGCAAAACCCTTACCTGTACTCATTGTAGTTCCAGCCCATGTTTCTGCTCCATTTGACTTTACAGTCATTTTAACTTTGTTGGCACTATTAGTAGGATCTACCGCATCTGAAGTGGCAGTGTTTCCAAAATCAATAACAGAATAGTTGACAGTGTTCACATCAAAAGTAACAGGCAAGTCAACTTGACTTAACACAATTTCAGAAGGCATGAAAGTCACATCATCAAAATAGAAAGTCTTTTTCACTGTATTAGTAGGTCCCCATGTATTTCCATTTCCAAAATCAAAGAAGATAGATGCTTTATCATAATTAAAAGCAAAATTGACAGCAGGAGTACCTGTAGTAGGATTACTAAAATCAAATACTAAGGTTTCCCAATCATTCGCTACAGTAGTGAATACATCTGTCTCAACAGATTTATTACCATCAGTGTGGTCTTCAAGTTTTAACTTAACATCATAACCAGCGGCTGGTGAATAAACTCTCACACTTACTTTAGTTCTGTTTGCAGCTAATGCCATTTTATGTGAAAAGCCTAAGCCAGTTCCAATGGTAGTACCAGACCAAAATTCAGCACCCACATTTTTATCAACTTTCATTACTTTATTAGAGCTTACTTTAGGGTCTGCCGCCATACTTGATGCATTACCACCAAAGTCACTCATTGTATAATCAAAATTAGGATCATCAAAAGCCACTGGCATATCAATTTGTTTACCTACTTTAATAGTATCACTATGTTGAGTAGTTGCAGCACCTCCTGACAAGGCAACTACTTTAACAATATAAACTCCAGCTTGTGCATAATCATGTGATACAGTTTGTCCTTCGATAAAGCTTTTAAATGGAACAGGACTTGCATTAGATGAATCACCGAAATATACTTTAAAGAATGTTTCATAAGTGGCAGATGCACCCACAACTAGATTTAACCCATTTTGAGTTAAAGTCGTTTTTAAATTCTCGGGCGCTCTAAATGAAACAGTTAAGTCCTGAGTTGTTTCAGTTGTTTTACCTGTAATGTTATGACCAACAATTTTTACTTTATAAAGTCCTTCTTTATAAACATGTTGTGTGTTTTTACCAGGCAATAAGGTAACAGGAGTAGTAGTACCATCTCCATAAGTGATATCAAAGGAAGTAACTCCTTCGCCATTTGGCGTGATGGTAACCAAACCGCTATTGTCCTGCGTTATATTATATAGTGCAGATAGTTTTGCAGAAGCACTTGCCCCGTCAATAAAGGCAACATCGTCAAAAATACCTTTTTTACAACTAACCATAAGTACCAGCGAAGTACAGATAGCTATTAAATATTTAAAATTTTTCATTATCATTTATTTTTAAAAGTTTTTAATATCCAGGATTTTGAGTAAGTCCTGAAATGTCAACTTCAGTTTGAGGAATTGGGAAAACTTCGTTTTTTCCAACTTTAAAATTGGCACCCAATACCGAAGCAGCTTTTCCTGTTCTAACTAAGTCAAAAAAGCGTTCACCTTCCATAGCTAATTCTAATCTACGCTCAGTTAAAATAGCATCATATAAGGCAGTACCTGAAGCAGTGATATCATGATTGTTATCAGAAAATGCACGACGACGTACTAAGTTTAAATATGTTTTTGCTTTTGTTTCATTTGGACTTGCTGCTTTTGAATTCGCTTCAGCAGCCATTAATAATACATCAGCATAACGAATGATTCTGAAATTATTAAGATAATTTAACTCCACTTGACCCGAAGTTTGACCCTTACGAGGTAAATATTTTTGATTGTATAAACCTGTATTCTTATAAGGAGCTACTTGGTAAGAAATATTAAATTGAGGATTAGCTGTTTTATAAGCTTCTATATCTAACACAGTTACATTTTTGCGTTGATCCCCAGCAGCATAAGCATTGGCTAAATCCTTTGTAGGCAAGTTGGTACTCCAGCCTGATGCATATGGCATATCGGCAGTACCAGATAATCCACGGATACCACATTGTTGAATAGCATAGTTACCTTGACCTCTTGTTGCACCACCCCAGTTATAGTAGGGTGAAGAATTAGAATACTGAATTTCAAAAACAGATTCAGGTCCATTTTCACCAGATAATAAAAAGATATTTTCAAAATTTGAAACCAATGAAAATGCATTAGAGTTCACTACATTATCTAACATAGAAGCCGCAGCATCAAATTTATTTTGATATAAATAAACCTTGCCTAATAAAGCTTGAGCAGCATATTTAGTTATTCTACCTTTTTGAACTTGAACATTTGGTAAAACAGCAATAGCAGCCGTTAAATCAGCTTCAATTTGTTTATACACATCCGCTTTAGTTGCGCGCTTTAATGATTTAGAATCAGTTAATGATAATCTTTTGTCAATAAACAAAGGCACATCACCAAACATTTTAACTAGTGTAAAATAATAGTAAGCTCTTAAAAAATTCACTTCACCATATAAAGCATCTTTACCTGCAAAATCCACTTTAACACCAGCAGGATTTGCAGCTTTGTATTGAATTAAATAATTCGCACGATTCACTCCTTCATATGCTGTTTGCCAAATTTCAGTTAACTGACCATTAATTGGAGTTGTTGTGTAATCATCAATTTGTTGCAATGGAATCACATCCGAAGCGTTTTCGCCACCTGCCACTGCATTATCTGTAGCGATATCACCGATAGGCACTACTTGATTAATCCATTGAAGGGGTGTATAACAACTAATTTCCATAGTACGGTAATCAGTTTCAGATTTTAAATAATCCTGATCGGTGATTTTATAATCTTCGTGAGGATTATAATCCACAAATTTTGTGCAGGCTTCCAAACTACCCAATAAGGTAATTAAGGCGAGCATTTTTAAATATTTTTTCATACTTATTTTCATTTTATGAAGATTTAAAATTTAATATCAAGTCCTACAGCGTAGGTTCTAGGTTGAGGATAAGCACCACGGTCTACTCCAGTTTCCAAGATACCTCCTGGAATTTCTGGATCGAAGCCTGTGTATTTAGTAAGCGTGTATGCATTTTTAACTTGAACATACAAACGCACTTTATTAATGCCTTTTCTAACAAAAGCCGCTGGTAAAGAATAACCTAATTGTAAATTTTTGATTTTCACAAATGACCCGTCTTCAACATACCTATCAGATACTCTTGCATTATTATTATTATCTACAAATGAATATCTAGGGAAGCGAGCATCATTAGTGCTGTTTTCTCCAGTCCATCTAGCTAATATTTCACGAGGCTTATTGCTGTAAATAGCGTTTCTTTCAAAAGCACGGTAAATATCATTACCCACAGAAGCATATATAAATGAAGTAAAATCAAAATGACCAACTTCAATATTTAAATTCCATCCCATAGTGAATTTTGCAAATGGATCACCAATTTTAGTTTTATCATTTGCGTCAATTTTTCCATCACCATTGATATCTACATATTTAATATCACCTGGTTGTGCACTTGTTTGTTTAGGCGATGCGGCAATTTCAGCAGTATTTTGGAATAAACCCGCTGTTTTGTATCCATAAAAATAACCTGGCGTAAATCCTTTTTCAAACACTGTTACTGATTGTGATTGACCATTAAAGTATCCACCTCCAAATATTTTAGCTGTACCATCTGAATTAGTCGCAGTGACTAAGTTGGTTGCTGTTGTAAAAGTAAGCGCAGTGTTCACTTTCACTTTATGAGTAGTTGTATTATGATAAGTTAAAGTCATATCATAACCACTGCTCTTTGTCGTACCAATATTAGCTTGAGGAATTGGAACAGTACCTAAGTATAATGAAGCAGAAGGCGTAAACAATAAACCATCAACTGTTTTTTGGAAATAGTCAGCTGTTAATCCAAAATGACTATTTAAAAAATTCATATCGAATCCGATATTAGTTTGAATTTGTTTTTCCCATCTTAAGGCATTGTTGGAAGCAGAACCCACTGTTGAACCTGAATAAAACACTTCTCCAAAGCTATATCCATTGCTATTTGCAGTAGGGCCGTAACTAGGACCACCTGTGATAATTCCAACATATTGAGGATTCACATTTTCATTACCAGTAGTACCATAACTTCCTCTTAGTTTTAAGAAATTAATCATTTTTGAATTAAAGTATTTTTCATTTGAAACTACCCAGCCTAATGAACCTGAGTAAAAGTTACCAAATTGATTGTCTTTACCAAAAGCAATTGATCCATCACGACGAGCCGAAACCGAAGCTAAATACTTATCATTGTAGTCATAGTTCAAACGACTAAAGTAAGATAAGTTACGACGGAAGTACTCATAATAATAGCCAGATAATGCATCTGTGTTAGTGGCATTATTCGATCCTGTTGCTGCAGTAAAATCAGCAAATTCCCATGAGTTAAATGGTACATCTTGACGAGTTGCACCTGCAGCATTACCGGTTGTTTTAGAAGTTGACATACCTGCTACAGTCTCAAAATGATGGCTGCCTTTAATATTGAAATTATAATTAAAATAGTTTTCAAAAGTATAATTGAAGTTGCTCACTTTTTCATGTGCTACTTTATTATGCTTTCCTAAAACTGCAGATCCATCCTCATTCATAGAGTTATCTACGTTATAAGTTCCATAATAAGCAAGAGGTGAAAATGATTTCGCATTACCATCATATTTCGTATAACCAAATCGTGAAGTAAATTTCACATTTTTAACTACGTCATATTGTAATTCAAACTTGCCATATATTTTAGTACCTACATTCTTATTATTGGTATTATCCAACACAGATAATGGGTTAAATATTTCAGATAAAAGCAAATTACTAAAGCCATATTTGCTTGCAGTATTTTGAGTATTCAAAATAGAAACAGTAGGATCAAAGTTTAAAGCACTTCCGATCACACTATTAAATGAATTTTCTAAAACGCCTTTAGAATCTAACATTAAAGCACTTGTATTAATAATAAACTTTAATTTAGAAGATAAATCAAAATTTAAATTGGCAGTGAAATTAGATCTATTGAAATTTGATTTATCGTTACCGCCTACAATACCACCTTGGTTTAAAAAACCGGCACTTAATAAATAAGACATTTTATCTGAACCGCCTTTAGCAGTCAAGTTATAAGTTTGTTGAGGAGCGTCTTTGAAAATTTGATTTTGCCAGTTGTTTCCTACTCCAATACCTGATAAGTTAGAAAAAATAGGAGCGCCACCTGCAGTGGTACTACCTTCATTCAACATTGCAGCATATTCAGTAGCATTTAAAACACCAATGGTATTCATAACTTGTTGGACACCATAATTACTGCTAAAGCTAAATTCTGCTTTTTGATTTTTCTTACCCGATTTAGTAGTAACCACAATTACACCATTACCACCTTTCACACCATAGATAGCAGTAGTTGCCGCATCTTTAAGTACGTTGATGGTTTCAATGTCATTTGGATTGATTGAATTTAAATCAACTAAGGATTGTTGCACTCCATCTACAATCACAGTAGGATCCGTTCCAGTAAAGGAAGGAATACCTCTGATTAAGACTGTAGGTTTTGAACCTGGACTACCACCTTGAATAACGCTTACACCCGAAGCGCGACCCTGAAGGGCTTCTTCAGTACGAACTGCGTTTACTTTTTCGATATCCGCACTTTTAATTGTGGATATAGCACCAGATACTTTGGTGATTTTTTGGGTACCGTAACCAACAACAACAACTTCGTTTAAATTGCTTTCAGCAGATTCTGTTAAAGCAATATTGACAGTCCCAGCAGCAGATACTTTTACTTCTGCTTTGTTCATGCCAACATAAGTAACGACTAATGTTGCTCCTTTTGAAGGGATTGAAACAGAAAAGTTTCCTTTTCCATCAGTTAAGGTTGTTTTTTTTGTTTCCTTAACTAATACTGAAGCACCGACCAGTGTTTCGCCATTGGTTTTATTGGTTACCTTGCCTCCTACCTGAATGTTTTGAGCTACAGCTCCAACAAGCAAGCATAAAGTGAAGGCCGTAGTAATCAAAAACCTGAGTTTTAATTTCATATACACTTTAATTAATGGTTTAAATAATAGAATTTTTATGATTTAAAAAGATAGAATAATTTGATGTGTATTTCATAATTAATTGATTATGAATACATAATAAAGTTGATAAGCGCTGGGGGAAGGATAATATTATAGATAATAGGCTGCTCAAAACTGAGACAGACATAGTTTCTATGTTTGAAGCATATTTCATTGGCTTAAGCTATAATCGTTAAACAGATGTAGTGTTTTAATACAGATCTATCTAAAAGTAAAAGTAAGAATGAGTTGCTCAAAAATCTATTTAAAAACCACATCACTACTACTACTTAAATAAAAAATCCTATATTTAAAGCATAATTACTACATCACTACTACATCTATCTATCATGTATTTTTAACACATTATGATGTAACATATGAAAAAATACTTCTTTATTCCTTTTCTACTTTTATGTATTCATCTTAATGGGCAACCCTTTATTGGTCAGCGAGAAATTACCAATTATGAGAAGAAAAAGTACAATGCTGGTACTCAAAATTGGCAAATTCAACAGGATAAGCAAGGGAGGATGTACTTCGCAAATAATGAAGGTGTTTTAAGTTTTGATGGTAATTATTGGGAATTATACCCCCTACCCAATAAAACAATCGTATGGTCAATTGAGTTCACTAATAATAAACTTTTTGTTGGGGGACAGGATGAGATGGGCTATTTAAATCCAGATGCGAATGGGAAATTAGCCTTTACGTCAATAAAATACTTATTAGATGAGTCAGATCAAAAATTTGCTGATATCTGGAATATCGTAACTGAGGGAGAAGATGTGTTTTTTAGATCCATCTCTAGGTTATTTAAATACAATAAGGGAAAATTAAAAGTGTACATGCCAAGTTCAACTTGGGGTTTTTTGGGAAAGTATCAAAACAAAGTCATTGCACTTGATGAAGCTAGAGGCGTCATGATTTATAGAAATGGGAATTGGGAAATTTTGATAAAGAAACAGGATCTACCAACTGATTTTTATATTACTTCTATTAGTGATTATACAAAAGGGGCAAGTATTTTAACTACTTCAAAAAATGGACTTTTTATCCTTTCAGATGCAGGGTTAATGCCATTAAGGATCAATGGTATAGATAATAATCAGCATTTTACAAGTGTCGTAAAAATTGACGAATTGGATTATTTAATTGGCACCTATAATAATGGCTCCTATGTCATCAATGAAAATAAAGCACTCATTGAAAGCTTTTCAAAAGAAGAAGGGTTGCAAAATAATAATGTTAGAAGCTTATTTATAGATAAATCAAAAAATATTTGGATGGGCTTAAACAATGGTATTTCGTTTATCCCATATAATAATGCAATTAAAAATATCAATCCTTCTGTTTTTAGAGATGGGTCTGGATATAGTATGACTATATTTAACAAGCAAATGTATTTCGCATCTTCCAACGGAATTTTTGAAATGCCATTAGAAAATATAAAAGATTTAAGTTATTCTAAAAATATTTTAAAAAATATCTCGGAAGGTCAATCTTGGAAATTAGGTGTTTTAAATGATAAATTATATTCAGGAAAGGAAGATGGTTTGTATGAAATCACTAATCATCAAGCAAATAAAATTGATAATAAAGGTGGATATTGGATTTTTGAGTCAATGTTAAATCCAACAAATAATAATATTGTTGTTGCTGGAACATATGAGCAGGTAAGGCTTTTTAATGGAGACAATGAAAAACTAAAGGATATTGGTTATATAAAAAGTTTTTCGGGATCGGCGCGATTTTTAGCGATTGATAGTAATAATAATATTTGGGTATCGCATCCCTATCGTGGTGTATATAAAATTAATTTAAAGGATTCAAGCACCAAACTATACACAGCAAACGAAGGGTTACCCTCCACCTTAAATAATCATGTATACAAAATTAAAAACAAGGTATTGATTGCAACAGAAAAAGGAATTTACGAGTATAATAATAGTAAGGATAAATTTGAAATGTCAGCGTATTATAAAAATATATACGGTGATCAAAGTGTTCGATATCTAAAGGAGGATGCTGCAGGTAATATCTGGTTTGTACAAGAAAAGAGTATTGGCGTGATTGACTTGAGTGGGAAACAACCTTCTATTAATTATATTCCTGAATTAAAAGGGAATATATTAAGTGGTTTTGAAAATGTATACTCATATGATGAGCAGAATACCTTTATTGGAGGTCAAAAAGGGTTTTATCAAATCAATTATGAAAAATATAAAAAGAATATTAGCCCACTAAAAGTATTCATTAGGAGTGTAAAAATAAAAGGCGAGACGGATAGTATTTTATTTGGCGGCTATCATGGAAATCTGAATGAAGAGCTAGTAAAATACAATGAAAAAATCGCACAAGTAAAGTACAAACTAAATTCATTTCATTTTGAATTTGTGTCTCCATTATTTGAACAACAAGTGAATATAGAGTACAGCTACCGTTTAAAAGGATTTGATAAAAACTGGTCAGATTGGAATAAGAAAACCGAAATTGACTACACCAATTTGTCGGCAGGGTCCTATATTTTTGAAGTAAAGGCGCGTAATAATCTAAACAACGAATCTCCTGTTAATTCCTATGAATTTGAGGTATTAGCACCTTGGTATTTCAATTTTGGATCCATTTTATTATATACCGTTTTACTATTTATTCTATTGTACCTATTTTACAAACTACAGGCTAAAAAATATTTAAAAAGGTACCAAGTTCAACAAAAGGAATTGGAATTAAAACATCAAATAGAATTAGAAAAAACCGAAAAAGAACTTATTCAGATAAAAAACGAAAAATTAGAATCTGAAATTGAATATAAAAATTCGGAGTTGGCCTCTTCGACAATGAATTTAGTTCAGAAGAAAGAATTTATTTTAAAAATAAAAGAAACCTTACAAAATCTGAATAAAAATGAGAAGGAGTCAATGGATTCTCATGAATTGAAAAAGTTATTGCGGAGTTTGTCAGATGAAGAAAAATTAAATGACGAATGGGAACAATTTTCTGTGCACTTTAATAATGTACATGGTGATTTTTTAGTAAAATTGAATGAAAAATATCCTACTTTAAAAGCACATGAATTAAAATTATGTGCCTATTTAAGAATGAATTTAACTTCAAAAGAAATTGCACAATTAATGAGTATTTCAGTCAGGGGTGTTGAAATTAGTAGGTACCGCTTAAGGAAAAAATTAAATTTGACCACCGAAACCAACTTATTTCAATTTTTATTTGAGATATAAACCATAACACGCAAGTAAACCCCTTTATAAACTAATTACTTTTTAAAGGGTACTTTAATAATCACGGTTTCTCCTTTTCCTTTGGCGTTAGTGATGCTTTGTATGGTCCATAAATCAAGTAAGTTGTCGCCATCAATCATACTACCGCTATAATCACCCCATGATTCGCCATCCGTTGCCGCCTTACCTTCACCCGCACTTACCATAGGTCTTACGGTATTGAGTGGATCTTTGGCATTTCTGAAAACGAATCTAGGGCTGATGAAGCTATGCTCATTGACCTCTTGGAAACCAATCAAAACATCTTTTCTTTTATTGACTGCAATTGTCGTTTGAATATAATTAGTGGTATCGCTACGAAGGATGCCTGTTTGAATTATTTTCCCGGTTTTGGCATTGATTTGATGCCATTGCACTGCCGATCTTCCTTCACAATTCACTGCTTGTGAAAACCAAATACTTCCGCTTTGAAATACTACATTTTTAGGATTACGATCACCACTCGATACTTTTTGTGTCGTTCCTTTTTGTGAGGAGGTAGGAGGATAATCATAATATTGTAAATGATGAGGATTTGAAGACACCACTACAACATAGGGTTTACCATTCTCATCTTCGGAAACTTTCCTGATCACAAATTTATCTTCTTCTATATCAAAAAAATACAAGTCATCTATCGCATCTTGCATAAAAATGGGATTCCCTAAGCTTCCTTTAAAATGATACACTGTAGCGTCTTTACCCAACTTAGCATCTGAAGTTTTTAATACAAAAGTGTTTTCCTCACCCCCAGGATAAGAATAACCAATCCACTTTCTACTATAGCCAATGCCGCCGCCATCTACTTCTTGAGTTCTAGAAACCGGATACACATTCCATGCGTTTAATGGATTATTGGTTTCAGATACAGCAATATTGACTGGTTTTGTTTTAGGTTTATCATAGTACCACCATAAATCAAAAATAAAAACTTGGTTATGAACATCAAAACAAAGCTTGGGATCAATACCATTGTTAAAACAGGATTGCTTAACCCCTTGAATATAGTTCCCTTTTTTGTCATATACAATCAGGCCGCTATTAGAGCCTTCCATTACATAATTGCCTCCTACAGCAATCTGAGGATCTACTTGACGGTTGCCATCCATAGATCCATTAAATACTAAATAGCCATTGACCATTTGCGGATTACCTCCTTGTTTACGCTCGGGACAGGTATTGTCATTGTTTAAGCTGGTCTTATGAATAGGTTTAACCACTTCGGTACTTGAAGGATACACTCTATTTTCTTTTTGAGCATGTACACATAAAACCAAAAAAAGCGAAGTAGTTAAAAAACTTAATTTTTTCATTATATTAATTTGATGGGGTAGAAGTTAATTGTTTAATAATTCTTACAGTAGCGTCTTCTAATTGCAAAGTGATGGGTTGTAATTTTTTTTGTTTGAAAGATTGATTCGCCCATGTAATTATTTTATTGTCTGGATATTTAATTTGTTGTTGTTTTATCCATTCCGCTCCTTGTGCTGTTTGTTGTAAAGTATTATAAGCCCACAAACTAATTAAATGATTGCCTGCATAAAAATTACTGATGGTATTCGCTCTAATGGGCATAAACTTAACTACAGCAGCTAACATTTGATTGGCCTCTTCGGTTTTATTTAAATTTTTAAAACATAAATAAGACAACCAGTTTTCTAAACGAATATCAACATCCTCATCATAAGGTTTACCTGCACCTAAATTTTCGGGCCATAATTTAGCTTCATTGATTAAAGTAATTGCGCCAGTATAGTTCTTATTCTGCATTTGAACTAGGGCCTGCATTAATTTGGCTTCACGATATAATTCATGACCAATGGTCGCACCTTCAAAAGGAATAATATTTAAAGTGGCTAATAATTGATCTGCAGCACCATATTGCTTATTATGAATAAGTGTTTTAGCATATAGCATGCCAATTATGTAGTTGTCTTTATGAGATTTAAAAAAGGGTTCTACAGTTTGAAGCCCTTTGGCAAATTCAAAATGGGTATTGTATAATTCAGTTAAAGTTTTAATATAACGCCATTGGGTATTGTCAAGTTGAATGGCTTTATTTAAATCGGCAATAGTAGCCGATAAAACACTAGGTGTTTTGGTTTCACTCATCATTAAGGAAGCGCGGGTAGCATAAAAGGGTGCATAATTAGGTTCGAATTGCAAAGCAGAAAAAATTGCTTTGGCTTCGGCTAGTCGGTTGCGGTCTTTTAATAATAAACCCAAATAATATTTAGATTTCCAATGATTCGATTTTTTAGTAGCCCATTCAAATACATCAAAATCGATATTTCTGAAAGGGAAAACGAAATCGGGAGCTGCGTTATTAGCCAATGCTAAATCGGATTCGAAAGCTTTATGTTGCTTAGCATGAATATAGGCTATCCAATATTTTACAAGTGTATTGGATGGGCAGATTGCTAATACTTTTTCTGCTTCATTCAATAAACCCATTTCAAAATAATCATTCGCAATTTGCAAATAGGTTTCAAAGGGTTGTTCATTTTGAATTAGGCCATTAAATATATTCAGCAATGCCTTTTTTTGATTGTCATCTAACTTATTGTTTTGAATAGCAGAAAAATAATTTTCAAAATTGGCAAAATGATTTAACGGGTCATAGCTTTGAATGGTTGCAATTGATTTATCGTAGTTCAATTGGTCAGACATATAACGATAAGCAATAGCTTGGGTCTGTAAAGCCGCTATATTAATGGAATTATAAGTAAGGGCCTTTTTAGTATAATCAATTACATTATTATAATTTTTTTCGGCTAAATAAATTTTAGCCAATTCGGTATAAGCTCCTGTTTTATATTCAGCAGATAAGGTTGCCAAATCAAATCCATCCTTTGCATCCACGATATTTCCTAATGCTGCATTAATAATACCATAATAATAGTTCGCACTACCATTATGTGAATCAATACTTAAGGCTCTTTTAGCCAATGCTAATGCGGTGTTGTATTGGTGATGATGGTATTGTAAAGAGGCCATTTTTACTAGCGCTGGTAGATAGTTGCTATCTAATTTTAAGGAGGCAGATAACATTTCTTCGGCAAGCGGATATAATTTTTGATCCATCAACTCCTTCCCTTTCATATATAAGCCTTGCGCATTGTTCCAATTGATATTAGCAGGGGTTTCAACAGGACGACTTAACACATTAGATTCAGGTGCACTATTGTAATTTAATTTTACACCCCCGATACTCACTGTATAAGCACCTTGCGCTGGATTGTATTGAATAGAATCTACAAAATTAATAGTAGGTGCTAATGAAAGTTGTTTAGTATAAATAATTTTATCTCCCACTTTAATTTCTAAAGCATCGTTGATTTGTTGTACTGGACAAAAAAGAACTTTAAGCCAACCCTTATCTTGTTTCATATTTAAAGCACCATATACCGAAGCTTCGACCATGCCCTGTGTTTTATTTACGGCATACCAATATTCCTTCCAAGTATCAGTACTATAGGGCGCAAAGTTCACATGCTTAAAGGGGGTGAAAGTGCTTTTTTCTGCGTTTTGGTTAAATAATTTGCCCGATTGTACTTCGGTATATTGTTGATCGGTGTCTGTTAAATATTTCTCCCAAATCATCCCTTGACGAGACAAACCCCAAATCCATATTTTTTTTCCGGCTTTGTCATCATGATTACCGTAACGCACCATACCATAATCATTATCATGCCAATAAGTTCCAAAAAAGTTAGTGTACTTTCCAAAAACATGATATGATTTATAAGCGCCAAAATTATTGTTATTATAAAAAGAAATATTTTTCCCATTTGATTTATTAATAGGCCAATCGCTGTATTCACCTTCATGACCTAGGTATTTAGTACCAGGGTAAATATATTCTAAGTTGCCACTTACTTTTAAACCCACATTCATCCAGTGGTAGTAAGGCTGTTCGGTAGGTGTGCTGTTATACCAAAAAGATTGAGTGGTAAAATAAGCCTTATCCTTTGGTACATTAATTTCTAAGCGCCAATTGGTTTGGGTAAGTAAATCAAGTACGCCAATGGTACAGCTGATACTACCGTCTTCTTTTTTTGAAACAATATAATCTACAGGAGTGGCGCAATTAGGTGTATGACCAATAATACCATAGTTGGCTTCAATACCCCCACTGGTCCAAGGGCCTCGCATAGCGACATCTCTAAACTTAACAGCGTGGTTATAATAAACAAAAGGCTCATTGGTTTTTTTATCAATGGCTGCCCAAATTTTACCTCCTACTTCAGGTAAAATTAAAATTTTAATAAAATCATTTTCAATTTCTACCACTTTCCATTTTTTTTGAATAGGAGTTTCGGTAAAGCCATCAAAACGGAAGTAAGGATAAATTTTTGTTGCGTTGGGGATAGGGTCGGGATCAGAAAAAGGGTAAGTAGTGAATTCTTTTAAATATTCACTATACTTCACTTGTTGCTGCGCCTTCACTAAATACGGATTGAATAAAAACAAACAAGTAATAAAACCTAACACTTTTTTCATACACTTATATTTAAAATATTTTTTAATAATTTATTTTTCTTTGATAATAATCACGCCACCTTTAGTTGGTTCCACCACCATGTTTAAAATTTGATTGTTTACTATGTTGCTACTTCCTTTGGCTTGTAAATGATTAATGGCTGGAAAGTCAACAGTGACTTGACTAGGATCCAATCCTAATTTTTTCCAATCAATCAAAATATTTACTTGTTCGGTTTTATCGGACCAGCTTGCAACCGCAATCATAACAGATTTCTTTTTTTGGTATACAGTAGCCAATACCTTTTGGTTGTTTGTAGCAACAGGACAATTGGGGCTCCAATAACCAATCATTTGAGAACCTTTAATACCAAAATCATCCCATAACTTCCAAATAGCGCGTGGATCGGCCATTCCATCCCAAGGCATACGATTGGTCATTCCATAAATTAAACCGCGATAAGGATTGCCTCCATCTTGTAGCATTTCACCCATTAATCCAAATGGAATACCACTCACTTCCGTTAAATAAAAATCGGGGCTGGCTTTTTGATAATCAAAGTATTCTCCAAACCAAAGTTTATTGATGTAAGGGAAATGCTCCATGTATAAATTAGCACTGTTATTAAACCCATCATTTTTATTAAACTGATTGGCCGAATGCAAATCAATAATACCTGGATGGTTTTGTTGTGTTAAAACGCGTTTAACCCTTTTCATAGTGATGCGATCAAAAGCGACATCGTCTAAATAAATACCATCAATGCCTATTTTTTTCACTAACCAATTCATGCCTTCGATATAGTAATTATGCCAACGACTCATGCCACTGTTCACAATAGCCGCATCTTTTATATTAGGTACAAACCAAGCTGCAATATAATCATCCCCTACATGTTCTTGAAGCCAGCTATAACCCCCACCCTTACCGGTCGAATAAATCTCATGCCCTAAACTACGCATCGGGAAGGTTTCATAAGCATGATTAGATAATTCACGAACTGTATTATATATTTTTACTTTTAATCCCTTGCTGTGTGCTTCATCAATATAGGATTTCATTTTAGCATGTTCAATAAAAGGATAATTAATCCAAGGATTAATTTCATTCGCATGATGAATGTTGATAATGGTAGCGCTACTTATAGCCTTGATGGTATCAATGGGTTTGTAAGAATGGAAAAACTTAGCATCCCATTGAAAATCGGTATTGAGTGTATGAAATGGTGTAATGAGAAGTGTAAAATTATAGTAAAGGCTTTCTCCTTTTTTCAATTGTCTAGCACCACTAAAATTATTGACGAGCACTTGGTTGCCAGTTTCACTAATAGTAATACCGCCCTTATTTTGATTGCCCCAAGAACTAGGAAGTAATAATGGTTTTTGTAAATAAAAATTAGTGTTCAAAGGCCTAACATAATTCTCATCTCTTAGTGAAAATTGTAGCCCTGCATTTACATCACCAATCCATGCGCCATCTTGATTTTTAGTAGCCACCTCCCATTTCCAATTAAAACTAGCAGGACGATAACCGCCTTTTTGGCCTAAGCCCATCATATAAGTAGCCGACTTTTTATCAAAAGGCATTTGCAATTGAATATCGGTTACATCTAAATTTTGCAAAGCGGTCATTTTCACGGTGTACACCATAAAGCCATCAAACTCAAGGGAACCTTTCACTTGCATTTCAAGTTGATCCGATGAAGTAGTAGCAGTCCATTGTACTGTACCTTTTTGTTGTTGGGTAAAGGAAAACTGCTTACGCGTATTTGATTGCATCATAGGCGCGCCATTAACAGTAAACTGCATGGGTTGCGATAAAATATTTTTAGCAGTTGCCGAATACGAAGTCATTTCGGGGGTGAAAAAACTTTGAATTTGAGAAGGCAAACCATCTTTGTTTAAAATTACTTTACGACCTAATAAACTAATCTCCATTCCTTTTACAACTAAAGGAGTATAAGGAGCAATCACTTCGTTTTGTTGAGCCAATGTAGAATTTAACCATTTTAAGCGCGTCTGATTCCAAGGCGCATCAGCCCCACTATTAATAATGGTATGATTATTTACTTTTAAAGAAAATTTGATAATAGAAGATCCCGATTCATTACTACTTACTTCAATGGTGCCCGAATAAATACCAGGAGCAGCATCGGTAGGCACATCAACGCCACACCATAATGCTTGTACCTGACCGGCAGATACATTTACTATTTTTTGTATTGGTACTGCATCATAACCTGTACCTTCTAAATTAATACAAGTTATTTTTTTTGCATCAATGATGGATCCATTCTCAGACTTAAGATTTGAAAATTTAACTTTTACATTATGTGTTGCTTGAATTGCATATAATCCTAACTGAAATGCAAACCATTCCCCCTTATCCGCAACCCCTTCTGCTTGATGAGAAGCTTGCGTAATCCATCTTTGAGGTAAGTCGGTGGTCATGATAATAGGAAATTCGCGCTTCTCAGGAAATACAATAAAAGGTTTCCCTTTTGCATTGTCAATGATATTCTTTGTTTCAACTGCAGTTGCAATCACTTCCATTGGATAAAAACTATTCAAAGAATCAATGGATTGAAATTCGGTCACCTGCGCCATTGGCAAATTCAAGGATCCAGAATTGGTTAAACTATTATTAATGATTGGTCTTAAATACACACCTTTAGGATAATTAGATCGGCCTTCATTTTTATAAGGCATGTAATAAATATAATAAACTCCTTTACCTGAAATGGGTTTAAAATTAATTTCCCCCATTTCTCTATTGGATTGAATCACTGAAAATTGACTGACCAATGTTTGGCTTTGTGCATCTTGAATGATGATGCGTTTATTTTGAGGATCCGCATCTCTTCGACGCCAAGGAATCATTACTTTAACAAGTGCTGCATTCTCATTTACTTTTACAACCACACGATGATTACCTAATGAATCGGCATTCCAGCAATCTTTACAATTGGTATACTGAAAAGAAGTATTATTTGATTGCGCATCCATTGGGCTGTAGATCATGAAGCACAAAAAAGAAAAAAGAGACGATAAAATAAACTTAGGCATAAAAAAGATTTTATATGAAAATGCTAAAACAACAGAAATTAGTTATCAAAAGCACCTGTCTATAAAATTAAAAAAAATAGGGCACTAAACTCGCTTTTAATACAACATTAAAAGGAGGGAGCCCAATGACTAAGAATGACCAAAAATTAATTCAATTAATTGATATTCAATCTATTATAAGAAATACTCATCTACTTTGATAGGCAAGCTGAAATGGATACCAATTCACAAGTGGTTTTGAATTAGTGGAACGATCCGCAGTAAATGAACCACCCCCTCTCATTCCACCTCCACCTCGCATACCGCCACCTCCACCCATTCCACCACCTCGCATACCGCCACCTCCACCCATTCCGCCACCTCGCATACCGCCACCTCCTCCATTCATCGAATTAGGAGGTCTGTTTGCCCCGTTCATAGCCATTGGATTTAAAATAATACCGACACTAATACTTGGCGCATTTTTTGAATTAAAAGATTTAGGGTATACATTTTTTATAGGAATAATTGTTTCTAAAACAAGGTTTCCAAATTCATCATAATTAATACCCATCTTAATAAAATTGGTATCAGTGATATCATAAATCCTATTGTCCATATTGATAAAGCCAAATGTTTCAAAAACATTTTTATCAAGCAAAGATTGTTTTCTAGCGTTGGCTTGGTTCATATTTCTATTTCGATTATCACCTCTATCCATCATGGGGCGATCGTTATTCATCATACTACGCACTGGGAATTGGATTCCCATAGATTTATTTTTCTTTGCTTTGGTATCCACAAAAATAGAAATCCCAGCTCTTAGAAGTCGAGCTTGCGTGGCTTGATCATTGGTTGCAACACTTACATAAATATGCTCATTATCATTGGTGATATTATATTGTAAATGGCCATCCTCAGTGCCAAATCTTAAAGGTAAACCCCAATCGGAAGCGTTACCATCTGCCACAATAGGTGCTTGTTGAAAATTACCAACAGGATAAGATATCGAGCTACAGCTAGCAGATAAAATAAATAATAGCAAAACAGCAATGGGGGCTTTCAAAATTCTCATAAATAATATTGGTTTAAAACAAGTATAGATTAGAGTGCAGATTGAATCAATGGTTTAAAGCATACATCAAAATTAAACATTAAAACTGCCTAATATTGCAGCAAACAAGCCAACATCGTTTATTATTATACAAAGCAGATTATATTTGCAGTATGGGGCAGAAAAAATTAATCAAATTTGCGGCAATCAAGGAATACGAGAATGTCTTGGAATACCCACAGGGCATGCCGGGAAAATGGAGTGCCTTTTTTGAACAATTGGGATTAGGTAGTTCTCCCATTTTATTAGAAAATCTGACTATTCAACCTAAAGTTGATTCTTCCACAAGCAATGGAGAAAAGCAGCTCACTTTAGAGTTGGCTTGTGGCCGAGGTGAATATGCTGTAGGATTGGCAAGAATGTTTCCCAATCAAAATTTTTTAGGCTTAGATATCAAAGGAAATCGGATTTGGAAAGGTGCAAGTATTGCAAATAAAGAGGCCATTAAAAATGTTGCATTTGTAAGAACACAAATAGAGCAAGTGGCAAGTTATTTTACTTCAGATGAAGTGTCCGACATCTGGATTACTTTTCCTGATCCACAGTTAAGATTATCAAAAGCAAAAAAACGATTAACACATCCACAATTTTTAAGACTATATCAAACATTTTTAAAACCCGGCGGTTCGGTTCATTTAAAAACAGACAGTCCCAATTTGTATCAATTTACCATGGCGGTGATTGATTTATTTGAATTAACCTTGGTCAAACAAAGCGAAGATATTTATAAGGAAACAAATATGGATCCAAGGTGTGCGATCAAAACTTATTATGAAGGATTAAATATAGCAGGCAGCAATCGTATTCATTATATCGAATTTAAAATTGACAAAGTGTTGCCTAAACAAAAAGATGAAATGCTTAAAGAAATAATTGCAGAATTCGAAGTAACAGAGACGCATGATGCAAAAAGAGAAAGAGGAATGAATAAAATGGCAGAATAAGAATGGAAAAAGGAATTGATTATAATATAGACGAGCATGGCAAATGGGTGTTTACAGCAAAGTACCATCAACAAAGAGGTTATTGTTGTGGAGAAGCCTGCAAGCATTGTCCTTTTGACTATGAATCTGTGCCAGAGCCCATTAAAACAAGGGCGACATTAATTAGAAATAACCTCAGCAAGTCAATGCCAAATGCAATACACACCAAAGACAACTGATTTTTTTCAAAATGTATTTGAAGTAGTACGTCTCGTCCCTAAAGGTCGCGTGACCACTTATGGTGCGATTGCTAAATATTTAGGAACAGGTGGAAGTGCACGAATGGTGGGCTGGGCAATGAATGCATCGCATGGCGTAAAACCAAAAGTGCCAGCACATCGCGTTGTAAATCGAAACGGAATGTTAAGTGGGAAAGCCCATTTTGAAACACCCAATCAAATGGAAGCATTACTACTTAAAGAAAAAATAAAAGTCAAGAAAGAAATAATCATTGACTTTGAAAAATTATTTTGGGATCCTAATGTCGAAATAGGATTTTAAAATTATTTTAACCAAGGGCTAGTAAATCCTAATTTATGAAGGCCGCTTTGAATGTCTTTATCCTGCATAAATAATTTCCATAATAATCCAGAACGATAATTTTCAATCATCACAACGATGGGACCTTGGTCAATAGCTAAATAGGAATCTGCTACCCAGTTTTTAGTTTCCGAATAAGCATCCTTAAATCCATAAGTTCCCCATAAGCTAGTACCCTTTATTTTTAATGGAATACTATCATTAAAATACCTAAGTGCTTGCATAGAATAGCTAGGGGTATAAGGAAATGCACTTAAAGCCGCGGTTGGACTAATGACACTTAAATCGTTTAAAGGAGCATGGGCGGAATACCCTTCGTAGCTATCGCTTGCGGTTAAACCCCATGCATTGGCACTATAGCCAATAAACTTTTTAGGATTATCAATACAATAAGCACGGTTAATTAAAGTATGATTTAAATTTTGCTCCCAATAATCTGCATATTTATCTTTTAAACCTCTTGGATCTAAACCCATAAAACTATATTGAGAAAAAAACAAAGGTCCCCCATAATCAAAACCTAGTGGAAGTGTAATACCATAAAACGATTTTCCATTTTTAAAAAAACTACTGTTTGTCCAACCATGATGATATACCTCAGGTTGAATCGCATACCTAGGAGAGGAGGCCGCTAATAAATAAGCAATTAAGCATTCATTCCATCCACCCAGTGCAAAATTCATTGACCAACCATTATTTGGGCTCCAATGCCAATATAACACATCCTTTCCTGGTTGTACATGCGCATTCCATTCCGCTTCATTCCAAGTCCAACTAATTTTATTTCTTAATTCTTGCTCTATTGGATTGTTATTGGTAAAATAATTTTTAGCGCAAATAAGTCCCTGAAATAAGTAGGCTGTTTCAACAATATCTGCACCATCATCTTTCCTACTAAATGGAATGGTTTTACCGGTAGACCCATTCAACCAATGAGGAAATATACCATGGTAATGATCTGCTTTTCTTAAAAAATTAATCATCTTTAATAAATGTTTGGCAGCCGAATCCCTTGTAATCCATTTGCGTTCGGTAGCCACAATAATGGCCATAATCCCAAAGCCACTCCCTCCAGTAGTCACCACTTCATCACCATATCCAAAAGTATGATTACTGCGTTCCCTTGCCATTCCTGAAATAGGATGTGCAAAATCCCAAAAGTAAGAAAACGATTTTCGTTCAACTTTTTCTAACAAAGCTGAATCTGAAATTTGCGCTTTAGTACCAATCGATAGCAACATTGTACAACTAATAAAAAAAATGGATATTCGCATGATAAGTTAATTTTTATAAATAAGGTGCATTGAATCCCAACTGAACAAGTCCTCGTTTAATTTCGGGACTACTTGTAAATAAATCCCAAATAAGTTTAGTTCGATAGTTTTCAATCATGATGATAATGGGCCCTTGGTCAATGGCTAAAGTAGTATTGCTAAACCATAATTGTTGTAAGGAAAACGCATCTATAAAACCATACTCTTTAAATAACTTATCTCCTAAGGTGTAATAATAAAAACGTAAAGCTTTTAAACTTTTATCCGGTGTATAAGGCAGAGATGAAATAGCGGCGGTAGGTGCAATCACGCCAATATCATTGGTAGGAGAAGATGCCGCATAACCATTGGGAACATCGCTTGCAGTTAATCCCCAAGTGGCATCACTATACCCGTAAAATTTTTTAGGATTTTGAATACAATAATTATAATTAATAAGAGTATGATTAACTACTTGCGTTTGATAATTAATATTATTGTCATCTGATAAGCCATTTGGATTGATTCCTAAAAAAGAATAGTGTGAAAAAAATAATGGACCTCCTAAAGAAGGGCCTAAGGGTAAAGTGAGATTATAAAAACTATTTCCGTTTTTATATCCTACACCCGAAGCAAAACCATTTTGATAAACCAGTTTAGGTATGGCACTCGTATTTGAAGCTGCGGCTAATACATAAGTGATCAAGCATTCATTCCAACCTTTGATAGGCAAATTCATTTCCCAGGAATAATTGGGGCTCCAGTGCCAATACAATAAATTTTCATTAGCTTTTCTAAACCAACTCCATTCTACCCCATCCCACAAAGTATTGATATCATTTCTTAATGCAATCTCGTCCAGTGAATTACTTGAAAAATATTGTCTTAAAGTTAAAAGTCCAGCCATTAAATAAGAGGTTTCTACTAAATCTGCACCATTATCTTTTATGCTAAAAGGAATGACATTACCTGTTACTCCATTTATCCAATGGGGAAAAGCACCATGAAATTTTTGCGCTGTATTTAATAAAAAAGAAACTACTTTTTTAGATCGTTCTAGCCCTTGTGCTTTGGTAATAAAGTTACGATTAACAGCAATTGGAATGGCCATAAGTCCAAAACCAGACCCACCAGAGGTAACAATATCTCCAGATGTGTTACGCTCCCTTGCTAATCCCGAAACGGGATGCGCGAAATCCCAAAAATAAGCGAATGTTCTTTTTTGAATGGTATCTAATAAAGCATCATCACTAATGCGTGTAAATTTATCGTTAGAATCTAAACTTGTTTGAAATTGAAATTGAAAATCACTATTCAATAGGCCTCCTTTGATCGAATTTAATTGGGTAGTAATGGATAAATTGTATTTTGTTAAATATTTTAAATTGTTACTAGGCGTAATTACGATGACGCTATCATGATTAAGATAACTCAAATTAATTGAGGCAAACGCACCAGATGTTTCGGTAATTTGTATCGATTTAGCAGCAGTATTTTTATCAATCGCATTGCTGCATTTAATAGTAAAAATGGGTTTCGCAGAAATATCAATCTGTGATTCACTATTTCCTATACTAACATTATTAAGTTGTGAGGATTGAATGGTAAGAATATCAACCAAAGGAGTCACAACAAGATTGTCCTGTTTTTTTTGACAAGCAGTAAATAAAAACAGACCGAGTAAAAATAATAAGCCAATTTTTGAAGTCATAAGTATTACCAAGTATAAGTAGTAGCAGCTTGTGCTTGTAAGGTAGTTGAAAATGTTTTTCCTGAACAAGTCACTGAAAAAGATTGTGATGTATTGGTACTATTTAACACAATTAAAACTCTTTTGCCTTGAGGGGTTACAAATGCAACATTATCTAAATTGGCAATATCGCTACTACTAATGCGAAGCGAGCCTTGAGGAATGAACTTAGATGCCTGTGCAATAATATAATAACTTACATTTTTTGAACAATCGTCTCCATTAATTGTAAGTGCTCCTTTGCATTGTGTGCACCCTCCTGTCGTATGAGGTTGATAAAAAGGGTCGTTGGCTAAATTCCATTCTAGTGCATTTTTGCTCCAATTGTTCATAGTGCCAATGATAACATTTTTCATATGCCATATAAAATCACCCGAAAAGCTACCTGTGGAACCTGTCCATTGTTCGGTAAAATATAAATTTTTAGAAGGATGGGCTGCTTTAACAGAAGATAATGCTGAAACACTTCCAAGATATAAATGAAAGGCGGTGCCGTCAACATAGGCAGCTGCTTGAACATCATTTAAAACCGAAATGGGATATTCGGGGTGATCACAATTATGATCAAATAAGACGATTTTTGTGCTGATATGTTGTTGCTGAAAAATGGGTCCTAAATAGGTTTTGATAAAATTAGTTTGCTCTGAGGCATTCATTAATAAACTGGGATTATTTTTATCATTTTCTGGTTCATTTTGAATCGTTAACGCATCAATTGTAATGCCATTGGATTTCATCAGAGTAATATACTTAGCCAAATACTGAGCATATACATTATAATATTTGGATAATAAAGTACCTCCCATGGAATTTTGATTCGATTTCATCCAAGTGGGAGGGCTCCATGGTGAAGCTAAAATTTTAATGGACGGATTAATCGCCAAAATTTGTTTTAAAATTGGAATTAAATGAACGGTATCTCTAGACAAGGAAAAATGATTCAATAACAAATCTTCCTGTCCCATGGTAATATCGTCATAGCTAAAAACACTACTGTCTAAATCGGAGGCGCCTATACTTACACGTAAATAACTCACTGCAATGCCGTCAGCATTTTGTGGATTAAATAAATTTTGTAATACTTCTATTTTTTTAGCAGGAGAAATTTTATTAAATAATTGGGCACTACCCCCTGTTAATGTATATCCAAATCCGTCAATGGATTGAAAAGTGACTGCGGGATCGATTGCAATATTATTTGAAGCATTCACAGTAGCCGCATTCGATAAAGTAAGAATGGATTTAGCTAATAATTTATTTTGATCTGCGCTAGTAGTAAAGGCTACTACTGTATCCTTTTTCACATCTAGCGAAGTCACCACTTTCGCATTACTCGCTGAGCAGCCTATTAAGACAAGTATTGCAAAAAAGAAATTTTTCATTAAAAACTATTTAAAAAAAATTAATATAAATTATTAGTTTGTTTGAAAAAATAATAATCGTTCGTTACTTCTACTGACTACT